>ERZ894236.133-NODE-133-length-112392-cov-46.4635_pt1 | contig 112392 bp, 106 predicted proteins | sample MGYA00380297_ERZ894236 | MGnify/ENA primary metagenome ERZ894236 (study PRJEB32331, sample SAMN06328420) | human gut metagenome | biome: human gut microbiome; feature: stool | host: Homo sapiens | collected 2014-08-04 ... | reverse complement strand
GGAAGAGGTTTCGGTCTCTTCCTTTTATTTTTGCCAATGATAATTATACTCTAAGTAAGCCTTCTTTGCCTCCAATACTTGATTCGAAATGCTTCTCTTGGAATGGATACGATGAATACGATTCCAAGCACGATGCCAAACGCGATCTTCACCGATTCCAGGCCTTTCTGCGCCGCCAGCGCCAACTGGTTGGTTACCAGGTAGTAGGCCGTATAATATATGCCAGCTCCCGGCACCAGTGGAAAGATTCCTGATACCAGGAAGATGGTGATCGGGCACTTCATCTTAACCGTAAGCATCCGGGATATCAGCACCACTACCAAAGCCCCCAGAAAAGACGCAACCGCCGCGGAAGCGTATCCCTGCATTGCCTTGAATACCAGCCAGCCTGCGGTTCCCGTCATCCCGCAGCTTAAATAAAAGCGTCTGGGGACATTAAACAGCACGGCATATCCCATTGTGCCCATAAAAGGGCAGACTATATTTATCATAAACTCATGCATCATAATACCAGCCCTCCGATCATGTTGTTATATACGCTTAAGGTAAAGCCGACCCCAATGGCGATGTAAACAAAGACCAGAATGGCATCAATCATGCGCACAGTGCCCGACAGGAAATCACTGTCCGCAATATCCCGGATGGCATTGACAAACGCCACTCCCGGTACCAGGGGCATGATGGATCCGATGATCATCCCCTCCATCTTCACCTCGCCAAATATCGGTACATGCTTGGCGCAGATGGCAAGGGTCGTGATGATCACGCCGCCTACAATATTAATAATGATCTTTGACATATTGTGCTTTTTCCCTGCCAGCACCCACATGTACAGTATGCATCCTATGCAAAAGGCGATCATGCTTTCCAGCGCCGTCGCTCCAAGAAGATATCCGAAAAAGCCACTTCCGACTCCTGCCGCCAGGATCTGGAAATAATCCTTTTTCGGCGGTATCCGGTCGATCTCTTTCAGCCTCTCTTCCGCCTCTTCCATACTAACGTATCCGCCCGAGATCTCCCTGGATAAGTCATTAACCTCTGCCACGATGCCAAGATGGGGCGCGGACAGCGGGACATGTTTTACCTTCGTATAAGCTTCTTCCAGGCCGTTCTCCGCGCTGATGAAGATACCGTGGCTTAAGGTGAATATATCTACATGCTCCACATGGAACCGGTGGCAGATTCTGGTAATCGTCTCCTCCACGCGGAAGATCTCGGCTCCATTCTTAAGCAGGATCCTTCCTGCCTCCAGGGCAATATCCACCACTTTCTTTACATCTATCTCGGAATCCAGGCTCTTCTTCAGATACACCATGTCCGTAAGAAGGACGCCGTCTTCATAGATTGGCTCTCGGTAATTATCCGTAAAAAAATTAGCCAAAATATGGGAATTGGCGAATCCGCACTTTTCATAGAATCCAATAGACTTCGCGCAGTTCCCCGTACCTACATACATGGTATCGCATCGGTTGCTGTAATGCTCGCAGATAAAATGGATCATATACTTTCCATAGCCTTTTCCCTGGTCGCCTTCCCTAGTTGCGATATTCTTCAGCTCGCATTTCCTGTTTTTCAGCAGTTCCACGACACAGACTGTCCTGACCTCGCCCTGATCTATCAGAATGAACATCTCTCCTTTATCAAGATATTTGTCAATCATATCCTCCTGCGGGTCGGCCATCAGCAGCATATCCATATAGTTTTTCTTGCCTTCGGTTATCAGTTGAATATTCATATCCTGCTCCCTGTAAAAATTTAATCCAATCTATTATAGCACCGGCATACCTAAAATTATAGTATATTTTTGTAAATTTTAGGGCAAGACCTTTCAAACTGCAAAAGGTCCTGCCCTCTATAAATTTCTTCCATTCGGATAAGCCACCAGTTCCCCTGAGGAAGAATATAAGATTCCGTCTTCACTGTAGTAATTGGGATTCCCCGGCGCCACTTCGATGTACATCAGAAAGCGCAGATGATCAAAGGTTTCCGGCGCGATATAAGTAATATTGGTATGGATATAGACTTCCATCACAATATCTTCCAGGCCTTCCAAAGAGCCGTACTCTACTCCTGTACAGTCCGGGCTTCTGGGAAATGCCAGGATTCCACCCGTTGCCACAGAAAGATCCGTGTAGCTAGTGACATGTCCCTCATCATTACAGATAAATCCGTCGAACTCTTTCCAGCCTGCATACAATTCTAATGCCTTCTGATTCTCTGCCAGCCCTTCAAAAGGCTTTGTACCGTCGGCATCCAGATACCAGCCGTCAAACTCCTTTCCAAGCCTTCTTGGAATCTCAAGGGACGCTGCATCGAAGTTCTCTTGCTCTACTGTAAATGTAGTAAGTTCCGGAATGCCACTATTGCCATATACAGATACCGTCAAAGCCGTTATGGGAACGTCATTTTCCTCATCTTTGCCGCCACCGTTCAAGTCTGTCTCAGGCACCTGCAAGGTTATGTCCGGTATTGGAGCCGCGAACGGCAGCGCCTGACTGTCCTCGTCCACCGACACGGGAGCCTGCTCCATACTTCTTCTGACCGCGATCAGCCCTCCAAGCCCGGAGATATCGATCACTCCTATCGCCGTATCCGGAAGTTCCTGCGCGGGAATGGACATTCCCCCATCCGAAATTTCATATCCATTTCCAGCGCTTCCCGACATTTTCGCACATGTCGATCCCTGAACTCTTGCATAGATATACAGGGTCGCTAATACTCCAGCCAGCAAGACTCCGTCCGCAATCTGCCTCCAGCGAACGTGGTGCCTTACTGCTGGAACCGTCATTTTTATAACCGCTTCCATACTATTAACACCTCACGGTTTCATTATAAAACCATAAGGGGATAAAGGGAAGTGGCATCTTGACACATCAAGATGCCACTTCCCTTAAACAATCTGGTGTTATCACCGAATAAATGCTAATTAATATATCCTGCCTTTTTCAGTTCTTCTTCTGCCTTTGCAAGATTCGCGTCAGATACCAGGATAATCGGTCCTGTGCAGCCCATACCACTCTCTGCATAGATGCCGATCTTCCAGAGGGCTTTTACGCCGTCTTCCAGATCCATGATCTCGATTCCTGCTATCTGCGAGGTTACTACCTCTTTCGGAGGTGCCGTAATTTCTTCCTGCGCTGCAGCCGGCTTATCGGCAGCCTTTCTCGCTGCAAGAATATCTTTAAGGCCTGCATTGTTGGCAGCCTCGAATTCCTTCTTTGCAACTTCGAATATCTTGCCTCTTACCAACTGTGCCGCATAGCGGATCGCTCCAGCGATCAGCGGCGCGCCGGAAGCACGGGATACAATCATGACCAGCTGGTCATAGCCTTCACCGATTCCCGGTCCATATCCGTATCCGGATGCCTCGAAACTTCCTCCTGTCGTATAGGAAGACAGCATCTTAATCAGGATGTTTCCTGACAATGAATCACATACCATGATGTCCGGAGAGCCCTGAAGGACATCGTTGCCTCTCATGACGCATCCTCCGTCTGCTCTTGCCGACTCCGCAAATGTAATGTCATAACCATTTTCTTTCAGTTGCTTTAACGCGATCTCCGTCTGGCGGGCGCCGTCTACATTCAGTATGCCTACGGTCGGGTTCGCATTGCCGCAAGCCTTAGCCGCGATGATTCCGTAGATGGCATTCTTGATCATGCCCTCGATACGGTCTGCGCTGGAAGTTCCTGTGGTGGTTGCCACATACATCTCTTTTCCCTTAGCTGGCGTAATCGCACGCCCCACAGTGGATACTCCAATCGGGAATGGGAAATGCATTGTGACCGCTCCGTCCACTTCCTTGTTCTTCAGAAGTTCTTCCATCTTCTTGTGGCCTTCTTCATCATTGGCCACTTTGACCGTTGTTACTCCTTCGGCCTCTAATGTACCAATGTAGTATACGTCAATCCCCTCTTTTGCTGCGGCAACTGCCGCTTCCATGGCGTTCGCTTCCCCGTGCTCGCTGCCCATGCCGGTGAGGGCAATCTTCGGCTTCTTGCCGAAACTTCCTGTCTCCAGGCCTTCTGCCATCTCCATGAACGTGGTGGCAATCATCTTTTCAATATTATTTGCCATAGTCACCACCCCTTACTCTGCCATCAGGGTAGAAGCAAAGTCTTTCATAGCCTTGGCAATCAGTCCCTTGACTTCTTCTTCGGATACTCCGGCTGCTGCTTCTTCCTGTGCAGCTGTGTTGCCGTGGATTACAAAGGAAACGCCATCGAACAGGTTCGTCATACGTCCTAAGAACAGACTTCCCTTTCCGATAATCATAGCGTTCTTAATCTTGCCTTCCTTAATATCTTCGCAGGCAAATCCTACATAAGGCACTCCTGACGGAATGTGTCCCTGTGTCGGAGCCCATCCGGTAAGGCCATGCTCCTTCGTAAAGTTAGCCAGTTCTTTCCTGTCAAGCTCGCCACGTTTTACCGCAAGCGCTGCAATCATCTTATAGTTAGCCATCGGAACATCTCCTGCTCCTGCCGGCTTCGTGATATCCGGATTCTGCATTTCCGGTGAATACTTGTCGATATCCGTAAGTTTCATTCCGACTCTGTCAAGCGGATCTGATACCAGGCTTCCGATAACTGCCTGCGGGGCAGATCCTGTTCCCACGCAGTGGCGTCCGAGCATGCCTAAGTCGATCTCAGGGCTTACGCCGTCATTTTCGGAGATTACTACGGCAAATCCCCCAAGGCAGTCTTCCAGGATCGGAAGTCCTTTCTTGATGTGATCCTTGCCGTTCATTCCAAGTTTGGCGGTACATCCGCCAGCCGTAACGATAACCGTCTTATAAGCGCCGGACTTAACCAGTGCAGCCGCTTCAATAATCGCATGGGTAGGAGCTGCGCAGAACCCTCTTGCGTCAGATCCGGATGCGCTGACCAAGCCTGCGATCTCAGCTGCCGCTTTTGCGAAGTTGCCGCCGCCGCGCTGGTTCATATCGCCGCATGCTTCCTCTGCGCAGTCGATTACATATTCTACATCTGCCTTGTCAATTCCCGCGTTGCGTACCGCATAGAGAATGGAAAGAACGCTGGATGCCTTGCTCATCAGGTTCTCATGCATTACATGAGCAGATAGGTTTACATCGATATCGTGTGCAGGCTTCACGCAGCCTACCAGTTTATCTTCAAAATAAAGTCCTTCCGCATGGTCATCTGCCATCAGATGCTCGATCTCGGCAAGTTCCACTCCATCCGTAATCTTCTCAACGATATCTTCGGAGATGATCGGATTCTTGGCAAATGCGTCTTTATACTTTGCTACAAATTCTTTGTCCAGTTTTACTACTTCGAACATGTCGCTAGCCTGCACCAGGAAGAGAAATTCTTCCTCCGGCATGATCTCGCCATATTTTCCATAGCGCTGGGCGCCTTCTTTTTTCTTATCATACCATGGGAACTCTACCTCTGACAGTTCGTCCGGGTGAACATTGCCGATGTACGTCTGATTCGGCCAGTAAGCAACTGCATCCTCATAAGAGCGCAGATGCTTCGGCACTTCTTTCAGATATTCGGAATCCGGATTTACGATTCTCTCTGTTGTCTGGGTTGTTCCATTATATAAAACCATATCAGGAGTATGTACTAATACGTAGCTTGCTCCTTTGATTACACTATTCATTGGTTTGCCACCTTTCTTCAGCTTATTCATAAGAAGAGGGACGGCCCCTTAGCGGGTACGCGTAGGCCTGCCCCTCCTCAATCGCCTGACGCGGCTTACTTAAGCCTGTTCTACCTGGTCTCTGATCGCTGTCATCTCTGATACGATGTCATCTACGTCAAGAACCATTTCCATCATGCTGATCTGCTCATCATAAACTGCTTCGTCGAATTCTTCTTTGATCTCAGGTTCACATACGTGATATACCGCGAGTCCAAGCTGGACCCCTGTCAATGGACCTGCGAAAGTCGGATCGCCTAAAGTAACAGTCTCCGCTGCAAGCCCTGCAGCTTCGCCTTCTGCTGCGCCAAGAACTACTACTAAGTTCTCTGCACCATACTCTTCTGCGAATTCCTTAACTCTCTTCTGATTCTCTAAGTCCATTGCGCCTGCGCTCGTTCAGACGAAACATTCCGTGGATGAAAATACGATCTCAGCGCCAGCAGTTTTCACGCACTCAGCGATTGCAGGGCCTGGAATTCCATCACGGTCTCCGATAATTATTGCTTTTTTGCCTTCTAAAATAGCCATAATTATGCTTTCTCCTTTCTTGTGTGGTAAACATGTTGTTTATCTATGATTCAGAAACCATCCTTTAGATGTATTTCTTAATCATCGCTTCAATATTTTCCGGAGTAGCGTCATCCTTTACTACTTCCTCAACCTTGGCTCCATCCTTATAGATAGCCATAACAGGAAGGCCCAGAACCTTCTGTGCGATTGCAAGACGGCGTGCCTTTGTCGTATTCAGAGATGTGAATTTCATCTTATCTCCATAGGTATCAGCAAATTCATGTACCTTTGGCATTAATGCCTGGCATGGCACGCATCCGTCTCCGTAGAAGTCTACGAATACATATCCTTCTGCCTTTAATACTTCTTCCTCAAAATTTTCCTTCGTTAAATCTAACATGGTAACATCCTCCTTAAAAATAATCTGACATGCTTCTTTCTACCTGAACTGCTGCAATTGCTCCGTCGGCCGCTGCAGTCACAACCTGTCTCAGACTCTTGATGCGCACATCTCCGGCTGCATAAACGCCCGGGATATTGGTGTGCATATCTTCATCCGTCTTAATATACCCTCTTTCGTCCATATCAATGATTCCTTCGAACAGTTTGGAATTCGGAACCGTTCCGATGAATCCAAACAGGCCGAACATGCCATCTTCCGGATCAGCCTCGACTTTTCTCGTCTCGCCTGTCTTGACATTCTTTACGATCATTCCCTGAAGAATGTCATCTCCATAGACTTCCTCTACAACGGAATCCCAGAAGAAATCAATCTTCGGATTGGCAAATGCCTTCTCCTGAATGGATTTTGCAGCACGAAGTTCATTCCGTCTGTGGATGATGGTTACCTTTCTTGCGAATTTCGTCAGATACATTGCTTCTTCCACTGCGGAATCTCCGCCGCCAACAACATATACCTCGAAATCTTCAAAGAAGTTGGCATCACAGGTAGCGCAGTAAGATACGCCCTTGCCCATGAACTCTGCCTCTCCCTTGCATCCGATCGGCCTTGAATATGCTCCTGTCGCGATGATGACATTCTTGCCCTGGTATTCATTCTTTTCACTCTTTAATACCTTTACATCGCCTTCCAGCTGTACTTCCTTGATCGTGTCGGACACGCGCTCTGCGCCGAACTTCTCTGCCTGCTGTGTCATTCTTGCGATCAGGGATGGGCCGGACTCGCCTTCCACGATCTGTCCCGGGTAGTTCTCAATCTCATCTGTGATCGCAATCTGTCCGCCGTCCTGGCCCTTCTCAATGATCAGCGTGGAAAGACGGCTTCTGCCTGCGTACAGTCCTGCCGCCAAACCGGCAGGACCTGCACCCAGGATAATAACATCATAAATCTTGCTCATTTTTTGTTATTCTCCTTCACCTATTTACTAGTCGAAAATTGTCTGTCCGTCTACTTCTGTTGTCAAAGCCTTCAGTGCCTTTTCAACGATGTGGCGGCGAAGTTCCTTCTCCTCGTCTTTATCCAGAGCCGGATTGCCAAGTGGATGAGGAATGGCGATTGCCGGAACGATTCTGTTTGCGCCTACTGTCATGGAAATTGGCGTTACCGTACAGATGTGTACGACAGGGATTCCTGCTCTCTCTACTTCTTTAACCATTGTTGCACCGCAACGAGTACAGGTACCTCACGTAGAAGTGAGGATTACTGCGTCTACTCCGTCTGCCTTAAGCTTTGCAGAGAACTCTGCTGCAAATGCCTTTGCGGATGCAACGGCTGTACCATTTCCTGTCGTGGTGTAGAACAGGTGATGCAGTTCTCCAATGATTCCTTCCTTCTCCATATCACGGAGAACGTCTACCGGCAGCACGCGGTCAGAATCCTCGTTTGCGTATACCGGGTCGTATCCGCCATGAGCGGTCTCGTAGGTTTCTTCTGTCAGATCCATAACGCCTGCGATATCATACTCTCCGTAGTGGGAAGCGCTGGAACTTTCGATGTGATCCGGATTGCCCTTCGGCACGATTCCACCGGAAGTAACCAGTGCGATCTTGGCATGTGCAAGATCCTTGACTGCCGGATTCGGATCAACCCTGTCGAAGTCTGGCATCGGATACTCTGTGGTATACGGCTTATCATTCAACTTCTTGATCAGCATCTTGACTGCTCTCTTAGATCCTCTCTCCTTCTCGAAGAAGTTCACACGTACGCCGTTCGGGATATATCCTTCTTCTGCGGAAGCGCCGATTGGCTCTCCTTTTGCGATCTTCAGTGTCAGAGGAGCCATCTTGCTAACAGCATCCCTCATGCCTGCCGCGCTGTTCTTGGTAGATACGATATATACCTTGTCCTTGAACATATCTGCACCAGGGTTTTCAATGTACATTCCTGTAAGTGCAGGAATTCCAAGTTCTTCCTGCACCGCTGCCGCGATCGTCGCGCAAGCAACACCGTAACGTCCTGCATTGAATGCAGGCCCTGCTACGAATATGTCAGGATTCTGCTCCTTTACCATTGCAAGGACATCTGCTTTTGCCTTGTCCAGATTCTCATTGAAGTAAGAGTCTCCGCATACGATCGTAGCGATGATCTCTGCCTCGTCTTTAAAATTTGCCATAAATGCCATACCCGGTCCAACCACCTCGCCCACGCGAAGCTCTGCCGGATAATCTGCCTTTTCTTCTCCACCAATCTGTGCAAAGAACTGATTGATGTAATGAACAACTTTAATTTTAGCCATTATATTATCCTCCCTTCCTTATCTCGCGCTCAGTTTATTGAAACCAGTCTCGTTTGTTGCACCTGTAAGTACCTGAAGTTCGACTTCCAGGGAGCCGTCTTCGCGAAGGGTCTCCTCGCTTGCGCCTGCAATCTTTGTAACATAGTCCAGGGTTCCAATGACTTTATCAAGTTTCGGCAGGATAATTACCTGATTTGCATTACCGCCGGTTACAACTGCATCTGCCGCCGCATCTGCATCTGCCAGTGACTGGGATTTTCCATCGCGTCCAGCATACTCGTCTGTAATGATGACGGTCTTAACGCCTTCTGCCTCAATCTTCTTGCAGTTCATGATCAGGTCCGTATCCGGATTGCCGAATCCTTCCTGAGATACGATGGCTCCATCAAGATCTAACATCTTGCAGAGTTTTGCAGTCCAGTCGGATGAACGCTGCTTGTCTGCCAGATAAACGTTCTCATTGGTGATAATGTGGCATACAAAGTTCAATGTCTTTCCGTGCTGTTCGAACAAGTCTTCAACAACCGGGTTGTTCAGATGTACATAAGTCGGATTCTTGTCGCACGCGGATACGCAGTTACCGGATACGATGGCTCCATCCATAACTTCCGTTGGACTTAAGATGGTAGGAACAATCTTCTTGGCGTCTACGCCGTATACGTATGTATCATGCAGAAGTCCCTGGCTCTGAAGCATCTGTACATATGCAACTCTTGGAAGTTCCGGATATTTCTCAAGGCCTTCCTTGATCGTGCATGTCTCATATACCTTCGTCTCGTCAGGCGTCAGGTCACGTGCCAATTCCCCAATATATGCAGCGACTCTGAATCCTGCGAATCTTACGGCCTTCTCGTAATCATGCTGTTTGATTCCATCAACCGGCTCGCATACCATAACCAGGTTAAGCGTCTTGGAAAACGGAGTGTAATCTGCTCCAGGACCGGTCATATCGATGATTCCTTCCTGGAATCCTACGATTCTTCCTGCTGTTACTACAGCCATCCCCTTTAATGCGTATGTCTTTCCTTCGCCTACCGTATCAACCTTCGAGATAACGCCCGGGAAGATTCCCCCTCTTCCTTCAACTTTTACTCGCGGCTCGATAACGTCTTTAACCGGCGTGATTCTTACTGATTCTCCTGGCTTTGCAATGTCAAATGATACGCTCTTGATCTTCTCGTCTTCAAGAGCAACCGCCTTAGCGGCTTCTTCGGATACATAGAGGATTCCGTCTTCAATCTTGGACTCTGAAGCGAACTGGATATCCTTAATGTAAATGTGTCCCATTTCTAATCTCACTTGTGATTCCCTCCTTCAAAAGAATATTAATATTGTTTAAGCTGCAATGCTTTACAACCTCTCTCAAAAAGACCTACCAAGCATCTGCCGATGCCAATCCACTTTCTATCAAGGTCCAGTCAATCAACTGAAAGTCCGCGTATACCTCGGGCTTGTACTTGTCGGACCTGAATTGGAACTTGCCGCAGGCCTGTATGGCATTTTCAATAATTGACAATGACCTTTCGTCCATCTCCCCCTTTCCCTTTGACAGCATAACTGATTTGTATGGTGTTTCATTAGGCTTCACACTTCCGGATAAGGGATGTGATAAAAGCAAGTGCCCTTCGTGAATTCTGTCTCTGACTTCCTTAAGAACCTCTTCATAGGAAATCTCTTGATATATTACATTGTGCGTCTCGCCAAGCTTTTTTAAAACCAGTGGATTATTGGTTATTATAAAATAATTGCCCTGACTCATCTTCTCCACCTTCTCCTTTCGGTACATTTTCGTTAGGTTTTTAAGCCCACTAAAAAAGGACGATTTAAACACATCTTGTGCATATATCGTCCTTTCTGTCTTTTGCCCTGATAATATGTTTTAAAAAATACGCCTTACCATACAGCACAAGATTCAGAATGCGGTACGTTTCCCAGTCCTTTTGCCTGAAAGTTTCACCTTGCATGCGCTCACCATCATACGCCCGGCTTGCCTCTTCGGCGGTTGGATATTCCAACTCTCTCTTGAGAAACATCATCCCACTTTTCAATTTTACTTATAGACAATATGAATATAACCTATCGCCTATCCCTATAATAACCTATCGTTATTTTTTTTGCAACCTCAAAGGAAAATCAAACTTATTTTAGTTGTTTTCCATAAATTTCTAGGTGGATTTTTATGCAATATTACTTTTTCTTATTTCTTAAAAAGTTATGATAGTAATCGTCGTGCACCTTCTTGATCATGCCGCTCAGGGCGAACAACGCCAGGATATTCGGCAATACCATCATAGAGTTGAAGCAGTCTGCCATGTTCCATACAAGGTCAACCTGCGCAAGTGATCCGAGCACTACGCATCCGGCCACAAGAAAGGAATATACTTTGACTGCCTTAGGCCCGAACAAATATTTCACATTAGCCTGGCCAAAGAAATACCAGCCTATGATCGTGGAAAACGCGAAGAAGAACATGCATATCGCAATAAAAATGTCTCCGCCCTTACCATACAGTGTCGAGAATGCGTACTGGCTCAGTTCCGCTCCTGTCTTGCCGGTAGGAATTGACTTTGTCGTGATGATCACAAGGGCGGTCAGGTTCAGAACGATGAATGTATCGATAAATACACCCACCATGGCAACAAATCCCTGTTCAACCGGATGATCCACCTTTGCCACCGCGTGGGCATGCGGTGTCGAACCCATACCTGCCTCGTTGGAGAACAATCCGCGGGCCACGCCTTTGGTCAGGGCCAGCTTGATCGTAGCGCCGACAGCGCCGCCTGAGATGGCTGCCGGATTGAACGCGCCAACTACGATCGCGTGGAATGCGTATGGTATATTCTTATAGTTATAGATGATTACGATCAGCGCGCCAACTATGTAAAGGGCTGCCATGATTGGAACGATCGTCTCTGTTACTTTAGCGATTCGCTTCATTCCGCCAACAAACACGAATAATGCCAGAATGGCAATAACGACTCCCATAGTTGCCTGCGGAATACCGAATGCGGTATGGAAGGCTGCCGCAATAGAGTTAGACTGCACGGCATTTCCCATAAATCCGAGCGCCAAGATGATCAGAACAGCAAAAATGCCAGCCAGCACCTTTCCAAAGGTCCCTTTGAATGCAGCGCGGATATAGTATACAGGGCCTCCTGTAATCTCACCGTCTTTTCCTACCTGCTTATACTTCTGAGCCATAATAGCCTCTGCGAAGATCGTAGCCATTCCAAGGAAAGCCGCGATCCACATCCAGAAGATTGCTCCTGGGCCACCTACCGCCAGCGCTGTAGCCGCTCCTGCAATGTTGCCGGTTCCTACTTGTGCGGCAATCGCTGTCGCCAGTGCCTGGAAAGAAGACATGCCGTCCGCTCCCGCCTCGCCTTTCTTGTGGAACAGTCCCCCGAACGTCCGCCTCATGCCTTCGCCAAATCCCCTCACCTGGATAAAGCCAAGACGGAATGAAAACCACAGGCCTCCTAAAAGAAGCGCAATGATCAGAATGTAATCCGCAAGATAATGCTGGATTGTCAAAACAATGTTATTCAATGTCTCCATGTTAATAGTTCCCTCCTTCTCTCATAGATTTCAGTGATGATTCCTTGGAATCATTTGATATGTCTATGATAAAATATTGTCAATATTTTTGCAATACCATTCTGCACGAATAATTATTTTTGGTGAGATTTCTTCAATTGTGTCAATTTCACATTGAAATTTCGTTGTGCTAAAATATGAAATTTGTGTAAAACTTCCAATTATTTTTTGAGGGAATTTTTGTGGCGGCGCTCGCGGGATCTCGTTGGCAAATCCTATACTAGTGCCTGCGTTACGGTACGCCTTTCTTCTGTAATCGTCGAAGCCCTTTCTGAATTTCTTCTCAGCAAATCTCCGGAAATTCGCTGACGATTCTCTCCCCGATGATGCAGAAGCGTAATGGTCTGCCAGAGCCAGTCCGTCGTGGGAGGCGGGGAGGGAGCCCTTTTCCGACGAGCAAGCCTATGGTCTTTGTTGCTGAAAAAGCATACACCCTACATCATCAAAAATCCCTTACACATTAATCTCTGCCGACATTCCCAGCAAATCCTTGTTCTCTTCCAGCATAGGATTTACTACATTCTTAAGGAATGCCTCTACCTGTACACAGGCGCGGCCCGTATACTTGGTTGGATCCATAGTCTTCTTCAATTCTTCTTCGCTTAAGTTAAATGCCGGATCTTTAGCGATCAGTTCCAGCAGATTGTTATCCAGACCCTTTTCTTTTACATTCCTGCCCGCTTCCATGGACAGTTCGCGGATTCTTTCGTGAAGTTCCTGTCTGTCTCCTCCTGCCTTCACTGCATCCATCATGATATTCTCTGTCGCCATGAATGGAAGTTCAGACATCAGGCGCTTTTCAATCACCTTCGGATATACTACCAGGCCATCCACCACGTTCAGGCAAAGGTCAAGGATGCCGTCAATAGCCAGGAAGCCTTCCGGCACGCTGAGACGCTTATTCGCGGAGTCATCCAGGGTTCTTTCGAACCACTGGGTCGCGGATGTGATTGCCGGATTCAGGGCGTCCACCATTACATAGCGTGACAGCGACGCGATTCTTTCGCTTCTCATAGGGTTTCTCTTATATGCCATTGCGGATGAGCCAATCTGCGTTTTTTCGAACGGCTCTTCCACTTCCTTCAAATGCTGAAGCAGGCGGATATCATTAGAGAATTTGTGGGCGCTGGCCGCAATTCCCGCAAGGACGTTGAGCACTCTGGTGTCCACTTTGCGGGAATAGGTCTGTCCGGATACCGGATAGCAGGCCTCAAATCCCATCTTCTCTGCGATCATCGAATCTATCTTATCAATCGTTTCCTGGTCCCCATCAAATAATTCCAGGAAACTTGCCTGCGTTCCGGTAGTTCCCTTTGATCCCAGAAGTTTCAGGCTTCCCTTTACATATTCCAGATCTTCCAGATCCATCATGAATTCCTGCATCCACAAGGTAGCGCGCTTTCCTACCGTCGTAGGCTGCGCCGGCTGGAAATGGGTAAACGCAAGCGTTGGCAGATCCTTATACTCATCTGCGAATTTTGCAAGTTCTGCTATTACATTTACTAATTTCTTCCTGACAATATCCAGGGCTTCAGACATCAGAATCATATCCGTATTGTCGCCCACATAGCAGGATGTCGCCCCAAGGTGTATGATTCCTTTCGCTTTCGGGCACTGCTGTCCATAAGCATATACGTGTGACATTACATCGTGGCGGACAATCTTCTCTCTTTCCTTTGCCACATCGTAATTGATATCATCTGCATGTTCTTTCAATTCTTCAATCTGTTCATCCGTAATTGGCAGGCCCAGTTCTTTTTCTGTCTGCGCAAGGGCGATCCACAGTCTTCTCCAGGTGCGGAATTTCTTGTCCGGGGAAAAGATGTACTGCATCTCCTTGCTTGCATACCGCTCAGAAAGAGGGCTTTGGTATCTGTCATTTGTCATCGTCATTGTTCTCCTAATCTTTTTTATAGAAAGCCGGGCATGTTACTCGAAAGCATGGGATATATCCCTGCCCGGAACCTCCATGGGATAGTTGCCGGTAAAGCAGGCGTCACAGTATCCCAGGCTGCCCACCATATTCTTTAATTTATCAATCTTCATATACCCCAGCGAATCTGCCCCTATCAGTTCCCGTATCTCCTCCGTGGTATGGGAATGGGCGATCAGCTGCTCATTGGATGGTACGTCCGTGCCGAAGTAGCAAGGATACAGAAACGGCGGGGAACTGATCCGCACATGAACTTCTTTCGCGCCTGCTCTTTTCAGCATCTTTATAATATTGGCACAAGTGGTCCCCCGCACGATGGAATCATCCACCATGACGATCCTCTTGTCCCTTACGACTTCTTCAATTACATTCAGTTTGATCTTTACGCTGCTTTCCCGCTGGCTCTGCTTGGGCTTGATGAACGTTCTTCCCACATAGCTGTTCTTGTGAAAGGCCATTCCGTAGGGAATGCCCGACTGTTCTGAATATCCCTTTGCAGCTACCAGACCCGAATCCGGCACGCCCACCACCAGATCCGCGTCGACTGGATAGGACTGCGCAAGCGCTTTTCCCGCAATAATCCTGGAATGATACACGTTTACCTTGTCAATCGTACTGTCCGTCCTGGCAAAATAGATATATTCAAAGATACATCTTGCCTGATTCTGCGGCGCAATGGCCATTGACAGATCAGAATGTATGCCATCCTTTGTAATCGTCACAATCTCGCCTGGCTCTACATCCCTGACAAATTCCGCGCCCACCGCCGCGATCGCGCAACTCTCAGAAGCGAGGAAATACGTATTTCCCTCCTTTCCGATACACAGCGGCTTCAGGCCAAATGGATCCCTGGCTCCGATCATTTTGCGGGGCGAACTTACCACCAGCGCATAAGCGCCTTTAATCTTGCCCATAGCTCTTTTGACAGCCTCTTCAGCCATCGATACGTTCAGGCGCTCTCTTGCGATGTGATAGGCGATCACTTCCGAGTCAATAGTCGTCTGAAAGATCGCCCCCGTATATTCCAGTTCTCTGCGCAGCTCGATGGCATTGGTCAGATTGCCGTTGTGTGCGATTGCCAGCGTTCCTTTTACATAATTGATAACCAGCGGCATAGCATTTTCAACTTTGGAGCCCCCGGCAGTGGAATAACGGACATGTCCCACCCCGAGGTTGCCTTTTAAGGTCTGAAGGGATTCTTCATCGAAGACTTCGTTGACCAGTCCAAGGCCCTTCTTAAAATGTACCTTGCGCTCGCCATAGGTATCCGTCACTGCAATACCACAGCTTTCCTGTCCTCTGTGCTGCAACGCAAAAAGCCCATAGTATACGGACGGGGCTACATCGCCCCCATCCATATCATAGGCTCCAAATACGCCGCATTCTTCTCCCAAACCGGTTGTCACTTTCTCCAATTTGTTCATGAATGCAACTCCTTACTTTATGCCGATTCTCCTGAATACTTCCTGATACGCGTCCTCTACATTCCCCATATCCCTGCGGAAACGGTCCTTATCCAGCTTCTCATGGGTATTGATGTCCCACAGTCTGCATGTATCCGGAGATATCTCGTCTGCAAGAATAACATTGCCGTGGAATCTGCCAAACTCGATCTTAAAGTCGATCAACTCGATTCCTGCATCGGCAAAGAACTTCTTCAGGACTTCATTCACCTTAAAGGTGTATTCTGTAATCTTTTCAATCTCTTCCCTTGTAGATGCGCCGATCGCGATTGCCATATAGTCATTAATCAATGGATCTCCCAAGTCATCATCCTTATAACTGAACTCAAGCGTAGGTGCCAGCAATTTTGTTCCTTCTTCAATGCCCAGCCTCTTGGAAAAACTTCCTGCAGCCACATTACGCACGATCACTTCCAATGGCACGATCTCCACTTTCTTTACGGCAGTTTCCCTGTCGCTTAATTCTTCTACATAATGTGTAGGAACGCCTTCTTTTTCCAGGACCTGGAAAATGTAGTTTGTCATGCGGTTGTTGATTACGCCTTTTCCAACAATCGTTCCTTTTTTCTCGCCATTAAATGCTGTGGCATCATCCTTATAATCTACAATTACAATATCCGGATCATCTGTCTTAAAGACCTTTTTTGCCTTGCCTTCATACAATTGTTCTAATTTCTGCATGATAACACCCATCCTTTTCTCAATTTTATCATCTGGTTTGCACGTCTGTCGGACACGTTGTGCACGTATTAGTATAATACAAGGCAGATGGAAAAGCAATATTCTGCCTTTTATTAATTATCACCAAATTTTCCTAAGAACTCCTGCATTCTTTCATTGGAAGAGCCAAAAACATCATCCGGGGTTCCCTGGACGGCAATGTATCCATTGTCCATGAAAATGATATGATCCGATACGTTCCGCGCAAAATTCATCTCGTGCGTAACGATCACCATAGTCATATGCTCTGCCGCAAGATCCTTGATTACCTTAAGGATCTCTCCTGTAAGTTCCGGATCCAGGGCCGACGTAGGCTCGTCAAAGAACAGGATGTCCGGGTTCATCGCAAGGGCCCTTGCTATGGATACCCTCTGCTGCTGGCCTCCCGAGAGCTGGTACGGATAGGTATCCTCCTTGTCCGACAGCCCCATCTTGGTCAATAGTTCCCTGGCCTCTTTATAGACTTCCTCTTTTTTACGTTTCTGTACGCGAATAGGGGCATCCGTGATATTTCTTATAACGGAATAATGAGGGAACAGATTAAAACTCTGGAATACCAGGCCAAACGTCCCTTCATAATGAATCTCGCCTGCGTCCGGCGTCTCCAGGTTCGTGGCACACCGAAGCAGCGTAGACTTTCCAGAGCCGGAAGGCCCTATGATTCCCAGCACCTCCCCCTTTTCTACCGTAAGGGAAATGTCTTTGAGCACTTCCACTCCGTTAAAGCTCTTTTTTATATTTTTCATCTCTAACAAGCTCATGGCATGTCCTCCTAACGATAGTAATTCAATTTCTTTTCCAGCGCTTCCATAACGACTGCTACAATCAGGTTAAATACATAATAGAAGATTCCCGCGGCTACAAATGGCACCATGGAAGTCTGCGCGGCCGCAATCTGCTTCGCGATCGTAAACATCTCGGCCACTGCCAGCACGAACGCAAGAGAAGTATCCTTGACAAGCGTGATAACCTCGTTCGTCACGGACGGCAGTATTCTCTTGATTACCTGGGGAAAGATGATGCAGAAGAAGGTCTGAGGCCTGGAATATCCCAGCACTTTTGCCGCCTCATACTGTCCCACGGACATGGACTCGATGCCGCCCCGGTATATTTCCGCAAAGTAAGCGGCATAGTTGATCGCAAATCCAATCAGCACGGCAGTCATGCGATAGGTGCTGGAAATTCGGATTCCGAAAATATAGTACGGCCCAAAATAAACGACCATCAGCTGCAGCATCAGCGGCGTCCCTCTCATAATTGATATGTATATCTTAGCGAGCCATTGGACCGGCTTGATCTTCGACATCCTTCCAAATGCCACCGCCAGGCCAAGAGGCAATGAAAATACCAGCGTCAGCACAAATATTTCAATCGATATCAGCATTCCGCCGCTCAACTCTCTAATAAGCGTTCCAAAATCCATCAGGTTTTCCTCCAACTTCTCAAAAGACGCGGCAAAGGAGCCAGTCCCTTATATCTGGGGCTGACCCCTGCCAGTCATTCACGTATTTACTATTTCTTTCCGATGCAGAGGGATCCTGGCACGCCAAAATCTTCATACTTCTCTGCAATCTTTGCAACCGTTCCGTCTTCCGCCATCTCATCCAATGTAGCCTGGACTTTGTCTCTCAATTCTTCATTCCCAAGTTTGAATCCTACAGCATACTGCTCAGAAGAGATCTCTTCGTCAAGCACCTTGTAATCATCCGGATTCTTTCTGGAATTAATCTGGTAGTATGCAACGCCGATATCCATTGCGATCGCATCGCACGCGCCGGATTCCAGATCCATGAACGCTGTATTGTATTCCGCAATCTCTGTCAGGCTTCCAAATGCACCCGCCAGTTCCTTCTGGTCTCCCTGGAGGGCTGCCAATGCGGATGAATCCGCCTGGGTCTCTACCAGTTTTCCAGAGAGGTCATCAAAACTATTGATACCGGAATCTGTTGCAACGACGATCACCTGCTTGTTGTCGATATATGGATCTGACCAGGTATACTCGTCCTCGCGTCCGTTCATGGTGAAACCGTTCCAGATACAGTCGATGGTTCCGGAGTCAATCTCCATATCCTTGGCATCCCAGTCAATCGGCTGCTTTACAAGCTTCCAGTCGTTTCTGTCGCATACTTCCTGTGCAAGTTCCAGGTCAAATCCGACATATTCGCCATCGTCATCCTTATATCCATATGGCGGGAAGGAAGCATCGAATCCCACGATCAATGTCTCGTCATCGTTTTCGACCTTTGCCTCCTTCTTATCTTCCTTCTTGTTGTCTGCACTCTTGTCTTCCTTGCTGCCGCAGCCTGCCAGGACCGTTGTCGCCAGCATGGCAAGGGCAAGCAGCAATGTTGCTCTCTTCTTCATACCTTTTCCTCCTGCATTACAGTATTGTGGAATCGCAATCACTGCACTCTTTTATCATGTTATCAATTGATTACTTTACCACGCTAAATTGTTCTGTTATATTAGCATATTCCCCGGCTTTTGTCAATCCTGCGATACTGCTTTTTCCATTTCAGGAACTGTTCTTCCGGCATGTCGATATCCACTTCCTGGCGCGCCTTCTTGATCTCTTCGCGCAGGACCGAATCCATGCTCAGATAGATGGGATTGCCGGAAAGCATCTTCACATACTGTGCCTCGGGCAGTACCCTGAAACAGCAGTAGAGATAGGCTTTGAGCATATCCGGCTCCTCGCAGATGCGGTAGGCTTCCTGATACATGCGGGCCGCCTCTTCATACAGGAACAGGTGTCCATAGGCTGCTCCAAGGCAGGCATACACATGCCCATAGAAAGTCTTTTCCACAGAGTCATCCCATTCTTTGTTGATGATGGACTGGTACACCAGTATAGCAGTCTCATACTCGCCGCTGCCCTGCAGGCTGTCTGCCTTATACTTCGTCCTCTCCACATCCTTCTGATTCTGCAGATGTTCCAGAATATTCTGGATCCGGTTGATGTCTGCGGCTGCATATATGGTAGATTCCTTCAATATGGTCAGCACGAACTGCTCCATGGAGCAGTTCTGACGCAATTCTTCCCGCAGCGTCTCCGCAAGTCCGGAAAGTTCCAGTTCATCTCCGATCCAGTCGCACAACTGTCTGTTTATAATCGTATAATCAATAAGATAGAGGTTATTGCAGATATAGTAACATAATTCCTCTATCGTATATATTCTCATATGAACCCTGGATATCTCATAGGGTTGTTTGGCGCGCTTCTTATGACATAGAATTAAACTGCCCATTGATTCCTCCTAAATGTAATACCTTTTCCACCTGAAATCCTGTCGGAGGATAGAACTCTCCGAACCCTACATCCTTGAACGTCAGTTTGCAGGTACGCTCATCCATAAACAGCGCTTCTATCTGAAGGCGCAGGGAATAGTCCCGCCGCTCCGGCAGACCTTTTAAAGATATGGTCTCCACTTGAAGTTCTTCGCCTGCCAGCGTCTCCACATGGATCTCGATGTCGGACGTATCCTCCAGAATCACTTCCCATTGCCCGTCCGCCTCGTACCAGTGCGTTCCCCAGGCGACAATGGGATGCCATCCTTCCTGCCCGTTCACCCGCATGCGCAGGCAGATCTGCTCCGTCATCTTTGTATCGTCCAGGTATACAGGCCCCTCATCATAATCCTTGCATTTACGCATGGATGTATAGCAGGCCCCCCTGCTGTACAGGTTGTTGCCAAGAAATGCCCTCCGGCCATTGCACAGCACCTTCAGGGAATTGGGATACCAGTTATTCTCGAACCCTTCCCCCGTAAGATACACAGAAGATACCACCTTCTTTTCAAACACGCTCTGGATGAAGCCCTTGAACCTTTCATCCGCATCCTTTGCCTTGTCCACATTCAGCACCGGATAGATGGCTGCCAGTTCTTTCATATGAGCATTTGCCACTTCGTCGACGGTTACGAACATATCGTTTCCCCGTCCGCTGATGGTGTTCAGTTTTCTGAGCATATACGCCCGGATCTCCTGGGCATCACAGTAGAACAGGGCAGACTCATACTGCCACAGTTCCTTGGGCTGGTAGAACATATACTGGCAGAAACTTTCTTTATAATCCTGCACATACACGTACTCCTTTGGCACGCCCAGATGATGCCCGATTCCTTTCAGCATCTTCGACATGTCAATGTTGGTAAAAGGCACCGAAAAGGTGATGAATGCGATCTCTTTGAATTTTTCCAGCGTAAGACTTACGAATTTGGCCAGAAGCCACACCGCGTCATGGGTCTTGGCTCCTACCCTCACTTTTTCCTGCCTTACCGCCTTGCCAAACAGGTCCGCTACGGTGCAGCCTTCATTGATGGCCGCCAGCCGTTTGGCTTCTTTCCCGTAGACCCAGTGGTCTTTATAGTATCCCAGCATCAGAGGAATCTGATAATTGTCTACGGCTACTTCCAATGTCTCCGGCTCGTCTTTGGTCTCATCGTAATAACTGATCTGACAATGCTTTTCATTCAGGTCATACCCCAGAATACTGCCTGTTCTCACTATCATATCCTCCTTCTTCTAATATATCTTGAACATCTGGTCCGCCAGGATTTCTTCTTCCTGGAATTCCAGCATCGCCTGCCTGCGGTTCGCAGGGCCCATCAAAGCCATTCCGTTCAACCTTCCAAACTTGCCGATGTCAGGAAATTCTCTCTCATTGCGCAGTTCCTTTTTCTCTGTCGTGATCGTGTCTTTCCCATTCGTCTCCTGGAAATAGTAATTGATGGATTCATCCTTATATAATACAAACTGCTTTACATACAGATTCTCATACATTGGCATCAGAATCTCCGACTGATAGCCCAGTCCTTCCCGCATTCCCTGCTTCATCTTATGATACAGTTTTACCCTGCTGCCGGGCCTGGACTGATAGGAGATCATCACCTTGTCATAGAGCTGGACTTCCCTCAGCCATTCTTCCTTATACTTCAGGTAATATGGAAATACGATCTGCTTCTCGCACATCTCCCGCAGGACGTAGTGAAGCACGTCTTCTAACTCGGCCGTATAATCACGGCTGGAATAGTATTTCAGAAGCGCGACCTTGCAGATATCCGGCAGATACTCCTTCTTGTCGCACTCGTTGGCTATCATATCGAACACGCACAGATCCAAGTCCCTTCCGAATACTACGTATTCCCTGGAAACATAGGCAAGATAGGCCTGCTTCAGCCGAAAATACACGCTGTCAGACAGATAGTAATCTTCAAATATCTTCTCCTCCGCGAAAAGGTTCTCCGAAAAGACCATCTGCGTAATAATGCGCTCCCCTACCTTACAGGAAGGGATTGCGTATTCCCTTAAGATCTTCCACAGACGCTTCATGTCCCTGGTAGCCCCGCAGTAATAATTGGCCAGATACATTAAAGTCACCTTATCATACTGCTGCATTTTAAACAGTTCAAAGCACAGATAATTCAGAAATTCATCTTCCTCGTAGTTGTCTTCCCGGATCCGCTTGCTGCACAGGCGGAAGACATCCTTCTCATCAAAAGCGCTGATTCCTTTGATCCGCAGATTCTCAAACGTAGGCTCTTCCTTTTCATTCTCCTGCTTCCACACGCCGGTGGATGCCGCATACTTGCGGCACATATCTAAGAATCTCGGCTCGTAGAACAGCCTTCTGGTCTCATAGGCAATGGAATCCGTATAGTGACGCCCTTCGATAGACTCCCATACAATTCTGGATTCCTTATCATACAGGCAGATAACGGCACCCTCATCCTCATCGTAAGGCACCCGCTGGCGGATGGCGCCATCCTTTTCAATCACCAGAACGCAGTTCATGTTCGGCACCTTCGTGGTAATCTCGTAAGAAAAGCAGATATCACGCATGGCCTCCATGCGCTCTGCCGTCATCTCTTCTTCCTGGCAGAACCTCTTGTACAGGATCCGCAGCGGCTCCGTAATATGCCGCTTCAGCAACTGTTCCCAGGTAAACGCGACCATCTGCTCCCGGTAATTCAGGTACAGATCCCCCGCAGTCTCTTCGTAGGTGACCAGATTGGCGTACAGAAATGCCGCCTTCCGGTAATTCAGAGAATTCCCATGCATGAAGTAGAGCAGGATGGTCTTCGGAAGCGGCCCTCTTGCGGAATTCTCGTCTATGGTCATCATATAATACTCATACAGCTGGGCAATCTTAAGTTCAGCGTCCACCGCCCTCTGATACCACACAAAATAGCGCTGCTGCGTCTTGTTTCCCTTGATCAACAACGTACAGATCGTATTCAGTATCATAGGCTCGCTGTACATCTTGTAGATGCGTTCCAATATCCGGAACATGGCATCGCTGTAGTTCTTCTGCTGGCTGGCAAAATTGGAAACATACAGCGCCAGTTCCTTCGTCATCAGACGATATTTAGAAGCAAAATTCAGAACCTGTATTTCAAAAGCGCCCAGTTTTTTAAGAAGCGTAGGCTTTTCCTGATAGCACATATAGGCTTCCAGATAAAACAGGACCTCATGGATGCCATATTGGAACTGCTGTTCTAACACTTCGATCTTTTTAAAAGGATTTTTATACCGCGGATCCAGATACAGGATCATGCGAAGGAGAGCCCAGGAATCCTGATGCCGCATATAAGTCTTCCCTATCTCGTCAAGCACCCGGTCAACATGGTTTCCCTGGCCTCTGATCTGCGCGGTCAGATATAAGTAGTAGCAGTTCGTCACCGGATCCTTGCCGATGGCGAACCTGTTGTAATTATAGTTCTCCAGAATCCATTTGGCTTCCTCGACCTTATTTCCAATCAGGTAAATATGGGCCTGAAGGAGCTGGTATACTTCATTCTGGGGTTCCTTTTTTCTCAGGACGGCCATCTTCTCAATCGCGCTCTCCACCCAGTTGTTCAGTTCGATCCTTCCGCCTACATAGCCGATATATTCCTTCAATATCTGAGCGCTTAAAAGTTCCGGGATTCTATGATCCTCGTCATACTCCTGATTCTGCAGCACCTCGATCTCATAGGTCAGCGTCTCATAGGGGGTCACGAACTTCAAAGCGCCATAATTCCGGCCGCCGTGCAGCCGCTCCGGCCGAACCACATACTCGATCTCATGGGCATTACCCACGAAATCCTCTGTGCTGATCTCCGGGCGCAGGACCTTGATAAAGTTTCCCTCTGCCTCGATCCGGATGGGCATATATCCCCAGGTGTTCTTCATCAGCGTAAGCGTGCCCTTAGTCGGCTCCCCGATGTCTTCAAACAGCATTCCCTCCCCGGGAAGGGTCAGGAAGATGCACTCTTTCTGCTTGATGCCTACCAGGAATTCCTCCATGGCCTGCTCCCCAAGGGACCATTTGCGCATATTGTCGTACAGGTAGAATATCCTTTCATTCTCATACTTCAATATCTCATAGAATTCCCGGGAACGGAACAGCCTCCCCGCTTCTGAGAAATCCTTGATCGCCAGTTTCCGAAAATCATCCGTGCTCTGCACCTTCCCATAGGAGGTCATGACATACGGCTTTTCTATAATGGCGGTAAAAGACAGTTCATACTCTCCGCCGGTACACACGACGGTAAACTTGCCTTCCTCCACATGGCCAGGGCGCAGTCCCCTGCCGTCATACGTAAACTCTACTTTTGCGGGATTCCCCTCAAATCCCTGGTCTTTAAAATGAACACGAAAAGAAGACGGGTATACAAGTCCCCGTATCGTTCCTTTGCTATTCGTCTTCATTGTAAAACTTCCCCTGTATACTTCCCCTTCTCCTATTATGAGAACCAGATTTGTTTCATCAAATATGACATCAGGTCGTATTAACTGAAAGTCTCCTTTTGAAAATTTCTGGATTTTATTTTTCAAGTCTGACACCTGCTTCTTTCGTTGCATTTTTCAAAAAACATACTATAATGAATTATAGCATTGTTTCATAAGTAATGGCAATGCCGGAAATACAAAATCTCGAAAATATATGAATAGGATGTATAGATATGGAAAAGAAGCCTGAATTTCACGGAAGCGATCTGGAAAAGATCGCAAGTTATTATCACATGCGCAAGGAGGATATCATCTGCTATAGCGCCAATGTCAATCCCCTTGGATTGTCAGAAAAGGTAAAGAGCCAGCTTGCCGCCAATCTGGATGTCATCACCCGCTATCCCGACCGGGATTATACAAGTCTTCATAAGACCATAGGGGCCTACTGCCACGCCGATCCCGGGCATATCGTGGTTGGCAATGGTTCTACAGAACTGATCTCTCTTCTGATCAGCCTGCTCTCACCCAAGAAAGCCCTGGTCCTCGGCCCCACCTATTCAGAATACGCCAGGGAGCTTTCCCTGATCGGCGGCGCTTTACAGTACTACCATCTGAAGGAATCTCAGGATTTTGTGCTGGACATCCCTGATTTTCTTCAATCGCTGACGGATGGCATCGGCCTGGTCATCCTCTGCAATCCCAATAATCCCACCTCTTCCGCCATACATCAGGCGGATATGGAGCGTATTATAGGCACCTGCAAGAAAAAAGGAATCTTCGTCATGATTGACGAAACGTATGCGGAGTTTGCGCCCGATCCTTCTGCTATTACGGCAATTCCCCTTGCCGGCAGATACGATAACTTCATGGTGATCCGCGGCGTCTCTAAGTTTTTTGCCTCCCCGGGCTTAAGATTCGGGTACGGAATTACTGGCAGCAAGGAACTCCTCTATGCCCTCCTTCTCCACCAGAACCCCTGGAGCCTCAACAGCATCGGGGCCTACGCCGGGGAATTGATGCTCAAAGACAGCGCGTATATACAGGCTACCTGGAATCTGATCGACTCCGAGCGTACCCGGGTCTGCCAGGAGTTAAATGCCATAGACGGCTTAAAGATATATAAGCCCTATGCCAACTTCGTCCTGATACGGATTCTGAAAGACGGCCTTACTTCCTTTGACCTGTTTGAGGCGGCCATCCATGAAAACCTGATGATCCGGGACTGTTCCTCTTTCGAGACCTTGGAAGGCGAGTATATCCGCTTCTGCTTCCTGATGCCGGAAGAGAACGACCGGCTGATCGACTGCCTGAAGCGTGCGCTTAAGCCCCGGCAATGAGACCGGCGATGAGAAAAGAAAGGCCGCCAAGCTGTGGATATGCTGCTCCACGCTTTGGCGGCCTTCCCTGCCTGTTTCTTTTCCTTCTTACTTCTTAAGGATCAATGCCACAAATGTCAGATCTTCTGTCCCTGTATTCTTAATTCCATGGCCGTCTCCGTCCTTGCAGAAGAATACGTCTCCTCCCTCTGCGGGAATTGCCTTGCCATTGTCTTCGTACATTCCTGTTCCGCTAAGGATGTAATAGGTCTCCGTCTCCCCATGATGCTCATGATGTCCCAACTCGCAGTTGGCAGGCACCGTCACCTTGCTGAACATCTTGCAGTGCTCTCCTAATTCCTCCTGGCTTATAAGGCCTTCCTTCATAATGAAGCCCGCTCCGCCATTTACGCGCTCTACCTTTACTACTTCTCTTTCTCCTGCTTTTGTCATTGTGCTGTTCCTCCTCTTTCTTAACATGATTTATCAGAATATTTTTATTAGATATATTCTTTCTGCTCAAAATATCTCATCAGGATATCCGCGCAGTTCTCCACGCCCAGATCGGAAGTATTCAGAATCATATGATAGTTATTCACGTCACCCCAGGCTTTGCCCGTGTGCTCATGATAATACCTGGAACGCTCCCTGTCGTTCGCATCAATCTTCTGGGCAGCCTCTTCATATGTAAGAGATTCCTTCTTCATAATACGTTCGATCCTGTCTTCCTTGTCAGCACACACATAGATATTGAACACGTTAAGCCTGTCTTTCAATATCTCTGACGCGCACCGCCCAAGGATAATGCATGGCTTCTGTGCCAGCCCTTTGATCGCTTCCACTTCGGATTCATAGGTATTCCTGCTTAGTTCCTGTTCCACGTTCACCTTGTCATATACCGGAATCCCAAGCCTCTTCGACAGTTCCTCTGCAATAACGCTTGCTCCGGTACCATATCTGCGGCTCATCGTAATCACCAATTTCATACCAATTCCTCCTTCGTTAAGTGTTTTATGTAAGTAGGTATTATTATAACACTAAAATCATAAAAAGGCACGTAAACTTTTAAGCCAGGATAAAACGCGGGCAGGGACGCATGATTTTAAAATGCTATATCCCTGCCCGCATGACCGGCATTGATTCTAATTCACGATTTTATAGTATTCCCTGGCAGTCAGGCTGTATACGATCGCATAGAACACTGCGAATACAACCACCGTGATGATGGTGCACGCCATGAACAGCGACACATTCACAAGGTTCAGCACGGCCAGCAATTTGGTGATTACCTTAAAGGCTACGATGATATGGATGATGGCCGTGATAAGAGGAAGGAAGAACACGGTAAGCACTTGGCTTCTGATGGAATGCCTTACCTCCTTCTTGCTCATGCCGACTTTCTGCATGATCTGATAACGCTCCTTGTCATCATATCCCTCGGATATCTGCTTATAGTAGATAATCAGCACAGTCGCCATCAGGAACATGACGCCCAGATAGATGCCGATGAACAAAAGGCCGCCGTACAGCATATAGAACCCTTCCCGGTTCAGTTCCCGGCTGTCGCAGAATGACGGAGTGGTCTCGGACTCTATCCGGCTCTTGATCGTTTCCTCCGCTTTCATGCACGCCTTCTGGCTGCCCTCCAGATCAAATGTGACAATATAGTCTATATTGATATGCTGTTCCTTCCAGTCAACCTGCATGTCGCTGTCTGCGTAAGCCTCATTCAGGAACTGCTGCATGATTTCCTCATTGTTGACAACCATATAAAATGTAGGCGCCAGCCGCCCCTGGCTCTTCTTTGCCAATGGGAACTTCTTTAACTCTTTGGCTACTTTGAAGGTGGCAGTTCCGATCTTTGCCGTATCCTTGCCATAGGTATCCATAGTATCCACAAAGACTAGTATCTCGTCTTCCGCGATGGATACGTTTTCATCAGCCAGCCTGTTATATTCATCCTGGCTGATGAAAATCAGCGAGCACAGATCCTCTGCCGCATAGTTTCCCGTCTCTATAAGGGAAAAATCGCTTCCCGTACGGATGGCAGACAGGCCTGCCTGTCTGTGGCTGGTCATATTCTTAACCTTCACACCTGCGCTTCTGGACTCTTCCTCTATGATCCGGTCGATCTTATCCATATTTTCTTTGGTAGCGTTATAGTTCCTTGCCTCGAATTCCGTGGGGAATCTGGTTTCCAGCACGTCGTTCATTCCGGTATACAGCGAGATCGTGGTGGAAATCATCACCAGCACCATGGTACTTAAGATGCAGATGTTGGCAAGTCCTACCGCGTTCTGCTTCATCCGGTAGATCATGCCTGATATGGAAGTAAAATGGCTGGTCTTATAATAGTAATTCTTATTCTTCCGCAGAAGTTTCAGCAAAGCGATGCTGCCCGCCGTAAACAGCGCATAGGTTCCTATGATGACACAGATGACTGCCAGAAAGAACTTCGTGATCGCGGTAAGCGGAGATTCCGTTGTAATCGCGATGTAATATCCGATCCCGATGGCAACCACTCCAAATATGGTCAGCAGCCATTTTGTCTTTGGCTCTTTTTCTCCCTGGCTTCCGCCTCTTAGCAGCTCCACCGGGTTGGAGAGTCGGATCTGGAGCAGATTGTAGATCAGCGTCATGGCGAATATGACGGTAAAAAGGAGCAGCGTATTCAGGAGTGCTCTGACCGAGAGTTCAAATACCATATTTACGTCATAATGTATGATTTTCAAAAGAGCAAGGAACATCAGCTTGCTGAATATGATTCCTGCAACAAGTCCGACGACAATGCTTATAACCGCTATTATCAAAGTCTCAATGGTCAGCATCTTGGCAATATGCCGCTTGCCCATTCCCAGTATATTGTAGACGCCGATTTCCTTTTTCCTTCTCTTGATGAGGAAACTGTTGGTGTAGAACAGGAAGATTACGGCAAATACAATGATGACTACCGTCGCCCAGGCAAGGCAGAGCCGCAGATTCCCGTCTCCCACGCTCTTATTTCTGGACAAGGCGTCTATAATATAGAACATCATGACCGTAAGGATCGCCGTCAGCATGTAAGGAATATAGGTTTTCCGGTTATTCTTCAGGTTGGTGACCGCAAGTTTTCCATAAACTGAACTATTCAACCTGCTCACCCCCTGTTGTCAACACGGTAAGCGTGTCAGAGATCTTCTGGAACATCTGCTCATTTGTAAGATTTCCCCTATACAGCTGGTGGAACACTTCTCCGTCCTTAATAAACAGTACCCGTTTGGCATGGCTTGCGGCCTTGACGCTGTGGGTAACCATCAGGATTGTCTGCCCGTCTTCGTTGATGGCATTAAAAAGCGTCAGCAACTCGTCTGCCGCCTTAGAATCCAGCGCGCCGGTAGGCTCGTCAGCCAGGATCAGCTGGGGTCTTGTGATGATTGCCCTTGCGATCGCTGCCCTCTGTTTCTGGCCGCCGGATACCTCATAGGGATATTTTTCCAGCAATTTCTCAATGCCAAGGCGCTGGGCTACCGGCTTGATCTTCTTCTCCATCTCGTCATACTTCTTCCCGGAAAGAACCAACGGAAGGAAGATATTATCTTTAAGAGAAAACGTATCCAGAAGATTAAAGTCCTGAAACACGAATCCCAGATTCTGCCGCCTGAATGCCGCCATCTCCTTTTCCTTAATCTTTCCCAGATCATTCCCCTTCAAGTACACCTTGCCTCCCGTCGGCTTGTCAAGCGAAGCCAGGATATTAAGAAGCGTCGTTTTCCCTGACCCAGATTCTCCCATTATCGCTACGTATTCTCTTGGTTCTACGGAGAAACTTACATTCTTTAATGCCTCCACCTGATTTCCGGCAAACCGGGTAGTGTATATTTTCTTTACATTCTTTACCTCTAATAAAGCCATCTTATATTCCCGTCCTTTCATCTATTCTTTGTTTATTACAAATCATATTATAGATTATCCAGAACTCTCCTTCCATCGAATCAGGTTACATTCTCCTGGCCCAACCTTACAAATTTGTCACAAACTGAGCCTATTTCCGCATTAAAGGGCATGTATTGATCCTGCTTGACCATCAGGGACTGGAACAGTTTCTGTGATTTGCCGGGCGGCCGCTTACTCTGGGTCAAGCACATTTCTCTCAAGATACAGGAATACTTTTGTGCCTTCCCCCACCTTCGACTCTATACGGATGCCGTGTCCCAGCCTGTCCAGAATCGTCTTGCACAGATACAGCCCGATGCCGGTAGACTTCTTGTCTCTTCGTCCATTAAATCCGGTAAATCCCTTTTCAAACACCCGTGGAACATCCTCTTCCTGGATCCCGATGCCCGTATCTTCAATGACCAGTTCCTTCTCCTTCATATAGACGGCCACTGTGCCTTCACTGGTATACTTCAGCGCGTTGGACAGGATCTGCTCTACGACAAAGGCCATCCACTTCTCATCCGTTAGGATCATCTCCTCCGGCACATCCATCCGAAGCGCGATCTTCTTCAGGATAAACAGCTGGGAGTATTTCTTAACTGCCTGCTTCACGATATCGTCCGCGGCATACCATTGAAGCACCATATCCGAGGACATGGACTCCATCCGAAGATAGGTCAGCACCATCTCCACATATTGCTCGATCTTAAATAGTTCCATCTTCAAAGTCTTAACCGCTTCTTCGTTTTCTTCCGTCAGGTCCTGGGACTGCAGAAGGATACGCATGGCAGCGATCGGCGTCTTGATCTGATGGGCCCACAGCACATAATAGTCGAGCATGTCCTGCCTGCTTAACTGCGCCGCCGACTCCAGTTCGCTTCTACTCTCAAACAGCGCATTTACTATCTGCTGGTAGTCCCATTCTGCCAGGGTATCCGCCTTCGGCAATTCTTCCCGTTTTACCTGGAGGATTCCTTTCATCCTTAACAGTTCCCTGTGCTTTCTTCTGCAGTTCATAAAATCCGCCGCCACAAATCCAAGAATCCACAATAGACTCAGAAGCAAGGCGTATTCCAGCGCATCCATTGGGATATTATACAAATAGAATAGCAAGGCAAATATGGCCATGATCCCGGCGTACATGCCTATTCCCCTGATATGATCCCTGATATATCTTCCTGTCAATCTCATGCCTGCACCATATATCCTATTCCTTTTTTCGTTACGATCCAGTCTTCCAGACCCGCAATGCCAAGCTTCTTCCGGAGCCTCGCGATATTCACCGTTAGCGTATTCTCGTCAATGAACTCGTCGCTCTCCCACAGCCGGGTGATCAGATCATCCCGCGGGACTATCTTGCCCGCGTTCTCAAGCAGGGTCTGGAATATCTTAAATTCATTCTTAGTCAGCTCGATCTTTTCGCCCTGGTAGGAAAGAGAGGCGTCCCCCAGGTTCAGCAGCAGTCCATTATGCTCAATGATATTGGCAGAGCCATGAAATGCATAGGTTCTCCTCAACATTGCCTGGACTTTCGCCGTCACCACGTTCAGGTCAAAGGGCTTTTCAATAAATTCATCCCCGCCCATATTCATCGCCATAACAATGTTCATATTGTCTCCCGCCGATGAGATAAAGATGATAGGCACCTTTGACAGCCGACGGATCTCCTGGCACCAGTGAAACCCATTAAAAAATGGCAGCACGATGTCCAGCAGCACCAGTTGCGGATCATATTCCGCAAATATTTCCATTACGTTCTTAAAGTCTTCTACGCATGCTACTTCATAGTCCCATTTACGCAAATGGGATGCCAGCGCTTTTGCGATGGTCATGTCGTCTTCAACCACTAATATTCTATACACGGATTATCCTCCATCCTGCAAGTTAAAATAAGAGCAGAAGACTGAACATCCCCTGCTCTTTCATCCTATACAATTCTTGTGGTTTTGTCAAATCAATGGAAGTAGTGGTCTCCAATCCTCATGCCATAGCCGCCCTGGTCAAAATACAGGCATCCGCCCACAGGGTTGGCTCCTGACAGCGCGTCTGCCGCCGCCTGCATGGCCGAATCGGTATAGCCGCCGGAACTTCTGACTTTGTCCAGCCATCCTGTGGACACCGGGCCAAACTGGCCGGGCTGGTAGATGACTTCCTCTATGCTGTTCGGATAGATGTCGCTGTTTACGCGGTTCATAACCACCGCTCCTACGGCTACCTGTCCCTCATAAGGCTGGTTTCCGGCCTCGCAGAATATGATGGACGCAAGAAGCGTCTGGCTTTGCTTAAGAACTGCGGCTCTTTTAGCCTCGGCCTCCCGCTCTGCCTGCTCTCTTGCCTCCTGCTCTCTTCTTGCCGCCTCCTCGGCGGCTCTTTTCACTTCTTCGTCTACTGCCGAATTGGCACTTGTTACTATATTGGCCGGAACTGCCTGCAAGGCATTCAATTGTATTTCAGACGCTATATTCTCCTTCGTACTTACCGCAGTCTTTACTTCCGGCTGTAAAGAGGCTGCCTGACTGGTAAATCCTACTGTCATCAATGAACAGGCTGAAAACAGCGCGAACATCGAACTCAGTCTCTTATTTTTTATCATAAATTTATACCCTCCTATTATTGCAATGCATGAACATTGTCTTAATAAAGTATATTCAAAAATTTCAACTTTATTACAATTATTACAAATTTGTTACATTTGCAACGGTGGGTATCGTAACATATCTTCACATTTCTGTCAAATCTAAATGGATTCCCGACGGCAGTAAGTCACTGCGGTCAACACCAGAAACAGCGGAATCTCAAGGATTGCGGCGCCCATGATCAGATACGGCGTCCAGATATATCCAGTGCCAAGGCGGATAAAATGCAGTCCCATCACTTCATAGAAAAAACTATTCGTCAGGCCGATTCCCCCTGATGGGAATATGCATCTTAGAATGTCTGCCACATTGCTGCTTGACACCATATAAATGATGGTCGGCAGCATGCACAGTACAATGCTTCCTATGATGGCAGCCTGCACGTTTCTGCACCTGGAAGACAAATATAGGGCAGCACAGACTGTAGCAAGAAGGGAGCATAAGCCTGCCAGCACGACAGTTGTCCAGGCCTCTCCCAGCGTCATCTGAGGCATCACGAATGCTGACCGCAGCATCTGCAGGGAAGTTTGAAGTCCTTCCCATCCGAAGGCCTGATTCGTAATAAGAAGGAAGACCGCGGTTCCCGCACCGAACGTCGCCAGAAAAATGATCAGCATGGCTCCGATCTTTGTAGCAGCCAGCCGCATGCGTCCATGCCTGGCGCAGCGAAGGATGCTGTCAGCACCGGTCTGATACTCCGCGCAGAACACAGGCGCTGCGATAACCGCGAAGATAAACATCAAAAGAAACAGATACAAGACCAGATAATCATAGGATTCCGCGGAAAACCCCGGCACATAGGTAAACGGCGTCTCAATATCCGCGCTGAGCCTTTCAATTTCTTCCTGCTCTTTCTCATCCTTTCCCATCTGTTTCAAACGTTCCCGGTATTTTTCATAAAACCCAGCGACATCTTCGGGAGAAATATCCGCGTCCGTCATGGTATCTACGTACACTTGAGAATCTGCAAGCACCCTGGCTGCCTGTTCCAGAACCGGATACTGGGGCGCTATCTTCTCATTATACACCTCCATCGGAACCTCCGGAGGAAAAGCGCTTCCATATTCCTGATAACATTCCCGAAAGTCCTTGACTGCCTTTGCCACCTTTTCCTCCGTTATCAATCCGGCTATGGCCTGCTCCTGCTCCTTCTTATTCTGGATTGCTTCTATCCCCGTAAGTTTCACCATATTCCCCCTTGCATCTGTCTTATAGGAAGTCACGAAAGATATGGGAAAATATGCCAATACCGCTGACAGGATTAAGGCGGCAGCAAGAAGCATCCAGGTTGAGCGGGTCTTTACAAGCCTCTTTAGTTCTAAGCATAACAGTCTCATATTACTTCCTCCTCTCTTGCATGTTCCGGGAACAGCCACAGATATAAGTCTTCCATTCGGGGCTCCGTTTTTATCGAGCCTGGTATAACAGCCGTATCCGCCAGGTAGCGGACCTGCAAGTCTCCATCCTCCTTATTATAGACATTTAAAATTGGCACCCGCTGTTCAAAAGCCGCAAGTTCCCTGGGATCGATCTGGGCATTCCATACCTTCCCGTCCACTTCCCGTACCAGTTTTTCCGTCTCCCCAGTAGCAATGATCCTCCCTTCTTTCATGATTGCATTGCAGGTAGCAATATATTCCACATCTGAGACGATATGCGTGGATATCAGTACGATCCTGCCCCTGGCAAATTCTGAGAGAAGGTTGCGGAACCGGACTCTCTCTCCTGGATCCAGCCCGCTGGTAGGCTCATCTAAGATCAGCACTTCCGGATCATTGAGCATTGCCTGCGCAATTCCAACCCTGCGCTTCATTCCTCCGGACAGTTTGGATATCTGCTTCTTTCTTACCTCCTGAAGCGACAGCATTTCCAGAAGCGCTTCAATCTTCTTCTTTGTCTCCGCCTTTCCAAGGCCTTTGAGGGCCGCGATATATTCCAGATACTCCCACACATGGAAGCCCGGATAGAATCCAAACTCCTGCGGCAGGTATCCAAAGACATCCCGGTAGGATTCCTTTAACGTTCCAATCTCAATGCCATCATACCGGACACATCCCGATGTAGGCTTTTGGATTCCTGCTATCATACGCATAAGGGTGGTCTTTCCTGCGCCATTGGCTCCCAAAAGCCCCCATATGCCGGGCGTCAGCGTCAGGGATACATGATCCACTGCCCGCTTGTCTTTGTATTGCTTTGTAATATCACAGATTTCTAATTTCATAAGCACTCCTTTCTGGCGAGGATTGTCTGATAATACAGTATACGGATACGGCTGCCGCCGGCAGCATGATCAGTATGGCTATGCGCCACGCGGCCATCGTTTCGTAGACCTGGGGCATCGCCTTGGCTAGAAGCAGCAATGCCACCATAAGGCCCGCACAGTATCCTTCGCAGATTCCGGTCCCCACATCCTGATTCCCTGACTTTCCACTTCTATTCAGTATCCAGAAGCATCCGCTGCCTGCCACAAGAAATGGAAGAAGGAAATACAGCGCCATATCCATGCCTGACATTTTCAGACCATTCGCGATCAGCGCGGCACAGATGGAAAATACGGCCATACTGCCTGCCGCCATCAGGATCATATTAGCCATGATAAGGCTTGTATAGGACAGCCTGGTAGACGCTTCAATCTCATACATGCGGTACTGGAATGATCGTTGCATGAACGGAACCGCCATCATGATCTGAGATACCGCCAGCCCTCCCAGCATGGCCGGGATATGACGGATTCCAAGATACGAAAGATTCCCGTCCAGCGTACTGTATAAGACTGCAAATACTGCCATTGCCATAAGTCCCTGCATCGCCCAGAGCCTTTTTCCTAAAAATAGGACCTGCCTAAGGAGGAATCTTACAAACCCTATCTTTCTTCCTCTCTGATCCAGCGCCTGCATCCGCCGGATGGATTCCAGCATCTGCTCTTTATGCTCGTTTGTATTCTCTGGAAGTTTTGCTTTCAGCGCTGCAGCCAGTTCTTTTTCTAACGCTTTTCTCAACGTGCTTCCTCCTTTCCGATCTTTTCTTCAATCTTTTTTAATCCAGCTCTTTGCCGGGATTGGACGGTTCGCATCGGGATTCCCAATACTTTGGAGGTCTCCCGCAAGGTAAGATCATGGGCAAAACGCAGGTATATGACTTCCCTCTGGTCTTCGGGCAGCGTCTCCACGATCTGCCGGAACCCTTCCTCGGATTCAGAATACGCAAACCCTGCCTCCTGATATTCGATCTGTTCCGTCAGATGCATTTCCCTGCTCTGCCTCCACGTGTCCACACAGGTATTGGAAGCCACCTTATATAGGAATGCCCGGAACTTCCCCTTATTCTTATATCTCGGGAAATAGCGGATCACCTTAAGAAACGTCTCCTGCACGGCATCTTCTGCCGTTTCCCGATCCCTGGTATGGTACAGGCAGTAGCGGAGGATGTCGTCGTAGTACATGGCCGCCAGTTCTTCCCAGCATGATGCATCGCCTTTTTCAATTTTCCGTAACAGTTCATTTTCGCGCGTCAAAACCAATCCTCCTTAAGGGCGTCCCCTATATAGATAACGGGTGAGGAAAGCAAAATGATCAGATCATCTGCAAAATATTTAAAAAAACTCTCTTCCAGGAAAGCAAGCCTGTCATATCGCTTGTTTCTCTGAAAGAGAGTTTTTGAGACTCTGGTTCTTTTATCTTTATATCCTGGCGATATCGATCAACGTCAGTTTCTTAATATCCGTGTTCTCCAGGCTGGTGATCAAAGCCTTTGCCGTATCGATGGCCGTAAGCACATTGACGCCGGTCTCAATGGCATTTCTGCGGATAACGAATCCATCCCTGGAACGGTCTGCTCCCTGAGGCGGCGTGTCTATGACAAGATCAATCTTATGTCCCAGAATCAGATCCATAAGGTTCGGGGACTCCTGCTCGATCTTATTGACCGCATTGGCCTTCACCCCTCCTGACTTCAGGGCTTCTGCCGTTCCTCTGGTGGCAAATATACGGTATCCGATCCGCTCAAACCTGCGGCCGATTTCCACCGCCTCTTCCTTGTCCTCATCTCGCACCGTGAGGATCATATTCTTATGCTTGGGAAGTTTGATGCCTGCGCCAAGGAAGGCCTTGTACAAGGCCTCGTCAAAGGTCCTTGCGATTCCGAGGCATTCGCCGGTGGACTTCATCTCAGGTCCAAGACTGATATCCGCTCCCCGGATCTTCTCAAAAGAGAATACCGGCATCTTGACGGCAAAATAATCCGCTTCCGGCTGAAGTCCGGGTCCATATCCCAACTCCCGGATCTTATGTCCGATGATGACCTTCGTTGCCAGGGGAACGATAGGGATCCCTGTTACCTTGCTGATATACGGAACCGTACGGCTGGACCTAGGATTCACCTCGATTACATACACATCCTCCCCGCACACGATAAACTGGATATTGATCAGCCCAATGACATGCAAAGAGCGCGCCAGTTTCTTCGTATAATCCTCAATCGTGCGCTTTGTTTTCTCCGTTATGCTTTGTGCCGGATACACGGAGATGCTGTCGCCGGAATGGATTCCGGCCCGTTCTATATGCTCCATAATGCCTGGTATCAGGATATCCTCCCCGTCGCATACGGCATCCACCTCGATCTCCTTTCCCTGGAGATATTTGTCTACCAGAATCGGGTGATCCTGGGCAATCCGGTTGATGATGCCGATGAACTCGTCGATATCATGGTCGTTGATGGCTATCTGCATCCCCTGGCCTCCAAGAACGTAGGATGGCCTTACCAGAACCGGGTATCCCAGCCTGCCTGCAACTTCTTTGGCCTCTTCGGCCGTAAATACGGTCCCGCCTGTAGGCCTTGGAATCTGACACTGCTCCAGAATCTCATCGAACAGTTCCCGGTCTTCCGCCGCGTCTACATTCTCTGCGGATGTCCCAAGAATCGGAACGCCCATCTTCATCAGCGCCTCCGTCAGTTTGATGGCTGTCTGGCCTCCAAACTGGACCACAGCCCCGTCCGGCTGCTCCAGATCTACGATGCTTTCCACATCTTCCGGCGTAAGGGGCTCGAAGTAAAGTTTATCCGCGATATCAAAGTCGGTGCTGACCGTCTCCGGGTTATTATTGACGATGATCGTCTCATACCCTTCCTTGGCAAATGCCCAGGTACAGTGTACGGAGCAGAAGTCAAACTCGATGCCTTGTCCGATACGGATCGGACCGGAGCCCAGAACAAGAACCTTCTTCCTTCCGGAAGTCTGTACCGCCTCATTCTCACTGCCAAATACCGAATAATAGTACGGAGTCTCCGCCGCGAATTCTGCAGCGCAGGTGTCAACCATCTTATAGGACGCCGTAATTCCATACTCCAGCCGCATATCATGAATCTGGCGCTCCGTATTGCCTGTCAGCCTTGCGATCACGCTGTCCGGGAATTCCAGGCGCTTGGCCTCCCTTAATGTCTCCGCGTTCAAAGAACTGTTCTGCAATTTTTGCTCCATTTCTACAAGAATGGCGATCTTGTCGATAAACCATTTATCAATCTTCGTGATGTAATGTATCTCCTCATACCCCATCCCTCTGCGGATGGCTTCCGCGATCTTCCAGATGCGGCGGTCGTCTACGACGGCCAGTTCCTCTTGCAGTTCCTCATCCGTCAGTTGGGTGAAATCATAAGACATCAGGCTGTCCACATGCTGTTCCAGCGAACGGATGGCTTTCATCAGCGCCCCCTCAAAGTTATCGCAGATGCTCATCACTTCCCCTGTCGCCTTCATCTGCGTAGAGAGCGTACGCTTCGCGCTTATAAACTTATCAAAAGGAAGCCTTGGAATCTTTACCACGCAGTAGTCCAGCATGGGCTCAAAACTTGCATACGTCTTCCGGGTCACCGCGTTTCGTATCTCATCTAGCGTATAGCCCAAGGCAATCTTGGCCGCAACCTTGGCAATGGGATAGCCGGTGGCCTTGGATGCCAGGGCCGAAGAACGGCTGACACGCGGATTTACTTCGATCACGCAGTATTCAAATGTCTCCGGGTGGAGGGCATACTGCACGTTGCATCCCCCGGTAATGTTCAGTTCGCTGATAATATTCAGCGCAGACGTACGCAGCATCTGGTATTCCTTGTCACCTAGCGTCTGCGAAGGCGCTACTACGATGCTGTCTCCCGTGTGCACGCCTACCGGATCCAAATTCTCCATATTGCACACAGTGATGCAGTTGCCGTTTCCATCCCGCATCACTTCATACTCGATCTCTTTCCATCCAGCAATGCACCGCTCGACTAAGACTTGCCCCACACGGGACAGACGAAGGCCATTTTCCAGGATTTCCACCAGCTGCACCCTGTCTCCTGCTATACCGCCGCCGCTGCCGCCCAGCGTATAGGCCGGACGCAGGACCACCGGATAGCCGATCTTCTCCGCGAACTCGATGCCTTCCTCCACAGATTCCACCACCAGGGATGCCGCGCAGGGTTCCCCGATCTTCTCCATGGTAGTCTTGAATTCCAGACGGTCTTCCGCCTTCTTGATAGTCTCGGAGGTGGTTCCGATCAGGCGCACATTATTGCGCCTTAAGAAGCCATTTTCCTCCAGTTCCATGGCCAGATTCAAGGCAGCCTGGCCTCCCAGGGTAGGAAGCACGCTGTCCGGCTTCTCCTTTAAGACCAGCTGCTCAACTACTTCTACCGTCAAAGGCTCGATATATACCCGATCCGCAATGTCCTTGTCCGTCATGATGGTAGCAGGGTTCGAATTCAGAAGCACTACTTCCAGCCCTTCCTCCTTTAAGGAACGGCAGGCCTGTGTGCCGGCATAGTCAAATTCCGCGGCCTGGCCGATAATGATCGGGCCGGAGCCGATTACCAATACTTTCTTTATCTCTTTATTTCTAGGCATTATCTCGCTCCTTTCATCATATCCATGAACCGGTCAAACAGATAGCCGGAATCCTGCGGTCCCGGGCACGCCTCCGGGTGGAACTGCACGGTGAAGATATTCTTCCCCTCATAGGAAAGCCCCTCATTCGTGCCATCATTCACATTTATAAAAGCCTCTTTAGCAATGGATGGATCCATGGTGGACGCATCCACCGCATATCCGTGATTCTGGGACGAGATATACACTCTGTTGCTGCTCAGATCCTTGACCGGATGGTTTCCTCCCCGATGGCCATATTTTAATTTGTATGTCTTTGCGCCATTTGCAAGAGCCATCAGTTGATGCCCCAGACAAATAGCAAATATTGGAATGTCTGAATTGTATAATTTCTTGATTTCCTGAATAATAGATACGCAGGTCTTTGGGTCTCCGGGTCCGTTGGACAGCATGATTCCGTCCGGATCTGCTTTTATGATATCTTCGGCGGAAGTATGGGCCGGATATACCGTCACCTTGCATCCTCGCCGGCTTAAAGATCGGGCAATGTTATTCTTTGCTCCAAAGTCCATCAGAGCGACTTTTGGTCCATTGCCTTCTAAAACGAATGGTTCATTGCATGAGACTTCCGATACGACGTCGCCAACTATGTAGGCCTTCAGCCTGGTTATCACTTCATCGATGTCATAGTCCTCATTGGTTGTAATCATTCCGTTCATCGTGCCCTTTACCCTTAGGAGCTTAGTCAGCGCCCGGGTATCAATCCCTGCGATACCGGGAATGTCCTGATTTTCCAGAAACTCCTGGATCGTACCCTGCGAGCGGAAATTGCTCGGCATTCGAGATAGTTCCCTTACAATGTAGCCATCGGGCCACGCCTTCTTCGATTCCATGTCCGGCGTAATGCCATAATTCCCAATCAGCGGATAGGTCATTGTCACTGCCTGTCCGGCATAAGAAGGGTCGGTCAACACCTCAAGATATCCGGTCATTGAAGTATTAAACACAATCTCGCTAATCATATCCCTCGTGGAACCAATGCTGGTTCCGGTAAAGACGGTCCCATCTTCTAGTATTAGAAATGCTTTCATATATCCACCCTTTCCATTCCTTTTGTTGCTATTGCGGGCTCCTTGCCTGTATCCAGGAGCCTGAGGCTGCCGCTTTCGTAAAAAAGGCAGTTTGTGCGAGCACACAACTGCCTTTTCCTGTACCATTTTATCATCGACAATCCTTGTCTTCACAAATTGTTAAAATTATACTACAAAAAGTATGAATTTTCAACATAATTTTTATTCGTACTGCCAGAATATCGTAATCTTATTCAATTCCGGCTCATCCATGTATTGATATTTCACCTCCTGAAGCCCATACCAGTCTGCCAGATTCTGGGCAGCTCTTCGCACTACGTCCTGCAGGATGGAGTCATGGGCCTGGCCGTACAATCCGTTATCGGCAAACTTAAAGACCACCGGATTGGACTTGGATGATATGACTTCATTCATTTTCTGAAGCGCCCCTTTGCTGTCATAAGATTCATAATACATGCCATTGACAACATAATAGTTTTCCGCCATAGACTGACAGGCCGGCAGCGCTACATCCTGATCCGGCGTATGGGTCTTGAACAGTTCCCCATCATTGCAGCACATATAGTCATAGCTGATCATCTGCTTCTGATTCACCTCTTCCCCTTCTGTCGCCTGGAATACGGGATCTCCCCACGTAGTGTCCACATAATAGTAATTGCCGCTGCATCTGACCAAATTCCATGCATGGCTCTGGCCGTCCAAGGTAGTTCCTGTCACATAAGTGCAGAACACTCCCAGCCTTTCCAGCAGATACTGGGTAGCCTTGGAATATCCCGCGCATACGGAATGGCGGTTGACAAATACGCTGTATATGTTCTGATTGTCTGCTGCCTCAAGGTCATAATCCACCGTGTTTACAATATATTCGTAGACATATAGGATCTTCTGGTAATCTGTATCTTTTGCAGGCATGGCTGCCAGACATTCATTCACCGAAGCTTCGATCTTTTCCTTCATTGCCTCCTTCTGTCCGGCATCATACAGGTAGACCGGCTTAAGAACCGTATAATCCTCGCTTCCCTCATAGGAAGTCGAAGTAGTCATCCCATCGCACCAGAATATCTCCGGGAAATCTTTCAGTACGTATTGAAACAGCATATTTGTCCTGTCCGCATCGGATGCATGGACATAGATCTCCTCTACATTCTCCTTCACCCCCTGGACAATCTCTTTATACGCCTGCTTCTCTCCATCTTCCAATTGCTGGTAATAATACTTCTGACTCAGCTCGTCATCCGATATACCCACTTCCTGATAGGGAATGCTCCCGTTCTGCTTCAGGCCCTTCTCAATTCCTTTCCGCACATCCTTGCCGATGCAGGCAGCGCAGGCGGCCACGAGAAAGAGACAAAGAACTGCCATTCCTCTCGTTACGATATGTAGATACCCCTTTTTCTTCCTTCTTCCCATATATGCTCCTTATATCCTCTTTATTGCCTTCCTGCATCCGTCTTTCCAATGTATCCGCCAATTCATTTAAAACATTATATTCGCTTTTGCCTGATTGTACAATAGAGTAACTTTTTCTCCCTTATTTCATATGATAACAGTAATAGAGTCTCTATGAGGTACTTATATGAATATCGTAAATCCAACCCAGCCAGACACTCCAGATAAAGGGCGGCTGCAGATTAATATTACATCTGATATCACCGCCAGTCCCGTGGCCGGCGCTACCGTCTCTATCTCCTATACCGGAGTCCCTGACAGCCAGCTGGAACAGCTGACCACCGACTCTTCCGGACAGACAGAGACGATCGAACTTGCTGCTCCGCCTTTGGATTACAGTCTGAACCCCGAGATCGAGGAACAGCCCTATTCCGAATACACACTTCAGATAGAGGCTCCGGGATATGAGCCTGTCAGCATTGCCGGCGCCGAGATACTTCCTACGGTAACCGCCGTGCAGAACCTGACTCTGAAGCCCATGGACTCGCCTCAGCCCTCTGAACGGATATTCGTCATACCTGCACATACATTATATGGAACTTACCCTCCTAAAATACCCGAAGACGAGATAAAGCCAGTAACCGAGACCGGCGAGATCGTCCTGAGCCGCGTTGTCGTGCCAGAGTTTATCGTCGTCCATGACGGAAGTCCCCGGGACACCACTGCCAGCAACTATTATGTCAGATACAAAGACTATATCAAAAATGTAGCCTCCAGCGAGATCTATGCCACCTGGCCGACCAACACCATTCGCGCTAATATTCTGGCGATCATGTCCTTCACCCTGAATCGGGTCTATACGGAATGGTATCGCAATCAGGGCTATGATTTCACCATAACCTCCTCCACCGCGTTTGACCACAAGTGGATTCCGGAGCGCAACATCTTCGACACCATATCCGGCATTGTAGACGAACTATTTGCGGACTATCTCTCCCGTCCCAATGTGCGTCAGCCAATCCTCACCCAGTACTGCGACGGCAGGCAGGTGCAGTGTCCCAACTGGATGACGCAGTGGGGTTCGAAGGCTCTGGGCGATCAGGGTTATTCTGCCATTGAAATCCTACGCTACTATTATGGGGACGATATGTACATCAATACGGCGGAAGCTATCTCCGGCATTCCATCGTCCTGGCCCGGCTATACGCTGGAAATCGGATCTTCCGGCAACAAGGTGCGGCAGATGCAGGAGCAACTTAATGTAATCGCTGGCTCCTATCCTGCCCTTCCCAAAATCAATGCCGATGGCATCTACGGTCCCGCGACTGCTGCTTCCGTGGAAAAGTTCCAATCCATATTCGGCCTGCCCCAGACCGGAACCGTGGATTACAGGACCTGGTACAAAATATCCGAGGTCTATGTGGGCGTATCCCGCATTGCCGAACTACAGTAAGCCATATAAAAGAAGCCGGATGCCGGAAAAGACAGAAAGTCTTACCTCACTGTCTTTTCCGGCATCCGGCTTCTTATTGATTCCATCAGAAGAAGACTCTTCTGATATCATTGTACATGACGAACACCATCAGCACCATCAGGAGGGCGATCCCTACCAGATGCACGTATCCTTCCTTCTCCGGAGGAATACGTTTGCGGCGCACGGCTTCTACAAACAGGAAGACAAGCCTTCCTCCGTCCAGAGCCGGCAACGGCAGAAGATTCATAACCCCCAAGTTGGCTGACAGAAGAATCGCGATATTCAGGAGCTGGACGCTCACTGCGAATCCTCCATAAGATTTGCTTGCCTTGTAGGTATCATCTACCACATCTACAATTCCTACCGGGCCTGAGAGCTGGTTGAGTCCGATCTTCCCGGTCAGAAGCATCTTCAGGCTCTCAAGCGTCGTACATATCCAGTACTTTACCTCATAGGTGCCATATTGCAATGCGCTTAGAAGCCCCGCTTTGGTATAGCCGCTGGAGGATATGCCGAACCGGTAATAGTTCAGTTCCTCATCCATCTTCGGCGTCAAGGTCGCTGTCTTTGTCTCTCCATCCTGGATAAATGTTATCTTCGTCTTCTCTCCTTGATGGAACTGGTTATAAGTATTGATCTCCCGGAATACATTGATCTTCTTATCTCCCATCCTTACGATGATGTCCCCTTCTTTGATCCCTGCCTCCGCTGCGGGATATCCCTGCTCTACCTCGCCGATCACCGGCTTGTCATATCCGATCATTCCGGTCAGTATAACGGCAAATACCAGGGCCAGTATGAAGTTAAAGATGGGTCCTGCCGCTATGACAGAGATCCTTGCCCAGACAGATTTATTGTTGAAGCTGTTCGGAGAGTCTGTTGCCTCCTCATCTTCTCCCATCGCGCAGAATCCCCCGATCGGCAGTATCCTGACAGCGTATTTCGTCCCTTTGTATTCCCGGGAATACAGCAGCGGCCCCATACCGATCGCGAATTCCTCAACGTCTATCCCATTCTTCTTCGCAAGTACAAAATGCCCCAGTTCGTGAAAAAACACGATGAAGCTAAAGATCAATATTGCTAATATAATACCCAAGTTGTAAACTACCTCCTGCTGTTAATTCTTTCATAAGTTGCCGCTTCCGTATCCAAAATCTGCTGAAGGGTCGGATTCTCTATGTTTTTATGGGCCTGCATACAGTCCTCGATGATTTCCATTATCTCCAGATACTTTATCTGACGGTTCAAAAACTGGCTGACTGCCAATTCATTTGCAGCATTAAATACCGTAGGCAGCGTTCCACCGGCCCTTCCGGCCTCGTAGGCAAGAGCCAGCCCATAAAAGGTACGCATATCAGGCTTCTCAAATTCCAGTCTCCCAAGGCTATAGAAATCAAGCCTCTCGCCTGGAAGATATCGCCGGTGTGGATAGTAGAGCGCATATTGGATTGGAAGCTTCATATCCGGCGTCCCAAGTTCTGCCATGATCGCGCCATCTACATACTCAACCATAGAATGGATGATGCTCTGGGGCTGCACGATTACCTGTACCTGATCCACATCCACCTGAAACAGCCACTTTGCCTCAATGACTTCCAGTCCTTTATTCACCATGGTAGAGGAATCTATAGTAATCTTCTGCCCCATGGACCAGTTGGGATGCTTCAAAGCATCCTCCACCTTGATATCCAGCAGTTCCTCTTCCGTCCTTCCTCTGAAAGGCCCTCCGGAAGCTGTCAGAAGGATCTTGTGTATGGCCTTGTGCTCATTTCCCTGCAAGGACTGGAAGATCGCGCTGTGCTCGCTGTCCACCGGAAGGATGGATACGTTCTTTTCGGCGGCCAGCGGCATGATAATATGTCCTGCCGTAACCAGCGTCTCCTTGTTGGCAAGCGCAATATCTTTTCCCGCCTTGATCGCCTCAATGGTAGGACGGATGCCTATCATCCCCACTATGGCTGTCACTAGTATCTCCGTATCCTTAAGGATTGATACTTCAATCAGTCCATCCATCCCGGATACGACTTTCGTATCCGTATCGGCAATACGCGTCCGCAGTTCTATGGCTTTCTCCTCGGACCATACGGCTGCCAGTCTTGGATGGAATTGTCTGATCTGCTCCTCCAGAAGAGTGATGTTGCTTCCTGCCGCCAGCCCTAGGACTTCAATATCCCCATTTTCCCTGACCACCTCAAGCGTTTGGGTTCCTATGGAGCCGGTGGATCCTAATATGGCTATTCTTTTCATAAATTACCTCTCTTAGATATTATATGGCAATACTTTCTCTGTCAGTATCAAATATTCCCGGCAAGCAGCGCCGCCAGATAATAGATTACAGGCGCCGTAAATATAACGCTGTCAAACCGGTCAAGGATTCCTCCGTGGCCAGGGATCAGCTTGCCATAATCTTTAATGTCGTGGTTGCGCTTAATTGCAGAAGCCGCCAGATCGCCCACTTGGGATATCATGCCTCCTGCGGCGCAGATGATCGCATAGTGAAGCGGATTGGCCTGCGCGCCTCCCCATTGGTTCATAGCAAGCGCGAACAATACGCCCAAAAGAGCAGCGCCCGCCACCCCGCCGATTCCGCCCTCCACCGATTTCTTGGGACTCAGTCTCGGCGCCATCTTGTGCTTGCCAATCAGCATTCCCACGCAGTAAGCACAGGTATCGCATCCCCAGGAACTCAGGAAGATCAGCCATACGACTACGCCTCCGTCAGCCAGCATCCTGGTCTGGTACACGAAGGAAAGCATGACCGCCACATAGAAAAATCCAAAGAACACAGTCATGACCTGCTCTGCCCGGTACGCGGGAAAGGTAAATACATAGACCGCCATCACCAGGATCAGGAACAGGATGGAGAGCATCATCACATATTCCATATTCCCTGTAAGCAGCATCCCATAATAAACGACTGCCGCCAAATATCCTGCAGCTCCCAGCGCTTTCGTCTGCACTTCTACAACCTTGTATAACTCCGTAAGCCCGATCAGGCTGATGATTCCCAGAAAGGCAAACAGCAGATTGCCTCCATAGCCGACCGTAACGATCAGTACGATTACCAGTACGATGCCGCTTAACAGCCTTGTCTTAAACATCTTCTTTCTGTTCCTCCTTTACTCCTCCATATCGCCGGTCCCTGGCATTATAATGCTCGATCGCCTTTGCCAGTTCTTCCTTCGTAAAATCCGGCCACGGAACATCGGTAAAATAGAATTCCGTATATGCCAACTGCCACAGCAGATAATTGGATAGCCTCAGTTCCCCGCTGGTGCGTATCAGCAGATCCGGATCGGGGATATCATGGGTATCCAGATAACTTTCGAAAACTGCCTCATCAATCTGTCCCGGAGCAAGCCTTCCTTCCACGCAGTCTCCCGCCAGTCTTCTGACGGCCCTTAAAATCTCATCCCTGCTTCCATAGTTGATGGCTATCTGGAAATTAAGCCCGCCATTGTCCTTAGTAGCCTCGGTAAGTTCCTGGATCCTAGTGCGGATATCCTCATCCAGGCGGCTGATGTCCCCAATCACCCGTACTTTCATATCATTTTTCGCAGCGGTCTTAAGGCAGGTCTTCATATAATTTCTGAGAAGTTTCATAAGCGCGTCCACTTCATCCTGCGGACGGCTCCAGTTCTCCGTGGAAAACGCATATACCGTAAGGTACTTTACTCCCATCCGGTATGCATCCTCGCAGATGCGCTCCACATTCTTGCTTCCCTGGGCGTGGCCATAATTGCGGGGCATTCCCTTTGACTTGGCCCAGCGTCCATTTCCATCTAATATAATCGCAACATGCTGCGGTATATTCATTTGGCTGATCTCCTTCCATGAATGGGGGGACAGGCCCCAGTGTACTTTGGGCCTGTCCCCATCCTCATTAAACCGTCATTACTTCTTTGGATTTGGCCTCCACTGCCTCGTCTACTTTTTTGACAAACTTATCCGTTACTTTCTGGAGTTCCTCTTCCATATCCTTGATCTCATCCTCGGACACTTCTGATCCTTTCAACTTCTTCAACGCATCGTTGCCGTCACGGCGAATATTGCGGATTGCCACTTTGGCGCCTTCGCCCTTCTTCTTAACATCCTTTACCAGTTCTTTTCTTCGTTCTTCCGTCAGTTCCGGGAACACGAGCCGGATGGCTGATCCATCGTTGGTCGGATTGATGCCCAGTTCGGAAGTCTGGATAGCCTTCTCGATTGCCTTTACCATCGATTTCTCCCATGGCTGGATAAGAATCATGCGCGGCTCCGGCACAGATACGTTGCCCACCTGCTGGATCGGAGTCGGAGTCCCGTAATAATCTACCATAATCTTATTCAATACATTGGGATTGGCGCGTCCAGCACGGATTGTTGCAAGGTCGCTTTCAAGGCTTGCCATCGTCTTCTTCATCTTGTCTTCATATACCTGTAGTCTCTCATTCATAAATACTTCTCCTCTCTTATTATGATACAGTTACTTTCGTTCCTGTAAATGTTCCTGTCATCGTCTCTACAATACTGTTCTCTTCGTTCAGTCCGAATACAAGCATAGGCATCTTGTTCTCCAGGCACATGATGGATGCCGTAAGATCAACCGCCATCAGTTTCTTATCTATGATCTCCTGGATCGATATCTCGTCATATTTCTTCGCCTGCGGATTTACCTTCGGATCGCTGTCATAGATTCCATCGATGGCTTTCGCAAGCAGCATCGCATCCGCCTCGATCTCAATAGCGCGGAGCACCGCTCCTGTATCGGTAGAAAAATAAGGATGCCCGGTCCCTCCTGCAAAAAAGATGACCTTTCCTTTATTCAAAGCCTCCAAAGCCGCATCTTTCGAGAACAAGGTGGTAAACGCGCCACATACGAAAGGCGTAAATACCTCTGTCTTCATCCCCGCATATCGAAAAATATCGGATACATAGATGCAGTTCATGACTGTGGCAAGCATACCTATCTGATCTGCCTTTACACGGTCAATGGTCTCGCTGGTACGCCCTCTCCAGAAGTTTCCTCCTCCTGTTACGATCGCTACCTGGATTCCATCATCCACCAGTTGCTTCACTTGTCTGGCGACTCCCATGCAGGTGGCCTCGTCAAATCCGGTCTTCTTCTCCCCCGCGAGAGCTTCTCCGCTGAGTTTCAATAGTACTCTTTTCATAAGTTTAAGCTCCTTACTTCTGTTATCTTTATGCCTTCGCATACTTACAATAAAGTATAGCATAGGAATTTGAAAAAGGGAATATGCTACTTTAGCATTCCCTTTAATTTATACTGCTTCATAATCTGGGCATATATCCAGATTAGAAGAGTTCCAGCCAGGACCCAGGCGGCCGGGCTTGCCAGGCAGATGCCTGTATAGCTGCCAAAATGGGAGGCTGCAAGGGCCGCCCCGCTTCTCCCTATTAGTTCCGCAATGCCCGCAGTCATCGGAAGAAGGCCGAATCCCATCCCCTGTATCCCATTCCGATACAGATTGACGACGGACAGCGGGATAAAGGAGATGCCAACGCACTTTAGATAGATATCCACATATTCCATGATCCTGTCCACGTTATGGGATACAAACAGCGCCGTCATATATTTCCCAAAGAAGAAGATTAAGATACCCGTGGCCACGGCATAAGCGGCGCCCATCCAGGCAGCGCTTCGAAATCCCTTGCGTATCCGGTCGATCCGGCCTGCCCCTACGTTCTGGGCACAGTAGGTCGCCATGGCGGTTCCAAGGGCCACATAAGCCTGGGTAACCACCTGTTCGATCTTGCTGGCAGCCGAGAATCCGGCAACAGCTACCGAGCCCAGCATATTCAGGGCGGATTGGACCACGATGGTTCCGATTGCCGTTATGGAGAACTGGAAAGCCATAGGAAATCCAATCTTCATCTGCCACTTTGCAAGATCCCAATTCATCTTCCAGTCTTCTTTTCCAAGATGCAATTCGGGAATCTTCCGCATAATGTAGAACAGGCACAGAAGCCCGGATACGCCCTGGGATATGACGGTCGCGTATGCCGCTCCGGCCGCCCCCATCCCAAACTTTATAATGAACAACAGATCCAGCACGATGTTCAAAAACGCTGCCAGGATTAGGAAATACAAAGGGCGCCGGCTGTCTCCAAGGGCCCTTAGGATGCTGGCCAGAAGGTTATATAACGTCTGAGCGGCAATTCCTCCGCAGATGACCATAATATACCCATATGCCTGGTCATACATATCCGCTGGCGTATGCATCCAGCGCAGGATATCCTTCATCATTGCCATACTGAGAATGGTAAGAATCAGGGATACCGCCGCGGACAGAATCGCCCCCGATGCCACGGACTGGCGCATGGCCTGCAGATTCCCCGCCCCATAGTGCTGCGCCGTTATCACCGTAAATCCGGCTGTAAGGCCAAGCAGGAACCCGATGATCAGAAACATCAGCGTCCCGCATGCGCCCACGGCTGCCAGAGCCTCATTCCCCACGAATTTCCCTACAATCACCGTATCTGCCATGCTGTAGAGCTGCTGGAATATATTTCCGATAAAAATAGGAATCGTAAAATTCAGTATCATTTTCCCCGGCTTTCCCGCTGTCATTTCCTTGTTCATCTCTCTGCCTCCTGCCTGAACGTGTAAAAGAATCCGGATTTATACCGGCTTTCTGTTTCTTATTATTTGCTATTTATCATATCCAGGATGACCTCTGCGATCTTTGATGCGTCCGCATTTTCCTCAGGACAACTGCAGACGTATTTGGGATACCCGCTGTTTTTAAACCCTTCTAACAATATAACATCCGCGTCAGGAAAGGCCTTTATCAACTCTTTCACGCTGATCTTTTCTTTGGCATCCCTTTCAATCCTCCATCTGCGGCCTGAGAATATAGCCGTACCCAAGGCTCCTGCCTTTCTATGCCGATACGTATCCGTACCTGGAACATCCGGCTCAAAGTCATGGGCATCATGCTTAATAGTCGCCACTTTATATCCATATCCCGTGAGAATAGGGATTAGATTTTCGATCATTGTCGTTTTCCCGGAATTCTTATATCCGCTAATTGCAAATATCAGCTGCCTATCGTCTTTTACAGAATCCTCACGCATACTTCCTCGCCTCTCTTAAGTCCCGGACTTCCTGCCGGGATGTCAATCATACAGTTACAGTCTTTTAAGGTGCTTAAGACCCCCGAAGAAGCAAGGCCCTTTGAAAGCCTGACCTCCTCTCCCGTTAATACTGCCCGCAGGAATCTTCGCATCTTGCTGGGTTTTGGAAAATCTTCTGACATTACAGCACTTTCTTCCTTCGCCAGAAATCCTGCATCTCCAGTTAGATAAGACAAGGCCGGCCGGACCAGAAGTTCCATCCCTGCCCCTGCCCCAAAAGGGTTTCCTGACAGACACAGCACGCAGGTGCTGTCATACATGAATGCCATAGCCGGAGTGCCCGGCTTAAAGCGGATCCTCCAGAACAGTTTCCGGCAGCCCAGATTCTCCGCCACGTCGTGCATGATGTCTTTCTTTCCCACCGATACTCCGCCGGACGTAATAATAAGATCATGGTTTTCTGCCAGTTCCTTGATGCAGGCTGCGACTTTGGCCGGAGCATCCGGCGCCTTTCTGGTGGTCATCTGTGCGATTCCCAATTCCATAAGCCGCCCGGCAAGAAGGAATTGATTGGATGTATAGATCTGGCCTGCCTCCAGATCCTCCCCCGGCATCCGAAGTTCGTCTCCGGTGGCTATGATCGCAATCCTCGGCTCGCGAAACACGGCTACGCTGTCGTACCCCATGCTGGCAGCAAGGGCGGTATTAGCCGCATTCATCCGCTCGCCTTTATGCACCAGGCAGGCGCCGGCCTGGTAATCTTCTCCCTGGAAGCAATAGTTATCATATGGATTTACCTGTTTAAAGATATGTACCATTTCTTCTCCATAATCCGTATCTTCCTGGCGGATCACTGCATCCGCCCCTTCCGGAATAGGGGCTCCGGTCATAATCCGCACTGCTTCTTTCGGCCCTATCCTTCGCGGCGAATAGCTTCCGGCAAGAATCTCGTCTACAACATTCAGTTCTGCGGAATTCTCTGGCGACGCGCCTTTGGAATCTTCTGAGCGCAGCGCATATCCATCCAGAGGGGATCTTGCAAAAGGCGGCTGATCGATGGGGGAATACAAGTCCTGCGCCGTCCGGCGCCCAACTGCCTCTATCAATCCAACCACCTGGGTGTCCGTGATCCTTGTAATGTGCTGTTCTAATATCTTTAGAGCCTCCTCCAGAGAGATATTAATCTTCGCGCCGGTAAGAAGGCTATAATCCTCCTCAGAATTAATGTTGGCGATCTTCCAGCCATGATCCTCCACAGGCACCTTCTCGTAAGGAATCCTTAACGTCTCCCATACCTTCCTTATACGGTAATCCTTCGCTTCTTCCATCTGCTTTAATGTCGGCCACATTTTCTTCGTATAGATTCCCGGAAATGACAGGATCCTTCCTTTTACGCATGGAATTACCGGACGGCCCGTCTTCCTATATTGCTCCGCCATCCACAAAGCCATGTCGCCCGGAAAAGGAATCATGTCGCAGGGCACTACCAGCAAAGCATCCGCGCCGCATTTTTCCAAGCCGCTTAAGATTCCGCCCAAGGGACCCATGTCTGCATATTGGTCAATGACAAGATCTGCATCCAACGCCTCATAAGGGGCCGCCTGTTCCACCGACAGGTAGACATTCATGAAAGCAGGCATGCGTTCCTTGATGTGGGCATAGAATGTCTGGTTCTGGTAGGTAAGCAAAGCTTTTTTCCTGCCTGACATCCTTCGGTTATCGCCGCCTGCCAATATATATCCTGCAATCTCTTTCTCCATGATATGATCCTTCATCTTTATTACTGCCATTGTATGGCCTTCACATGGCACGCTCTTACACATGCAGGCTCTCTGCCTTCCTTAAGCCGATCAATGCATCCGTCGCATTTTTCCATCTTACCATCCGCATCGAAGCGAATGGCGTCATTCGGGCAGACTGCCTGGCACTTCCTGCACTTCCTGCACTTGTCCTTATCCGTCAATATCAGCCCATACTGCTCATCTTTGTATATTGCCCCAAACGGGCAGGCCTCCAAGCATTTTCCGCAGTGGGTGCATCCGTCGCAGACATTTTTCTGCATCTTTGCATCCTTAGACAGCGTCTTTTTGATGCTGCGAAAACTATACGCATTCTCTGCCTCGGGAGGGTTATGTTCGGCTATGCAAGCAACATAGCAGGCATAGCACCCGATACAAATATCTTCATTAAACTTTATCATACTGGCCCCCTTCCTCCTTCACTGCCTCTATCCTGCAAAAATATCCTTTAAATCCCGGAAATCCTGATATCGGATCCAGATAATCCTTTCCAATCAGTTCATTGGCGTCCCCTTTGGAACTTCCATGATAGATATAAACAATGCCCGGCTGCCCGGCTATATCGTAGGCCGCAATTCCCTCGGCCTCCCCAGCCGGAGTAATCAGCCTTACCGGACTGCCATCTGCAATGCCGTAGCGTTTGCCGTCTTCCGGATGGATCTCTGCCAGCGGCTCCTTCTCTATACCTGCCAGCCATGGCATACGATATAGCCTGGCATGGAAAAACTGCGGCTTCCGGCTGCCCGTATTGAGGATAAGCGGATATTCCTCTCTGTCAATGCTGGTTTCTGTGCGATAGTCATGGTAAACCGGCAAGCCTTCATAGCCATGGCTTGCCTTGTATTTCTCAAGTACCAGGGATTTTAACTCTACTTTTCCAGAGGGTGTGTGAAAAGGCTGCGTTTCATAAGTCTTTTCTGCCGGAGGAATCAGATTCTTCCCTTGCATGCCCTCCGGATGGCTTTTTAATTCTTCCAGAGTAATCCCCGCAGGCTTTAGGATATACTCCATGTAAGAATCATATCCTTGTAAAAGCACTTCGTCCTTAAGGCCCATCTTCTTCATTACTCCCATGATAATCTCAATATCGTTCTTTGATTCACCCAACGGCCGAATCGCCTGATTGGAGAAGAAGAATCTTCCGCCTCTTAAAGCATGCACCTCTTCCCTTTCATAGGAAGTGCATGCCGGAAGTACCAGATCCGCCATCTTGCTTGATTCGGACATGAATAATTCCACATTTACATAGAAGTCCAGCTTCCCGAGCGCTTCATTCAGCCTCTGCGGCTGCGGCCACATGCGGTGGTTCAGTCCCATGGCAAACACCGCCTTAATCTGGTAAGCCTCCTCCTCAAGTATGTAGTCTGTCAGCCTGATGCACTGCGCTTCGTCGCAGGACAGGTCAAACCAGGCCGGGAATTCCTTCTGTCCGATGGCTTCTTCCTGATCATAGCGCCGGACTTTCCCAAACTCATTTACCGGGCATGAAGGGGCGGGACGCTGCCGATTGCCCCCTTTTACATCGTAGTTTCCGGTAATGGCGATCAGAGAGAATACGGCCCGGTAATTCTGCACTCCGTTCATATGATGGACCACCGGAGATGCCGAGAACATGATTCCGGCCGGGCCTTCACCGGCGTAGGTCCTGGCCGCCAGACGTATCATGTCTTTCGGGACTCCTGTTATCTTCTCCGCCTTCTCAGGCGTAAAATCCTGTACATAGTCTTTATATTCTTCGAAGCCGTAGACATACTGCTCTACAAACTTTTTGTCATACAGATCTTCCTCTATAATCACCTGCGCCATAGACAGAGCCAGCGCCCCATCCGTGCCTGGAATCAGCTGCAGATGAAGGTCTGCGTCGTGGGCAGTCACCGTATGCCTCGGATCCACATCGATCACCTTGATGCCCCTCTTTTTCAGGCTTTTATACATGCCGCTCATGGGCGTATTGGAATGATAAAGGTTGGAACTCCATAGCATCAGCGTCTTGACATTGGGCATATCCGGCCCACAGATTCCATTGCCATATATGGAGCGCCAGGCAAGCGCCGCAGCCTGGAAGCATGTGCTGGACTCGGTACAGAAGTTCGGCGACCCGTAGGCATTGGCCATCCGCAGCAGCGCCGGACGGAACCACTTGGGATAGCCTGCATAGAATACGGTAGATCTGGCTCCATAAGACTCGCGGATTCGAAGCAGGTTCTCTGCGATCATCTCATAGGCCTCATCCCAGGAGATCCGCTCAAATTTCCCCTCTCCCTTTTCCCCTGCCCGTCTCATAGGGTAGAGAATCCTTTCTTTGTTATAGACATACTGAAGCGCTGCCGCCCCTTTCGCGCACAGGCCTCCTGACTGGGCCGGCGTATTTCTGGCGCCTTCCACGCCTGCCAGTTTCCCGTCTTCTACATAGGCGTCTACTTCGCAGCACGGGCCGCAGATGGAGCAGGTTGTTTTTACGATCCTTGTCTTGCTCATTTTCTTACACATCCTTCCGGCTGGTATCTGCCAATCTCGCGGTTTATCCTGTTTCTCAAAGTAATCAGGTACATCTCTGATTTGGGATAGGTGCAAAAAGTAAGGGGTTCAAATAGTTCTCCCTCGATCAGTTCCATCACATGCTCCTTGCTGGTCAGGGATTCTAATAATTCCAACGCCCTCAGATCCGCCATTGCCTCATCATGCACCATCATCCGGATAGACTCCTCCGGATGCCCATCCGCCCCGGGGTACACCAGGAATGGATCTCCCGCAGGGAACGCGTTGCCTGCATCCGTCACTTCATAGGGATTGATGTGCTCGATGGAAAATTGACTGTTATAGAAGTTGTATCCCCAGTGCAGGATTCCGACAATATCGTACTTATACAATTGAACCCCATATATACGGTTTCTTGCAGATGGCATGGACATAAACCGGTTGCTTACTTCATAGTACTGTCCGGTGCAATAATAGGTCCACATGTCCGTAAGCCCATGCTCCAGGAATTCCTCAATCTCATTATTGCCGGGTATGGGCTTTTCAACCAGGCCGTGACGGTAGAATTCATAACTCGACAATGCGTCAAACGTCTGGAATCCACCCAGCATATCTCCCAGGGATTCCCTGGCTGCCCGGTAGGTCTTAAGATCTTCTTCCCTTGGCTCGTCTGAGATATGGAAATATGTGACGTCCGCAATCTCCCATTCCCTCAATTTCTCAATCAGCTGCGGAAGGAAGCATTGGAGGAATCTGGTATATTCTCCCACCGCAGGCGTATGCCACCCGAATATCTTCTCTTCCTTCCCGTCACGCATTGCCACGACTTTTGGCGCGTACTTTGCTCCCCACTGGGAGAACAGATGGGACATCTCAAAATACTTAATCTTGCATTTCTTGCACAGGTCCACCCACCGCTTGAGCTTATCAAAGCCAAACAGGTATTCCCCGTCCTTCACTTCCACATCGATCAGCTGGGTCGTGGTCCTTTCCAGTCCTATCGCCGTATCCAGAGGAGAGGTAAACAGGGGCGTAAGCATCATATTACAGCCTCTTTTCACATACTGGCGGAAATAATTCTCAAGTATCTCCCAGTGTTCTTCCGAAAATACGTCAACCTGGTAATAATCTGCCAGGCAATCTGCATGCATCCATTCGGTATGTATGATCTTCTGCTGTGGCAGGCTGGCGCCAATTATGGTAATCTTCATTACGCAGGAGCATACTACACGGCCCTCTTTTTGCAGGCTGATTTCGATCGTATACTCACCGGGAGCAATCTCTTCTGTTACCTCCACGTCAATCCACAGGCTTCGCCATTGGTTGGAGCACACGATTGCTTTTCCGTCCTTTAAGTCTCTTAATAGATCCGGATACAGTCCCGAGGTTGTCTTTAGGTAATTGTCGTCTACAATTCCATTGGTGGCCCGTCCCACAGGAACCTGTTCTACGCTCCTTACCCTTATCCATTTCTCCAGCGGTGATGTAATCTTCACGTCCAGGCGTTCCCGCATAAAAAAGTCCCCGGTATACGCAGCCTGAAAGGATACCGTCTCTCCCCACAGCGCGCTTAGAAGCAGGCATTCCGGCCTGTATATGGGCGTCTCGTCCGGAAATACCTTCGCAAGCGAACTTAGCAGTTTCATTTCATAATGTATCTCTGTATTTTTCTTCATTCTGATTTACCTCTCATTTACTAATCGCACGTGCTTTATTTTATGCCGCTCATGGTCATTCCCTTGATAAACTGTCTTTGGAACAAGACGAATATAAGAATCATCGGCATCATGATCATGGCAGCCGCGGCCATGGTCGCCGCCAGATCCACCGAACGCTGGCTGTCAAACATCACCAGGCCAAGCGGAAGCGTCATCTTATCGATATCGTTGAGCATCAGAAGCGGATCCAGATAATCATTCCAGTTTGCCATGGCGGTAAAGATTCCGATTGAGCCGATCGCTGGCTTGATATTCGGCAGGATCACGCTCCAATAGATTCTAAGCGGCCCTGCTCCGTCCATCTTAGCCGCCTCGCACAGGCTGTCCGGCACATCCGTGATAAACTGCCTGGCCAGATAGATGGCAAACGCGCTTACCAGCCCGGGCACGATCAGCGCCCATCTCGTATTGAACAGATGCATCTTCTGGATCATCAGGTATCTTGGTATCATCGTCACCTGGGGCGGAACCATCATTGTCGCCAGCATTAGAAGAAACAGGGATCTTTTAAACTTAAACTCGTATTTTGCAAACACATATCCAATCAATGTACTGGTAAGGATTACGGCAAAGGTAATCACAGCTGTTATCACGATGCTGTTGACAAGCCAGTCTCCAATCGGCGCCTTTTCAAAAGCGCTGCGGTAGCCTTCCACAGTCCACTCTGCCGGAAAGAATTTCTCCTTATTCTTATGAATGTCCGCATTGCTTTTAAAGGAAGTCACCAGCATCCATGCCATGGGGTACATCATAATCACGGAAAACACGCTCATAAATGCAATAATCAAGTAATGATACCTTTTATACACGTTCTTTCTTCTCTTCATCATTCATAACTCCAATCTGAACGCATCATCTTATTCTGTACCAGGGCGACTAGGAATACGATCAGGAATAACGCGGTTGCGATCGCAGAGGCATATCCCATGTCAAAACTTAAGAAACTGGTCTTAAAGATATAGTTCGTAAGCACCATTGCAGAATTATCGATCCCACCCTTGGCTGCAAATATGCGGAACTGCGCAAACATCTGGAAATAGTTGGCCATTGTCATAATGGTCACAAACGCAAACGTACGCCCCATCAGAGGCAGCTTGATTGAGATAAATCTGCGGATTGGGCCTGCGCCGTCTATGGCAGCCGCCTCATCGAACTCCTTTGGCACGCTCTCGATTCCTGCAGTAAATAGTACCACGTTGTATCCGATATCCGCCCACAGCGTATAAACGATAATGATGATCATGAGCGGAAGCGTAGTCAAAAGCCAGTTCTTCGGGCTCCTTCCGAAGAATGCAAGAATTTGATTGATCGTACCCCCATCCGTTCCTACGATTCCATACTTCCATACCATAGAGGTTCCTACCATCGGCGCGATACATGGGATAAATAGGAGCGTCCGGAAAAGAGTCTTTAATCTTTTGGATGGAAGCACGGAGATGATTTTCGCAAGAAACAGCGTGATCACAATATTTCCAGCCACGGCAGCCACACAGAAAAAGACGGTATTTCGCACCGCTTTCCAGAACGTCTCATCCTGGATCAGCCTTTTATAGTTCTCTATACCCAGAAACAGATTGTGCGTGGTGGCAGGGTTATAGTCATAGAACGATATTCCCAGGCCATACGCCACCGGAAAGACTGCAAAGATAAGCATAAAAACGAATCCGGGAATCAGTACTGCAGCCACAAAACGATTATTTTTCATTGGTTCATTTCCTTCCGTCATATGAAAGGGGCAGAGAATCCCCCCAAAGAATTCCCTGCCTCTCATGTATTAATCCATCGAATAGCCTATCTGGCATTCCTCTGTTATCTTCTCAGACGCTTCTTTTAACGCTCCTTCGATATCCGGATTGTCGGACTGGCAAAGCCCGATAAACATCTGGTCGAAGATCTCACGCATATCGGAGGTATTATAAGGCCCCATCCACTGTCCGCTAGGAAGAATATCCAGCAGGAACGCTACATTCGGCATTGCCTCCTTATACTCTTCGCTGTCCAGCAAGGATTTTCTCGGCGGAAGCTGGTTGCATGCTATATTATGCTGTACCAGATTCTCCGGCTCGCTGAAGAACTTGACAAATTCCCAGGCTGCGTCTTTGTTCTTTCCGTTATCCGGAACCATGATTCCCCATCCTGTCTCAGATGCAAATGCCATCTGTTCGCCGTACTGCGGTACCGGCACATATTCGAAGTCTTCTCCATATGTCAGATCATAGGAATCTGTTCCCTCGCCGATTGCCCAGGAGCCGACAGAAGACATGTAGCCCTTATCCTGATATACGTCGTTGTAGCAATATTCTCCGGCAGTCAGGTTGTCCAGATCGCATTCGCCGTCCTTCACCATACTCAGAATCTCTTCCATTGCCTTGATGCCTTCCGGCGTAGCAAAATTAATTGATTCATCTTCCTGCAGATACTGGCCTCCCTGCTGAAGGATCATTGCAAGATAGTTACAAATCAGCGCATCCGTATCAATCATCTCGAAGCCCTTCATCTCTACAACCTCGCCATTTTGCTTGGCTACTTCCTTGGATACCTTGCGAAGGTCTTCCCAAGTCTTTGGGTATGAGATTCCCGCATCATCAAATAGTTTCTTATTAACAATCATTCCGCCATATTCCAGATTGAATTCCATCGGAACGCCATAATACTTGCCTTCCTTCTGATAGATGCCAACCGTTGGCGCCAGATAATCTTCTTCTAATTCCTTGGAAAGGTCCTCCGGCACTTCGGACAAGGCGTCTGACTGGATGAATGAAGGCGCCAGGCCTCCCCATACCGCTATGATATCAGGGCCGGATGTACTGGAAGTCAATGCGGTCTGAATCTTGTCATTGTAGACTTCGAAGGGGTACTCCTGCACCTCTACCTTATAATCCGGATTTGCTTTCTCGAACTTCTTGCCCATCTCTTTGTAAGCCTTTACCCATGGAGCATTATCATGGCACCAGAATGTAAGTACCGTCTTCCCATCTCCATTCGAGGCATCCTTTTTGTCCTCCTTTGATCCGCATCCGGCGGCAAGAGAGCCAACCATAGCGGCACATAACAATACGCTTAACAGCTTCTTTTTCATAAGATTTCCCTCTCCTATATATTCTTTTGTCTATAAGACATTATATATGATACCGCAAAATCGAACAAATTGATAATCTATATATTCTTATAGATAACATCTATAACTCCAATTCCGATCCCTATATCTTTTCCACTCATCAAATACTGTTTTGCTGCTCTTCTAAGGGAGGTATCTTCCGGATATCTCTCCTTATCTTCCAGCACATCCCCGAATATCCTCTGCTCTGCCTGCGGATAATCATAGTGCACCTTGACGACTTCGAACATCTCCTGAAATCTTATGATATTGCTGTCTGATGGCAGCATTTCCCTAAGATGAGGCGACATCAGCCAGGATTCACAGATATATGCCTCATATCCTCCTTCAAAGAATCGTGTGGACCACGCAAAGGATTCTTCGCATTCCTCATATTTCAAAGGAACCCCTGCAGGAATATGCACATTCAAGACATGTGTTCCTGCCGCTATGGTTCTATCCTTTCCTTGCAAGAACTCTTTTATGACAACAGGCTCAAACTGAAGTCTTCCCAGTCGAAAGAGTTTCATCTTCACGGACTGACCCAGCCACCAAAGTTCTTCCAGCCCATACACGCCATGCTTCCGATAGCATTCTTTGCACCAGATTGTAATATCATAGAAAGTCTGGTCATAAATGCACTCTTCAATCCCCTTCTCACGATATCTGTCATGTACTTCGGCCGCAAGACGGATGTATAATCCCAGCGCCCACGCATACTTGTCCGGCAGCTGATTCCAATGCGCAAGGAATTCCTCCATATCTTCATAGAACAACATCCTCCATGCGTCAAACTCATTCTGCGTCAGTTCCATATGCCGTACGATTTTTCTTGCCCCTTCCGGAAGACTGATTCTTTGCATTACTTCTTCTATGCCTATCATCTGTTCTGACTCCACTTTCCTCTTGATCTATTCTGTCTATTTCATTCCTTATCATTTTGATTCCTTATCATGTTAACATAACCATATGGCTATTCCGTGGCGACAATCACCGGGTCATTGCCAAACTGCGCCATATCCCTGACCGCTTCACCCAGATGGACTTCGATATTCAGCACTTCCATCTGCCTCCTGCAGCAGTTTCGCGCATTTGACGAAAGCCACTACAAATTCATGGATTTCCTCCACCGTCATCTATCTGGAAGGTGATCGTAAAAGACCGGCCAAATCCGGCCGTCAGCTGGACGAACAATTTTGCCCCTGTTTTGTGAAACTCAGGGGGCCAGACCTTCAGATCCTCATACATCTTCTTGTTCTTATAAAGCCATTGCCCGAACATTAGTCTTACGTACGTAGTGCATAATATTATGTACTCTTCACGACTTTTTGTCAATAGTATTCTTGACGTTTGCAGCTCTATCTTTTATAATTACTACAAAAGTAAGATTAAAGGAGCATAAAGCATGGAAAAATTACCTCAAATTTCAGAAGCTGAATATGAAATCATGAAAATTGTATGGGAGGATTCTCCTATCAGTACGAATGATATCTGTGCAAAAGTACCTTCTGTTCATAACTGGAGTTCCAAAACGGTTCATACCTTATTATCCCGTTTAGTCTCAAAACATGTCATATCTTATGAACAAAGAGGGCGCATGTATTACTACTTTCCTATCATCTCGAAAAGCAAATATTTATTACAGGAAAATCGCTCATTTTTAACGCGTTTTTATAATGGCGAGGCAGCCCCACTATTGTCATCACTGCTATCAAACGCACAGTTATCTGATCAAGATTTAAGAAATATGTACCATTTGCTTGATTCAAAATTGAATGGTGGTGATTAAATCTGATGTTTGCAATACATTTTCTATTGTGTAATCTTGTAATTATTATTTTGCTGGGATTGATCCTCTTAGTGAAAAAGATTTTAAAAAAGCATCTTACTATAAGCAGCCAATATCATCTATGGTATATTTTTGTCTGTGCAGCGATAATTCCCTTTATACCTCTTAAAAGCATTACTCCTGCTTCGCTGCTGCAAAGGATACAAAATTTATTCTACCCAGAGGCTGCTAATACGCTTGGAAGCTCTATGAAACCGTTAGACAATGCGGCTTTGCCTACTCAGTTGGGTATATCTGATTTTGCAGCATCATATGGCAGTTCTGCCCTGAATCAGTTAAACAGCATCTTCATTCCTATATGGATCATCGGCTGTTTGATAACCATATTATATTTTGCATATAACATTATAAAAATTTATTCCATCAGAAAGTCTGCGTATTTAATATCGAAAGAAAATGAACCCGATTTGTATAGGCAATATTCCGAATGCCTGAATGAACTTCGTATCAAACGCAAGGTTTCTCTCTATGCTTCCTGCAATATGTCCAGTCCGGTATCCTACGGTCTGCTCCATCCAAAGGTTATTATTCCGCAAGACATGGACATACTTTTGTCGAATGAAGATGTACGGTTTATTTTCTTGCACGAACTGCTGCATTATAGGCATAAAGATGCTGCATTGAATTACATAACCTGTATCCTGCAAGTTATTTATTGGTTCAATCCTTTTATCTGGTATGGATTCCGGGAATTACAAAAAGATCGGGAAATTGCTTGTGATAGTTCCGTGATTCATATTGTTGGAAAAAGCCAATCCACAAATTATGGCTATACATTAATCAAGTATGCCCAGAGGATGCAGCACAACGCCTTTCTTTCCCCTCTATCACGTTTAGGCGGAGAAAAGAAAGTAATGATTCAGCGGATAAAGGAAATTGCCAACTACAAAACTAATACTCCAAAACAAAGACGGAAAAGCGCCGCATTATTACTATTGATTTGCACAATTGTCTATTGCATAAGCCCTTTGCTGACCGTTTACGCTGCGCATGATGTCTCCTATGATTTTCAATCTCAAAATGTAGAAACTATGGATCTGTCCTCCTATTTCAAAGGAACGGACGGAACATTCATCTTATATGATACATCTAGCGGTCAATATCAAATATACAATCAGGAATTAAGCACCAAACGTATCTCTCCTGATTCTACGTTTAAAATATATAGCGGACTCTTTGCATTGGAAGAAGGCATCATCCATTACGATGCTTCCAATCGAGAATGGGACGGAACTACTTATTCTTTTGATACATGGAATAAAGATCAAACCCTTGCAACTGCCATGCAAAATTCCGTAAACTGGTATTTTCAAAACCTGGATATACAGTTAGGATATCAGAAACTCTATTCCTATTATAAGAAAATTTCTTATGGAAACTGCGATCTGACTGCTGATATTAACTATTATTGGGCAGAATCTTCCTTAAAGATATCCCCAGTAGAACAAGTGATGCTTTTATCAAATCTGCTGAAAAACAAATGGAATTTTAAAGAAGAGAATATACAGGCAATAAAAAATTCTTTATTTATTTCTAATATCTCCATCGGAAGATTATATGGAAAAACCGGTACAGGAGTTGTTAACGGGCAAAATTCAAATGGGTGGTTTATCGGCTTTATTGAACACGGCGAACGAGTTTACTGCTTTGCGACAAACTTGCAGAATGCTGATAATGCTACCGGCAGCACTGCCTCCGAAATAACCATAGAGATACTAAATTCTATCTTTTCTTAAATAACAGACATAAAAACTGGCGGTATATCTATACATCGCCAGTTTTTATTATACTAATTTAATTCTTGAGTTTTTAATTCTGTATTTGCTTTTTCGACTTTCATTTTTGACATGATAATCGTAATAATCAGCGTGATCACAAATGGAATCCACAAATACATGATATGGAGCATCTGGATACAAGAATCCGGCTGTATCGTTAATTTTTCACTGAATCCACTGAATTCCAAAAGCCATCCTGAAATTGCCGTTCCTAATCCACCACCAAGTTTTACACCCAATGATGTACACGAATACATCGTTCCATCTACACGCTTCTTTTTTGTCAGATAAGTATACTCCGAACATTCTGCAATAACAGCATTCATGTCTCCCTGCCATGGACCTGTACCAAATGCAGCAACGGCTGTAAATACAAGCATCAACTCTACACTGCCTAAATATGCTGCAACAACTACTAATGCACGACCAATCGTTCCAACTACATAACCGGTCAGGTTTAATTTATACATTCCTTTCCACTTCGCAACCAGAGATGGTGTAATTAACAATGCAATTATCAGTGGAATATTAATTGCCCAAGAGAATATTGGATATAACTCTTTATTAAACAGAATGTACATCATGTAATACAGTCCCATATTAATCATGGCAACATAAATCTGCTGTAAAATGTATGTGGCACAGATCATTACATAATACTTATTCGAGAATAACAGTTTTGCGGCATCTATAAGTGTATACTTTTCATCATCATTTTTTTCCATACCATCATTCAGTTCTTCCTCCGGTAATTCCTTTACGGACAGTACGGATATCGTATTTACAATCAAACCAAGAATTGCATAGATAATAGCTGCCGCTCTCCAGCCATCTGCGCCTCCGCCAAGTTTATCTACAAAAGCAAGCGTTACAGACTGAATCAAAAGGCTGGTTGAAAAAGCAAATATAAAACGATAAGAACCCATCTCTACTCTTTCTTTGTTGTTTTTTGTAATCAAAGCGGTCAGTGCAGAATAAGCAATATTGTTTGCTGTATAGAACACTGCATTAAGGAGCGTATATGCAATGAAAAACCACGCATACTGTGCAAATTCCCCAAGATCAGTCGGGATTGCGAAAATCGCTGCCAATGTAACTGCACAACCAATGTATCCATAAAGCATCCATGGTCTGGCTTTTCCCATCCTGCTCTTGGTTTTATCAATCATTGAACCAAAGAAAACATCTGTTATTCCATCAAAAAGTTTAGAAACTGCAATCAATGTACCTACAATACCTGGGTTCAGCCCCACTGTATTGGTAAGATAAATCATAACAAAAGCGGAAAGGAATGCATATACCACATTTCCCGCAATATCTCCGGAACCATATCCGACTTTGTTATACCATTTTAAGTATTTCTTTTCTTCCATCTTTTTTCTCCCATTTTTCTTATAAATCATCAATTTTTGTACGGTATTAGCCTGATTCCAAATACAAACTCTTTGCTGTCTAATCTGTACTGCTCTGCCAGTTCCGGTCCGCAACTGTTTGATCCAATGCCGTTTTGTGCATAATCCAGGCATAAAACCGTCAGTTCTTCCTGCGTATAGACGGAAGCATTTTATGCTGCTTCATCGTTTTCCATTGAAGTAAACTACACGATTCTCAATATGAATTTCACGAATCCCCACCCGGTCTGTGATGACCTCTTTTTCCGTTTCAAATACAATCGTATACAGATTTTTTGCTTTTTGTCTGTATGCGTCGTCGTAATATAATAATCATAAATACACTGGTTAGGACGATTCAGCAAATATACATCGTTGAAAATGCCGCTCATACGGAACTTATCCTGGTCTTCTAAGTAACTTCAATCACACCATTTCAGAACCAGCACTGCAATACGGTTTTTTCCTTCTTCCAAAACATCCGTCACATCAAACTCGCTTGTAGAATGGGAAACCTGGCTATATCCAACATACTCTCCATTGATCCACACATAAAAGCATGAATCTACACCTTCAAATAACAGGTATGCTTTTGGCGCCAACTCACTTATCTTGTATTCAAAATCATATATATATGTTCCACATGGATTATCCTGTGGTACATACGGTGGGTCAAATGGAAATGGATATCGGATATTTGTATACTGATGGGAAGCGTAACCATAAAACTGCCACACGCCCGGAACCTTCACTTGGTCAAATTGGCTTGCATCGAAATCTTTCTCATAGAATTTTTCCTGCAAGTCATAAATACTCTCATAATACCGGACTCCCCCACTCTCCGTTTAATAACTGGAAGCGGTCCGATTCTTCCCGGGATTTCACTAATGAATGCATTTAAACTACCTCCTTCTTGAATTTATAGCTTTTTTTGCATTTCCTTGTTTTCTCTTTTTCTATAATTATATACAGTAGCACATTCTATTAACATGAATAAGATTGGACAAACCATGCACAAAATGATATAATTTACTTATAATTTTCATAATTATGGACAAATTCATTCTCTAAGGGGGCTTTGTTATGTATATAGATTCTGCTTATTGGCATAATAAGGTACTTGACTTCAAAGACAAAAAATACGCTCTGTTTGTTACTAGTTGCGGTACCTATCGTCTGATTACAAAACCAAAACTTCCTACCAACCGTCCCCGTGGCAGAATTGACTATCAAATCCTCTACATTGCTTCCGGCAAAGCCCATTTCTACTTTAACGGTATTGAAGAAATCGTTAATGCAGGTAATATGGTCATCTATCGCCCTAAAGAAGAGCAACGCTATTACTACTATGGAACTGACCATACGGAAGTGTATTGGGTTCACTTTACCGGTAATAACGTAAAAAATATTCTAAGAAAATACGGTATTCCGGATGAGGCACATGTAATTCATACCGGTACTTCTTTGGAATATAAGCATATTTTTTTACAAATGATCCAAGAATTGAAGTTATGTAAAGAGGATTATGAAGAACTTCTTGTCAATTACTTAAAACATCTTCTGATTATGTTGCATCGGTTAGACAGCCACAAACCCAAAGGTAAAAACCGTCTGCTTATGGAAGAAATGGATTCTGCAGTTCGATATTTTCATGAGAACTATACTAAAGCAATCAGTATTGAAGAATACGCCACTGAACATCATATGAGCATCAGCTGGTTTATCAGGAATTTCAAAGAATATACAGAAGCAACTCCGACTCAATATATTCAATCCTTACGGATTTCCAATGCACAAACTCTTCTTGAAACAACTAATTACAATGTTTCAGAAATTGCCCAAATTCTTGGATACGATGATCCTTTTTACTTTAGTCGGGTTTTCAAGAAGCAAAGCGGATTGTCGCCTTCAGAATTTCGCAAACAACTTCAGCAGGATACTTAAGATCAGGCTTCTCCGGCCTGATCTTAAGTTGTCCGCCCTATGTCTAACCTTCGAAATATTCATGTGTAATATTTTTTTCTCTAAAATAATTTCTGTATTCTCTCGGACTCATTTTATACATTTCTTGGAACACCCTATTAAACGTCCGCTGACTCTGGAATCCTGCATCCAGGCAAATATCGGTAATGGGTTCGTCTGAACACTCCAATAGTGAGATTACATAATTCATCCTTTGCTCATTTAAGTATTGATTATAATTTTTATGAAATGTTGCCGAGAATACTCGGGATAAAACGTATTTACTGACTCCTAAATCTCTTGCCATCATATCCAATGTAATTTCTTCTTTAAAATGTGCCGCCACATAAGATACCGTCCGATAAATAATATCCCCACTACTAAAACTATCCTTTTCAATCAACTGGAAGCATGGCAAACTTCTGGCCATAATGATTTGAACATAACACTGCTCCACAATAGTGTTTCTTGTATGCTCACGATATAAACAACGAATCGCATTCAAAATATCATCATGTACACATTCTTTTTTAATAACTGGATTCTCTGGACAATATTTTTGAAGTTTGCCCACAAACTGCCCCGCATACGAAAGTGGCGGATATAGATAAAATGCTTTACTGCTGTCATTTGAAAACACCTGATAATGATGTATCATATTTGGAAATACGATTGCAAAATCTCCTTTTTCCATATGAAAGAAATCTTGCCCAACCCCCAATTCCAATGTTCCTTCTGTTACATACACAATCTCCAGGTTGGCATGTAGATGCGGTGGATAATGCTTTGACACTTTATGTACAATATTAAATTGTTCCCTTTTTTGTTCATACACAGAAATCATTGCCATCCCTCCCTAACAAAATCTGGCTACTTTTTATTCACATTTGGCAAGTAATACTTCCTTTTATGATTTAGAATGAACTTGTAAATAAGAGAAAGGAGAATTACTATATGAAAAAATTAATCAATTACTTAAACTATGTAATGAATTTTTACGCTGGTTTCTATAAGTGCAATTATCGCATGTAATTACTAAATAAAACATTTAGAAACCTGATGTGTTTAATTCATGAAGCGAAACTGGCCATTTCTTCGGAACTGGTCCTTTTTCATTTAACTCAACAGGTATTAAATGTAATTATATTAATTATTATCTGTACTATCCATAAACTACCTTCGTCAAAACATGCACAAAATGATACTCCTTCTTTAATTCATAAACCATTAAAAATTTCTTCATTATTTGACAGAACAGGATGAAGCATTCTCAGCTCGTGCTGCAATATAAAACAGAATACCGCCAATAATGAACATAAAGGCGATCATGCCAACCCCTTTATTGACATCATTTGTAAGTTGCGATACAAGGCTGACAACAGTAGTTCCTACAAAGGAAGCCCCTTTGCCGCAAATATCCATTAACCCAAAATATTCGCCGGACTGTTTCGCCGGAATAATCTTTGTGAAATAGGAACGGGACAATGCCTGAATACCGCCCTGAAACATACCAACCAGCACAGCAAGCATCCAAAACTGCCATTGATGCTGTAGGAACATAGCGAAAATGGCAATTCCAAAATAAGCTGCAATGCATATGCCAATTAGTTTTTCAGCAGCATGTTTTTTAGCCAGTTTTCCGAATAAAATAGAACACGGAAATGCTACAAACTGTGTTGCAAGAAGTGCTAACAGCAGTCCGGTACTGTCCAGCCCAAGAGCTGAACCGTATGCGGTTGCCATATCAATAATGGTGTAGACTCCATCAATATAGAAGAAGAAAGCCAGCAAAAATATAAACACCTTTTTTTCATTTCGAACATTGCGGATTGTATTTCCAATACGCTTAAAACTTGCTGATACTGCATGTTGTTGGCGTTCCACAAAATATTTCTGCTGATAGGTTTTTAACAGCGGGATCGTCAGGCAAAACCACCATACTGCAACTATTGCAAATGAGATAATCATAGCAGTTTCAAGACTAATTCCGATTTTATCTGCGCCCAGGACTACAACCATGCATAAGATAAATGGAATACAGCTTCCAATATATCCCCAGGCATATCCTTGAGATGAGACATTATCTAATCGTTCTTCGATTGTTACATCTGACAGCATGGAATCGTAAAAAATAGTGCTGGCGGAAAATCCAATTTTTGCAATGATATAAATAACTAAGAATATAGTCCATTGCTTTGCCAGACCGAGACTGATACAGCCAACCGTTCCTATAATTAAGGAGATCAGAAAAATTGGTTTCTTAAACCCTTTGGTATCTGCTAATGTTCCGATAACAGGTCCGAGAAATGCAGTAATAAGCGTAGCAATGGAGGCGGCATAGCCCCAGTAGGCTAAATACTGTGCATCGGACAATCCTGCATTACCTGCAAGATAATTAAAATAAATCGGCATAATAGTAGTAACGAGTAAAACAAAAGCAGAATTACCTACATCATACAATATCCAGTTTTTTTCTTCTCTTGTTAATTTCATGAGTGAATTTCCTCCTTTATCAGATTTCCTGCAAAATTATATTGATATATTGGATTTAACGGTATATCTTCATTTACAGAATATTCATACTCACGAATTAACGCGAGGGCTGTGATTTTAGCTTTCTGATATAACTGCATAAGCATTTCCGTGCTGTCACGGCAGCTTGGATTTTCATGATAATTGACAATCAGCCCGTGCATTTCTTTGTAGTTACCGGATAAAAACAAAATCAGATATATGATACTGCGCTTAAAATGGGATGGCGCGACCAGCAAATTGTTATTGTGAATCATACCCTTTAAGGCAGTAGTCACTTCTGCTCCACTTACAGGTGGAAAAAAGGAATGTATCACATCACCGAATTCTTCACTCGTTTTGATATGTTCGGTTAACGGCTGAGTGATAGGGTTAAGTCCGTCAGCAGTCAAAAGAGCACGGTCAAATTCCACTTCTATTTCCGTGTGGGAAATTCCACTCTTAGCAATTTTTTCTGCAATGTATCCGTGACAGGTTGTATCTAATGCAAAATGACAGATTACTCCATAGAGATAGGAGTAGTAGCGGTTATCCTGCGGATGCAGTTTGAGAATCTTGGCGGCATTTTCAAAAAATATAAGGCCGCTTTTATCATGAGTACTATAACCAATTTGGTTAACAGAGTTGCTTCGTAACGGTTTATAATAAAAGAGAATATCCGGGCCATGAAGTCCGATATTAAAGTAATCCGGAAATTCGTCTATAATCTGTTTTTCTTTTCTGGTTAATTTGTGTCGTATTTCCTGACCGAATTTATAATGTGCATATGTCGATGGCATATTTTCAATCTCCTTTCGTTTTTAATCACATCTAACCATAGCTATTATTTGCAGCACTTTTTTTGGCTGATTTCCATACGCTCTACTGAAAGATTATCACGTTTCTTCAGCAGTTTTGCCACAAGGCGATTTTACTGGGTTTTCTTACTACTTTTATATAAATTTTCTCTCCACAAGTGATAAAATAGAGGTACTGCAAATCACAATACTTTTCTTTCATTGACTGTAAACTTAAAATGCATTCCCAACATCTCCGAAGCTCTCCTGCACATCAGCATTCGTTCTGTGAAAATTTCAAAATAATCTAAAATAGAGCATTTTTCTTCATCTAATTCTAAATTCAGATGTATTTCTTTTTTCTCAGGGTTCGCTGTAAGTTCTGTTGAAAGTACACCAAAATTGACTCGGTCGTGAATATCAAAACTTGACTTTTTTTTATTGCGTACACGGTTTCTCCGCACATCAGTTTTATCTGCCAGAATAATGGCCGCAGAAACTGCATTTACCGCAGTTCCGGTTTTTTCATCATGATTTCCAATTGCGGAAATCACAACCGAAATATCTTCTGCACTCATTCCAAGACTCCGCAGTATCTGCATTGCCATAATCGCTCCGCTGTGTGCGTGATCTGAACGATTCACACAGTTTCCTATATCATGCATAAATCCTGCAATTTTGCATAATTCTATTTCTTTTTTTGAATATCCCAATACCTCCAACACCCCTGCTGCTCGTTCGGCAACAATCACAGCATGTTTTTGCGAATGGTCTGTATATCCAAGAACCCCCAGTATTTCATTTCCCATCGTGATATACTGGTTAATTTCTTTGTTTGCCTTTATATCCTGATATGTTAAATTCAATTTTTTGCCTCTGTCTTTCTACATCCTTTGTATTGCATCCATAGCCAATTCTGACCGTTCACATTCTTCCGCGTTTAATGTGATTTGATAACAGAACGGACTGTCCTTCATATGCTCCGATGCATAACTCAAGCCATTTGTCTGTTCATCCAGATATGGATTATCTATCTGCTTCGGATCTCCAAGAAGAATTACTTTCGTTCCTTTTCCGGCACGGGTAATAATACCTGTTACCTGTTTTGGTGTCATGTTCTGAGCTTCATCAATTATCAGATATGTATTTACAAATGACCTTCCACGAATAAAGTTCATCGCTTCTGTTTCAATCAGTCCTCTTGAAAATAACTCATCTATTTTAGCATGCAGTTCTTCCTCATCTTTATATCGTTCTTCTTCATCAGAATCGATCAATTGTTCCAGATTATCAATAATCGGACGCATTAACGGTGAGATTTTCTCCTGTTCCGTTCCCGGAAGATAACCAATATCATCATCAAATTGAGCATTCGGTCTACTGATAAGGATTTTCCTATATTCCTTTTTTTCAACATTGAATACCTTTTCCAATCCTACGGCAACCGCATAAAATGTCTTTGCAGTACCTGCCATTCCCTTTACAATTACAAGCGGGGCATCTTCCGCAGATGTCATTAATGCTTCCTGTAGGAAATACTGACCTACATTTCTTGGTGACACACCATACGGCTTGCTTTTCTTATATTGCAATGGAACTACTTTTGTTCCATCAAAACGTCCAAGCTGGGTTTTTTTCGTAGATTGGTCTGCCTTTAAGATAAGGAACTGATTCATCTCCGGCACAACCTGATGACGAATTCCATCCTCTCCCATTTGATAAATATATTCCGGTTTGATTCCTTTCTTTTTAAGTTCTTTAAAATGATCTTCCTCTACATAAACCTCCAGCCTTCCGCTATACTGTTCTTCTTCCTTTAATATTCTGTCCGTTGTATAATCCTGAGCCGTAATTGACAGCATCTGCGCCTTGATTCTAAGAAGCATATCTTTTGTAACCAAAATAATCTGTCCTTCCGGATAATCTTTCTGAAGTCCCAGACATACCTTTAATATCCGGTTGTCCATCTTATCTTCCGGCATATCCGTTGGAAGTTCAATATCAACATAATTTTTTTCTACCCGGATGATTCCTCCCTGCTCTGTCTCCACACCTTCTACAAGATTGCCCTGCACTCGAAGATTCTCCAGATGACGAATTGCCTCTCTGGCATTTCTCCCCTTTTCCTTTTCAGAATTTTTCAATCCATCAAGTTCTTCCAATACTACCATAGGGAGCAGTACCTCGTTATCTTCAAAATTCAAAATTGCCTCTGGCGCATGAATCAAAATGTTCGTATCAATTACATATATTTTTCTCATAACGACATTCCTCCACGAATAAATATTTTGTCGGAATATACCATTTGACAAATATCTTCAACTTTACATACTCCTTCCGGACAATGTATTACTTTTTCGCCTACATTATATCTTTTCATCCTTAATAAACCTCCAAAAAGCTCTGTTCCATACAGAAACAGAGCCCTAGAATGCTAACCTATTAGATTTTAAACGTAAAACAGCCTTTATTAGTCCATACACCATTGAATTTGTTTCTACTAAAGTTATTTCACCCATATAAATATCTCCTTCCAACAATTATAGTATCTCTTTGTACAAAATATCACACTTTGTTTCTTTTTTTCTACCACACTAATGTAAAATTTACATAAACAGCTAGTAAAATTATTTTTTACCATGAACAAGCTCTAACCGTTGTTTTCCATCACCTACTCCTCTTCCACACCCAACGATGGTTTAAATCATTGAGCTGTTTACTGTAAATATCAAGATAAGACAATGCATAAGCCATATCTTCATACTGCTATTTCATTGTATTTTCCAAATAGTCCTGTGCGTGACTTGCCATCTGGAATGTAATTTCTTTCATTGATTTAATTGCATAATCTCTATCTGTCATTAATTTCAATTCTCCTTATCAACAATCATACTAACTGACAACTTGTAAGAGCCAGTCCGCCTACCCAATGATTTTGACTGGAGGCAAATACTATACTACTATTTGCAGGAGTTGCATTCATAAAATGGCATTAGTGGAAAATGCCAAGGCTGACCGAAACGACATACACATTCCTTTCTCCCCGTTGAACCGTTAGGACAGTCATTCTAATTTTCCATGTTTTTATGATGTCAAAATCGTTCAGTTATTTCTGGACTTATAAGGGAACTGAAAAAAGAATCACTCTACCTAAAACACAACGTCAAATAGCAAACAAGCGGACTTGCAAGGTTTCTGACCTTTCAAGTCCGCTTTCACATCATAGCTCTGTTGGCTATGTCCGTTCCGTCAAGGACTGCCCTACGGCGTATCGGCTTCGCCTTGTTCCTTGACCTTACTACCTTTTTAGACACTTTTCCAACATCCTGATATAAAAATCTATATAAGTTTCTCTACTGACATCATGACCTGTTGTATTACAATTTTTACATCTCCAATAAGTTGTAGTTCTAACTTGGCAATAGCCAGGATGTGTGTTTCCATGGATACGTTTTAGTTTCTGGAGCACCATTATTTACTACATTTGTATGATATTCAGATGCACACCCACTTGCCTTTATATCAGACGGAACGGGTTGATATTCAAATGTTACTCATCCTACCTGTGTAATCGTACCATCTGGATTTTCTTCATTGACAACCTTCTGATTTGTAACTACCTCTTCACATTCATTTAAAGCCAATACTTTTTTCTTCATAAAGGATACCTCCTAACCCAGAGAATACTTATATTAGTTTTTTTCTATAATATCACACCCCTGTTAAATCTATATTATATATTTTATTAAATACTCATTAAACACAGCATTTCTTCCAAAAAAAATGAGGATACATCGCTTTCGCAATATACCCTCAACACTCAATATCATCTGTCCCTTTCTGTTAAATTCTACGCAAACTTTAATCCACCTGATATTTTACGATAGATTTCAGTAATTTACGAAAGGTTCAAAACTGCCTCAATCATGCGTAATCACTTGACTTTAAGCACATTTTCAGACTTTATTTTCATTCAGATTAGTTTCCCATCTGAGCTGCAACTTCAGCAGCAAAGTCTTCATTCTTCTTCTCAAGGCCTTCGCCTGTCTCGAAACGAACGAACTTCTTAACGCTTAAGTTAGCGCCTGTCTCTTTAGCAACCTTTTCTACATATTTCGCAACCGTCAAGTCTCCGTCCTGTACGTATACCTGGTCAAGCAGGCAGATCTCTTTCAGTTCCTTATTCAGACGTCCAACGATCATCTTCTCAATGATATTGTCCGGTTTTGGCTTATTGCTTTCCTCGTTCTCCTTCTTTGCCTGTGCGAGAAGAATCTCCTTTTCATGCTCCATATATTCTTCTGAAACTTCTTCACGGGATACATACTTCGGAGACATCGCTGCAACCTGCATTGCTACATTCTTCAGGCATGTCTTGATCTCATCATTGACTACGTCTGTGTCAGCCTCTACAAGAACGCCGATACGTCCGCCGCCGTGGATGTATGCGACTACGCATCCATCAGATACGACTTTCTCAAATCTACGGATGCTTAAGTTCTCTCCGATTACGGAAATCTTCTCAGTAAGGGCATCTTTTACAGTCTTGGATGTATCTTCCTTCCAGTTCTCAGCCATGAATGCATCCATGTCTGCTGCTTCCGTCTCCATTGCCTGCTCTACGACAGCCTTTACAAATCCCTGGAACTCAGCATTCTTTGCAACGAAGTCTGTCTCAGAGTTAACTTCAACGATCGCTGCTACTTTATCATCTTTTACTTCAGCCATAACGATACCTTCAGCTGCAATTCTTCCAGCCTTCTTCTCAGCCTTAGCCTGTCCGTTCTTTCTCAAGAACTCTACGGCTGCGTCCATATCGCCGTTTGTCTCGTTAAGAGCTTTTTTACAGTCCATCATTCCTGCGCCTGTCATTTCTCTTAATTCTTTTACCATACTAGCTGTAACTGCCATTTTAATTTCCTCCATATATTAGTATTGAAATGAATCGCTTATTCTTCTACTGCTTCCTCGTATGCTTCCTCAGCAGCTTCATCATATACTTCATCGCCTGTCATTCCCTGGTTTGCCTCGATAACAGCGTCTGCCATCTTAGATACGATTAATTTTACAGCACGGATCGCATCATCATTTCCTGGAATTACATAGTCAAGTTCTTCTGGATCACAGTTCGTGTCTGCAATTCCGATAAGCGGGATTCCAAGGGTATGTGCTTCCTGTACGCAGATTCTTTCTTTCTTAGGATCAACTACGAAGATTGCATCCGGAAGTTTCTTCATTTCCTTGATGCCGCCTAAGTTCTTCTCAAGCTTCTCCCATTCTTTCTTTAACTGGATAACTTCTTTCTTTGGCAGTACGTCGAATGTCCCGTCTTCAGACATTCTTTCAATCTCTTTCAGACGTGCGATTCTGCTCTTGATCGTCTTGAAGTTTGTAAGCATTCCTCCAAGCCATCTCTCATTTACATAATACATTCCACAACGCTCAGATTCTACCTTGATCGCATCCTGTGCCTGCTTCTTAGTTCCAACAAACAGGATTGTTCCGCCATCTGCAGCGATATCAGATACTGCCTGATATGCCTCGTCTACCTTTCCTACAGACTTCTGCAGGTCGATGATGTAGATGCCGTTTCTCTCGGTGTAGATGTATGGAGCCATCTTAGGGTTCCATCTTCTTGTCTGATGTCCAAAGTGAACACCTGCTTCTAAAAGTTGCTTCATTGAAATAACGCTCATGTTTCTTTCCTCCATTTGGTTTTTTGCTTCCGCATATGTGTAAATCCTTGAAACCGGCTTGTCGCCAAGCTTTGGCACCATCTCGGATAAACAAATGCGTGATTTTTTGCGACTGCAATATAATAGCACAAAAAGCCCGCAAATGCAAGGCTTTTTATACAATCCATATTCATAATCCATGTCCGATATTACCAGTATCTGCGCACTCCCAGAACTGTCCTGTAGTTCCAAGGAGAACTAATCTTAATACCTCCCGCGGGGTATGGCTTGCTGTTAGAAGCATGCACGATCTTGCCGCCTCCGATGTAGATTGCCACATGATTGCTGTAGACGACTACATCGCCGGGCATGATATCTGAATAAGCCACTGCCTTTCCGCCGCTTAACTGTCCCCAGGAGTCTCTTGGCGTGGATATGCCGAACTGCCGGTGGATAGCCTGTACGAAAGCAGAGCAGTCAATTCCGTTGGTCAGGCTTGTCCCTCCATATTCATAAGGATTCCCCACATATTCGCATCCCCGGTTCGCGATCTGCTGGCCCAGGGAAGCATTGCCTGGCTTTGTAGCCGGCGGCGCGCTATTATTTGATGAGCCCCCGCCCTGAGAGTTGGATTGATTTCCGGAGTTCCCATTGTTAGCCACATTATTATTGGTATTGTTGCCAGGCTTTTGCGTGGAATTATTGGTCGATGATGAAGGTTTTCCTCCCCCGCCATTTCCGGTCTGCGCCGAAGCGACTACATTCTGCGTGGCTTCCGTCAATTGATCAAGCTGGGCCGCAGCCTGCGCCTTCGCGTCTGCAAGCCGGGAGTCGAAATCAGCAATACGGCTTCTCATATCCGCCAGAGTATTTTCAAGATTCGTCTGCTGCTGGCTTAAGTCCGCGGCCATCACTTCCATATCTGCCTGTCCTGCTTCCAGTTCCGTCTTAAGCGCTTCTACCTTCTCCTTGGTTTCCACATATTCTTTTAATTTCTTTCTGTCATAACTATGTACGTTCTGGACGTATTCCGTCTTGCTCACCAGTTCCGCATAGGACTTGGCGGTAACCAGCGCTTCAAAAGCAGAAGTATCGCCCTGCTCGTAGATGTACTTTATGCGAAGCTTCATATCTTCATACTGTTTCTGCTCCTTCGCCTGAGCCTCTTCCAGATCCGACTGCGCCTGGGTAATCTTCTGCTCCTGGTCAGCCATATCTTTTTGCAGGGCATCATAACTTACCAGAAGGCCCACCAGCTGGCTGTTTATATCTGCCGCCTGCCCCTCCAGTTCTTCCTTTTGCGTCTCCAGAGACTGGGCATCCTCCTGTGGCGTAGCCAAAACAGGCGTTACAATTAAAGAACTCATCACAAAAACTGTGATGAGTGTCTGTACAAATCTTTTTTTCATATTCTCACCCATCCTTATCAATTATTCATCTTATCAGTTTATAATACAACCGATTGGATCATATGCTCCCCTGCATACCTTAAGGTCAGAATACTACATTTTCCAGTTATTTTCAATATAATTCAACAATTTCCAGATACTTCCTTACCAGTATCTTGCATAGCCTTGCGCTCTCACCGGGCTTATCATGATATTGGTGCCCGTCTGCTGCGCTTCAATCATCATTCCACCGCCGATATAGATGCCTACATGGCCCGGCTTCCAGCAGATATCTCCCGGTTCCGGACTGGACACTTTTCTTCCTCCGGCATACTGTGACTCAGAATAATGCGGCAGTGAGATTCCCGCAACCGCATGGCAGTACTGCACAAGTCCGGAACAGTCTAATCCTACTCCCGGCTGCGTCCCGCCCCATACATATGGCACGCCAAGCTGGCTGTACGCCGCCTGCACGATCTTCTGTGCTACAGCAGTATTTCCCTGTCCTTCATAGGAAGGATTGCTTCCGCCGCCTCCGCCGCCGCTCGGCTTCTTGTTGCTATTATTGTTGTTGCTGCTATTGTTATTATTGTTCGCCTGCTGCGCTTCTTCCTGACGTCTCTGCTCTTCGGCCGCTTTCTCGGCTGCCGCCTGCAGCTGTTCGTCAAGGCTGCCTAACTCATCCTGCTTGCTTGCAAGCGTCGCGTCCAGATTCTCTTTATCGCTTTCAAATTCTGCCTGCATATTCTCCAGATTGTCCATTTCCGTCTCCAGAGTAGACTTCAGATCCTGAACCTGCTGCTTGGTTGCAACATACTCCTCCAGCATCTTTCTGTCATAGGAATGAACATTCTGCACATACTCGGCCTTGTTGACCAAATCGGAGAAATCCTTTGCAGATACCAATGTCTCAAGAACACTGGTATCGCCTTCTTCATACATGAACTTTATGCGAAGCTTCATGGCTTCATACTGCTCTTCTTCTTTTTCCTGAGCCGCGGCCAAGTCTTCTTCCGCCTGGGTAATCTCCTGGCCTTTTGAAATCAGGTCTCCCTCAAGCTGGCTGATCTTGGATAACAAATCCGTCAATTCGCTTTGTAAGGAATCAACTTCGCTCTGTGCTGCTTCCTTGTCTTTCTTTAAATCATCAACCGACGGTTCTGCAAAAACCGGTGTTACAACCAATCCACATGTCAGTACCGTGACCAACAAAGCACTCTTAATTCTTCTCATAAGTTCTCCTGTTTACTTTCCCTCGTTTACCATTTACCAGTAACGTCTATACCACGGGGATCCATATACGTTGGCAACTCTTACCACATCTCCTGTATGAGGCGCATGGATCATCTGGCCTCCGCCGATGTAGATGCCGATATGGCTTCCGTAGCATACCAGATCTCCCGGCTGCGGATTGCTGACAGCCTTTCCGCCTCCTCCTTGCACTTCTGAAGTACGTCCGATGCTGATACCTGCAACTCTGTGGCAATACTGTGTAAGCCCTGAACAGTCAAGTCCTACTCCCGGAGTCGTTCCACCCCATACATAAGGCACGCCTAACTGGCTGTATGCCGCATTTACGATAGCCTGTGCAGTGGACGTATTGCCTGAGCCGCCGCCACTTGGGGTCGGTGCCGGTGCTGGCTTGGTGCCATTGCCGCCATTATTACGGTTTCCACTTCCCCCGCCATTGTTATTATTTGCTGCCGCTGCCTGCTGCTGTGCTGCAAGGGCTTCTGCCGCTGCCGCTTCGGCTGCTGCCTGAATCTGAGAGTCAAGGTTCGCGACTTCTGCCTTTTTGGATTCGATGGTAGAACTCAGCTCGCTTTCCTTATTCTCATATTCAGCCTGCATAGATTCCATATTCTTCTGTTCGTCTTCCAGCGTCGTCTTAAGATCTGCAATCTGCTGTTTTGTCTCTATGTATTCCTCCAGCTGCTTCCTGTCATATGTATGTACGTTCTGTACATATTCCGCTTTATTCACAAGATCCGAGAAGTTCTCTGCCGTCACCAGCGTCTCTAACGCGGTCGTATCTCCTTCTTCGTACATGAATTTGATACGCTTCTTCATGGCTTCGTATTGTTCCTGCTCCTTTTCCTGAGCCTCTTTCAGATCTTCTTCTGCTTTTGTAATTTCCTCGCCCTTTTCAATCAGGCTTTCCTCCAGATCTCCCAGTTTGGACATGATATCCGTCAACTGATCCTGCAGCGATGACACTTCGCTTTCCTTGGCTGCCTTGTTATCCTTCAAGTCATCGACTGATGGCGCTGCGAAAACTGGTGTCACAATCATTGAACTAGCAACGACAGCAGTCAGCAGCCTTGTTCCAAATTTTTTCATTTTAATCATCCTTTTTACTTATTCTTATACTCTTATTTACCCTCATTTGACATAGTACCCCTACATCTAGAATCGATTATACTCTATTACACTAAAATTTGCAACATTTTTTAACACTTTTGTAACATCTTGCAGGAACTATTTTCCTTATTGTATGTCCATATTCGTATAGCCCATCAGGCTTATATCCACCTCCCTGGCCGCTTCTCTGCCTTCCCGAATTGCCCAGACAACCAAGGACTGGCCTCTGTGCATGTCCCCTGCGGCAAATACATTCGCAACGTTGGTTCCATATTCCCCTGCCGGCGTTGCCACATTGGTCCGTTCATTCACTTCTACTCCGAATGCCTTGGTAATATAGTTCTCGCTGCCGATGAATCCGGCAGCGATCAGCACCAGGTCCGCTTCTACAGTATATTCGCTCCCCGCCACTTCTGCCATCATCATCCGGCCGGTCTTCTCGTCCTTCTTTGCTTCCAGTTTCACCAGAACAGCCTGGCACACTCTGCCTTCCTTATCTTTCTTGAATTCTTTGACTGTTGTCTGGTAAACCCTCGGATCATGGCCGAAGACTGCCTTGGCCTCCTGCTGCCCATAGTCTGTCTTGCAGATCTTGGGCCATTCCGGCCATGGATTATCCTGCGTCCGTTCATCCGGAGCCTTTGGCATCATCTCCAACTGCAGCACGGATTTGGCGCCGTGGCGCATGGAGGTCCCCACGCAGTCATTTCCCGTATCGCCTCCGCCGATCACCATGACTTTCCTGCCTTTGGCAGAAATATAATCGCCGTCTTTTAACTGCATTTCATTCGCCCAAAGGCTCTTGGTGGTGGATTTCAGAAAGTCAACCGCAAAGTAGATTCCTTTCGCGTCTCTCCCCGGTACTTTGATATCCCTGGGATTGGAAGCGCCACAGCAGAGGATGACTCTGTCATATTCTCGAAGGAGCGTGGATGCCTTCCGTTCTTTGCCTACATTGCACCCTGTCACAAATTCGATTCCTTCCTCTTCCAGTATCGATATTTTCCGGTCGATCACCTGTTTCTCCAGCTTCATATTGGGAATGCCATACCGAAGGAGTCCACCCGGCTTATCCTCCCGCTCGAACACCGTGACGCTGTGCCCTCTCCGATTCAGCATGTCCGCAGCAGCCAGCCCGGAAGGGCCAGAGCCAATGACAGCCACTTTTTTACCGGTACGCACCTTCACCGGACGCGCTGATGCATACCCTTTTTCATATGCATTTTCAATGATCCCATATTCATTTGCCTTTGTCGTGACTGCATCCCCGTTCAGGCTGCAGGTACAGGCCGCCTCGCATAAGGCCGGACACACGCGGGAGGTGAATTCCGGGAAGTTGTTGGTCTTTTTCAACCGGTAGTATGCCTCTTCCCAGTTGCCATGATAGATCAAGTCGTTCCATTCCGGCACCAGATTATGGAGAGGACATCCGCTTGCCATTCCCATGATCATCTGCCCGGACTGGCAAAACGGAACGCCGCAGGACATGCATCTTGCCCCTTGCAGTTCCTGCTCTTCCTTTGCCAGCGGCGTATAGAATTCGTTGAAATGCCGAATTCTTTCTCTTGGCGCTTCCGCTGCCTTATCCTGTCTTTCATAATCCATGAATCCTGTTGCTTTTCCCACTTTCCTGCGCCTCCTATCTTCCGCCTTTAATTGCATAAAATGCCTCAATCTTTGCCTGCTCGCTGCTCATGCCCTGCTCTTCCATCTGAAGGATGGTGGTGAGCATACGCTCATAGTCAACCGGAATGATCTTCTTAAACTTTGGCAGATATCCGGTAAAATGATTGAGGATCTCTTTCCCGATCTGGGAATTGGTATAGGATACATGCTCCTCAATCATGCCTTTCAGTTCATTTACATCGAATTTGGATGTCACATGCTCGATATTTACCAGCTGCTTATTCACATTCCTGTACAGGCTGTTGTCCAGATCCAGTACGTACGCCACGCCGCCGCTCATTCCTGCCGCAAAGTTCTTACCGGTCTTTCCAAGAACCGCCACGCGTCCACCCGTCATATACTCGCATCCATGATCTCCTACGCCTTCCACTACGGCCGTCGCGCCTGAGTTTCGCACTGCAAAACGTTCCCCTGCGACTCCGTTGATGAATGCTTTTCCGCTTGTCGCTCCATAAAGCGCCACATTTCCTATTATAATGTTCTCATCATGCTTATATTTTGCGCTGCGTGGCGGATATACGACAAGTTTGCCGCCGGAAAGTCCCTTTCCAAAATAATCATTGCTGTCGCCAATCAGTTCCAGTGTCAGTCCCCGAGGAATGAACGCGCCAAAAGACTGGCCTCCGGCACCACTGCATTTTACCACGTAACTGTCCTCCGGCAGTCCTTCCGGATACTTCCTGGTAATCTCAGATCCAAAAATGGTTCCAAATGTCCGGTTTGTATTGGTAACATCCACTTCTATGCTTCTCTTTTGCTTCTTTTCCAGAGATGGCAGCAATTCCTTGACCAATACCTTCTCATCCAGCGTTTTCTCCAGTTCAAAGTCATACCTCTTCTTTGGGTTAAATGTAACCGGCGTCTTCGTTCCTTCATATGGATTATACAGAATCTGCTTAAGATCCAGCGTGGCCGCCCTGTCGGAGGTGGCGTCTTCCCTGACTTTCAGAAGATCGGTCCGTCCAACCAGTTCATCCACGGTACGCACTCCCAGCCTCGCCATATATTCTCTCAGATTCTGGGCGATGAAGCGCATAAAGTTCACGACATATTCCGGCTTGCCTGTGAATCGTTTCCGCAGCTGCGGATTCTGGGTGGCAACCCCCACCGGGCAAGTATCCAGGTTGCAGACCCGCATCATGACGCATCCCATCGTTACCAGAGGCGCTGTGGCGAAGCCGAATTCCTCCGCCCCAAGGATCGCGGCAATAGCCACATCCCGGCCGCTCATCAGCTTGCCGTCCGTCTCGATCCGCACCCGCTCCCGAAGGCCATTCTGGATCAGCGTCTGATGCGTCTCGGCCAGGCCCAGTTCCCACGGAAGGCCAGCATTATGGATGGAACTTCTTGGGGCCGCCCCGGTACCGCCGTCATAGCCTGAGATCAGGATCAGTCCCGCGCCTGCTTTGGCTACTCCTGCGGCAACCGTGCCGACGCCTGCCTCCGACACCAGTTTTACCGAGATCCTTGCGTCTTTATTGGCGTTCTTACAGTCATAAATTAACTGGGCCAGATCTTCGATGGAGTAAATGTCATGGTGAGGCGGCGGGGAGATCAGGCTTACTCCTGGCGTAGAATGACGGGTTTTTGCAATCCATGGATATACTTTGCCTCCCGGCAAGTGTCCGCCTTCCCCCGGCTTGGCTCCTTGCGCCATCTTAATCTGTATTTCCCTGGCGCTGACCAGATATCTGGACGTCACGCCAAATCGGCCGGAAGCTACCTGCTTGATCGCCGAGCATCTGTTTGTATCCAGACGTTCAATCTCCTCGCCGCCTTCGCCGCTGTTGGATTTGCCGTGCAGCTGGTTCATGGCGATGGCCAGCGTCTCATGGGCTTCCTTGGAGATGGAGCCATAGGACATGGCTCCTGTCTTAAACCTGGTGACAATCGAATCCACGCTCTCCACTTCGTCTACGGGAATCCCCTTCTTCGGATACTTGAATTCCAGCTGGCCACGCAGATTGATGTGCGCGCCTTCCTCATTCACCATATCCGTATATTTCTTGAACATTTCATAATCGCCGCGTCTGGCGGACTGCTGCAGCATGTGGATGGTCTGCGGATTGTAAAGATGCTTTTCTCCGCCGCTTTTGGACTTATGCTGCCCGATGCTGTTCAAGGTCAGATCCACTTCCAGCCCCAGCGGGTCAAATGCCTGCGAATGGCGCGCCACATAGTCCTGGGCAATCTCTTCGATTCCGATGCCGCCGATACGGCTTACGGTATCGGTAAAATATTTATCTATAAACGCTTCCTTCAGGCCGATCGCCTCAAATATTTTTGCTCCTTGATAAGATTGGATAGTGGATATTCCCATCTTGGACGCAACCTTTACAATTCCGGAAAGCACCGCATGGTTATAATCATCCACGGCCGCATAGTAGTCCTTCTGAAGCATATCCGTATCAATCAGCTGCCGGATCGACTCATGGGCAAGATAGGGATTGATCGCACAAGCGCCGTAGCCCAAAAGGGTTGCAAAATGATGCACTTCCCTTGGCTCTCCCGTCTCCAGAATAATTGCGACGGAAGTCCTCTTTTTCGTCCTCACCAGGTGCTGCTGTAATCCCGACAATGCCAGCAAGGACGGCATGGCTACATGATATTCATCCACGCCCCGGTCCGAGAGGATCAGGATATTGGCGCCTTCGCGGATTGCCCGGTCTACCTCGATGAACAAGTAGTCGATCGCTTTCTCCAGGCTGGAATTCTTGTAATAGATAATGGGAATCTCCGCTATCTGGAATCCGTCTGCCTTCATACTCTTGATCTTTAGAAGATCCGTGCTGGTAAGAATCGGATTCTCCACCTTCAGCATCCTGCAGTTTTCAGCCCTCTCTTCCAACAGGTTGCCATCCGCGCCGATATAGACGGTGGTGGAAGTCACTACTTCCTCCCGGATCGCGTCAATGGGAGGATTGGTCACCTGCGCGAACAACTGCTTGAAGTACCCGAACAGATTCTGATGCTTGTCCGAGAGCACCGCCAGAGGGGCATCGATTCCCATGGCTGCCGTCCCTTCCACTCCATTTTTCGCCATGTTCATGATGGATGTCTTCACTTCCTCGTAGGAATAGCCGAAGGCTTTTTGGAGGCGCTTGCATTCTTCCGGCGTATAGGACGGGACCTTCTGGTTTGGAATCTTAAGGCTGCTAAGTTCTGTCAGGTTGCTGTCAAGCCATTCTCCGTAAGGCTGACGGCTCGCGTATCTCTCCTTCAGTTCTTCATCGTCGATCACCTTTCCCTGCACGGTATCTACAAGCAGCATCTTTCCAGGATGCAGGCGCTCTTTTACGACGATCTTGCCCGGGTCAATATCAAGCACACCCACCTCGGAAGACAAGATCAGTGTGTCATCATCCGTGATATAATATCTGGAAGGACGAAGGCCATTCCTGTCAAGGACGGCTCCCATGCAGTCCCCGTCGCAGAAAAGAATAGACGCGGGCCCGTCCCACGGCTCCATCATGGTGGCGTAGTATTGATAGAAATCCTTCTTCTCCTGGGACATATTCTTCGTATTGGCCCAAGGTTCAGGAATCGCGATCATGACGGCAAGCGGCAGGTCCATCCCGCTCATCACCATGAATTCAATGGCATTATCCAGCATGGCAGAGTCAGATCCTGCGATATTGATGGCCGGCAGCACCTTGTGAAGCTCGCCCTTCAGGTATTCTGACTCCATGTTCTCTTCCCTTGCCCGCATCTTGTCCGCATTGCCGCGAATCGTATTGATCTCTCCGTTATGTACGATAAACCGGTTCGGATGCGCCCTTTCCCAACTGGGGTTCGTATTGGTGCTGAACCTGGAATGCACGAGAGCTATCGCGGACTCGTAGTCCGCATCCTGCAGGTCTTCGAAGAACGAACGCAGCTGGCCTACCAGGAACATTCCCTTGTAGGCAATCGTGCGGCTTGACAGGGATGCCACATAAGTGTCATCGCTGCTCTGCTCAAATACCCGCCGGATCACATACAGCCGCCTGTCAAAATCCAGGCCTTTCTCCACCTTTTTCGGGCGCTCGATGAATCCCTGCATAATGCAGGGCATACATTCCCGCGCACGGCTTCCCAGGACCTCCGCCTTAACCGGCACTTCCCTCCAGCCCAGGAAATTCATGCCTTCCTTTTTTACGATTACTTCGAAAATCTTCTTCGCCTGATTTCTCTTCAGCTCATCCTGAGGGAAGAAAAACATCCCGACTCCGTAATCTCTCTGTGAACTTAAAAGGATGCCGAGAGGCTTGCAGACTTTGGAGAAAAACTTGTGGGATATCTGTAATAAGATTCCAACTCCGTCACCTGTCTTACCTTCGGCATCCTTGCCAGCTCTATGTTCTAAGTTTTCTACAATCTTTAATGCATTTGCCACAGTACTATGACTTTTTTGCCCTTTAATGTTGACGATTGCACCGATTCCGCAGTTATCATGTTCAAACCCGGGACGGTACAAGCCACATTGACCGCTTGCGCTCTGTCCGCTCATATATTCAGTCCTTTCATTTAATTTTTTATTACTATACTACATTTTCCCCGGCTTGTAAACCGTAACTTTTCTCAAATTGTCAGATAATCAGACTATTTATTTCATGAAAGCAAAGAATCTGGCAGTTTATACGGCTGCCAGATTCTCATGTTCTTCGGATTTCCCCGGGATATCTGGTTTCTCTTCTATTCTCTGGATGAACACAAACATGGTGGCGGCTATGGACGCGCACGCAACCGTTACGATTCCGATACGCAGAACATCTTCTGCCAGCCATTCCAGCAGTTTGTACTTCGTCGCCAGCACTGATAATAGATTCATAGACATATGCGCCAGAATCGGCGCCTTTACCGAGCCATACTTCTCATACAGATAAGCCAGCATCATTCCAATTACAAACCCGTATATCATCTGGACGATATTATTATGAATCCATCCAAATACGAATGCCGACAGCAGCGCTGCCTGCATGAATCCTCCATTTTCCCTAAAACGCTTAAAAAGCAGCCCGCGAAATACCAGTTCTTCACTGATGGGCACGATGATTGCCAATACCGCGATCTGCAAAGCCAGCGGCGCGGAATACATTCCTTCCAGCGTCTCTGTATAAGTTTCGCTGGCCGCCGAGAAATTCCCTATAGTAATCAGGTTATTCAGCCCCAGGCACATAGCAGCGGCAATGACAATGACTGCGAAATATTTCCAGATAGGCGCCTTTTTATTGGGGTGGAATCCCATTGCCTTCTCTTTTGCCCTGTCTTTATGGAACAGGAATGCCATAACCGGTATCACGATCAGAGCCCGCACTCCATTGATCGGAGTAGAATAGGCATTCATCTGCTTGACGACAGCATTCATGATAGAAGCCCCGTCCTTTTCCATCAGTTCCATCGTCTGGCTGAGGCTGCTTCCTTGATTCAATTCATTGCCATAATGGCTTACTATATACACAGAAGTCAAAGCATACTCTGCAATCATGCTTACGAGTATCCCGATCACCAGCCATATTACGACCGGTCCCCACAGGTGCCACAGCCGCTTGCCATAACTTTCCGGCTTCATAGGTGGCACCTGGCCGCCCTGACCCTGTCTGTTCTGTTGTTGTTCCATACGCTTCCTCACTTTCATCTATCAATACCTTCTCTATTCTACTTCTCATTCCACTAACTTGCAATAAAAAAAGTATAAACTTTCTCTCCTACTTGACAATTTCCGGCATGGCTCCTATCATAAGACCCATATGGGGCGCTGATATGGCTGAGATGCGCGAAGACGCGCAGACCCTTGAACTTGATCCGGGTAATGCCGGCGTAAGGAAGGAGAATATAATATGTCAAAATCAAATATCACAAAAAGCGGCGCAACACACGCCGCAACGAAGAAACTCGTTTTTTCTGCTATGGGAATCGCTCTTGCAATGGTAACATCCTACATCAAAGTATGGGAAATGCCAATGGGCGGCTCTATCACTTTGATGTCCATGCTGTTTATCTGTCTGATCGGCTACTGGTTCGGCCCCAAATATGGTCTGCTGGCTGGCGCCGCCTATGGCCTGCTTCAATTCATCGTTGATCCCTATATGCTGACCATCCCCCAGGTAATCCTGGATTATCCCCTGGCTTTCGGCGCTCTTGGCCTGTCAGGTTTTTTCAGTAACCGAAAATATGGCCTTCAGATTGGATACTTTGCAGGCGTCCTGGGACGGTTCCTCTGCTCGACCTTATCCGGCGTTATCTTCTTCGCCTCTTTTGCCCCGAAAGGTATGAATCCCTGGGCATATTCCGCGATGTACCAGGGCGGATATCTGGGCGCTGAGGCAGTCATCACCTTGGTGATCATCTCCATTCCCCCGGTTGCAAAGGCGTTGAAGCAGGTTGGTGTAGGAATTCGGTAAGTTGGTGGTACGCCCGGGAGGGAGGGGGTGCGATTCCTCCCTCCCGGGCTACCGGCAATTTACTGGCAATTCTGCGGTGAGTGCCGGCGTTTCTGTACGCTTTACGCAGGGGGCATCTATAAAGGCGTTATATGGGGTTTACCAGAATGATTTCATTGTATTGGCAAAAGAAAAGGCCCTTCAAGGGCCTTTTTCATGATAAAGATGATACTTCCTTAAATCATTTTTTGCGTCATTACCGCCTGCACCTCGCGGGATTGCCAGCGAAGTACCGGGCAGCTTGGAGGCGGGCACTACTTCCCTAAAATCACAACTTAATCTTCACCACATCTACATCCAGATCCCACAAAAACTTATCCAGATCCTTAAAAGACAAAAATACCGTGGCCGTATTTTCCAACGGATGGATACCCAGACTCTTGCATCTGCTTAAGTCTTTGTCGATAAAGAACTCTACTGCATGGTCGGTATCGTTCATGAGGCCAAAGGGAGACACGCTGCCCTGCTTAAGGCCCAGATATTTTTCCAGGCGGTCTTCTGAAGCGAAGCTGAGGTTTCCTCCTCCCAGCTGCCTTCCCAATGATTTTAAGTCTACCTTCTTGCTTTCCTCGCAAGTCACCAGGAAATGCCTCTTTCCCTTAGAATCTCTTAAGAACAGATTCTTACATAGGGTTCCCTTTTCCGGCAGGCCAAGCCTGTCCATGTCTTCCATGGTGTGCACCGGCTCGTGCTCTACCACCTCATACTTGATTTTCAACTTGTTCAATGCGTCATACACGCGCTGCTTCTGATTCTCCATGCTGCAATGCTCCTTTCTAATTCGGGTAATGGACTACTATGCTGGCAGTCACCATCCCGGTTCCTGTGTTCTTATAGATATAATCGTCGAAAGCGTTATAGGAGGCTGCCTCCCCGGCTTCCAATACATATTCCCGATCCTGGAAGCTTAAGGTAAGCTGTCCCGAATATACAGTAATGAATTCCCTGGTTCCGTTCATCTGCCGGTTCCCTGGCATCATGCCTCCCTCGTCAAATTCCAGATCGAATATCTCAAAGTCCTGTCCGTCCCGGAAGTTGAAGATGGGATAGAGCCTGTACCTTCCGTCATCGCCGCTTAACGGCACGACCTCGGACTTGCCCGTCTTGGAAAACGGCTTGGGCTTATCCAGTGTAAATGCCGTCACTGGAACTTTTAATCCCAGCGAAAGTTTATACACGGTAGAGATGGTAGGATTTACTTCCCCTCGCTCCAACTGGCTGAGCATGCTCTTGCTGATAGAAGTAAGAGCAGATGCCTGCTCCAGGCTCAATCCTTTTCCTTTCCGTATCTCTTTCAGATTCTCGGCTATGATTTGATTTAATCTCTCCAAAAGGACTCCTCCTTAAGATTCCTGTATATGGAATTTTTTTCTATTATATTGCATACAAAGAAAAATGTAAAGTCCAAACCCGCTTTTACCACCCCATGCATTCCGACATCACGCAGATTCCCCGGGCGCCATGGGCCATCATCTCCTCCACGCAGCCTATTTCCCCTTTCATTCCCCCGATGGCATATACGGGAAGGCAAACTGCCTCGCAGACATTCTCAAGGAATTCCACGCCTCTTGGAGCCACGCCTTTCTTGCAGTCTGTCGCAAAGATATGTCCGGCAGTAAGATAGGAGGCTCCCAATCTTTCCGCCAGAAGCGCCTCCTCCTTCCCATGGATGGAGACTCCGATTATATCAAACTGTCCCCGGATCTTAGGAGTTTCTTTAAGTAAATGCAAAGGAACGTGGATCGCCCGGCTTCCTACATGCAGCGCTGCCTTCGCGTAGGTATGGGCAATACACGGCACGCCATAGGTTTGGCAGATTTCCCGAACCTGGCGATACAGGAGTTCATAATCTTCGGGCCCCATATCCTTTTCCCGTACGATAACCGCCCCCGGCTGTCTCCGGCAGATTCTTTCTATTTGTTCCAGATAAGGCCCGGCACACAGATGCCGGTTCGTCACGGCGATCACACGGCTATAAAAGTCCTCGCTATTACCGAGAATTCCCATACCCTTCTGTCCCTCCTCAACCCCAGGCCTACACATAGACATAGTCATTCATCACCGGCTGGAGATTCAGATGCAGCAGATCTTCATACACCTCTTCTACAGAACGTCCGTCGGAGATCTCGAACTGGTCGTCCCCTTTCGTCTCAAGATCTTCCACATGTTCCCCGATTCCGGTGCTTACGCCAGCGGAGATCTTCGTGGCAGCAATATTTACCAGGTTGTCCCTGACGCGGGCACATTCCCTGGTGGAGACGGTAATGCTTGCAAACGGCATGAACAGGCGGTACGCCGTCACCACCTGCAAGAGCTGGGGCTCGTGCACATCCATAGGGTTAATCTTATCATTATTGATGATCGGACGCAGGCGGGGACAGGAGAATGCGATCTCCGCATGCGGATATTTCCGCTGCAGCAAGTAGGCATGCATTCCTGTGGCATATGCGTCTTTGCGGAAGTCATCCAGCCCTAAGAGAGCCGCAAATCCCACGCCCCGCATGCCGCCTTTGAGGGCCCTTTCCTGGGCGTTCAGGCGGTAAGGGAATATCCGCTTATGTCCGGCCAGATGAAGCGTCTCGTACTTTTCCGAATTATAGGTTTCCTGGAACACGGTGACATAGTCCGCGCCGCATTCGTGCAGATAGGCATATTCATCCGAATTCATCGGATACACTTCAAGCCCGATGACCTTGAAATATTTACGGGCAATCCGGCAGGCCTTGCCGATATATTCCACGGTAGACTTGCTCCTGCTCTCGCCGGTAAGAATGAGAATTTCCTGCAGGCCCGTCTTGGCAATCTCCTGCATTTCCTTGTCGATCTCTTCCTCGTTCAACTGTGCCCGGTTAATCTTGTTGTGGCAGTTAAATCCGCAGTATATACAGAAGTTCTCACAGTAATTGGCTATGTAGATGGGCGTGAACATATAGACGCCATTGCCAAAATGCTTCCTGGTCTCGATTCTGGCACGCTGCGCCATCTCCTCCAAAAGCGGCAGCGCCGCAGGGGACAGAAGCGCCGCAAAATCCTCCGGCGTACGGTTGTCATGCTCCAACGCCCGGCGTATGTCCTTTTCCGTATATATCGTATAATCATAGGCATTCATCGATTCGATCACCTGCGCCTGCACCTCTGACTCCAGGACTTCCATCCCCGGCAGATAGGCCATATGGTCGATACGGTTCTTTTTCTGCCATTCCTTGATATCGCTGTTTAAAATGCTTTCGTTCACATGATTGTCTGTACTCATAACTGCCTCCTAATCCTGCAAAAATCCTGTCAATGGGGAAGAAGCGCTGGCGCCTTTGTCCATAACTCTTCCCATGCCTGACAGATATGCCGTCCTTCCGGCCTCAATTGCTTTCTTGAATGCTTCCGCCATAGCCGGTATATCCACAGCTGTGGCAATCGCCGTGTTGGCCATCACGGCAGCCGCCCCCATCTCCATCGCCTCGCAGGCCTGGGAAGGCCTGCCGATTCCGGCGTCCACGATGATGGGCAGGTCGATCTCATCGATCAGTATCTGAATGAATTCTTTCGTGCAGATTCCCTTGTTGGAGCCAATCGGCGCGCCAAGCGGCATAATGCAGGCAGCTCCTGCGTTTGCCATGTCCCTGGCGGCATTTAAGTCCGGGTACATGTAAGGCATTACTACGAACCCTTCTTTTGCCAGAATCTCGGTAGCCTTTATGGTCTCATAGTTATCCGGCAGAAGGTATTTGGAATCATGGATCACCTCCACCTTCACGAAGTCGCCGCAGCCTAATTCTCTGGACAGGCGGGCAATGCGCACCGCCTCCTCGGCATTCCTTGCCCCCGACGTATTGGGCAGAAGCGTCACGCCCTTTGGGATATAGTCCAGGATGTTTGCCATCCCCCCTTCATTGGCGCGGCGAAGAGCCAGCGTGATAATCTGCGCGCCCGCTTTTTCGACTGCCGCCTGGATCAGTTCCAGGGAATACTTCCCGGAGCCTAAGATAAACCTTGATTCAAATGTATGTCCTCCAAGTACAAATGCATCGTTTGCTATATGTTCCATGTCTGTCTCCTCCTACTAAGTTTCTTGATTGATAATATATTCCGTGATCAGGTTGGCCTCGTGGGCCGCGCAGATGGCCACCCGCGGGGCCATAAGCCCCCGACCCCCGCCTGCTTCCGAGGTCTCGTCCCCACACAGGTAAAATCGGCTTCCCACCTTTCTGGTATGGATCTCATTGCTGGCCCCATATCCTGCCATCCCGGAAGCCGCCACCAGAAGTTTCCCCGGATAATGCTCCAGGATCCCATTAACCAGCATGGCTTTCGCCTCCGGGTCGTCAAAGGCCTCGCAGACAATCTTGTCTTCGGCAAATAAGGAAGCAAGATTCTCCCGGGATACTTTGACGCGATCTGTTATGATCTCCAGATAAGGATTGATCTGTTCCAGTTCCTCCTTCAGCGCATCCGTCTTATACATACCGATATGGCGCATAAAGTATTGCTGCCGATTCAGGTTGGTGATGTCTACCCGGTCGAAATCAATCAGGTGGATATGCCCAACCCCGATTCTCGCAAGGGAAAACGCCACATTCGACCCCAGTCCTCCAAGACCCGCAATCGCCACTCTTGCACGCTCCAGCCTTTCCTGGACCGTCTGCGTGTGACGCTTAGTCAGCGCCTTCCTGATCTCTTCTTTGGTCAGTCTCTTTTCCTCCATCTCCTAGCCCCCTCCTACAAAACTTACGACTTCCAGGCTGTCCTCATCCTCAAGGTACGTATCCGACAGCCGGTTCTTCGGGACTATTTCCCCGTTCTTTTCCACCGCCACACGCGTGATGGAATACCCCATCTCTTCCAACAGCTGTAAGACCGACATGCCGGGCCTGTATTCTCTTTCGGTTCCGTTCACTTTTACCATCATCCACCCTCCTTCCAAAATTCAAGTCTTGCTGCAACAGCGCTCTCTCCATTGCGGCAAAAAAGAGTTCATGAAAGAAATACACCCGCGGTGGTGCACCCCTTCATGAACTCTCATTCACTCACATTGGTATTGCTATATCATTTTCTTTGCAAATGAACAAAGAAGCGGAACTTCCTATGATACGAAAAAGCGGAAGATGCCAAGGCACCTTCCGCAAACAATTCACATCCGTCCCTACGTTGGCATTATCCAAATCAGGTATATGGGTCGAAGTTCGCAACTTCCTCTCAGCCTATCCATAGGCTCCCCTGTTCAATTTACGCTATTAAATATACCGTATCCTTCACGATTTGTCAAGATGCGGCGGCAGCCTCTTACAGGATTTCCGCCACCGCGGCTTCATAGCGGTCCAGCCGCTCTGCCTTCCGAATCTTCTTAAGCTGCTTTTCACAGCCCGGAAAATGATGTCCCAGATAGCACCAGAGTTCCTTCATCTTAAACAGCACATTCTTATCTCCCATGCTGATCCTTTGGTAATCTTCATAGATCTGGTCATGGAACCTTCGAATCCTGTCCCAATCCGCCGGCTCTTCGCCTGCCAGTTCCCCTGCCAGCCCGGGATTCACAAGGATTCCTCGTCCCATCATGTAGGTCTTTACCTCCGGGAATCTCTCCTTTATCCTGTCCCTATCCGTCACCGAAAATATGTCTCCGTTATAGCAGAGCGGATTCCTGCTTTCTCTCACCGCTTCCGCAAATACTTCCAAATTCGGCGTATTCTTATAAAAGTCCTGCTGCAGGCGGGGATGGATGATCAATTCTTCTACCGGGTACTGGTTGTAGATTTCCAGCAGCCTTCCAAACTCATCCGGGCTATGCTTCCCGATTCTGGTCTTGATGGATATCCTGACTTGAGTCCCACTGTAGATTTCATCCAGAAACCGGGCCAGTTCATCGGGCATGGCAAGGAATCCGGATCCCCTGTTTTTGGATACTACCGTCTTGGAAGGACAGCCCAGGTTTAGATTGACTTCCTCGTATCCATAATCTTCTAGTTTCTCGACGGTCTGCAAGAACCCTTTGGCATCATTGGTCAGGATCTGAGGAACCAGCCTCATCCCTTCATTATTCTCCGGCAGGATATCATTTAATTCCCTTGTATTGAATCCCCGCTTTGTGTGGGGCACCAGAAACGGCGTAAAATATTTATTCATAGGATGGAAGCAGGCGTGATACGCCCGCCTGTAAATGTGCGTGGTAATGCCCTCCAGCGGGGCGAGATAGTATCGGTTCATCTTCCTTCATTGTCCTTTCTCTTATGCGTGCCCCTATATCATACCACAACTTTTACATTTTACCTACCTGGCAGCCGAAAAATCCCTGGTCAGAAGAGAATCGTCTGTCACCAGATCCTCCACCGTCTCAAACCCTAATTCCTTCAGGACCTTCCGTACATAAGGATTCTCAAGCGGGGTCTTAAAAGGCGCCTCCTGCCCGTATTCATCTACAAATTTTGTTCCCTCTTCCTTGTGAAGGATCGCTTTCGGGCCTCCTACGCATCCTCCGATACAGCCCATCCCTTCAAAGAAATTGGCATCCGTCTCCTTATTCTGGATCCGTTTGATCATTGCCATACATTCCTTGGTGCCATTGGCCTGCTCAGCATGAACGGCTATGCTCCGGTCGGGTCTTAACTGTTCCACCATCTCCGACACTGCCTGGCTGACCCCGCCGGTTCTTGCATAAAGCCGCCCGGCCTTGGAAGCGTGTTCCTTCTGGTCATCTTCCAGTTCTTCCGGATGAATATCAGCTGCTTCGAAGATGTCCTTCACTTCCTGGAATGTCAGCACATAATCCACCGCGTCAGCGATATCCGGTTCCCGGGCCTCCTTCTTTTTCGCCAGGCAAGGCCCTGCAAATACGGTCACCGCATCCGGATACATCCTCTTAATCATACGCCCGCACGCCACCATAGGCGATACGGCTCCCGGGACATGGGGCATCAGTTCATGGTAGATATTGCGGATCATGGAGATCCACACCGGACAGCAGCAGCTGGTCAGCTGATAATCCCCTTTCTCCTTCACGTGGCTGTCAAACTCTAAGGCTTCTTTCAAAGTCAGGATATCCGCAAAGAGCGCCACCTCTACCATTCCTGTAAATCCAAGGGCCTTGAACGCGCTGCGCAGCTTCCCTGGCGTTACCGCCTCATCAAACTGCCCCAGAAATGCAGGCGCTACCATCATATAGGCCGGTCCTTTGGCCTCCCGGACTGCCTTCATGGCAGGTAATACATCCTTGCTGGCAGTCAGTTTTTCTTCTTTGCAGGCATCCATGCACACGCCGCAGCCTGTGCAAAGCGAGGGATTGATCCGCAGTTTTCCGTCTTCTCCTTCTTCGATGGCATCAAAGATGCAGCTTCTCTGGCATGCACGCTCATAGGCACATTCCTCGCACTCGACAGAAGGTATGACCGGGGCATAATTCTTTGGATGGAGCAGGCAGTCCAGATGCAGCGGATTATATTCCGATGGAAGCGGCTCCTTAAGAGATATCTTCCGGCTAAGAACATCCTTATATAATTCTTCAAATGTCTTCATTATTCTTCCTCTTTCCTCAATAAACGTCTTTATTGACATTATTGACCAAAAGAGGCATTTTTAAGCCAGGTAATTCACTGCAATAATAGAAATGCCAAGAACGGACAGCACGACTCCTGTCGCACGGTTCAAGATGATCGGGCTCGTCTTATTCGCAAACTTGGCGGCCACCCTTGCCCATAAAAATGTAGACAGGATGCAGAAAGCCATACACCACCAGTCCGGCGCCCCGCCGATGGCAAAGTGGCTCACCGCTCCGGTAAATGCCGTAAACGTCATGATAAACACGCTGGTCCCTACCGCAGTCTTCAGTTCATATCCTAGCACGCTGGTGAGAATCAGAAGCATCATCATGCCGCCGCCCGCTCCTACAAATCCGCAGATGAATCCGATCAGCATGCCGCAGAATATGGACTGTATAAACCGCTTCTTCGGGCTGACAGCCTCCATAGACTCCTTTGTCGTCATGACGGGCCTTACAATGAACTTGATTCCCAGAAGCAGCGTCATGAACACGGAGAAACCGCCCATGGCATGGCTTGGGACCAGGCTGGATATATAACTCCCCACCAGGGTGAAGCACAGCACGGAAATCATCATGACGATTCCATTTTTGATATCCAGATTCTTATGCTTCCCATAAGTATAAGCGCTGACCGCGCTGGCTAAAACGTCGCTTGACAGGGCGATTCCCACAGCCTCATAGGCGGGGATATGCAAGAAGGTAATCAGCATCGGGCTTATCACCGCCGCCGCGCTCATTCCGGCAAATCCGGTCCCCAGGCCTGCCCCGATCCCTGCGATAAAACATACAATAAATTTCGTAAGCATTCTATAATTCCTCCTTCAGCGCATTCTGCATATTCTTCCGCATTCTTTCGAAGTAATCCTCCATCCGGCTTACATCTTCCGGATTAAAATCCCTGAAAACCGTCTGAAAAAACTTCTTCTGGGCCTGCTGCCCTTCTGCCACCATCTGGATGGATGCCGAAGACAGTTTCAGATGCGCCGTCTTCTGGTTGCCCGGATAATATTCCTTTTGCACCAGATCCCGCCTCTCTAAGTCCTTGAGCGACATGGATACATGGGATTTGGTGAGCCGCCGGCGCTCGATGATATCCTTGGCAGTATCATAGCCCGGGTTGTTGGCCAGAAACAAAAGGATGTCCAGTTCCATACGGGTCAACTGGTATTTTTTGCAGACCGGCTCCAATGACTGGTCATAGATTTTTTTAAACAGGGATAATCCATCCCACAAATCAAAAAGCATTTTCTCGCCTCCATATTTAGTTCTATTTTGAACCATATGGCTATCCTAGCAAGAAAATGCTTTTGTGTCAATATGACTGTCTGACTGTTTATTTAATTTTTAGAAATGCCTTTTACTACTGGATATCCAGCACCTTGTAGTCCTGATCTTCCACCGCCTTCTTCAGCACATCGTCTGCCAGTTCTCCATTCAGCCTTACGACCGCGGTTCCTTCCTCATGGCTTACCGCTGCTTCCTCCACCTGCTCAAGGGCCTCCAAGCATTTCTTTACTCTTGCCTCGCAGTGTCCGCACATCATTCCTTCAATCTTCATGGTTTTTTCCATCGTTGTCTCCTCCTCTTTCTTTTTGGTTTTTATTTTTTTATCTTTGCTTGCATCACGCATCTTGAACCAGTTCAGGCGCAGCGCATTGGTGACCACGCAGAAACTGGACAGGCTCATGGCCGCAGCCCCGAACATAGGGTTCAGCTTCCATCCAAGCAGCGGGTACCACACGCCGGCCGCCAAGGGTATTCCTATCACATTATAGAAGAATGCCCAGAATAGATTCTCATGGATATTGCGAAGGGTCGCCCGGCTGAGCCGTATGGCTGCCGGCACGTCGCTGAGCCTGCTCTTCATCAGCACCACATCCGCGGCGTCAATGGCGATATCCGTGCCTGCGCCTATGGCGATGCCAATATCCGCCCTAGTAAGAGCCGGGGCATCATTGATTCCATCCCCCACCATGGCAACCTTTCCTTTTCTTTTCAATGATCGGATCACGCTTTCCTTTCCGTCCGGAAGCACGCCTGCGATCACCTCATCAACACCGGCCTGCCGTCTGATAGCCTTTGCCGTGCGTTCGTTGTCGCCGGTCAGCATGACTACGTGGATTCCCATATTCTGCAATTCTTTGATCGCCTGCGGGCTATCCTCCTTGATGACATCCGCGACAGCGATGATTCCTGCCAGTTCTCCGTTCCTGCTAAAGAACAGCGGCGTCTTTCCATCTTCTGAAAGACGTTCTGCATTCTGCCTCATCTCTTCTGTCACCGATGCTTTATCACCGATAAACTTAAGATTTCCTCCGGCCAGCACATCCTCGCCCATCCGACCGGTAAGTCCATTTCCGGGAACCGCATGGAATTCCGCCACCTCATGCCCACCGGAAAGACCTTTTTCTCTCGCCAGCGCCAAGATCGCATGGGCCAGCGGATGCTCGCTCTTACTCTCCAGTCCGTAGGCCATCCGAAGCAATTCATCTTCTGTAATCCCAGATGCCGGAATCATATCCGTTACCTTTGGCTCCCCGCTGGTGATCGTCCCGGTCTTGTCAAGTGCCACAATCTGCATCTTGCCTGCTTCTTCCAGGGAAACGGCGGTCTTGAACATGATCCCGTTCTTCGCTCCCATGCCATTTCCTACCATGATCGCTACAGGCGTCGCCAGACCCAGCGCGCAAGGACAACTGATTACCAGCACCGAGATTCCTCTCGCCAGGGCAAAACCTATGCTCTGTCCCGCAACCAGCCATACCAGGATGGTTCCCGCCGCTATGCCGATTACCGCTGGCACGAAAACGCCGGATACCCGGTCTGCCACCTTGGCAATGGGCGCTTTGGTGGCTGCCGCATCGCTGACCATCTGAATAATCTGGGAAAGGGTCGTATCCTCCCCCACCCTGGTGGCCTCGCACCGGAGAAATCCTGAATGATTCAAGGTTGCAGCGGACACCGTGTCTCCTACTTCCTTGTCCACCGGTATGCTCTCCCCGGTCAGCGCAGATTCATTGACCGCGCTGCTGCCATCCAGCACGATGCCATCCACGGGAATATTCTCGCCCGGCCTTACTACAAAGACGTCTCCCTTTCTCACCTGGTCTATGGATACTTCTGCCTCCATGCCGTCTCTGATGATCGTCGCAGTCTTCGGCGCCAGCTTCATCAGACTCTTGAGCGCATCCGTCGTCCGCCCTTTGGAACGGGCTTCCAGCATCTTTCCTACGGTAATCAGCGTCAGGATCATTGCGGCGGATTCAAAATAGAATTCATGCATGTAATCCATTACCTTTGCCATGTCGCCGTGCATCTGGGCATCCGTCATCGCGAATAAGGCATAGGTGCTGTAGACAAAGGATGCTCCTGCCCCCAGGGCTACCAAGGTATCCATATTGGGCGAGCGGTGCCACAGGCTCTTAAAGCCGCTGATAAAAAACTTCTGGTTGATCACCATGACTGCAGCCGTAAATATCAGCTGGTATAATCCCATCGCCACATGATTGTCTGCCATAAATGCCGGAAGCGGCCAGCCCCACATCATATGCCCCATGGACACGTACATCAGCGGCACCAGAAAGCACAAAGATGCGATCAGCCGCTTCTTAAGCAGCGGCGTTTCCTTATCTTTCAGGAAATCATCCGTCGCTGTCCCGTAAGCGGCCTTTCCCTTCGCCTCGGAAGCCTTCGGCGCAGCGCCGTAGCCAGCCTCTTCCACCGCTGCCACGATGTCTGCCTGCCCTGCTGTCCCTTCCACGCCCATGGAATTCGTCAATAGGCTCACCGAACAGGAGGTTACCCCCGGCACCTTGGAAACCGCCTTCTCCACCCGGGCGCTGCATGCAGCGCAGCTCATGCCCGTCACTGTATATTGCTCCATACTCTGCCTCCTATCTCATAAGCTTCTGCAACGTCGCCACCAGTTCATCAATGGTCTCTTCCTTTCCATCCCGTATATCGTTCGCCACGCAGGTCCGGATATGATTTGCCAGAAGCACCTTGTTAAAACTATTCAATGCTGCATTGACCGCTGATACCTGTACCAGAATATCCGTACAGTAAGTATCGCTCTCAACCATCTTTTTTATTCCGCGTACCTGGCCCTCAATACGGTTCAGGCGGTGAATCAAATCTTTATACTCCTTCTCAGAACGCTCTTTTTTCTTATGACAGCATTCTTTTATTTCTTCCATCTGTACCACCTCGCTTTACAAGCACATTATATACCCATATGGGGTATATTGCAAGTGCATTTTTCAGCCAAATAAAAAAGGCTCTATTCAGGATTCCGGTTTCCCGGTCCTAAAACAGAGCCTTCCTGTCTACTTCTGATCATACGGCTTTACTTGGATCTGCCTCTTCTCAAAATCAATAAAAAGCTGGAATGCATACCCATCATCGCTGGTGTCCCATATCTCTACATACTTGGGCGATACTTCAATCAGAATCTCCGTATCCTCGTGGCTATACTTGTTGTAACTTTGCCACAGGTATTTCTCATATCCCTTTGCAAATCTCTGTCCCGGCTCGTCCACCACGAGTCCTTTATTCTTTGCAGTTCCTTCTACTTGTACGCCGCTCCAGCACATGGCTACATTCGGATTCTCAAGCAGCTGCTTTGTCTTGCGGAAGTTCTTGTCCGTCTTAAAGTAGATCTTCTCGTCATAGAACAGGCAGCTTACATTGCGCACCATAACGTAGTCGTTCAGGCTGGATGCCAGCGCCATGATCTGGCTGTTGCCAAGCATTTCGAACATGCGGCCCACCGCCTGCTCATAAGTAATGTCTTTGTCCAATGTAAATTTCATGATATTCTCTCCTTTATTTGCTTATAATTCCTTTTATTACACGGCTCAGCCTCTTGTACACGATAAACGTCACCAGAGACGTAACGCCGTATTTGATAAGATTAAATGGAAGCAGTCCGAACACCGCCATAGTGGTTACATTCTTCATCGCCGGGTTTACCGTCCGGCACATCGTAATGATGTCGTCCATGGACATGCCAAATAACTTGACATAGAACGGAATGATCAGATACAGGTTGGTAAATACCGCCATCACCGATACGAATATGGTGCTCACCGCCATACCAGTAATTGCCATTTTCTTCGTCTTATTCCTGTGATAGATAATCAGTGCCGGAAGCACGTAAGAACAACTTAAGATCAGATTCTGCAATTCTCCGGTTCCCAGGGAGAAGCTTCCCTGCATCACAAGCTGCAGCAGGATCTTTACGACAATGATGCATGCGGCCGCCATAGGTCCGAACATGAATCCGCCCAGCATCTCCATAAGCCCGGACAGATCAAAGGATAAGAACGGGGGCATGAACGGAATCGGGAAGCGAAATAGCATCAGCACCGCGCTGACCGCCCCCATCAGACCGATAAACGCAATCTTCTTTACCTTCGTCCTGGCGTCATCACGGCTTTTTAGGTTTTCTCCTGTAGTTACATTGGTTGTTTCTTTCATCTGGTTCATACTGAATCCTCCTCAAAAAAATAACCCGGCACATATACTTATGTCCCGGGCGTAATTACGCAGAAAATGTCTTTTCTCATCCGGACTATACCGTCGGTTCTGGAATTCCTCAAAAAGGTCACCAGATCAGCCGCTTGCGCGGGTCATGGACTATACCATCGGTAGGGATTTGCACCCTGCCACAAAGACTTCTTTATTCTTTTTTGAATAGGTGATTGCAGTAACATCATCTACTGGCTACCATTATATACCTGTATCCTGTTCGTGTAAACCCATTTTTGGTACGAATTCCTCCATTCACACGCCGGAAACTATATCCTGCCTGTCCGCTTTTGCATAGACATCCCGTACGGCCAGCCGTCTCTCCTCCACCTGGAAGCGTATCTCAAACCCCGCATATTCCATTCCATACATTCGTTCCGGATCCTCCTGGTAGGATGGCCGTGGATCCTGGGCCAGTATCTGTCTCAGCGCTTCTCTTTTCTCTGCCGGCACCCGCTTAAGGAGTTCCTCCGGGAATTCCACCGTCAGGCAATAATCCCTTACCCGATCCGCAAAACCTGCCTCTGCCTGGGGATAGGCGTCCACATAGGGAAGATAAGGCTTAATATCGTATATGGGCGTTCCATCCATCAGATCCGCCCCCTTGATATAGAGAATGGGACCCTTGGGCGTCTCTGCCTCCACCCGTTCCAGTTCTACGCAGGACAGCCCGATAGGATTGGGCCTGAATGGGGAACGCGAGGCGAATACCCCCACTCTCTTGTTTCCTCCCAGCCTGGGAGGCCTAACCATGGGATTCCATGCTTCTCTTTTATTCTCTGAAAATTCCCAAAGGAGCCAAAGTCTTGAATATTCTTCGATTCCTTTAATGGAATCCGGGTTTCTGAACTTTGGCTCAAATATTATGAATCCATGTGTATCCGCCAGTCCGCTTTGGCGTGGAATGCCGAATTTGGATGGAAAATCCGTGTGAATACGTGCTATTATTTTTAACGTCGCTCCCATTTCCTTCCTCCACGTTTAGAGTTTCTGGCGTATCATCTCTATCTCTATTTTGTGCTCTGCATCCTCAAGCGGCGTCTCCAAGTAAAACGGAAGTTCCTTAAGCGCCGGATGTCTCATGACCCTTAGCAGCGGCTCCAGGCCAATCTCGCCCGCTCCTATCGTGGAATGCCGATCCTTATGAGAGCCAAAAGGCATCATGCTGTCATTAAAATGGACTGCTTTGAGCAAATCCAGGCCAATCACCCTATCAAACTCTTCCAATACGCCATCCAAATTTCCTACTATATCATACCCGGCGGCAAACACATGACAGGTATCCAGGCAGATTCCAATCCGCTCCGGATGTCTTACTCCATCCCGGATTGCTCTTAAGTGCTCGAACTTTGCTCCAATTTCCGTCCCTTTTCCAGTCATAGTCTCCAGCAGCACCATGATATTCTCATCCCCGGTAATTGCCTGGTCAAGTCCTGCGATAATATTGCGGATTCCTGCCTCGATGCCGATGCCCGTATGGCTTCCCGGATGAAATACAATATTTTCAATCCCCAGGGCATCCATCCTTGCGATATCCTCACGGATAACCGTACATGCAAATTCATAGACCTTCTCCTTATCGCTTGCCAGATTCATCGTATATGGCGCATGAGCCAGCAAGGGGCCAAACTGGTTTTTGCGACGGATCTCCTGGAATCTTCCTATCTCCTCTTCCGTATAGGTTTTATAATTCGAGCCTCTGGGATTACGGCTGAATATCTGCATGGTATTGGCCTTCATCTCTACCACATTTTCAGCCGTTTTGGCAATTCCTTTGGCAATAGACATATGCGTTCCTATTGTCAGCATCTTCTCCTCCACACGTTTCTATTCTTCTGCATGCCTTCTTCATCCTATTTGAATGAATTTACTGTCATAGCGATATTCAGTATAACATAAAATCTTTTAAAAATAATACTATTCCTGTAAATTTATTTAATATCCGCAACTCCTTCACATTTAGTATTTTCTATTTCTGTAGCAACACACCAGATCATTTTTTCCTGAAGGGCAAAAATATACCCGAATGCTGCCTTCGTCCTTTTCCAACATATTGAGAATCAACTTAATTCCTTTCTCAAGCGTTATTATAGCGGAAATATCTCCTTTTGTATGGAACTAAACATAATAAGCTCCATTCTTAGTCTTAATCGCCATAATATTCATCCCACTTTTCATCACTGAGCCTCTCCCTATACCAGATAGGCTCAGCATTATCCTCAGAGTCAATCACATGGTTGGAAACATACTGGAACCTGCCACCATCAAGAGGACGTACCACAACTTCATGGCTGTACGCCTTGTCCATATTCCGATCAGGCCATACTGCATCCACGACGAGTTTGATCGTCCCATTTTCCTGCGCTTCATAAGCCACAACCTCCGGGTAGGGAATATCCGGAGTAGAGCCAAAGTCAAACATTCCTCTGGGCCTGTACTGGTAAGTATGACTGACTTCATCATAGGTGGTCTTTTGCCGCAGCATGGCTGGATCAATCTGAAAAAAAGTCAGGAAGACATCTTCGAATTCTTTTTCCGGCACATTGTATGTCTTTCCTGTAAAGGCAAATTCCACATCCAGTCTCTTTCCATACTTCATCTGATACATCGGCTCGAAAATGTCATAGAAATTCAAATCTCCATAATCATTCTCGCTCCAGTCCTCCAGAAACAAATTATTCAGATAGTACCCTACCGGAATGATATATTTCTGGTTCAACTCCCGGCAATCTTGATCCAGGGGCTTCACTCTTATAGCCGTATGCCCTGAAAATCCATCATACCCGGGTGGCTGGTACTTTTCAAAAAACAGGTACCCTTTGCTGGAATAACTCCAAGCATATGCCTGATATTCATCCGTCCCCTTTTCCACTGGCTCGCCTTTGCTCCATGTGACATACCCCTGCCGCACCTTTAAAGTTCCATCCAAAGCCTGCAGGTCATAGCGTATAAATCCTCCATCGTCCTTTACGGCGATGATCGTCTGGGCAGCCTCCTTTCCTTCACCGGCTCTTTTGCAGAATGCTTCAGCCTGCGACGCGTTTTCCATATCAACCAGATTCTTAGCGTCCACTGCCACAAGTCCATCCTCTCCCAGACGTTCTACGATTTGGCGGATAGTTGCCAGATCATCTAACTTTCCATCCTCACAGGCTTTATCATATATATCCTGGTAACCCTTTGCAATTTCAACCGGCTTTTTATCTGCATGCTCCTTAGGACTATCCTTCGTGTTTTTGCCTGAGCATCCTGCCATGGCAAGCAGTAAGAATACAATGACCAAAATCGCTTTTTTCATCTTTTGCCTCCTTTTCTTACAAAAGTAATCTTTCGTTAATATTACACTTGTAAGACTTGCTTGTCAAGCCTAGTCTTTGTAATCCCCTTTATTTTCCTGCACACAAAAAGAACAGTCCCTTCAAATGCAAGAGTCCTGCCCTTTTTACGCGGCTGCCTCGCACGCAGCCATCTTATGCGTCAGTTTTTTCTCAAGCCTGTGCGCCTCTTCCAACGTTCGGTTCTGGCGGGCTTTCAGACGGTGTATATTCCATATTCTCTCCCGCACTAATCATTCGACATGTCGATATACCTACTCTTTTTTGCTCTACTTCGCACTTCTATCTCTTATCTCTGAGCATGACATCATGCGCGCCGCCTTCTACGATGCTTGTGGAAGACACCAGCGTAATTTTGGCCTTCTGCTGTAACTCAGGTATATTGATCGCTCCACAATTGCACATCGTTGACCTTACCTTGCTCAGCGTAAGATTTACATTGTCCTTCAGGCTTCCGGCATAAGGGACAAAAGAATCTACGCCCTCTTCAAAAGACAGTTTCTTATCTCCTCCCATGTCATATCTCTGCCAGTTCCTGGCTCTGGCGCTTCCCTCTCCCCAATATTCCTTCATATAGCTTCCATTAATATTCACTCTTTTTGTAGGGCTTTCATCAAATCTTGCAAAATATCTGCCCAGCATAATAAAGTCTGCCCCCATAGCAAGTGCAAGGGTAATGTGGTAATCATGCACAATGCCTCCGTCAGAACAGATCGGAACGTAGATTCCCGTCTCTTCATAATAGGCATCCCTGGCTTTTGCAACCTCGATGAGTGCTGTAGCCTGTCCCCGTCCGATGCCCTTCTGCTCGCGGGTAATGCAGATGGCTCCGCCGCCGATTCCTACCTTGACAAAATCTGCCCCAGCCTCAGCGAGGAATCGGAAGCCTTCTGCATCTACTACGTTGCCTGCGCCTACTTTCACGCGGTCTCCATAATTTCTGCGGATATAGTCAATGGTCAATTTCTGCCACTCTGAAAATCCTTCTGAACTGTCTATGCACAGAATGTCTGCGCCTGCCTTAAGCAGTGCAGGCACCCGCTCTTCATAATCCCTGGTATTAATTCCGGCGCCTACCATATAACGCTTGGAACTATCGATCAATTCATACTCATTCTTCTTATGGGTATCGTAATCCTTGCGGAAAACCAGATATACCAGTTCCTGGTTCTTATTGACCAGAGGAAGGCAGTTAATCTTATGGTCCCAAATAATGTCATTCGCTTCTTTCAGCGTAGTCTCTTCCTGCGCATATACAAGGTCATCCAACTTGGTCATGAAATCTTTGACCCTTGTATCAGGAGTCATCCTGCTTACCCTGTAATCTTTGTTCGTTACAATTCCCAGCAGTTTTCCGTTGGGGCTGCCGTCTTCCGTTACCGCTATGGTAGAATGGCCGGTCTGCTCAGTCAGTCTGAGCACATCCTGAAGCGTCATCTCCGCCGATACATTGGAATCGCTTACTACGAATCCTGCCCGGTACCGCTTGACTTTTTCGATCATCTCTGCCTGAGATTCTATAGGCTGCGATCCATAGATAAAAGACAGACCGCCCTCCTGAGCCAGGGCAATCGCAAGCCTGTCGTCAGAGACCGACTGCATAATTGCCGAAACCATAGGGATATTCATCGACAGTTCCGGCTCCTTACCCTTCTCAAACTTCACCAGCGGCGTCTCAAGGCTTACTTTCGCTGGAACACATTCCACAGAAGAATAGCCTGGAATTAAAAGATACTCGCTGAATGTCCTAGATGGCTCCTCATAATAAAATGCCATGTTAATCCTCCTTTTTCTACCGTTTCCCACAGTCGAATTCATTAATGTAACTATACCACAAAAACGATAAAATACAAACCTTCTATTTGGTTAAGGAGTCATGATTTGTGTTGCCTTGGAATAAGAACAGAAAAAAGAACAGGCCCTCCTTAGAATTGCCGCTGTTACTCATGATAATATATGAAAATTCCCTTTTGCGCCTTCGCCTGGTACAATGCGGCATCGGCCTTTGCAAATAATTCCTTGAATCTCGCTGCATCCTGCGGGAATAGTGAGATGCCAATGCTGGTAGTGCAAGTAATATCTCCCACTTGAAAGCATGTAAGATCGGATAACTTGCGGTTAAGCCACTGCATGTTTTTGATATCCCTAACCAAAAGAATAAATTCATCGCCTCCGAATCTGCCCATGATATCCGTTTCCCGAAATGTATCTCTTATCTTTCTGGATACTGCCTTGATAACCTTATCCCCCTCGCTATGGCCAAAGGTATCATTATAATTTTTAAAATTATCAATATCTAATATGAGCAGAGCATGATTTAAATCCTTGCTTTTCCTTAAAATCTCGCTTATCAGGCCGATTGCATACTCCTTGTTAAATAATTCAGTAAATGCATCCATATTAACGGCCTTTTTCAGATTTTCCGTCTGTTCTCTAAGATCAGAGATATCTGCGATCACGCCTACCATCCTTGCCGGTACTCCATTTTCTATGATAGGCGTTGCGTGGATCCTGCACCACACATATCCTGATCCTCCGGCCCTCATGCGTGCTTCATAGGTTGATTCTTTGCCTCTTAGGATATCCTTGAAGGCCTTCTCTATCACCGCTTCGTCCTCCGGATGCGAAAAATACGCGCTTGCCGCTTTTCGGTATTCTACCGGCTCCAGCTTGCTAAAAGGCTGCACATCTTTTAATATCTTTTCACCTGAAATGCCAAAAATAACTTCCGCATTTTCAAAATAGGTGTAAAGCTGCTGTAAAAGATCAACTTCGAAAATACATATCTTTGCCGCTGTCAATGCAATCTGCAGCCGCTCTTTGTAACGATTTATCTCATCCATATCTGTTTATATCCTCTCTTTAAATATATTCTAGCAAATCGACAGCCATTATGGGAGACATTTCATATATAAATTCATCACTTTGAAAAACGAATGGAAAATACTGCGCCGCCCTGCGGATGATTCTTTACGGCAATGGTGCCTCCCTGACGGTTGATAATCGTCTTGCACAGCGCCAGTCCGATTCCATAGCCTACCGCGCCCGCATTTTTCCCACGATAGAACCGGTCAAACAGGCAGAACAGATCTTCCTTTTCAAAGCCTGGCCCGCTGTCATGCAAAGTGATCTCGGTAAACAGCGCATTATCCTCGCACATAATTTCAATCTTCCCGTTGTCACCTGCGCTTTCCATGCAGTTTTTAAGGATATTTTGGATTGCCTCTGAAAGCCACCCTGAATCCCCTTCTATGACTACCCCTTCCGGTATCTCTGTCTGTAAGTCAATATTATGCAGTTCCATGGATATGAGCAATGGACGGATAGAGGCATCTATCAGATTACCGACGTCCATCTGTTCACGCTGGAATACAACGATGCCTGCATCCAGCCGGGAAAGTTTCAGCAAGGATGTAACCAGCCAGTCCATCTGCACGAACAAGCCTTCCACTTCCCGCAGCAGATTCTTCCTCTCGTTCTCATCAGAAGTATTTTTAAGCAACGACAGGATCAGATTAGCAGAAGTAAGCGGCGTGCGAAGCTGATGTGCAATATCGGCAAGCGAATCAGCAAGATGCTTCTTCTCCCCTTTCAGCGCATTATTCTGCTCCCGGATACGCAGGGTCATCTTGGTGATCTCGCTTTGCAGAATGGATAGTTCGCCTTCCTGGGCCTCGCTGACAAACAGATGATCCGCATTATGAAGCACCAGATCGATCTGTTCTGATATCTGAGCTATGCTTTTATACCGAGATCTGGTAAACACAAAAAATGCCACTCCAAAAGCAGCGGCAGAAACAAAGGTCAGTATCCCTGCTGCCGGATGGATGGCAAATCCTGCCGCAGCTGAGGTCGCGGTAATAAAAATAAATAAAACAGCAAACCACCGTATTTCTCTATTCCGAAACATAACTACCTCCCAGCCGGTATCCTGTCCCCCGGACGGTGAGAATGATCTGCGGATTTCCGGGATCATTCTCAATCTTCTCCCGCAGACGCTTAATGTAAACGGTAAGGGTATTGTTATTAACGAACTCGCCTGCCGCGTCCCACAATTCGTCCAACAGCCGGTCCCGCGTGATGATCACATTAGGGTTGTTAATAAATATAAGCAACAGCCGATATTCCAAGGCGGATAAAAAGACCTCCCGCCCGCCTTTTTTTACAACGCCGCTGGCGGTATCCACATGTAGATCGCACATCTCAAAAGCCGATGGCGAGTGTCCGTATTTCCGCAAGGCCGTACGAATCCGCGCGGTCAGCTCGCGTGGGCGGAAAGGCTTGATAATATAGTCATCCGCTCCCATATTAAGCCCTGTTACCACGCTTGCCTCATCTCCGGAAGCCGTAAGAAAAATAACAGGAATATTCTGCGCCTGCTTAATCTCCGTACAGACCGTGAAACCATTCCCATCCGGCAGGGAAATATCTACCAGCGCCAGATCAAACCTGTTTCCGTCAAGAACGGATATGGCTTCGCTCTGCGAGGAGGCGTGGGTAACGTTAAATCCTTCCGTGCGAAGCAAAAGCGCAAGGTTCTTGGCAATTTCTTTATCATCCTCGACCAAAAAAATTCGTTTCATTTAATCTCTCCATTCTTCTGATCTTTTTAGTATAACATAATGCAGAATAAATTCCACTCTCGCTTTTATTTTTTTGCCAAAGTGTCTGAAACATCCTCCATATTAATATCTTAATTTGAATTCTTGTGGACATAGAGAATTTTCTTCTGATAGGCTTTGCTCCTGGCGGTACCACATTCAGCATTGGCATGATGGTGGGCGCATCTGATTTACTGCCATTGACCCAGGGAATCAAACTGATAAAAGCGATATCCCTCGGTCTGCCGATAGACTCTGTATGGCTTCCCATCATGGTCATGCTTACGTTTTTACTGATTTGCGGAGGTGTTTCCATAACAGGCAATGTTTTGTCTGCTGCCTTTTATTGTCCATTTTTGCAGTCTGCTACCCTCTGTAAAACCTAGACTTAGCCAGTCGTTTTCACAAAAAAAATGACGAAGAATAGAATATATTAACATGAAAAGAAAGGACGCTTATCATGCCCACAGTATTATTAATAATTGGGGCGGCTATTCTCGCTGCTGTAATTGTAGTTCTTATAATCTGGCGGATTCGAAGCCATCGATTCCATCCGGATCCCGATAAATTACGCCAGCAGAGGGAATTAAATGCCGATCTCAAAGAAACTGGTTTTGCTTACGAAATAAAAGGCGATTATTTTTATTCCCTTATGAACTGCTGGCAGAGACAAGTAGGATACTGTCGCCTCTATGATGAGGCAGCCCCGCTGTTTAATATGATTATGGACTGTGAACCAATTACTTTCTCCTATAGGGGAAAGCGCTGGCTTATCGAACTCTGGAAAGGCCAGTATGGAATCACGACTGGAGGAGAAATCGGAGTATATAATACAATCCGCGAAGATGTGGATACAGACGAATTTAAAGGCACTTTTTATGAAAATATCGGAAATGAAGAAATGCTTAATCTTTCATTTGTACTGCGCAGAAATGGAAAAGTCATACTAAAACGCAGTGCCATGCATTGGTGGCTTACAGGATTTAAATTAGGACAATTTTCTGATACGGATATGCTGACTATGGATGCAAAAATCGTATTCCCGGATCAGGGTATGAAAGATGCATTCCTAAAGGCATTAATCGAAATCGGATACACCAAAAAGGAATATTCCTCAGGAAGAAAGACCGTATCTATTCATTATGCTGCCCCTCATTCCCCACAGCCTCTGTCACGAAATGAGGCTGCTGAAGCCTTAGTACAGCAGATAAACAGTAATAATTGCAGATTATATGAATTCACCACAGCCAAATACAGCCAGACCCTCGACAAACTGGAATATATAAAGGCTATGGTTCCAGAACTCTATAAATTATTTATCGACTCGCTTTACACAAGAGGCGTTTACGACGCTTTTGAATGGATAAAGGAATGGCTGGAGGGCCGCCCGCCTCATCCAACCCCGAATCCGCTGCCGCCCCCGCCGCCAGAACCACATCCGGATCCGCCTTGCCCTCCTGTATGTCCATGCCATCCTTGCAGGCCCCATCCGTCAAATTCACGGTGCGATCCTTGCAGGCAGTACTGCAGCCATGCTCACAACTGCGACTTTGATGATAGCACAAGGAGGTAGTTCCCATGAAGGCTGTCTCGACACCAAAAAGACTGGATGAGATATACCAGCACGCCCAGGTACTCCCTTTTGATTCTGATTCGAAACTGATTCTTATGAGCGACTGCCACCGTGGCCAGGGAAATGCGGGAGATAATTTCCTGGCAAATCAGACAGTCTGTTTCGGAGCCCTGCAATATTATTATCAGAAGGGCTTTACCTATATTGAACTGGGTGACGGAGATGAATTGTGGGAAAACAGGCAGCTAAAAACCATTGTCGAGGTACACAGCGACATCTTTTGGATACTCTCTGAATTTAACAAGTCAGGCAGGCTCCATCTACTGTATGGCAATCACGACATTGTAAAACGAAGGAAAGGTTATATGGAACGTCACTGTGGCACCTATTACTGCGAGTCATCCCGGTGTGAAAAAGTTCTCTTGACTGAAACCGCTTCTGAAGGCCTGATTCTAGAAAATATTTGCAAAAAAGAGGAACTATTCCTGGTCCATGGACATCAGGGCGACCTCCTAAATGACACGCTGTGGCCTGTAGCAAGGTTCCTGGTACGATATATATGGCGTCATCTTGAATTAGTAGGCTTTTTAGATCCCACAGGTGCTGGGCGCCCCAGGAAAGCAAAGGAACGCGTAGAAAAAAAACTATCGTCTTATGCGCAGGAGCACTACCCAATTCTGATCGCCGGCCACACGCACAGACCCGTGTTTTCACAACCGAAAGAGGGAAATTATTTTAACACGGGAAGCTGTGTGCATCCCCGGTGTATCACTGGCATTGAAATAGAAAATAATCATATAACCTTAATAAAATGGTCTGTACGTTCTGGAAGAGACCGGTATCTATCCGTGGAGAGAGAAATCTTGGAAGGCCCGGTTCCTATATCTGACTATTTTAAAAAGTAATAAAATAACTTTAAAAGTTCCGGGAGATGATGTATCACCATCCTCGGAACTTTTACTATTTCTACTTCTGCTCCTTACAGATATAACAATCAGTTCCCAGCCGGATTTACATGTATCATAATGTGCTTGATCTCGGGAAAGGCTTTCTCTACCTTGTCATGAATCTGCTCGGCAATGAAATGGGCGGTACGAAGAGACTTGTCGCCTTCTATCGCAATTTCCAGGTCTATATACACCTTATTCCCAAACATTCTGGATTGGAGCAAATCAACACGAATTACTTCTTCCTGAGAGCTGATGTAATCCGCCAGTTTTTTCTCATAGTCCGCATCACAGGCAGTGTCCAGCATCTTCCTTACAGCATCCCACAATATATCACACGAGACTTTCAATATAAATAAGCATATTACAACACTGGCTACAGAATCCAGCACCGGAAAGCCAAGCATTGCGCCGCTGATGCCAATCAGAGAGCCAACGGAAGAAAAAGCATCCGATCTATGATGCCATGCATCCGCCATAAATGCCGCAGAATCAATGATTTTGGCATAATACCTTGTGTACCAGTACATAGCCTCTTTTCCAACAATTGACAGAATCGCCGCAACAAGTGCTATCATGTCGGGAACTGCAAGAGTATTATAATTTCCAGCGATAATATTCTGCATCCCTGCTTTTCCAATGCCAATACCGGTAACTAGAAGAATGGCTCCGAGAAGCAGCGCGGCTACGCACTCCAGCCGGTCATGTCCATAAGGATGCTCTTTATCCGCAGGCTTTTTTGATATTTTAACTCCTAAAAAAGCAATAAATGTGGTAATTACATCTGACATAGAATGAATGGAATCGGAAATCATTGCTCCCGAGCGGCCATAAATCCCCGCAAACAATTTAAATCCAGAAAGAATAATATTTCCGACAATGCTGACCAAAGATATTTTTTTAATGATTGCATTTTCATGAATAGACGATTTAGCCAAATATCTATCTGCCAAAATGTCTTTGCTGGCTGTCATATAAGAATCCTCCCTATTTTGAGATTGATCCATCCATAAGTATAGCAAACACACCTATGGAACATACAACAGTCCCACTGATGTTCTCGCATTTTAGCATCCATGGTTTATTCTATGCAGTTTCCTTAACATTCGCTACTAAAACAACATAATAATGCCATTTCCACATAACCGTGGGAAGTAAGTACCTCGCCAGCAAAAAAGCAGGTCAAAAGCATAGCAAATCGGCACGCCAAGACGGATGATATCGCCTAATGCCGGACGAAGGCTGTCGTTCAGCGTCAGTAGCGCTAATCCCAAGGAGCACATGAACAGACATGCTATTAATTTGCGGCTGGGACGTTAAATTTAGGAAATGAGCCATATTATCCTCTGTTTTCTGATTTTCATTTCTCGTTGTATTATTATCTCCCGCAAATTCTTCTTGAACGCTGTCATCTAGATTTCTTGTTCCAACCATCGCCTTCAGCCCGGGTAAATTAAGCGTCTTATATCATGGCTTTAAAATAACTTTAATACAGTTATCCTCTTTTTTATCAAAAATACTGTAAGCGTGGCTTCCTTCTTCTAAAGAAAGCGTATGGGTTATGATATCTGTTGCATCAAATTCACCTTTTTGAATCTTCTGTAACATCAAATCAACGTATCTGGTAGCAGTCGCCGGACCGCATTTTTTCAGAAGTTTCTGATATTGTGGCCTGTTAAAATCTTTCCCGCTAAGTTTATCCATATAAATACATTTCTCTAGAACAGGAAATTCTTGAAGGGCAATGCAGGTAGCGCATTTAGTATTGCATTAATCCAATTTTTCACAGAAGATAATTCTACTGTATGGACAGAAGAACAGCGGATTTTATTCGCAAAATGGAGTACGTCAAAAAAGGGGATGTCGGTTAATACCGATTTTTAAACTCTAAATCCTAAAATAAGAATCTCC
>ERZ894236.132-NODE-132-length-112511-cov-39.8011_pt1 | contig 112511 bp, 138 predicted proteins | sample MGYA00380297_ERZ894236 | MGnify/ENA primary metagenome ERZ894236 (study PRJEB32331, sample SAMN06328420) | human gut metagenome | biome: human gut microbiome; feature: stool | host: Homo sapiens | collected 2014-08-04 ... | reverse complement strand
CTTCCAATTCTTTTTCTAAAGTATGGTAGACCTGATAACCATCTGTTACACAGATACCGTCGTATCCTTTCAGGAATTCCCGTGAATGGGATGCATTTCTTGTCTGCTGGTATTCATACAGGACAATCTGCCGTTTTTGATACAGATGGCCGGAACGGTATACCCACATCCAGCTTCTGCTCCCGGCTTTGTGTCCGTCATGGTTTACAAGCACCGGTGTTTCGTCTGCCTGGATCACATGATAGGAATACAATTCTTCATGAAGATGATCATAAAGGATCGATAGATATTCCTCTGCTAAACGTATGCACCAGTTTGCCATGTTCTGCCTTGTGATCTGCAGACCATAACGCTGGAATTCCTGCTCCAGCCGATAGAGAGGAACTGCATTCACATACTTTCCATTGATGATCGCAGCACCCAGAGATGGTGATACCAGACTTCCATGCAGTAATGCCTTTGGATGGTCTGCTTTCACCATGTGTTCATCTGTTTTGCTGGCATACACGCCGATGTGATGTTCTTCCACTTCTACCTTCGCAGGTACGAAATGATATTTTCTGGAAATGGCATCCGGTAACTGCTTCCATCCCCTGACACCGAATTCCGCTTCCAATTCCTCTTCGGACAGATAATGGTCAATCCGTCTGACTGGAAGCCCGGAAAGATCAGCCTCTTTCTTCCCCTTGCGCTTTGGCTGTTTGGGTGATTTAAGTTCCAGATCATCAGGCTCTGCTGCATTGAGATCGCAGACAGCTTCGGTTTCATTGAAAAAGACAATCGTTCCATCTACTTCGCAAAAACAGATTTGGCTGGTATCTTCCATTTTTTCAGAAGACCTGCCAAAACGGTTCTGCTTACCAAGGATCACCTGTTCCATCAGAAGCTGCATTTTTTCGTTCGATGTGTGAAGTCCCTTTGTTAAAGCATTCAGCTGTTCCTGCTGTTGTAAAAGAAGCTGGATAAGAAACGACTTATCAACACTATTTAATTGTTCCTACGTACAATTGACTGCCATAACCGAACCTCACTTTCCTGAGTGGTATTATAGCAGAATCCACGGTTTTTGGCTATTTTTACATTCTGTCACCCACAATCTGAAAAGTTTTGGAATCAGGAGGATATAGAAACTCACAGAAAACTTTCAGGATGTGAATAACTTTAAATTTTGTATTGCACAGGGTGATCTATCATGGATGAAAGCAATTTCATTTTCTATGTTTTGCACAAAATCACAACGAGAATTCAGGATCAGGAACTTCTTCTATAGGATGTCTGGCAACGATTTCCAGACCCTGCATCAACATTTGATACTGGTCTGCACTAATTTCCAGTGCTTCTTCCTGGGTACGTGGCCAGCGGAAGTTTCCGTTTTCAATCCGCTTGTACAGAAGCAGAAATCCATCGCCCTCCCAGATAAGCCCTTTTATACGATCTGTACGTTTGCCGCAAAATAAAAACAATGTATTCTTATCGTAAGGATCAAGCTGGAACTGAAAACGTATGATTCTGGCCAAGCCATCGATCCCTCTGCGCAGATCTGTAAATCCACATGCCAGATACACTTTTTTAAATCCGCTACCATCATTGAGCATTGCGGATCACTCCCAAAAGTGTTTGCAGAAATGAAGCAGATGCCTGCTCGGTGATTTCCAAAGTGAGATTGTTTCCGCTTCTGATCACGGCAGCGATTTTATACTCCGATGCCATATTTACCGGATGGATTGCAAAAGAGGGAACTTCTACAAATGTTTGTGTATGATCCGCAGTTTCCAGGTAAGCCTCACGGACTTTCCGGAGTCTCCAGTAATAACTCGCTTTTGTAATGTCGTGTAGCTGACACCATTCATCGATTTTCATTCCTTGCGGACGGTTTTGGCAGTCCCTGACCATGTCAGCCCATTCACTCAAACGGGTTTGCTGTGCAACTAAACTTGTATGAGATTTCATAACTCACCTCCTGTAGCAAAGTCAAAAAAGTTGAGCACTAAACTATTTGGACTTTGTAGTGATGAGTCTATTATCTCACATCGGATGATTTTGAACAGGTACTCGCTATTTTGCGTTTACGACAAAAGAAATCTGTATACAGAGTACAAATGAGTAGATACCATTTACGTAATAGAACTTTCTTTTTGTTGAAATAAATCTAGGAAAAGAGTATGCTATAAGTAAAGAGTTCCTAAAGGAGGATAGAAACATGAAAAATAGCGGGAAAAGATGTTTGGCAACACTACTTGCAGTTGTGCTTTTACTAAATGTAAATGTTGTAAGTTATGCCTCTGAAAATAGTGAGCAAGAAAATGAGTATAGTGAAAGTAATGCTGTGAGTTGGCAAAGACAAAAAGATAATGTCATTAATGAAAGTTATGAATTGAAAGAGAAAAAAGGTTGGAACGAAGAAGAGGGAAACAAATATTATTGTGATGAATCCGGAAACAGAGTTGTTGGATTGAAAAAAATAGATGATAAAACATATTTTTTTGATGAACAGGGCTATATGAAGACTGGATGGAAAACCGTAGAGGAACACGAATATTATTTTGATATTGATTCAGGTGTTCGCTATGAAGATCAAATTTGTGAGATTGATGGAATAGAATATGAATTTGATGCCGAAGGAAATGCAAAAGAATTAAAGAAAGATGAGAACAAACAAAATGGGAATGATAATGTAGAGGAAGAAGAAACAGAAGGCATAATAAATGAAACAGAGAAACAAAGTGATTTAAATGGTAAAGTGGCATTGCCTTTGAAAGAGCAGGCAGTGTTTAAAGGCTGGGTTGAAGAGTCGGATAACACCTACTATTATGATGTAAATGGGAATAAAGTTACTGGTATTCATAAAATCGGTAGAAAGCTATACTACTTCGAAGAGAAAAATAGTAGCGGAGTTCTAGTAAAAGCAAATTGGGTAATGGTAAATAATAAGAGATATTATGCAATGCCAGATGGAAGTTTGAAAATTGGGTGGCTATCCTTTGGGGATGAATATTATTATTGTGGAGAAGACGGAGCCATTGTATGTGGCAAGCAAAAAATAGATGGAAACTGGTATTATTTTGATGAAAAAGGCGTACGTCAGACAGGCTGGATAGAAATGGGTGGTGAAAAGTATTATGGACTGCCAGATGGGAGCTTGAGAGTAGGTTGGTTATCATTCGGATCTACACGTTATTATTGTGATGATAATGCCAAGGTAGTAACTGGTATGTATTCTGTGAATGGAATTATATATCAGTTTGATAGTAATGGAAAACTTGTCTTGGTAAAGCAAGGTTGGCATGAAAGTAATGGGGAAAAATATTATGGAATGCCGGATGGAACCTATAGAGTAGGCTGGTTGTCCTTTGGAAATACCTATTATTATTGTGGAGAAGACGGAGCTATTGTATATGGCAAGCAAAAAATAGATGGCAAATGGTACTATTTTGATAAAAATGGTGTACGTCAAACAGGTTGGATAGAAAAAGAAGGTGAAAAATACTATGGAATGCCGGATGGAAGTTTGAGAGAAGGCTGGTTATCGTTTGGAAACACCTATTATTATTGTGGAAAAGATGGAGCTATTGTATATGGCAAGCAAAAAATAGATGGTAAATGGTACTATTTTGATGAAAAAGGAATACGTCAGACAGGTTGGATAGAAAAAGAAGGTGAAAAATACTATGGAATGCCGGATGGAAGTCTACGAGTAGGTTGGTTATCCTTTGGCTCGACACATTATTATTGTAATAATGATGCCGTGATTGTAACAGATGGTCCATATACAGTGGATGGAATAGGATATCAATTTGATAAAGATGGAATTCTTGTATCAGTAAAGGGAGGATGGCATGAAATAAATGATAAAAAATACTATGGAATGCCGGATGGAACCTATAGAGTAGGCTGGTTATCGTTTGGAAGCACCTACTATTATTGCGGAAAAGATGGAGCTATTGTATATGGCAAGCAAAAAATAGATGGTAAATGGTACTATTTTGATGAAAAAGGAATACGTCAGACAGGTTGGATAGAAAAAGAAGGTGAAAAATACTATGGAATGCCGGATGGAAGTCTACGAGTAGGTTGGTTATCCTTTGGCTCGACACATTATTATTGTAATAATGATGCCGTGATTGTAACAGATGGTCCATATACAGTGGATGGAATAGGATATCAATTTGATAAAGATGGAATTCTTGTATCAGTAAAGGGAGGATGGCATGAAATAAATGATAAAAAATACTATGGAATGCCGGATGGAACCTATAGAGTAGGCTGGTTATCGTTTGGAAGCACCTACTATTATTGCGGAAAAGATGGAGCTATTGTATATGGCAAGCAAAAAATAGATGGTAAATGGTACTATTTTGATGAAAGCGGGGTGCGCCAGGCAGGCTGGATAGAAACAGAAGATGGAAAATATTATGGACTGCCAAATGGAAGTCTACGAGAAGGTTGGCTATCCTTTGGAAATACCCATTATTATTGTGGAAAAGATGGAGCTATTGTATATGGCAAGCAAAAAATAGATGGTAAATGGTATTATTTTGATGAAAATGGGATACGCCAGATAGGCTGGATAGAAACAGAAGACGGAAAATATTATGGACTGCCAGATGGAAGTCTGCGAGAAGGTTGGTTATCTTTTGGAGATACCTATTATTATTGTGAAAAAGATGGAATAATCGTATGTGGAAAGCACAAAATAGGTGGTAAATGGTATTATTTTGATGAAAACGGCGTACGCCAGACAGGTTGGATAGAAACGGAAGATGGAAAAAGCTATGGAATGCCAGATGGAAGTTTACGAGAAGGTTGGCTATCCTTTGGGGATACCTATTATTATTGTGACAATACTGGAATAGTAGTGATTGATGATTTTGCTATTGATGGTATTCTGTATACATTTAATAAAAATGGAGTGATGATGAAGAAGAAAGGATGGGGAGAATACCAAGGAAATAAATATTATTTTAATCCAGAAACAGGGTTCCCATATAAAGGATGGGTGACCTTTGGAAACACTTATTATTATGCAGATAATCGTGGAATTATGGTAAAGGGTTGGTATTACATAAGTGGTTATTACTATTACTTTTATCCAGATACTTGCATTATGGCAAGAAACACAACAATTGATGGATATAAAATTGGAGCAGATGGTAGAAGAGAGAAAACAGGTTGGTATTATGAGAATGGATATAAATTCTACTATAAAAACGGTGTTAAACAATTAGATCTGGATGGTATTCTGCCACGTCAGTCCAGTTACTGGATTAAAGTTAATCGAACAACATGTTCTGTAACAGTATATGCAAAAGATGGAGCGAATGGATATATTATACCGGTAAAAAGATTTGCATGTTCGGTGGGATTGCCGTCAACACCTACGCCAACCGGAACATATTATACCCCGGCAAAATATAGGTGGCATACACTTATGGGACCTTCTTATGGACAGTATTGTACTAGAATAGTAGGAGGCGTATTATTCCACTCGGTTGCAGGGTATAATATGACGAGTTACAATATAAAAGCAAAGGATTATAATAAGTTAGGACAACCGGCTTCACATGGATGTGTGCGTTTGACAGTGCGAGATGCAAAGTGGATTTATGATAACTGTCCGCTGAATACCAAGGTGACAATTTATGATAGTTCTGATCCGGGGCCACTTGGAAAACCTGCTACAATAAAGATTCCTGCAGGACAGAATTGGGATCCGACAGATCCTAATATTTAGTTGATAATTGATTTTTGAGATCTTTTGTGAGAGGGATGTTTCAAAATGTAACTCTTTTCTCCTGATGAAAAATCAATAGAAAGAGATATTGAAATATTTCTATGGCAGATACACTTTTCATTTATAAGCATTTGTAACTTTTAATGCTGAAGAACCCCGGAATTAGGTGAAAGATTTCGGATGGTTTTGGAAACTTTGTTATTATTTTGGATATCTTGTGTTATACTTTTGATCATAGCATGAGTCCTCCGGTTTTAATTGTTTTTAGCAACTCAATTACACCAAACCAGATGGTATTCATGCTATTCTTATGCCAGTTATTATTGAGTTTTCAAGGTATATACGCACTTGATAAGGTGTGAAGCTTGAGTAAATATTTTTTGCCTTTTGCATTTTTTACTTCTCATGAAAAATTTGTCTGAGTAAGATATTAGATTACCTTTTTGTGGAAGGGGTAGTGAGTATATAAAGAACACAATTAAATGGTTGGTGATTTCTGAATACTGTGCACTATTGTGAAAAAAGGTAGGTATTCTATGTTATAGGAGTTATAAGAATATGAACATTGCTATATGCAAAGAAAATAGGGTATATTATTTTGATTACTTAAGGGTGCTAGCGTGTATTAGCGTGATTTTTATGCATACTGCGGCTGATACTTCTGCTAACACATGGTGGTATTATATATCAACAAGTCTTACCTTTGTAGCAGTACCACTGTTTTTAATGATGTCAGGATATTTGATTTTATCTTCTGAAAAAACATTAGACATTAATGTCCTTTTGAAAAAGAGAATTCCAAGATTGCTTATTCCTTTAGGTATGTGGACGATTATTGCTTCAATATGGTTGACTTGGAAAGAGTCTGGTTGGTCAATGAAAGTGTTTATAATGAAATTAAATTCGGCAATGAAGGAACCAACATTAAATCATTTCTGGTTTATGTATACGATTATCGCTATTTATTTGATATCTCCGATTTTATATGGTGGTGTTCATATGTTGAGTGAAAATGCGGAGAAATATATAATAGGATTAATTTTAGCAGTTGAATTATATGCGGCGGTATTGATGGTTCTTCCACCCAATATAGCTGAAATGCTAGAGATAGATGTGGTAAATAAGCTTTTGATTTTTGAAGGTCATTTATGTACATTTATATTAGGATTTTTTTTGGGGAAAATGTCAAAAACAATATCCAATAAAGCTATGATAAGTATTATGTTTGCTCTGCTTTTAATTATCAGTATTGGAACAAAATATTTAAGCTCTATAAATGGAACATTAATTCAGAGGATGCAAGACCAAAGCAGAGGGTTGGAAATATTTTTTGCGGCAGTTGTATTTTTATTTTTTAAAAGGAATTTTAATAAGGCGGGTCGAAAAGAATTTTGGAGGAGTCTTTCGACATTATCGTTACCTATTTATTTAATGCATAACATCTTGAGAAGTATTATGAATGCATTTGATGTGACTGCATACGATTTGAAAAGTGTTATTTGTTTGACAATGATAAATTTTTTCTTGTGTTTTTTAACTGTTAAAACAATGGCATCTATAAAGTTCTGTTGTTTTTTGTTCACAGGCATAACCTACAAAAAAGCATGTGAAGTTTGCAATTGGCAATATACAAAGCGAAAAGTATGGGGTGAGAATAACTACAAAAATGAATAGAATGATATACTAGAGTGTTATTATAAATAGAAGAAAAATTTATTATCTTAATAAACATTGTATTTTAAGTTATAATTTGATATTATAATAAAGTATGTAAAAAATGTGACATATAAATGAATACAAAGGGGATACAATTATGAAGAATATAGTAAACTTACGAAGTTCTAAAGTGAGAATGTTCTGTCTGTTTATTGTTGATGTTTTAACTATCATTTTGAATGCATATATATCTTTGATTTTAAGGTATGAACTACATTTTGAATGGATACCTGAGACATATATTCAAAGTATTGAACGGTATATGTGGATTAATATCCTAACGACAATTATATTATTTATGGTATTGAAGCTCTACAGAAGTGTATGGACTTATGCAAGTATTAATGAATTTGTCCGTATATTTGGAGCGTGTATATTGTCAGTGGCATTTCAGGCGCTTGGCATGACATTTCTAGTTTTAGATGTGCCGAGAAGTTATTACTTATTTGATTTCTTCTTACTCTTAATGACGACAACAGCAACAAGGTTTTCTTATCGGGCGCTTCGTATTGTGAGACAAGGGTTCGAAAATACAGGTAAGCAGGTATTGAATACGATGGTTATCGGAGCTGGAGAGGCTGGTAACATGATTATTCAGGAATTAAAATACAGCAAGCATTTGAACCGAAGAGTATGTTGTATTATTGATGATAATCCATCTAAAAAGGGAAAATATCTTCACGGTGTTCCGGTTGTTGGGAATCGAGACGCCATTATTGATTGCGCAAAAAAATATCATGTTGAAGAAATTATTCTCGCAATTCCATCAGCAGATGCAAAGACGACACGTAATATTTTGCGCATTTGTAATCAGACGGAGTGTAAATTGAAGGTTCTTCCTGGAATGTATCAATTAATTACAGAAGAGGTAAGTGTATCAAAATTAAGAGAAGTATCTATTGAGGATCTTCTTGGAAGAGACGCGATTAATATTGACCTTGATAGTGTTCTTGGGTATGTAAGAGATAAAACAGTTCTTGTAACTGGCGGAGGCGGTTCTATCGGAAGTGAACTCTGCCGTCAGATTGCACAGTATAATCCAAAATGTCTGATTATTTTTGATATTTACGAAAATAATGCGTATGACATTCAGCAGGAGTTGAAGAAAAAATATCCAATGCTTCATTTGGAGACATTAATTGGATCTGTGCGAAATACCAAGAGAATTGAAAGTGTGATGGAGTTATATCGTCCAGATATTGTGTACCATGCTGCAGCACATAAGCATGTACCTCTTATGGAAGACAGCCCGAATGAAGCGGTAAAGAATAATGTGTTTGGAACATACAAGACAGCGCGTGCGGCAGACAAGTACGGAGTGAAGAAGTTTGTTCTTATATCTACGGATAAGGCAGTCAACCCTACAAATGTAATGGGGGCTACCAAGAGAATGTGTGAAATGATTATTCAGACATTCAGTCGATATTCTAAAACGGAATTTGTAGCTGTAAGGTTCGGTAATGTATTAGGAAGTAACGGAAGTGTAATTCCACTTTTCAAGAAGCAGATGGAAGCAGGAGGACCGGTTACGGTTACACACCCTGATATTATCCGATATTTTATGACAATTCCAGAGGCGGTTTCTTTGGTGCTTCAGGCAGGAGCTTATGCCAAAGGTGGAGAAATTTTTGTTCTTGATATGGGAGAACCGGTAAAAATAGCAGATCTTGCCAAGAATCTGATTCGCTTATCAGGATATACGCTCGGTGTGGATATGGAAATTAAGTATACTGGATTAAGACCTGGTGAAAAGCTGTATGAGGAGATTCTGACAAAAGAAGAGGGATTGCAGAAGACACAGAATGATTTGATTTATATTGGAAAACCTTTGGAGTTCAACGAGGTGCATTTTTTAAGTGAATTAAGACGATTAGAGCAGGCGGCAATTGATGAACGCTTCGATGTGAAAGAAATTGTATCTGAAATCGTTCCTACTTATCACATAAGAGAAGAAGATCGTAAGAGGGATTCGGCAATTTATGAAGAATTCTGCAGATTAGGCAGAGCGAGCCATGAAGGACCAGTTGTAGGTTAAGAACTTTATGATTATGTATGGAGGTTATATAAAATTATGATGAATATACCATTTTCACCACCGGATATTACAGAATTAGAGATAGAAGAAGTTGTAGATACACTAAAAAGTGGTTGGATTACAACAGGACCTAAAACGAAAAAATTTGAGCAACAAATTGCGGAGTATTGTCATACAAGTAAAGCAGTTTGTCTGAACTCAGCTACAGCTTGTTCAGAAATGGCACTTAGAGTTCTTGGAATAGGACCGGGCGATGAAGTGATTACAACAGCATATACGTACACTGCATCTGCAAGTGTAATCTGTCATGTGGGAGCAACGGTGGTATTAGTGGATACCCAAAAAGATTCTTATGAAATGGATTACGAAGCGCTTGAAGAAAAAATTACAGAAAAAACAAAAGCAATTATTCCAGTAGATTTGGGAGGAGTAATCTGTGATTATGACAGAATATTTGAAATTGTAAATCGAAAAAAAGATGTATTTGAACCTAAAACAGAACTTCAAAAGAAAATCGGAAGAGTTGCAGTAGTAGCTGATGGTGCTCATGCGATAGGTGCTGTGCGAGATGGAAAACGTTGTGGAGAGATTGCAGATTTTACGAGCTTTTCTTTCCATGCAGTTAAGAATCTCACTACAGCAGAAGGTGGTGCTGTAACTTGGAGAGATATAGAAGGCGTTGATAATGAAGAACTGTATAAGCAGTTTATGTTGCTTTCTCTTCATGGACAATCGAAAGATGCGCTGGCAAAGACGCAGCTTGGAGCATGGGAATATGATGTTGTAGCGCCTTATTTTAAGTGTAATATGACGGATATTATGGCGGCACTGGGACTTGCGCAAATGAAGCGTTATCCAGATATACTTGCAAGGCGTAAGGAAATTATAGAAAAATATAATGAAGGGCTAAAAAACCTTCCGGTAAGCGTGCTGGAACATTTTGGAAATGATTTTGCGTCAAGCGGTCATTTGTATCTTGTCAGAGTGCACGATAAAACAAGAGAAGAGTGCAATAAGATTATCGAGAAGATGGCTGAGTATGGAATTGCGACAAATGTTCATTATAAACCACTTCCATTATTATCCGCATATAAAAATCAGGGCTTTAATATTAAGGATTACCCCAATGCCTATGCGATGTTCGAAAATGAAATCACATTGCCTCTTCATACGAAGTTGACAGATGAAGAAATTGATTATATCATTGATTCTTTCGTGAAATGTGTAGAATAGGAATTAAGTAGTTATGAAAAAGTGGGAGGAACTTCCAGAAAAATTACAAATTGAAGAAGTGAGAGAATACTATGATGCGTTACAACTGCACCAGGGCGGGTTGTTGGCAAAAAGGATTTTTGATATAATAGTTTCCGGTATATTGCTTGTTATTGTATCGCCAGTATTGCTTGTGCTAAGTATTTTGATAAAGCTAGATTCTCCGGGGCCAGTTATGTTCCGCCAAGTTCGAGTTACAACTTATGGTAAAGAGTTTCGCATATTTAAATTCCGAACAATGGTAAATTATGCAGATGAAATGGGAAGCCAGGTAACTACTAAGGGAGATACGCGTGTTACAAAGATGGGGAAGCTTCTTCGAGGTTGTCGATTGGACGAGTTGCCACAGCTCTTAAACATATTAAAGGGTGAAATGACTTTTGTTGGAACGAGACCGGAAGTACCGAAATATGTTCAGTATTATACAAATGAAATGAAAGCGACATTATTGTTGCCGGCTGGAGTGACATCCAGAGCAAGTATAGAATATAAAGATGAAGAACGACTGTTGGTAAATGCGGAGAATGCGGATAACGTATATGTTCAGCAGGTATTGCCGGAAAAAATGAAATATAATCTGGAAGCAATGAAAAACTTCAGTTTCTTTGAAGATATTAAGACAATGTTTGCCACAGTGGTAGCAGTAATTAGATAGTTGGGAGTTAAAACCATGAATATATGGATTGTGAACCATTATGCGATTCCTCCAAGTATGGGGGGATTGGTTAGACATTATTATTTTTCGAAATATTTGCAGAAAAAAGGTCATAACGTAAAGATTTTTACTTCGAGTAAAATCCATAATACGGATATTAATATGATTCAAGGTAAGTTACTTTATAAAGAACAGATGATGGATGGGGTTGAGTATACATTTGTCAGAAGTAGAGATTATAAGGGGAATGGTTTAGATAGAATATGGAATATGATTGATCTTCCTTTTAAGATGTGGAAGTCTATGAAAGTATTTTATAAGCAAAAAAAACCAGATGTAATATATACCTCGTCGCCAGATTTGTTTGTGGCGTTTTTTGCATTGTTATTTGGAAAAAAGCATAAAGTTCCGGTTGTAGTGGAGGTTAGAGATTTGTGGCCGGAATCAATTGTTACTTATAATGGAATCTCAGGGAGAAATCCGATAATTCAGATTTTGTACCAATTAGAAAAATTGCTTTATAAAAAAGCTGATTCGTTGATATTCACAATGCCCGGAGGAAAAGAATATTTACAAGATAAAAAATGGAATAAAAAGATTAATATGAAAAAAGTATTTCATATCAATAATGGCGTTGATTTGGAAGAGTATGAAAAAAACAAAAAAGAGTGTATAATCGCAGATAAAGATTTGGAGTCTAAGGATATTTTTAAGGTTGTCTATGTAGGCTCTATTCGTCATGTGAATCATTTGAGTACACTCGTAGAATGTGCAAGAGAAATCAAAAGAAGAGGTATATCTAATATTTTGTTCCTCGTATACGGAGAAGGTACAGAACGTGCAATGTTGGAAAAGATAGTCAAGGAAGAAAAATTGCCTGTAAAGTTTAAAGGGCAAATTGAAAAGAAATATATACCATATATATTATCTAAAGCGAGTATCAATGTTATTAATGTTATGGGGGCAAGTATTAATAAATATGGCTGCAGTTGGAATAAACTTTTTGAGTATATGGCAAGTGGAAAGCCGATTGTTTCAAATTTGGAAATAAGCTATGATTTAATTAAAAAATATAATTTAGGCAGCTCGAAGAATTTTAAAGATTCAGAAGAGTACGCTAAAGAAGTATTAAAGTATTATTATATGGACGAAGAAGAATACGTCGATATATGCGAAAACTCATTGAATTTAGTGAAACAATATGATTATAAAAAGTTAACAGAAATGGTAGAAAGAATATGCCTTAATGCAATTAAATAGTAAGGTCAATTATTAAAAAGGGGATTAAAATGAAGAAAGTACTAGTTGTCTTTGGCACAAGACCAGAAGCTATAAAAATGTGTCCATTAGTAAAAGAATTAAAAAGAGATAAAAACTTTGAAGTGGCTGTGTGTGTTAGTGGGCAGCATAAAGAAATGCTAGAACAGGTATTAAAAGTGTTTGATATAGTTCCAGAATATGATCTTGCAATCATGAAAGAAAAACAGACTTTATTTGATGTTACAGTTAATATTTTAGAAAGAATTAAACAAGTATTAGAAAAGTTTAGACCGGATATTGTTTTGGTACATGGAGATACATCAACAACATTTGTTACAGCTTTAGCATGTTTTTATTTGCAGATTCCAGTTGGACATGTGGAAGCAGGGCTTAGAACATATAATATTTATTCTCCTTACCCGGAAGAATTTAACAGACAGGCAGTAGGGATTATTTCAAAATGCAATTTTGCCCCAACAGAGAAAGCAAAGGACAACCTTATTCAAGAAGGAAAAGATGAAAAAAGTATTTATGTAACTGGGAATACAGCAATAGATGCATTACTAACAACGATATCTAAGGATTATAAACATCCAATATTAGAATGGGCAAGAGATAGTCGCTTGATACTATTAACAGCGCATAGGCGAGAAAATTTGGGAGAACCTTTATATAATATGTTTCGTGCAATTAAGAGAATTGTAGAAGAATATGAGGATATAAAAGTGGTTTATCCTATTCACATGAATCCAATTGTCAGACAAGCGGCGAAAGAGGTATTAGGTAATAATGAGAGAATCAAGCTTATTGAGCCGTTGGAAGTTATTGATTTTCATAATTTTATGGCTAATTCCTATTTGATTTTAACGGATAGTGGTGGGATTCAAGAAGAGGCACCATCATTAGGGAAGCCTGTTCTCGTGATGAGAGATACTACAGAGAGGCCAGAAGGAATAGAGGCGGGAACATTAAAGCTAGTAGGTACTTCCGAGGAAGTTATATATTGTGAGTTTAAAAGGCTATTAACTGATGATGAAGAATATAAAAAGATGAGTAATGCATCTAATCCTTATGGTGATGGTAATGCATCAAAAAAAATTGTTAATATTTTAAAAGAAATATTATAAGGGAGTACATTAATGAAAGTATTAGTTTTATCAGCAGCATATCCCCAAAATGATGGAAGTGTGGCAATGTATTATGTACATGCACGCAATCGATATTATTTAAAAGCAGGAATTGAGGTTGATGTTCTTAATTTTAGTGCGAATGAAAGTTATATTATTGATGGAATTAATGTGTTTAGTCGCAAAGAGTATGAAGAAGAATTTTATAAGAAAAAGTATGATATATTGATTCTTCATGCGCCAAATATCAAATATCATTATAAATTCATTAGAAAATACGGAAATAAATTTCCACAGTTTGTATTCTTCTTTCATGGACATGAAGTTTTAAGGTGTTCAAAAGTTTATTCAAAACCATATGATTATGTGAAAACAGAAAATTGTTTTTACAAAATATTGAAAGATTCCTATGATATTTTTAAGTTGAAATTTTGGAAAAAGCAATTTCAAAAATATTTATATAAATCATGGTTTGTTTTTGTAAGTCATTGGATGTTTGATGAATTTCAAAAATGGGTGGGATTAGATGACAAGGCTCTTAAAAATCAGTATTCTATTATCTATAATTGTGTTGGTCAGATATTTGAAGAGGAGAGCTACTTATCAGATTTAGAAAAGAAGTACGATTATGTGAGTATTAGAAGTGATTTTGACGGCTCAAAGTATGGTGTAGATGTTATTACTAGACTTGCAATACAAAATCCGCAGAAAAAATTTTATCTAATAGGAAAAGGGGAGTATTTCAAGCATCGAAAGAAACCAGATAATTTGATTATAGAGCATAGATATTTAAACCATCAAGATGTTATTGAGATTTTAAATGAATCAAAATGTGCTTTAATGCCTACAAGGACAGATGCTCAAGGTGTTATGGCATGTGAAATGGCAACTTTCGGGATACCATTAATCACATCAGATATAAAAGTTTGTAAAGAAGTTTTTAAAGAATTTGAAAATGTAGGTTATGTTTCAAATGAATCAGAGAATATTAATTTGGAAAATGTATATAGAAGTCTTATAAATAAACCTGGAAAAAGAAAAAATACAAAATATTTAGCATATAATACTTGCGGAAAGGAAGTACAGTTATTTGAAAATTTGTGTAACACAAGAGTCGAAAGAAGAAATATGTGAGAAGAGAGGTATTATATTTTGTATTCCTAATTATATTGAGAAAAGGGTTAAAGTAGATTTACAAGTTGCTAAAGGTGAAGAGTATGAAAGTTGACCATAGCAATATAGTTGATTGAATTTTGGGAATGTTTGACTCCTGTTATTGACATAACTAATGTTCTGACAGAAAAAGTGTAAAAATTGAGTGGACGAGTAATTCTGCATGATGGGAAATTTAGAAGATTTACTAAATTGGCTTTATCATGATAGAAAAATTGAATAATGAGAAAATGATTACGGATAAGGTAGTGCGAAATAATACGCAAATAAAGATTGCAGAAACGGTAACAGAAGATTTAGCATAGAAGAAAATATAAGGAGAATAAAAAATGAAACATGAATTATTAAAAAAAATTGAAGAAAAAACAATTACAGTAGGAGTAGTAGGACTTGGTTATGTGGGACTTCCGCTTGCAGTTGAAAAAGCCAAAGCGGGATTCAAAACAATCGGTTTTGATGTACAGGATGAAAAAGTTAGTCTTGTGAATGAAGGACACAATTACATTGGTGATGTTGTAGATAATGATCTGAAAGATTTGGTCGCTAATAGAATGTTGACAGCTACAACAGATTTTAGTTTTGTTAAGGACGTTGATTTTATTGCAATCTGTGTACCAACACCACTCGATTCTCATCAACAGCCGGATATCAGTTATGTGAAATCTTCTACAGAAGCTATTTCTAAATATCTTACAAAAGGAACGATGGTAGTGTTAGAGTCTACTACATATCCGGGAACAACTGAAGAATTGATTAAACCAATTTTAGAAGAAGGTTCAGGCTTGAAATGTGGAGAAGATTTCTACCTTGGATTCTCGCCAGAACGTGTAGATCCAGGTAATCTGATTTACAAAACTAAGAACACACCGAAAGTTGTAGGCGCTATTGGGAAAGATGCAACAGAAGTAATTGCAACGATGTACCGTGCAGTTCTTGAAGGAGATGTGTATGAAGTGTCTTCACCGGCAATTGCTGAGATGGAGAAAATTCTTGAAAACACATATAGAAATATTAACATTGGTCTTGTTAACGAATTGACAATGCTTTGTAACAAGCTGGGAATCAGTATGTGGGAAGTTGTAGATGCTGCTAAAACAAAACCCTATGGTTTTCAGGCGTTTTATCCAGGTCCGGGTCTTGGCGGGCATTGTATACCATTAGATCCTTATTATTTATCTTGGAAAGCAAGAGAATTTGGTTTCCATACATCAATGATTGAGAGTTCTATGATGATTAATGACCAGATGCCGGAATACTGTGTAGAGCGTGCAAGTAAAATATTAAATCGTCATGCCAAGGCAATGAACGGTGCGAAAGTACTTGTTGTAGGTGTTGCATATAAACAAGATATTGATGATTATCGTGAAAGCCCGGCTCTTCGTGTAATAGAAGTATTAAAACGTGAGCAGGCAAATGTTGATTTCTATGATCCGTGGATTGCTGAATACAAATATAAAGGGGAAAAGCATCAGGGAATTAAAGAAATCAGCCCGGAAATTATTGCAGAGTATGATTTGGTCATGATTACAGCAGCACATACAAATGTTGATTACGATATGATTCAGAAAAATGCAGTAGCAATCTTTGATACAAAGAATGTTATGAAGAGTATCGAAAACCGCGATAATATCGAAGTTTTATAGGAGGTATAAAGATGAAGTATGCACTTGTAGGTTGTGGAAGAATTGCAACAAATCATGTAAAGGCAGTATTAAATAACAATTTGGAATTTGTAGCTGTGTGTGATGTGATTCCGGAACATATGGAAGAACTGCTGGCAAAGCATGATCTTCAAAATGATACAAGCATTAAGCGATATACAGATTACAAGAAAATGATTGAAGAAAATGAGATTGAGCTGGTAGGTATTGCTACAGAAAGTGGTCTTCACGCAGAAATTGCATTGTATTGCATCGATCACGGGATTAATCTTATTATTGAAAAACCAATGGCTATGAGTATGCAGGATGCTACAGAGATCATCAAACGTTCTGAGAAAAAGGGTGTGAAAGTATCTGCGTGCCATCAGAATCGTTTTAATGTAGCTGTTCAGGAGATGAGAAAGGCTTTGGAAGCAGGTCGTTTTGGAAAGCTTTCTCACGGGTCCATCCATGTGAGATGGAATAGAAATCAAGGTTACTATACACAGGCACCTTGGAGAGGTACATGGGCACAGGATGGTGGTGCGCTTATGAATCAGTGTATTCATGGAATCGATCTTTTGCGTTGGATGATGGGAAATGAAATTGACGAAGTTTATGGTGTTACCAGACAGCAGTTCCATGATTATCTGGAAGCAGAAGATATCGGGATGGCCGTTGTAAAGTTTAAGAATGGCGCAGTTGCTACCATTGAAGGGACAACAAATGTTTATCCTCAGAATTTGGAAGAAACTTTATACTTATTTGGTGAAACAGGAACTGTAAAATTGGGCGGAAAATCAACAAATAATATTGATGTTTGGAATTTTGCGGATGAGACCGAGGAAGATCAGGCGAACAAAGGTCTTGAGGAAGCAACAAGCAATGTTTATGGTAATGGACATACAAGTTTATATGCAGATGTGATTGATGCAATTAAAAATGATAGAGCTCCATATGTAGATGCATACGCAGGAAGAAATGCATTGGAACTCGTTCTTGCAATTTATAAGAGCCAGAAAGAAGGAAAAGCAGTAAAACTTCCGCTTGGTGAGTTTGCAAGCTTGGATATGACAGGAGAATTTTAAGATGAGTGATTATTTTGTACATGAAAGCAGTTACGTTGATGATGGCGTAAAAATAGGAAAAGGTACAAAAATCTGGCATTTTTCACACGTTCAAAGTGGAGCAGTTATTGGTAATAACTGCTCCTTTGGACAGAACGTGAATGTGGCAAATAATGTTAAAATAGGAAATGGTGTGAAGGTACAGAATAATGTATCAATTTACGAAGGTGTAGAGTTGGAAGATTATGTTTTTTGTGGTCCATCTATGGTCTTTACGAATGATCTGACACCTCGCGCAAAATATCCTAAGGGCAGTGTAGGATATAAGAAGACAGTTCTGAAAGAAGGTGCCACTGTTGGCGCCAATGCAACAATTGTATGCGGACATACAATTGGAAAATGGGCAATGATTGCGGCAGGAGCTGTTGTGACAAAAGATGTACCAGACTATGCGCTTATGGCAGGCGTACCAGCAAAACAAATTGGCTGGGTGTGTGAGTGTGGCGAAGTTATGAAAGCAAGTGGAATTTGTCCAAAATGTGGAAGAAAAATAAATGATTTTGAGGAAAGTAAAAATGGAAAATAAATATATGTTATTGTCTAAAAACAATGTAAAACAGCATTTAAAAAAAACTTGGTTCGTATTGTTGCTAGCAGTTTGTGTTGGGGTTTTTGGATTTGTAATGGGAATTCATTCAAATCTAAACGATATTAAAAGTAAGCAAAAAGTAAGTGAGTACCAACAAAAAATTATGTTTATTTCAGATAGGATTAGTAATGCTTATATAGTAGATTTTATGGTACTTACATCTGAAAATGATTTTAAAAAAAATGTAATAGGAGAAGAAAAAAATATTTCTTTAGAAACAGAGCGAGTAGAAGGCAGTAATATTCTTTTATTGAAAGTAAAAGGAAATAAAAATAAATTAAAAGAAGTAGCAAATGATTTTGTTGAAAATGGAACTGAGTTATTTAATAAATACTATCCAGATGTTCAAATTGTTTCGCTGGAAAATGGAGTTATTACAAATATAGATATTCCAAAGGTTTATGTTCAAATGAAAGATATTCTATTATTGATATTGCCGATTTTGATAGGAGTTGTAGGGGTATATATATCTATATTATGGGATAATCGATTTTATGATCGAAATAATTTGGAATTATATTTGGGTAAACAAGTTTGTGAATTCAGAATGAAAGATTGCATAGAGGCATTAAAAAAGAAAAAAGATATTTTAATAGTTTATGGAAAGGGAATAAATGAAGGAGATTTGAAAAAATTAAACGCAATTAGTTTGGATGAGTATAATAAGAAAAGAGAGACTAGTAGCACCAATAAAATACTTGTTCTTAAAAAAGGGTATACAAAAACAGTAGAAATCGATGAGTTTTTGAAAACATTATCTTATGATGAAGAGAAAGCATATGATGTGTTTTTTATAAATGATTAGGTGATAATTGTGAAGAAAGATAAAATTTTTGCGAAGAAATATACAATGATTTGTATAATATATGTTATCCTAACGTGTGCAGTGTTTAGCGACATATTACGAATACCTGGTACATCTTTAACTTTTTTTAGACTTCTGCTTCCAATCTCACTATTTATTATTACTATATATATGAAATATGCGAAAATTCTTATTAAGGTTGCTACACTATTTGTAAGTATGACAATAATACAATATATATTATTTTATAGAGTTGTGGAGCCAACTATTAGGTTTGAGATTTCTGAATTTATTAGTTTTGTTTCTTTATATATTTTTATTTTTATTGTTTTGATATTAGTGAAATTATTAATTGATCTTGAAGGAGAATGTTCTCGTGAAAAAATTCTCGACTTTTTAATATATGTAGCATTTTTATCAATGATTGTTACAATTTTAGATACATTAGATATGAAATATTTTGACGAAGCTTTTTTTGGTTGCATAGAGGCTGATAATCAAAACAATTATGGCTGTACTCTAGCAGCTATATTTCCATTCTTTTTAGTAGAGTTACAGGATAAGAAAAAATTTAGAGATTATATAGGTATTGTATTAACAGTTTTGATTTTATTCATAAATGATTCTAAAGCAGCGTTGTTCGGGGTAATAATTTCTGGAGTTGTTTTTTTGTGTGTTGCTCGACCGGCGAACACTATGAAGAAAATGTTTGTATATAGATATATAATATTAATATGTGCGTTAAGTGGGATTGTTATGTTAATAATTATTAATCCTAAAATAAATGGCTATAGTCTTCAAGATACTATTTATCAACCGATTATTCGTGTTTTGAGTAACCGACCATATCCAGATTCAGCTTCATCTATTTCATTTCGGACAAATTCAACAGCTTTTGCATTCAACAAATTAGTATCAACATGTTTCTTTGGAATTGGCGCAGGAAATACTGGTGTTTTGCTGAGAAAGTATTTTCCGACAGATACTTTGGCGAAAGGGCTGGAAACAAGTACACGTATATCGTTGCATAATTCATGGCTGGAAATTATGTTAGATATAGGTATTATGGCGGTTGTTTTTTTTGTAATAATTTTATTATATGGTATTAGACTCTACTTTATTAAAAAAGAACTTACATCATTAGAAAAGTTAAGAACCATGTTTATTTTCAGTTTTCCGGTCTGGATAATTAGTACTTCTGGCTTTTATACACTTTATTATGTGATTATAGTTATAGGATATCTCTTTTTTTTAAATGATGTAGAAAGGAAGTAAAATGAAAATAGTTTTTTTATTTGATTCAACATATCCATATTATACAGGTGGAATTGAAACTTGGATTTATAATGTTTGTGAAAGAATGGCGGATAAACATGAAATAACAATATTTAATGTTAAAAATTTTAGAAAAGATGACAGCATGGGGAGTTATCATGATATTAATAAGAAGGTTAAATTTATTTCATCAAAAAATTTAAACCATATTCCAATTATAGCTCCCTTTGTTCGTTCTTATCTTGCGTTATTAAATTCGAATATTACAGTTCATGCTATGAGAAAAAATTTCAAATGTTGGATTGATGCGAAAGAAAAGTGTTATGTGATTTCTTTAGGTACAGTTTTTGCAGCTAAGACGGCAAGATTATTAAAAAAAGAGTTTCCCAACATAGTATCTATAGTTTCATGCAGAAGCCTTCATCCGGAGGTGCTTGGTGAGAGCTATCCAGGAGTGAAAAATATTGCATTGAGATTGGAGAAAAAAAATCTTGAGGCGGCAGATTTAATATGGTCAAATGGGGAAGATACATATGAAGCATTAAGAAGCAAAGGATTTTTAAGTACAATAATCAGAAATGGAATCGATGTCAATAAATTAAATAATATTAAAGCATATGATTTTGCACAAATGGGGCTTGAAGGAAAAAAGGTAATTGTTACAATTGGAACTGTTCAAAAAATCAAAGGATATTATGAATTAATTGATGCAATTGAAATTTTAAAGAAAAAATATGGATTTGAGTTGCATTTAGTTGGTATAGGGAAAGGAAATATCGAAAGGTTTTATCGCTATGCAGAGAAAAAAGAAGTGAGAGAATATATTCATTTTACGGGTGAAAAGCGTGAGGTAATATCTTATGCAAAAGCAGCAGATTTAGTAGCATGTCTTTCGGGTGGAAGTGGCTATGGAATGGCTGCATTAGAATCTATGCTTTCAAAACGCCCGGTTATAGCTTGGAACTCTCCGGTTTATAGACAACTTATTGAAAATGAGAAAACAGGTTATTTAGTGAAAGCGTGGGATGCAGAAGCTTTGGCAGAAAAGATTTATAATTCATGGGGAACAATTACAAAAAAATCTGAAATTGGAGAAAAAGCGTATGAGTCTGTACAAAAGTTTGATTGGTCTTATGTAATAGCGGATATTGAAAATTCATTAAAACAAATATAAAAGAGGGAGTAGCATGAAAATTTTAATTGTGGGACAAACAAGTTCGTTTTGGATTAAAGAGTATGTTGTTCGAGCATTAAATCCACAAAAAGATGAAATTTATGTATTATATGATGAGCATTATGGGGAGGACATTAAAGAAGAATACGAAAAAAAGGGAGTTCATTTTATCATAACTGATCAAGGTGTGCCAATTTTAGGTCGAATACCTAAAATAAGGACAATGGTAAACCTTTATTACAATATGAAAAAGGCATGTAAGACAAAGAAATTTGATATTATTGAATTTCAAGGAATGCCCGTGAGTAAAATTATTATTTTTTTCGAAAAAGTTTTATTTAGGTTTACCAATAAAGTGGGATGTGTATACTGGGGATCTGATTTATTAGCAACACCAGAAAAAAAAGTCAAATATGCGAAAGGGTGTTTAAAAAAATCTGAATATATTGTTTTTGATTCTTATAATTTAAAAGTTAAATTTCATGAAATTTTTGGATCACAGTATGATAATAAAATTGTTGACACGCGCTTAGGAACTACAATTTTTGATGACTTGGATGTTGTCTTTAATAAAAAATCTCAAAAAGAGTGTAAAGCATATTTTGGTTTTCCCGTAGATGCTAAGGTTGTTGCAATTGGATATAATGGGAGAAAGAGACAGCAACACATGGACGTGTTAAAAGTACTATCAGCTATAGACAAGAGCAAAATGGAAAATGTGTATTTGCTTTTACATTTGGGATACGGCTTAGAGTCTATTGACTATGAAAAGAAAATAGAGAATTATTTAAATGATAATTTTGAAAATTACTTAGTGATAGATAAATTTTTAGATAAAGAAACAACGGCAATGTTACGTTATGCAGTAGATGTTTTTATACACGCACAAATAAGTGATGCTTTGGCAGGATCCATAAAGGAATATTTATATGCAGGGGCAGTTCTAATTAATCCAGAATGGATTGATTATTCTGAATGTAAGGAGATAGGAATTGGTTATTTAGAATATAAAGCATGGGAGGAAATTCCGAATTTATTAGAAAAAGCGTTGAGATTAAATAAAGATATGCTATTGTCTAATAGAGAAAAGTTATACAACTATTTTTCTTGGAATGCGTTAAAACCTAAATGGGATATGATACATGGAAAAGGTGTTACTGATGATAGAAATAGTAAATAAAAGTATGAATCGATTGAAAAATACGGGCTTTTTTCATATATTTGGTTCGACATTAATTAATAAGATATTGGGCTTTTTAAGCAATTTTATTGTCGTGCGTTTGATTGAAAAATCCGCGTTTGGAACATACACATATGCAAATAATATATTATCTTTTATTCTGATTATGTCTGGCCTGGGAATGGTTTCAGGAGTTTTCCAGCTTTGTAGTGAGAATATAGGAAAGAGAGACGAAATAGAAAAGATATATGCGTATGGCTGTAAAATTGGAGTTGGTTTTAACCTACTTATTTCAGTTATTATTATAATAGTAGCTGAGTTTTATACTTTGCCGATACCAGCGGCCAATCATCTTTTATTACTTATGGCGCTTACTCCCGTGATTAATATATTGTTTGAGTTTCAGCAAATTTATTTGCGGACAGATTTAAAAAATCGAGAATATTCATATGCTAGTATGATTAATACAGCATTGTTATTGTTATTTTCAGTAATAGGCTCATTATTTTTTAAAGAAAAAGGATTAATATATGCAAGATATATTGCATATATACTTAGTTCTATTATAATATATAAAGTGTTTAAGACGCCTATAATAATGATAAAAGATAAAATTGCGACAGAAACTAAAAAGATTTTATATAGAATTGCGATTATAAGTATGCTTAACAATGGGCTTTCTCAAGTCTTATATTTGTTAGATATATTTGTACTGGGCATGGTTGTAGTTGATGAAAATATAATAGCTTCGTATAAAGTTGCAACGGTAATACCAACAGCATTGTACTTTATACCTTCCGCTGTTTGTACTTATGTTTATCCATATTTTGCAATGAATAAGGATAATAAAGAGTGGGTAGTAAATAGCTATAAAAAACTGACTATAGGAATGTTTGTGTTTAATTTATTAGTAGCAGCAGGATTAAGTTTAACAGCGCCTATTATTATTAGCTTGTTTTTCGGTGAACAGTATTTAGATACAGTCGTATGTTTTAGAATTTTAATTTTGGGTTATTTTTTTAATGGAACATTTCGTGGTATTGCCGGAAATTTATTAGTTACACAGAGACGATTAAAATTTAATTTATTTGAAGGTTTAGTGTCTGGGTTGTGTAATCTTGTAGGTAATATAGTGTTAATTCCCCGTCTGGGTTCAATCGGGGCGGCCTATACAACATTAGCAGTTATGATTATTTCAAGTGTATTATCTTCTGGGTATTTTATTTATGTTTTAAAAAATATTAAAATACGCAATATACAGTAGGAGGAAATTAGTATGGAATTTAGAGATTTAAAAAAACAATATAGTGTGTTGAAAAAAGAAATTGATACTGAAATTTCAAAAGTATTAGAGTCAGCATGTTTTATTGGAGGAGATTCAGTAAAAGAGGTAGAAGAAATGTTGGCAGATTATGTTGGGGTGAAACATTGTATTACATGTGGTAATGGAACGGATGCATTAACGATGGTATTAAAAGCATGGGGAGTTTCAGAAGGAGATGCGGTTTTTGTCCCAGATTTCACTTTTTTTGCTTCAGCTGAAGTTGTAAGTTTTGAGGGAGCACAGCCTGTATTTTATGATGTTGACAGTAATACATATAATGCATGTGAAAAGTCGTTGGAAAATGCAATTATCAAAGTTAAAGAAGAAGGGAAATTGAATCTAAAAGCTATTATTGCAGTAGATTTATTTGGACAACCTGCAGACTATGAAAAAATATCAGCTATTGCTAAAAAGTATAATATGTTATTACTGGAGGATGGTGCGCAAGGTTTCGGAGGTCGTATTGGAGAAAAAAAAGCTTGTAGCTTTGGCGATGCAGCAACTACTTCTTTTTTTCCAGCAAAACCTTTAGGGTGCTATGGTGATGGGGGAGCTATTTTTGTAAATGATGATGAGATGGCGTCTTTCTTGCGATCTATAGCTGTTCATGGAAAAGGAAGCTATAAGTATGATAATGTTAGAATTGGATGGAATTCACGGTTAGATGCAATTCAAGCTGTCGTTTTAAAAGAAAAGTTAAGAGCTTTTAAACAATATGAATTGGATGAGGTTAATCGCGTAGCAGCTCAATATACGAAATTACTTGAAGGAATAGTGAAAACTCCGGCTGTAAAAGAAGGATTTTATTCTAGTTGGGCGCAGTATACAATTCAGCTGCCATCAGAAGAGATGAGAGATAATTTGCAAAAGAAATTAAAAGAAGAAAATATTCCAACAATGGTATATTATCCTAAAGCAATGAGTGCTCAAAATGCTTTTGCCAATATTAAAAAGTATGTTAGATGTCCAAATACAGAACGTTTGTGTAAAACTGTTTTGTCATTACCGATGCATCCTTATTTGGAAAACAAAGAAATAGAATGTGTCATAGATGCAATAAAAAGGAGTGTATAATTTAATGGTAGTATCATTTTGTGTGATTGCATATAATGAAGAAAAGGCATTACCATCATTATTTGACAATATTATTTCACAAGATTACCCTCATCAAAATATAGAAGTTATTTTGGTTGATGCAATGTCTACTGATAATACTAAAAAATTGATGATAGAATTCGCGAAAAAAGACTACGGTTTTATCAATGTTAAAGTTCTAGATAATCCTAAAAAAATTCAAGCGGCTGGATGGAATGTGGCTATTCGTGCTTCAGAAGGTGATATTATAATGAGAATAGACAGCCATACTTTTATTCCTAGTGACTTTGTGCGAAAAAATGTGAAATGTATTGAGGAAGGTGAATATGTCTCAGGAGGACCTAGACCGAGTATTGCAGAAGATGATACTCCTTGGAAACATACACTACTTTTAGCAGAAAAATCAATGTTTGGAAGTAGTATTGCGTCTTACCGAAGAAGCCATAAAAAGAAATATGTTAAAAGTGTTTTTCATGGAGCATATAGAAAGGAAGTTTTTGAAAAAGCAGGTTTATTTAATGAGAATCTAGGAAGAACAGAAGATAATGAAATGCATTATCGAATTTTGAAAGCAGGATACCGAATTTGCTATTCGCCATCTATTATATCTTATCAACACACAAGAAATACATGGATAGGTATGATAAAACAAAAGTATGGCAATGGGTATTGGGTTGGTTTGACACTAGGGATTTGTCCGCAATGTTTTTCTATTTACCATTTTGTTCCTTTTTGTTTTGTAATTGCTATACTTTTTACAAGCCTGTATGCTTTATTTGAAAATTCACTATTTATGGGAATACTTTGGGGAATGTATGTAATTGTAGATATTATGATGAGTTGTATCGCCATTCATAGAGAGAAAAAATATTGGTATTACTTTTTATTGCCAGTTATATTTTTGTCACTACATCTTGCATATGGAATAGGAACGCTAGCAGGAATAGTTGAAATGCCATTTTGGAAGAAGAGAATTTATGAAAGCAAAAATAATGAAAAAAAGAAGTAAATTTGTAAATTATATTATATATGTATATGTTATAGCATTTGTTCTATATAGTTTTCTGGGGAGAATTTTACCAATCTCACTGTTTGTCGGTGATAAAATAAACAGCTTGATTTATATAGTTTTTGCAGTAATAGGAGGAGGATTAATTCTTGCAGATTTTTTCTATACGAAAAAGGTTGTTATGACAAAAAATTTTTTTGTGTTAATTTTGTTTGTTGCGGCTATGGTTTTATCAAGTATTATCAATTGCGATATGGGATATATAGATAATATAAAGACGATTATTTGGACAATAATACAAATTACAATTTTTTATTCTATGTATTTAAGGATAGATGAAAAATATATTTCGTTAGTTTTAAAATATTTTTTTGTAATAATATCTATTTTATGGACAATAGCTGTGACAATTTCACTAATACAATTCGTTATACAAGATGCATATATGTATGATATAACTGGTGTAGGATATAGGTATCAAGGATTTTATGAGAATCGCTTATTTGGTATTTTTAATGATCCAAATTTTGCGGCAATTACTTCAGGATATGTATTGCTTATGTTATCTTATGTTTTCTTAAAAATGAATAAAAAGTGGTATAAGATAGCTTTATTAAGCATTTCCTTTGTTTTTAATTTGTTATATGTTTTACTTTCGGGTTCTAGAACAGCATATGTTGGGGTGAGTAGTGCATTTTTTATATTTATATTCCTAATTCTAAAAAACTATTTTGTAAGAAAGAAACATTCTTTGATTTTATCTTTTTTATGTGCAGCTTTTTTTATAGGAATGATTATAGAAATTATAATTCCTATAAAAAACATTATAGTATGTATACCAGAAACATATATGACAAATTATGCGTCTAAGGTGGGACATGGTGTACAAGATAAAATTTTAATGAAACTTTTGAGAGAAAGGGAAGATGTAATATTATATTGGCAAAAATCACCGTTAGAGATTAATGATGAGCAAACGTTGGAGGATAATGGTGAAAGTATAGAGGTAAATCAAAACAATGACAAGGTCAATTATGAAAGTAGTGAACTACAAAAAGATGTCGCAAGTATGTTAGAAGAGTCTGTAGAAAAATCAAATGATGAAAAAAATATTCTCAAAAGAGAAGATATTACGTCTAACAATATATCCAATAATAGAATTGAAATATGGAAAGAATATTTAAGTGGAATGAAAGGTAGATATTTGTTTGGAACTTCTCCGAGAAATATGCTTTGCTATTTTGAAAAAATGGAAACGGCATCGTACGTAGTAGAAAGAAAGTATGAAATCCATAATGGATATTTAGCAGTGTTTGTAGGCTGTGGAATTGTTGGATCTATACCGGTGATAATTTTTATTTATTTGGTAGCGAAAAAAATATTAAATTATTGTTTCAAAAAACAAAATATTGAGCTAGAGTTTATTGTGACGTTTTCTATTATTTGTCTTATATTGATTTATACAATGTTTTTTACGGAATTATTTTTTGTAAATAACTTAACTACTAGCATTTTTTGGAGTCTGTTAGGCTTTTTGTGGATATGGTTAGACAAGGATGATATAGAGAAAAAAGAAGGGAAAGTGTATGGCAAACTACTCGAAGGAAGAATTAAAGAAAATGCAAGAACGCAGTCTTGAGATGGCGGAGTATTTTGTGAATTTCTGTAAAGAGAATGGGCTGTTATGTTATCTATGTGGAGGAGGTTGTATCGGAGCGATACGCCATCATGGCTTTATCCCTTGGGATGATGATCTTGATTTTTTTATGCCTAGAAGAGATTATGAGCGGCTGGCAGTATTGTGGAAGAAAAAAGCTGATACAAAGAGATATGAATTATCCAAGTCGGATGTATATCACGTTGACAGAAATCTCTTTCTTACAATAAGAGATAGCGAGACAACACAGATAAAACCTTATCAGGATGATCTGGATATTCCGCATGGAATCCCGTTAGATGTTCTGCCGTTAGACGGATATCCGGAAAAAAAAAGTAAAAGAATAAGGCAGTGCTTTTGGGCACTTGTATATTCTGTTTACTGTGCGCAGACCGTTCCGGAAAATCATGGGAAAGCGGTGAAGATGGTGGGGAGATTTTTGTTGAAAATGGTACCATCAAAGAATATCCGGTATCGGATTTGGAAGTTTGCAGAAAAGCAAATGACAAAATACAGCATTAAGGACTGTGATTCTATTACAGAGCTTTGTTCAGGTCCACATTATATGAAAAAAAGATATCCAAAAGAAGCCTTTGAATCGGCAGTCTGGAAAGCATTTGAAGATACGGAGATGCCGATACCTACAGGTTATGATTCCTATTTGAAGATTGCATTTGGGGATTATATGAAGATGCCTCCGAAAGAAAAGCAGAAACCGCATCATGACACGAAGTTTTTAGACATGGATCATAGTTATAAGCAGTACAAGGGTAAATTTTATTGTGTGAAAGGAAAATAAATTATGATTTTTGCTGGAATTCTGGCAGGTGGTATGGGAACAAGAATGAATATTGCCGATATGCCAAAACAGTTTTTACCATTAGGAGAAAAGCCGATTATTATTCATACGGTTGAGAAGTTTCTACTAAATGCACAGATTGACCATATTTTTATTGGGGTTCATGAGAATTGGGTGCTTCACATGGAAGACTTGGTTGAAAAATATATTCCAATGAAAAAAAGTAAGATCCACGTAATAGAAGGTGGAAATGATCGCAATAGTACAATCATGAATATTGTAGAAGCTATTGAGAATGAATTCGGAGAAAGTGAAGAACACTATATTATTACTCATGATGCAGTACGCCCCTTTATTACAGCGCGAATCATTCAGGATAATATTGAAACAGTTACTAAATATAAAGCGTGTGATACCGTGACGAATGCGATTGATACAATTGTGATGTCCGAAGATGGACAAAATATCACTGATATTCCAAGACGTAGTCAGATGTATCAGGGGCAGACACCGCAGAGCTTCCAGATAAGCTTATTGAAACGTTTATATCGGGATCTCACAGAAGAGGAAAAGAGTATCCTGACAGATGCATGTAAAATATGTGTGGTTCGAGGAGTGCCAGTGAAGCTTGTAGAAGGTGAGATCTCGAATCTTAAGATAACAACGGTCAGTGATTATAAGATTGCACAGGCAATGGTAGGAGGAAAGATAGTTGATTAACTATACGTACCAGTTGGTAAGCCCACAAGTATTCTCTATTAAATATGATGATATTGTAATAAATGATGATGTGATTATCAGACCAACCTATCTTTCCATATGTCACGCAGATCAGAGATACTATCAAGGTAAGCGAAGTGCAGATGTATTAAAAAAGAAGCTGCCTATGGCATTGATTCATGAGTGTTGTGGTCATGTGGAATATGATCCTACAGGAACCTTTCAACAGGGAGAATTAGTGGTACCGATTCCTAACATTCCGCAGAGAAGAGAGATGGGAATCTATGAGAATTATGTCAAAGGATCCAAATTTTTATCTAGTGGTTATGATGGATTTATGAGAGAATACATTAGTATGCCGGCTGAGCGCATAGTTTCGCTGGAAGGGGTAAAGGAACCGGTTGCAGCAGTCAGTGAATTTGTTAGTGTGGCAGTACATGCTGTAACCCGATTTGAAAAAATTTCCCACGAAAACCGTGAAACCATTGGAATTTGGGGAGATGGAAGCCTTGCGTATTGCGTATCGGCGGTTCTAAAGAGAACCTTTCCTGAAACGAAAGTGATTGTAATTGGGAAATCGGTAAGGAAGCTTGCTTACTTTTCTTTTGTGGATCAGACATATCTAGTAGATAAAATTCCAGAAGATATGGAAATTGATCATGCGTTTGAATGCTGTGGAGGAGAAGGAAGTTCCTATGCTATTGATGATATCATTCGATATTGTAATCCGCAGGGGACTGTAATGCTGATGGGAGTCAGTGAGAATAAGGTTTCGGTTAATACAAGAGATGTTCTTGAGAAAGGGTTGAGTCTTGTGGGCTGTAGCAGGTCAGGACGTGCAGAGTTTCTTAAGGCGGCAGAATATATGAAAGAATTTCAGTTCCAGAAGCGCATTGAAAAGATTATCCAAGTAGAGAAGACAGTATCGGATATTGATGGGATACATCAGGTATTTCAGGCTGATTTACAGAATGCTTTTAAAACCGTATTTCAGTGGAAATAATTAAGAATAAAGAAACACTTGTCCTTAAGGGAAAGATAGTGTATGATGTTAAAGGTGTATTTTGAACGTGTACATGTAAGATAAGAGGTGTTTTATGGCTAAGAGAAGGCATAGAAGGGGAAGAAGAAAAAGGGGAAATTGGTTTTCCAGACTCACTATAGGGAAGAAAATCGGCGTGTGCTTTGGAGGGCTTATTTTAGCTCTTGCGAGCTCCGGAGTGGTATATGTGGCAGCAAAACTTGGACAGTTGGATACGCAGGAGATCCCTAAGGAAGATATTGTGATTAATGAAGGTGCTGAACAACTGGCAAGCCTCGGTGAAGGATATCTGAACGTTGCTTTATTTGGTGTAGATTCCAGAGAAGGGGATTTAGAAAAAAATACGAGAACGGACTGTATCATCGTTGCCAGTCTGAATAAAGAGACAAAAGAGATTAAGATGGCGTCTGTATATCGTGATACGTTACTTGATCTATCAGAGGGAACGCTTCAGAAATGTAATGCGGCATATAGTTTTGGCGGACCTAAGCAGGCAATTAACATGTTGAATATGAATTTGGATCTTGATATTCAAAATTATGTGACTGTTGATTTTAAAGCCATTGCAGATACGATAGATCTTCTGGGCGGTTTGGATATTGAATTAACAGAAGCAGAAGTAAAATATATTGGGGATTTTATCGGAGAAACGGGAGATGTTGCAGGGCGTGATAGAGGTGATGTGCATTATGTGGAAGGTGCTGGTTTACAACATTTAGATGGCGTTCAGGCGACAACTTATGCGCGAATTCGATCTACAGCTGGTGGTGACTTTACGAGAACAGAACGCCAGAGACTGGTGATAGAGAAAATGGTCGAGAAAATTTTAAAGAGTGATCTTGCTACGATTAATAAGATTATTGACGAAGTATTTCCAACTATCTCTACAAACTTTACGATGACAGAAATCTTATCTTACGCGAAATATTTTAATCAGTATAAATTGGGAGAGAATACAGGATTCCCGATTGATAAAGCAACTGATACAATCTCCGGACTTGGAAGTATTGTTATTCCTGTATCATTGGAAGATAATGTGAAGAAACTTCATGAATTTTTGTTTGGAACAGAAGAAGGCTATACACCGTCTGATAAAGTTCAAAGTATCAGTAATAAGATTGTAGCTCGTGTAGGACAGAAGAAAGCAGAAGATGATGCATCTTTGAATAGTAAGACATATGAGGCGGATCCTCAGGAGGCGCCGGAGTATACGCCATCCAGAAAACCGCAATCTTCAGGAAGTAACTCTAATAATTCTTCGGGAAATAATTCCGACGGAAATAATCATAGTGGAGGCGGAAGTACCTCACAGCCAAAGCCGGATGAAGGAAACGGAAATTCTGGAAATTCCGGAAGCGGAGGCTCAACGGATCAGGGTTCTGGTGATTCGGGCTCGGGATCTGAAGGAACGGGTACGGAAGAACCGGTAGAATAATCTTTTGTTTCAGAGGGATAATAAAAGTAATGAAAATATAACAGGACTGCCAGAAGGCAGTCCTTTTCGGATAATCGGAGGAAATATGGAACTTGTAAGTGTAATTGTACCGGTTTATAATGTAGAAAAGTATTTGAAGAAGTGTGTAGACTCAATTTTGTCACAGTCTTATCAAAATATAGAAGTTATTTTGATTAATGATGGTTCGTTAGATGGAAGCGGGGAAATCTGTGAAGCTTATGTTAAAAAAGATGAGCGAATTAAATATATTACACAGAATAATTCAGGGCTTGGAAAAACGAGAAATCGCGGGATTGAAGAGGCGTCTGGTAAGTATCTTCTATTTGTGGACAGTGATGATTATATAGAGAATACAATGATAGAGAAATTGTATCATAATATTACCGAGAGTCATGCAGATGTTGCTTCCTGTGGCGTATATAATGTGTATAGACAGAAGTGTATTCCTCAATGCGAGAAGGAAGAGAAGTTTTTGTGTGATGTGGAGAAGGCGTTTGGTCTTTTGCTTGTTGGCGAGAAAATTCCGGGAAGCTCGTGCAATAAGCTATATCGCTCAGAATTGCTTGATAAAGTAAAATTTCCGGAAGGAGTATTGTACGAAGATGTAAAGTTTCATTTGGATTTGATGCAGATTATTCAATCCGTTCATGTCGATACAACTCCTCTGTATTATTATGTTCACCGGGAAGAGAGTATTACGACAAAGAAATTTGATTCTTCTGCAATGTCATTCATATATTTTTATGAGGAGACTTTGAAGGTCGTTCAGCAGAAGTATCCGTCTGTGATCACACAGGCAAGATTTAAGCTGTTTTGGGCATATTTTGCATTGCTTGATCGGATTATCCAGCAGGATGATTATCAGAAGATTCCAGAGTATTGTAAAATTGTGCGGTACCTGAAGAGAAATACGATAAGAATTCTTAAGAATCCTTATTTCCGTAAGGGGCGAAAAGTTGGTGCTTTGATGCTTCTTATAAATGTGAGATTGTACAAGCTACTGGTTGAAATGAATGAGAAAAAGAATAAAGGAATAGCATCATAGGTGAGAAGATGAGAAAAATATGTTTGGTTGATTTTGATATGTCTGTGACCGGCGGTGTAGAGCAGGTGACATCGGAACTTCTCAATGAACTTTGCAAGAACTTTGAAGTGTATCTCTACGAGATCAATAGTAATGGCGTCCCTGCATATGATCTTGATCCGCGTGTAAAATATATTAGAGGAGTACAAGGACAGGTGCGTCTAAGAGGAATGATTACAGGAACTTTCCGAAGATTCATTCATCTGGTAAAAAATCGTAACATAGATACAGTGATGTTAATGGGAAACTATCCGGCACTTATTGTTTCTTTCACTCGATTTTTTACAAAAGCTAAGTACATATATTGTGATCATGGAGGACTGATGAATCAGTGGCATCAAAAGGATATTACTGCAATTCGTTTCTGGAGTGCATGTGTGGCACATAAAGTAGTAGTTCTCACAGAGAAGACAAGAAGAGACTATATAGAGAAGTTCCATTTGAAAGAAAATAAAGTAGAGTGTATCTATAACTGGATTGCGGAAGAGATCATAGAAGCGAAGAAATCTTATGATTGTTCATCAAAGAAAATTCTGACAGTTGGAAGACTAGGAAAAGAAAAAGGGTATGATCTGTTAGTGGAAGTGGCGAAGAAGATACTTCCAACGCATCAAGACTGGCAGTGGCATGTCTATGGCTCGGGAGAAATGCGACAAATGTTGGAGGAAAAGATTGAGGAATATCGTCTTGAAGATCAGCTTATTTTAAAGGGGAATGTGGACCATGCATACCGCTATTATTCAGACTATGCATTTCTCGTACTCCCATCTTATCGAGAGGGTCTTCCATTGGTATTATTGGAAGCGTTAGAACTCGGCCTTCCAATGGTCAGTTTTGATATTGAAACGGGGCCGAATGAGATTATAGAGGATGGGAAGAATGGTTATCTGATTCCACCTTATGATTTAGAGCAAATGGGACAACGCATGACAGAACTTATGGAAGATGCGTCAAGGAGAAAAGCTTTTTCGACTTACGAAGGGAACAAAGATAAATTTAGTAAAAATACGATTCTGAAACAGTGGATTCGATTAATTGAGGGATTACATGAGAAATAAACAGGCTGCAAAAAACATGCTTGCAAATCTGTTCTTGCAGGTCATTATATTTTTATCAGGAATTATACTGCCAAGATTCTTTCTTAAGGAATATGGTTCCAGTGTAAACGGTATGGTGACCTCTATCAACCAGTTCCTTATATATTTGGGGCTTGCAGAGGCTGGAGTGGGAACTGCATCGGTGGTGGCATTGTATGGACCGCTGGCAAGAGAAGATCAGGCAGAAGTCAATAGCATATTGTCCGCTTCAAGGAGATTTTATAATAGGTCTGGATATTTGTTTGGAGCATTAGTGGCAGGCTTTGCGTTCGTGTATCCGTATTTAATTACCGGACAGTTGGACGCAGAATTGGTAAGAATGATGGTTCTTGTTCTTGCCAGCAGTACACTGGTGGATTATTTTCTGCTTGGGAAATATAAAGTTTTACTGACCGCAAATCAGCAAGGCTATGTGGTTGCTTATGTGCAGGCAATCGGTACAGCACTGAATATGGCGGTGAGTATCCTGTTGATTTCTCTTCACATGCCGGTATTGTTCGTGAAAGCTATGGCAACAGTTATTTATATTTTGCGATTTTTCTTTGTACGTGCATATGTACATAAGAATTATAAAGAGACAGATTTCCATGCAGTTCCTAAAATGGATGGGCTGAATCAGAGAAGTGCAGCGCTTCTTCATCAGATTGTCGGTGTAATCGTAAATAATACAGATGTCGTATTGCTTACCGTTTGTCTTGGCAGCAGATCATTGATTGAAGTCAGCGTATATGGAATTTATAATATGGTAGTATATGCTGTGAATCTTATGATGACGTCATTTTCTAATGGTCTGACAGCAGGCTTTGGAGAAGTAATATCAAAGAAGGAAACAGACGTTTTGAAACGTAGTTTTTCTAATTTTGAATATTTGTATATGATGGTTTTATTTTGGGTATTTGCATGTATGATGGTGTTGTTGATACCATTTGTTATGGTTTATACGGCAGATGTATCGGACGCAAATTACATCCGACCGTTATCCGCCGTTTTCTTTACTCTTTTGATACTTTTGCAGAATATTAGAATTCCGGGTCTTACAATTATTTGTGCGGCAGGACATTTTAAGGAGACACGGCGTCAGGCAATTTTAGAGGCAGTGATTAACATTGTTGTATCGCTGATCTTTGTTTGGAATTATGGGATTAATGGAGTATTATTTGGGACTCTTTGTTCTTATGGATATCGTTCGTTGGATGTTATTTTGTATAATCGGAAGTTTTTTGTTTCAGGGACAGGGCAGAATACACTTCGAAGAGTATTGCGCAACATGGTGGTTTCAGGTGTTGCAATCGCGATTGGTTTTGGATTTGTACCACAACAGATGAATTCTTTCTTGCAATGGATATTTTATGCAATAGGAATAGCCGCTGTTTCAGGGGGATTGTTAGTCGTTGTGAATTATTTTTGTGAAAGACAGGAATTTCAGGATATGTTGCAGAGGATAAAAAGCATTGGGCATTAAGGAGAGGATATTTATGTATGATTATCTTATCGTTGGATCGGGACTGTACGGAGCCGTTTTTGCACATGAAGCAAAGAAGTTAGGAAAGAAATGTCTGGTAGTGGAAAAACGGAGCCACATTGCTGGAAATATCTATACAAAAGAGATCGAAGGGATCCAAGTGCATCAATATGGTGCACACATTTTCCATACAAGTAATAAGAAAGTCTGGGAGTATATTCAACAATTTGCAGAATTTAACAGATATACGAATAGTCCTGTCGCATATTATAAAGGAGAGATTTATAATATGCCCTTTAATATGAATACTTTCCATAAGATCTGGGGGGTAATTACGCCTAAGGAGGCGAAAGAGAAGATTCAGGAGCAGATTAGAAAATATGGAGTGAAAGAACCAAAGAATCTGGAAGAACAGGCGATTAACCTTGTGGGAAAAGATATTTACGAAATTCTTGTAAAAGGCTATACGGAGAAGCAGTGGGGACGTTCTGCCACAGAATTGCCGCCACAGATTATAAAGAGACTGCCGGTGCGTATGACCTATGATAATAACTACTTTAATGATCTTTATCAGGGAATACCAGTTGGAGGCTATACGCAGATCATAGAAAAAATGCTGGATGGTGTGGAAGTACGCCTGAATGTGGATTATTTAGAACACAAAAAAGAACTGGATGCCATATGTAAAAAAATTATTTATACTGGTCCTATAGATGCTTATTTTAGCTATAAATATGGAGAGCTTGAATACCGTTCTGTAAGATTTGAGACAGAAATATTAGATGAAGAGAATTATCAAGGTGACGCGGTGGTAAATTATACTGATTATGAAGTCCCATATACAAGAATTATTGAACATAAGCATTTTGAGTTTGGAACACAGCCTAAGACAGTGATTTCCAGAGAATATTCTGCAGAATGGAAATTAGGAGAAGAACCATATTATCCGGTAAATGATGAAAAAAACAATAAGTTGTACCAGAAATATGCAGATGACGCTGCAAAAGAAGAAAAGGTAATCTTCGGTGGGAGACTTGGAAAATATAAATATTACGATATGCACCACGTGGTGGAAGAAGCCCTAAAATGTGCGGGAGAAGAGCTGGGTTGCAATTTTTGACAAAATATAGTAGTATAATGTAGATATTGACACGGAAGAAGGAAAGAGGCTGGTTATGTCGAAAAAAAAGAAACAGCTAAAAGCCGTTCAAGCTGCAAAAATGAGAAAAAAGCGCAGAAATAAAAGGAGAAAGAGAATTTTTGTGCTTACCGCAGAAGTAATCATTTTGACATTTCTTCTGGGGACAGCTTATGTGATGGCAAAATATGATAAAATTCAACGAGTAGAGATTGACAGCGAGAACGTTACGGTTAATGAGGGCGCTGTAAAAGAAGGATATACGACGGTTGCTCTGTTTGGAGGAGACTCCAGAGAAGGTCAGCTTGGTGCCGGTACGCATGCAGATACAATTATTATTGCATCTATTGATAACAAAACAAAGGAAATCCGTTTAGTATCGATCTATCGAGACACGTTCCTGAAGCAAAAGGATGATAAGTATAATAAGGCAAATTCTGCATATTTCCGGGGTGGACCGGAGGAAGCAATCAGTATGCTCAACGAGAATCTGGATTTGGATATTGAAGATTATGTAACAGTGGATTTTAAAGCACTTGTTGATACCATTGATTTAATGGGCGGAATTGAAATAGATATTCAAGAAGAAGAAGTGCAGTATATGAACGAGTTCCTTCAGGAGACTGCCGATGTAGCAGGAACAGAGGCGAATTTTATCGAGCATGCAGGGGAACAAAAGTTAGATGGAGCGCAGGCAGTTACGTATGCTCGTATTCGTTCTACAGCTGGTGGGGACTATAAGAGAACAGAAAGACAAAGACTCGTTATTGAGAAAATTTTCGAAAAAGCGGTTAAGACGAAAATTAGCACGATTAATAAAATTATTGATAAAGTATTTGAACAGGTATCCACAAGTTTTTCTTTAAAAGAAGCGTTGGGACTTGCAGCTGGGGTTGCAGATTATCAGTTGGGAGAAACAGCAGGGTTCCCATTCGAGAAGCGGGATGATGTAAGATACAAAAATTGTGGAAGTGTTGTCGTTGCTCAAGGTCTTGCAGAAAATGTACAGGAACTTCATACCTTCCTGTATCCGAATGAAGAGGAAAAGCCGGTATCTGATACTGTTCAACAGATTTCAGATGATATTGCCTATCTGACTGGCGTTACAAGACCGAAGGAATTAGATGAGGAGAAGACCGAGGGAGAAGAGACTTCTGATACCTCTGCAGGGGAAGAAATGGCTTCCGAAGAGGTTGATTCCGAAGAACAATAAAGTTCTATCGCTTAACATATGAAAATATACTATGGAAAAACATAGGAGGAAAAAACAATCATGAAATTAATGAAGAAAATTAGTGCAATTGTATTAAGTCTTTGTCTGTGCATCCCTTGTTTCTCACTGGTTGCGCATGCGGCAGACGGCAAGATTTCTTTTACAGATCCGGAGACGGCAGTCGGAGAGATGGTGGAGGTAAAGTGTGTGCTTCGCTCCTCCGGTGGCAGCATGGGAGACGTAGAAGTACAGCTTGCTTTTGATAGTGAATATTTAAGCTTCCAGTCCGGTGACGGTGTGGAAGCGGCAGACGGAAGTCTGACATACAAAGGGGACGGCGGTTCTTCTGAAGTTTCCTTTACAATGACATTCCAGGCGTTAAAAGAAGGCGAGACAAAGATTACAGTGAACAGCTCTTCGGTCGCATCTGGAAATGGCGGTACTTTGACACTTACAGAAGGAAAGTCTACAATTAAGATTGCCGAGGGTGATCCGTCTAAGATTGTTCAGACAGAAACGACATCCACGGGGGCAGGAGATAAAGAAGTAGAAGTAAACGGGGAAAAATATACGCTGACAGATGCTTTTGCTGATGCGGACATTCCGGCCGGCTACTCCAAGACAACCGTTTCTCTGGACGGAGAAGACCGTCAGATGGTAGCGAATGAATCCGGAGCAGTTACACTTGGCTATTTGAAGGATGCAGACGGTGTAGGCGATTTCTTCTTATACAACACAGAGAACGCCACATTTGCACCTTACGAGGAAGTATCTATCTCTGATACAACTTCTATTATTGTGCTCAGTGATACATCTAATGTGAAGCTTCCAAAACAGTACAAGGAAGCAAAGCTTACATTAAATGAGAAGGAATTCCCGGTATGGCAGGATAGCAGTAAAGAAGATACTTATGTGATCTATGCGATGAATAATAATGGCGAGACGGGATATTATCAGTATGATCCGAATGAAAATACATACCAGAGAGTTGAGATCAATTCGACGGATGAGGATGCTGCCAAGAAGAATACAGGAATTCTCGGTAAAATTCAGAATTTCATCGAGAAGCACCTTGCATTGATCGTGCTGGTTGGCGGTCTTGGAGCTATAATTATTCTTGTTGTGTTGATCGTGCTGGGGGTAAAACTCCATAACCGCAATGCGGAGTTGGATGAGTTATATGATGAGTATGGTATCGACGAAGAAGAGGATGAACCAGAAGAGCCTGTGAAAGAGAAGAAGGGCGGTTTGTTCGGCAAACGTAAGAAAGACGAAGACGAGTTTGAAGAATACGAAGAGGATTCTTTTGACGAAGATGACTTTGAAGACGATTATGAAGACGAATACGAAGACGACTTTGAAGATGATTTCGAAGATGATTTCGGGCGTGAAGATCGTTTCGATACTGTAGAATTGTCAAGCTTTGAAGCGGATGAAGATGTGTTCGCTGGCTATGACAGAAGAGAAGAACTGACCATTGACGATTTGGATGATCTTCTTGGAGAACAGCCGAAGAAACGTGGTCATATCGAAGCAGATGATGCGTTTAAGGTAGACTTCATTGATCTGGACTAAGCGTAGTCGAAAGAAATAAAAAGTAAAAGTATGAAAAAAGCGGATTCTCCGAATACGCCGGGTTTTGGCGGTTTGGGGAATCTGTTTTGTGTTATAATCCGAAAATAAAGAGAAGGAGTTTGTAGTATGGATCAGAGATGTCCGAAAATCTGTTATCAGAAGAAGGAAGATGGTTTGACGGTGACTGCCTGTTATGGCATAGACGGACAGATCTATCTGCCGGATGAGCTTCGAGGCGAGCCGATTACTGCGATTGCGCCTTATGCGTTCTCTGACCGGGAGCCGGAAGAGGGAGATCTCTGTTGGATGGAGGAAGGGGCAGAAGCTCTGTCGGGACTTCATCGTCTGAATATGGAAGCGGTAACGGAAATCCGGCTTCCGAGCGGAGTGCGCGAGATCGGGCGGTATGCTTTTTATCGCTGTCGAAATTTAAGAAAGCTGGTTTTATCGGATGCTCTTCGTGAAATCGGTGGTGGCGCGCTGACCGGATGCCGGATACGGGAAGTAGAGATTCATTTTGCAAATGGAGAACAATCAGCGCTTCCTTCTATTTTGGATGAAATGCGTTATCGAATTCTGGCAAGACTTTATTATCAGGAAGGGAAGACTGCACAGGTGCTTTTTCCTGAGCATTATGAGGAGGCGGTGGAGAATACGCCGGCGCGGATTCTCTATACCAGTCATCATGGGGCGGGAGGATATTACCGTCAGTGTTTTTATAATCGTGCTCTTGATTACGGGAAATATGATGAGCTTCTCCCAAGAGCGATTGCAGAGGAGTCGGAAGAAACGGTGCTTCGTCTGGTTCTTGGAAGGCTTCGCTATCCTTATCAGTTGTCAGCGAAGGCAGAGGAGAGTTATCGGGAGTATCTGGCGGGACATCTTAAGACTGCGGCGCGGATGTTAGTGGCGGAGGAAGACATGGAAGGGCTTCGCTTTTTCTCGGAGAACAATGTATGGACAAGACCGAGTATCAGCGCTGCGCTTGAGCAGGCGGCAGAGTGGAAGAAGACGGAAATTACCGCCTTACTTACAGAAGAGAAGGCGTTAAAGTTCCGTGCGAAAAAGAAGAGTTTTGAATTATAGAGAGGAAGAATTGTGGAAAAGGAGACGCTTACCAGTCAGCTGGAAACCATTGGAGAGCAGATTTTGATGGTTTCCAGAAATGAATTATATTTAAAAATGCGGTTTATGGATGTAGCACTTTCCGGTTACGCTTTTGTGATGGATGTCGGTCTGGAAACTATCGGCACGGATGGGCTGGCAATTTATTATCATCCTCAGTATTTGGGCGGACTGTTTCGGGAAGACAGGATTCTGGTGAACCGAATCTATCTCCATATGGTGCTCCATGGGATTTTTCGACATATGTTAAGGAGACAGGGGAGAGAAGATAGGTTATATAATCTTTCCTGTGATATTGCTGCAGAGTCCATCATTGACGGAATGAATTACCGGTGTGTGTTAAGATCCAGGTCTTATATAAGGAGACAGATGTACGCTGATCTTAAGAGACAGATGAAGGTGCTGACCGCAGAGAAAATCTATCAGTTTCTGGATGCACAGGGGCTTAAGGAAGCTGAGCTGGAACGGCTGGAGCGTGATTTTTGTGTGGACAGCCATCAATATTGGCCGGAGGATGACCAGAAGAAGCGCCAGGAGATTGAGAATCAGTGGCAGGGGATCAGCGAACAGATGGAGACGGACATGGAGACATTTTCCAAGGAGGCAGCTTCAGAATCAGAAAGTCTTGTGGATCAGATTCGGGTAGAAAACAGACAGCGCATGGATTACCGTGAGTTTCTTCGAAAGTTTTCGGTGCTAAAGGAAGAAATTGGAGTAGACGAGGACAGTTTTGACTATAATTTTTACAGTTATGGCCTTCGGGTATACGGGAATATGCCGTTAATTGAGCCTCAGGAATGGAAAGAGGTGCAGAAGGTCGAAGAGTTTGCGGTTGTGATCGACACATCCATGTCCTGTTCCGGTGAACTGGTCAGAAAATTTCTGGAAGAGACTTATGGTGTGTTAAGCGAAAATGACAGCTTTTTCCGGAAGGTGAATATTCATATTATTCAGTGTGACGATAAAGTGCAGGAAGATAAAGAAATTACCTGTGAAGAAGATTTGAAGTCGTACATGGAGGATCTGACGTTAAAGGGTGAGGGAGGAACGGATTTCCGTCCGGCATTTGCTTATGTAGAGCGTCTGGTGAAAGAGCATGTATTTTCGAATCTCAGGGGGCTTCTGTATTTTACAGACGGACAGGGAACTTACCCGGCGAAGATGCCTGCCTTTGAGACAGCGTTTGTGTTTCTGAAGGAAGATTATGAGGATATGGAAGTTCCGTCGTGGGCAGTAAAGTTGATATTGGAGGAGAGCGACATTTATGAATATTAAGCGGGCAAAAATAGAAATTAAAAATGCCATAGAGGCGTATTTACAGAAGGACGATTTTGGCGAATATACGATTCCGGCAATCCGGCAGCGACCGATTCTTCTGATGGGTCCTCCGGGAATCGGAAAGACACAGATCATGGAACAGATTGCCAGAGAGTGTGAGATCTCACTGGTGGCATATACGATCACACACCACACGAGACAGAGTGCGGTGGGGCTTCCTTTTATTGAGAAGAAATGTTATGGAGGCAGAGAATATTCAGTGACGGAATACACCATGAGTGAGATTATTGCTTCCGTCTACGAGAAAATAGAGGAGACCGGTGTGAAAGAAGGTATTCTCTTTATTGATGAAATCAACTGCGTGTCGGAGACTTTGGCTCCTGCCATGCTGCAATTTCTTCAGTGTAAGACGTTCGGAAACCAGAAGGTTCCGGAAGGATGGATCATTGTAGCTGCAGGAAATCCGCCGGAATATAATAAGTCTGTGCGTGATTTTGACATTGTGACACTGGATCGAATCAAGAAGATCGAAGTGGAAGAAAATTATGATGTATGGAAGGAATATGCGTATCGTGCGCAGATTCATCCGGCGATCCGCTCTTATCTGGAGCTTAAGAAAGAGAATTTCTATAAGATGGAGACAAGCGTAGACGGACGAGAATTCGCTACAGCAAGAGGCTGGGAGGATCTGTCGGAACTTCTGAAGGCTTACGAGGTACTTGGGAAAAAAGCAGACCGTGAAGTGGTGCATCAGTATATTCAGCACTGGAGAATTGCCAAGGATTTTGCAGTGTATCTGGAACTGTTTGAAAAATATAAAAAGGATTATGGTCTGGAGCATATTCTGGAAGGACATTTCGACCGCGCTTCTATGGAGCAGCTTAAAACAGCCTCCTTTGATGAGAGACTTAGTGTGGTAGGGATGCTGATGGGGAAATTGTCCGGTCTGTTTAAAGACTGTTATCGGGCGGACAAGTATGTGACGATGCTTTACGGGGCGCTCAAGCGCTATAAGGAGAGTGGGCAGCTTGATCTGGTGTGCAGGGAAGTGTCGGAGGAATATGAGCGTCTGCGAAAAGCAGAGCGGCTCTCGAAGGAAGAAGACCATATTTGGAAGAAAGTAGTGTCCAGGCTTTCAGAATATCAGTTTATGACGGTTCGGGATCATCTTGGCAAAGAGGAAGGATTTGCTGCGGTGAAGGAAGCCTTTGAACAGGAAGTAGACGGACGGCAGCAATTATTTGACCGGACGGGAAGTGCCCTTGATCATACGTTTGATTTTCTGGAGGAGACAGGGCTGACCGGGCAGGAGATGGTCGCATTTATTGCAGAGCTTAATACGGATTATTACAGTATCCAGTATTTAAAGGAAAATGATTGTGATAAATATTATATGTACAACAAACGTCTGCTCTTTGATGAACAGCAGGAGAAGATTTTGGGACAGTTAGAGGACGTGGAGAAGAAGCTTAGCGGGATGGAACTTTTGAAGGAGTGATAGAAGATGGGAATCGTGGAATTATTTTTGATCGCAGTCGGTCTGTCTATGGATGCTTTCGCAGTATCAGTCTGTAAAGGGCTTGCTATGAGGCGCTGTACATGGAAGAAGGGCGTCATCGTCGGATTGTATTTCGGAGGCTTCCAGGCATTGATGCCGCTTCTTGGATATGTGCTTGGCGTTCAGTTTCAGGAGGTCATTACTTCCATCGACCACTGGATTGCCTTTATTCTGCTTGGGCTGATCGGGATTAATATGGTTCGAGAGGCGTTGGGAAGCTGTGAGGAATGTGAAGAAGGGGATGAATCCCTTGACGTTCGGACAATGCTTGGACTTGCGATTGCCACAAGCATTGATGCGCTTGCGGTGGGAGTGACGTTTGCATTCCTTCAAGTGCAGATTGTGCCTGCAGTGTGCTTTATCGGCGGAATCACATTTACTTTATCAGCGGCAGGTGTTAAAATAGGAAATATATTCGGAACGAAATATAAATCAAAGGCAGAGCTTGCAGGAGGCGTGATCTTGATCCTTATGGGAGGCGAGATTTTACTGGAGCACTTAGGCATTTTGTTTTAGAAGGAGATTAATATTATGAAATGGAATCAGTTTCGCTTGAAGACAACAACGGAGGCGGAAGATATTGTCAGCAGTATGTTAAATGATCTTGGGATTGAGGGAGTGCAGATTGAGGATAAGATCCCTCTTACCCAGCAGGATAAAGAGCAGATGTTTGTAGACATTTTGCCGGATATCCCGGAGGATGACGGAACAGCATATCTTACCTTTTATCTGGATCAGGATGTGGATACCGCCCGGATTCTGGGAGAAGTTCGTCAGGAATTAGAAGGCATGAGAAATTATGTGGATGTGGGAGAGTGTACCATCGAAGAGTCTGAGACGGAGGATGTAGACTGGGTGAATAACTGGAAGAAATATTTCCATCAGTTTTATATCGATGACATTCTTGTGATCCCGTCATGGGAAGATGTGAAGACCGAGGACAGTGACAAGATGGTGATCCACATTGATCCGGGTACTGCATTTGGAACCGGAATGCATGAGACTACCCAGCTCTGTATCCGTGCGCTTCGCAAATATACGAAGAAGGATGCGCTTGTTCTGGATGTGGGATGCGGAAGTGGTATTTTAGGAATGCTGGCGTTAAAATTCGGTGCAGGTCATTCCGTAGGCACCGATCTTGATCCCTGTGCAATTGACGCTACCCATGAGAACATGGAAGTCAATGGAATCGATAAAGACCAGTATGAAGTCATGATTGGAAATATTATTGATGATAAAGCGGTGCAGGATCAGGTTGGCTATGAGAAATACGATATTGTGGCGGCGAATATTCTGGCGGATGTGCTGGTACCTCTGACGCCGGTGATCGTACATCAGATGAAACCGGGAGCTGTGTATATTACAAGCGGTATTATCGACGATAAAGAAGAAGTTGTGGTAGAAGCTGTGAAAGCTGCAGGACTGACGGTGCTGGAAGTAAATTATCAGGGCGAATGGGTGTCTGTAGTTGCTAAGAAAGAGGAGTAGAAGATGCAGCATTTTTTTGTGACGCCGGATCAAGTGGAAGACACGAGGATTGTTGTGGAAGGTACGGATGTCAATCATATGAAGAATGTCCTTCGCTTGCGTCTCGGTGAAGAAGTGATGGTAAGTGATGGAAATAATCTGTCTTATTTATGCAAAGTTGAAGCTTATGAAGAGGATCGGGTGATTCTTGGGATACAGGAGACGAAGGAGGCAGACACAGAGTTACCGTCGAAGGTTTATCTGTTTCAGGGACTTCCCAAAGGTGACAAAATGGAGCTGATCGTCCAGAAGGCGGTAGAACTTGGAGTCTGTGAAGTGATTCCGGTTGCTATGAAGCGGTCTGTTGTGAAACTGGATCAGAAAAAAGCGCAGAAAAAATGTGCCCGCTGGCAGGAAATTGCCAAAAGTGCGGCAAAACAGGCGGGGCGCGGTTATATCCCGAAGGTACATGAGGTGTTATCCTACCGGGAGGCGCTTGCATACTCCGAGCAGCTGGACAGAGTGCTTCTGCCTTATGAACTGGCGGAAGGAATGAAAGAAACGAAGAAGGTGATCACTTCTATACTTCCGGGGCAGTCTGTGGGAATCTATATCGGACCGGAAGGCGGTTTTGAGAAAGAAGAAGTAGATCAGGCGTTGGAACAGGGCGCAGAAGTAATCACGCTTGGGAAACGGATTCTTCGCACAGAGACAGCAGGACTTGCCGCGCTGGCGGTGTTGATGTTCCATTTGGAAGGGTAGTTACATACCTTAATAACAAGAAAAAGAATGAGGAAGTAGATAGCATGAGAGAAATATATCTGGACAATTCTGCGACGACCAAAGCTTATGAGAGTGTGGGAGAGCTTGTATACAAAGTCATGTGTGAAGATTACGGGAATCCGTCTTCCAGACATGTAAAGGGAGTGACAGCGGAAGGTTATATCAAAGAGGCAAAGGAAATACTGGCGAAGCTTATGAAAGTACAGGAAAAAGAGATTTTCTTTACTTCCGGCGGAACAGAGAGCGATAATCTGGCGCTTATGGGGGCGGCAAGAGCCAACAGACGCGCAGGAAATCATCTGATCACTTCTTCCATTGAACATCCGGCCATTATTAATACGATGCGCCATCTGGAGGAAGAGGGCTTCCGTGTGACATTTCTTCCGGTAGATAAATACGGAAGGATTGAGCTTTCTGCATTGCAGGAGGCGCTCTGTCCGGAGACGATCTTAGTGTCTGTTATGTATGTGAACAACGAAGTGGGTTCGGTACAGCCGATTCAGGAAGCGGCTTCTATGGTAAAAGCTTATAATCAGAATATTCTGTTCCACGTGGATGCAGTGCAGGGATTCGGTAAATACAGAATCTATCCCAAACGATTAAAGGTAGATATGTGTTCAATCAGTGGTCATAAGATTCACGGGCCAAAAGGGATTGGCGCGCTCTATGTAGACAGCCATGTGAAGATACAGCCTATTGTATTTGGCGGTGAACAGCAAAAGAATGTCCGTTCCGGTACGGAAAATGTTCCCGGTATTGCGGGACTTGGGCTTGCGGCAAAGACCATTTACGATCAGTTGGATGAGAAAGTGGAACGGATGCGGGAATTGAAGGAGCATTTTATCGAAGGGGTATTGAAGATCGAAGATATAGTGATTCACGGACTTCCTGATGCAACCTCTGCGCCGCATATCATCAGCGTAGGGTTTGCAGGTATCCGAAGCGAAGTGCTCCTGCATGCGCTGGAAGAAAAAGGGATCTATGTATCTTCCGGTTCAGCCTGTGCGTCCAACCACCCGCAGGTCAGCGGTGTGTTAAAGGGAATCGGAGCAAAACAGGAATTTTTGGACGCTACCCTTCGCTTCAGTCTGTCAGAATTTACGACGTTAGAAGAGATTGACTATACATTGGATACCCTTTATAATATAGTACCGATACTTCGAAAATATACCAGACGATAGAGAGAAGATCGTCTGATCAAAGGAGAAATAAGGAATGAAATTTCATACATTTTTATTAAAATACGGAGAAATTGGATTAAAAGGTAAGAATCGTTATCTGTTTGAAGATGCGTTAGTGCGTCAGATCCGTTTTGCATTGAAGGATGTGGACGGGAATTTTCAGGTACACAAATCTCAGGCGAGAATTTATGTGGACTGTGAAGGAGAATACGATTATGAGGATACGGTAGAGCATTTGCAGAGAGTGTTTGGTCTTGTCGGAATCTGTCCGGTTGTCCGCATGGAGGATCAGGGCTTTGAGCAGTTGAAAAAAGATGTGGTTGCTTATATGGATGAAATGTATCCGGATAAGAATCTGACCTTCAAGGTGGAGGCAAGAAGAGCGAAAAAATCTTACCCGAAGACGTCCATGGAGATCAACTGTGATCTGGGAGAGGCGATTCTTGACGCATTTCCGGAGACAAAAGTAGATGTGCATAAGCCGGATGTCCTCCTGAATGTGGAAGTCCGTCAGGAGATCTATGTCTATTCTCAGATTATTCCGGGAGCCGGTGGTATGCCGGTAGGAACTGCCGGAAAGGCAATGCTTCTGTTATCCGGCGGAATTGACAGCCCGGTGGCAGGATATATGATCGCAAAGCGCGGTGTCGGCATTGAAGCAACTTATTTCCATGCACCTCCGTATACGAGTGAGCGTGCCAAACAAAAAGTAGTGGATCTTGCGAAGATCGTATCCAGATATTCCGGTCCGATCAAGCTTCATGTGGTGAATTTTACAGATATCCAGCTGTATATCTATGATCAGTGTCCACACGATGAATTGACGATCATCATGCGTCGATATATGATGCGGATTGCAGAGCATTTCGCGAAGAAAGACGATTGCCTTGGATTGATCACAGGAGAAAGCATTGGTCAGGTGGCAAGTCAGACTATGCAGAGCCTTGCGGCTACGAATGATGTATGTACTTTACCGGTATATCGTCCGGTGATCGGATTTGATAAGCGGGATATTGTAGAGATCGCGGAGAAGATTGACACATTTGAGACATCTATCCAGCCGTTTGAGGATTGTTGTACCATCTTTGTGGCAAAGCATCCAGTGACGAAGCCGAATATTGAGGTGATCCGCCGCTCTGAGGAGAAGCTGGCAGAGAAGATTGATGAGATGATGAAGACTGCTATTGAGACTGCAGAGATTATTGAAGTGCAGGCATAAAAAAAAGAATGTGCTCCGGCACATTCTTTTTCAAGCTTGTTATACGAGATAAGGCTTTAATACCTGAAGAACATTTTCAGCCTCTTCTCCTTCTGCGTGGATATTAAGATCAATATCCTTAGAAAGATCTAAACTGAAGATACCCATAATAGACTTAGCGTCAATTACGTATCTGCCGGATACAAGATCAAAATCGTAATCGTATTTGGTAATATCATTTACAAATGACTTTACTTTGTCGATAGAATTTAAAGAAATTTTAACTGTTTTCATCGGAACATACCTCCTTGGTTTTGTTTTGTTCTATACCTATCTTAGTTTTAAGAATGAAAAAAGTCAAGAATGAATTGTAAAAGAAAGGAAATATACAGGGTTATGAAGAAAGTAGCGCTGCACAATCTTGGATGTAAAGTAAATGCCTATGAGACCGAAGCTATGCAGGAATTGCTAGAAAAAAGCGGATATGAGATCGTGCCTTTTCAGGAGGGCGCAGATATTTACATTATCAATACTTGCACTGTGACCAATATCGCAGACCGTAAATCAAGGCAGATGCTCCACAGGGCGAGAAAGATGAATCCCGATGCCATTGTTGTGGCAGCAGGATGTTATGTCCAGACGGAGAAGGAGCAGGTGGACGAGTGTATTGATATCGTTGTGGGAAATAACAGGAAGCATGATATTGTAAAGATTCTGGAATCCTATGATTCTAAGCTGAAAAGAGAGATCATTGATATCAATCAGACCAGGGAATATGAGGAGCTTACGCTGGATCAGACTTCGGAGCATACGAGGGCATATCTGAAGGTGCAGGATGGATGTAATCAGTTCTGTTCCTATTGTATTATTCCTTATGCGAGAGGTCGTGTGAGAAGCCGTGCGTTGGAAAGTGTTGTAAAGGAAGTGAAGGCGCTGGCGGCAAATGGTTATCAGGAAGTGGTTCTTACCGGAATCCATCTGAGCTCTTACGGGGTCGATACAGGAGAAAGCCTTTTGTCTTTGATTCTTGCGGTTCATGAAGTGGAAGGGATCAAACGGATTCGTCTGGGGTCTCTGGAGCCGAGAATCATCACAGAGGAATTTGCAAAGACAATCTCCGGTCTTCCGAAAATGTGCCCGCATTTTCATTTATCCTTACAGAGTGGCTGCAATGCTACGCTGAAGCGGATGAACCGCAGATATACTGCGGAGGAATATTATGAGAAATGCGAGCTCCTTCGGAAATATTTTGACCATCCGGCGCTTACGACTGATATTATTGTAGGTTTCCCCGGGGAGACAGAGGAAGAATTTGAAGAGTCCAGAGCATTTGTGGACAAAGTCAGCTTCTATGAGACCCATGTATTCAAATATTCCAGACGGGAAGGAACGAAGGCGGCAGTAATGCAAGATCAGGTGCCGGAACCTGTGAAAGCGGCAAGAAGTAAGGTGCTTCTTGAACTGAATGAAAAGAAGCGTGCAGCTTACGAAGAGCGTCTGATCGGAACAACGCAGGAAGTGCTTATGGAAGAGCAAATGGAGATTGACGGTATCATCTGTCAGGTGGGACATACGAAAGAGTATGTGAAGATTGCATATGAGACGGAGGAGAATCTGTCGAATCAGATCGTAGATGTAGAAATTGAGAGTCATTTGCAAATCAAACATTGAATTTTTAAACGTAATAAGTTAAAATAAACTGTAAAGTATTTTTGGAGGACGTGAGTATATGAAAGATTTAAGCAATACACAGTTTTTTCAGGTAGAAAGCGGTCCGCAGATTCAGGCAAAAGATATTCTGGAGATCGTGTACAAGGCTCTGAGCGAAAAAGGTTACAATCCGGTGAACCAGATCGTGGGTTATATCATGTCAGGGGACCCTACTTATATTACCAGTTATAATGGGGCAAGAAGTCTGATCATGAAGATGGAGCGCGATGAGCTGGTAGAAGAGATGCTTAAGACGTATATCAAGCATAATCAGTGGGGATAATATCTATGAGAATCATGGGGCTGGATTATGGTACGAAGACAGTTGGTGTAGCGATCAGCGATGCGCTTGGGATTACTGCTCAGGCAGTCGAGACAATTACCCGGAAAGAAGAGAATAAGCTTAGGAAGACTTGTGCAAGGATTGAGGAACTGATCAAAGAATATGAGGTCGGCAAAATCGTGCTGGGACTTCCCAAGCATATGAACAATGATATCGGAATAAGAGCTGAAGCGGCGATAGACTTCGGCGAGATGTTGAAGAGACGGACAGGCCTTGACGTTGTGATGTGGGACGAGAGACTGACAACTGTGTCTGCAGAACGGACGTTGATGGAGAGTAAAATAAGACGCGAAGATCGTAAGAAATATATTGATAAGATTGCGGCAGTCTTTATATTGCAAGGTTATTTGGATGCACAGGATTCGTAAGATTCGTGAGGTGTTATTTTGATGGAAAAGATTAAGTTTATGTCTGAGGAGATGCAGGAAACAGATTTTTATGTGTTGGAGCAGACAAAAGTAAATGGAGTGTCTTACATTTTAGTGACGGATTCGGAGGAAGACGACGCGGAATGTTTAATTTTGAAAGATACATCAGCAGAAGATGATAAGGAAAGTGTCTACGAGATCGTGGAAGATGTGACAGAGCTTGGCGCGGTTTTGAAGATATTTGAGGAACTACTGGAAGATATTGAGATTGAAAGGTAAGAGCTTATGTCTATCAGTCAGGAAAAATTCAAAAAAATGCTGAAAGAAAAAGGTCTAAAAGTAACGAACCAGCGGTTACTTGTATTAGAGGTACTGGCAGACAATTGTCACAGACATTTGACTGCGGAAGATATCTATGAGCTGGTAAGAGAAGATTACCCGGAGATAGGGTTGGCGACTATTTACCGGACCGTACAGTTGTTATTAGAAATGCAGTTGGTTGATCGGATCAATCTGGATGATGGATGCGCACGTTATGAAATCGGCGAGGTTTATGATGGGAAGAATAAGCATCACCACCATCATTTGATCTGCAGGACATGTGGAAAGATAACCCCTTTCAAAGATGATCTGCTGGAAGAGCTGGAACGTCGGATTGAGGAAGAGGAAGGGTTTTATGTGTTGGATCACGAGCTAAAGTTCTACGGACAGTGTATGGATTGCCAGAAGAAGGCGAAACAGCGCGGAGAACACATGGAGGTGTAAACTTGAAGAAAGAGAATAATGGAAAGCTGCGTATCATTCCACTTGGCGGCTTGGAGAAGATTGGAATGAACATCACTGTCTTCGAGTATGAAGACAGTATTATTGTTGTGGATTGCGGGCTTGCATTTCCGGAAGATGATATGCTGGGAATCGATCTTGTTATTCCAGACGTCACTTATTTGAAAGATAATATCCAGAAGGTTAAGGGCTTTGTGATCACCCACGGTCATGAGGATCATATTGGTGCATTGTCCTATATACTTCGCGAAATGAATCTTCCGATCTATGCGACAAAGCTTACAATGGGAATCATTGAGAGAAAGCTCTCAGAGCATAATCTTCTGCGCAGCACAAGAAGAAAAGTAGTAAAGCATGGACAGTCCATTAATTTAGGACAATTTCGAATTGAATTTATTAAGACCAACCACAGTATTCAGGATGCAGCGGCGCTTGCGATCTATTCGCCGGCGGGAATTGTTGTGCATACGGGAGACTTTAAAGTGGATTATACACCGGTATTCGGTGATGCTATCGATCTGCAGCGGTTTGCAGAAATCGGAAAGAAGGGTGTTCTTGCGTTGATGTCAGACAGTACCAATGCAGAGCGTCCAGGATTTACCCAGTCAGAGCGAACGGTCGGAATTACATTTGATCATATTTTTGCAGAACATCAGAATACGAGAATCATCATTGCGACTTTCGCGTCAAATGTGGATCGTGTACAGCAGATCATCAACTCTGCATGCAAATATGACCGAAAGGTTGTAGTGGAAGGGCGCAGTATGGTGAATATCATTTCCGTTGCGCAGGAACTTGGCTATCTGCAGGTGCCGGATAAGACTTTGATTGAGATCGATCAGATGAAGAACTATCCGCCGGAGAAGACGGTGCTCATTACGACCGGAAGTCAGGGAGAGTCTATGGCGGCATTGTCTCGTATGGCGGCAGATGTGCATAAGAAAGTGACGATCATGCCGGGAGATACTGTTATCTTCAGTTCGAATCCGATACCGGGAAATGAAAAATCTGTATCAAGAGTAATCAATGAATTGTCGTCTAAGGGGGCAAATGTAATCTTCCAGGATGCCCACGTGTCAGGGCATGCCTGTCAGGAAGAGTTGAAGCTTATCTATTCCCTTGTAAAGCCGAAGTATGCGATTCCGGTACACGGCGAATATCGTCATTTGAAAGCAAATGCAGGGATTGCGAAAAACCTCGGAATCCCGAAAGAAAATATATTTATTTTACAATCCGGAGAAGTGCTGGAGGTAAGTGACAAAGAGGCGAAAGTAGTCGATAAAGTGCATACCGGAGAGATCTTAGTAGACGGACTCGGTGTCGGTGACGTAGGAAATATCGTTCTGCGTGACCGTCAGCATCTTGCAGAAGACGGAATACTGATCGTAGTGCTGACCTTGGAAAAAGGAAGCAATCAGCTTCTGGCGGGCCCGGATATCGTATCCCGCGGATTCGTCTATGTAAGAGAATCAGAAGGTTTGATGGAAGAAGCAAGAAAAGTGGTGACAGAAGCAGTGGAAGACTGCCTGACACATCAGCGCAACGCAGACTGGAGCAAGATCAAACTGGTGATCCGCGATACTATGAACGAATTTATATGGAAACGCACAAAGCGTAAACCAATGATTTTACCAATTATTATGGACGTGTAGTTGGGGACGTAGCCTTTTTGCAAAAGGCTACGTCCCAAATTGCGATTTGACCTGTCCCAAATTGAAAAAGGGGGTGTCCCAAATTGATCAGTAATGAGAGGATCGCGACGTATATTCATTCGCTGGAGGTGCCGGAAAGCCCGGTGATCGAGGCGATTGAGCAGGAGGCGCTGGATACGTTTGTGCCGATCATCAGGAAGGAAACGCAGAGCTTTTTGAAGGTTCTGCTGAAGATAAAGAAACCGCTTCGAATTTTGGAGGTGGGGACGGCTGTTGGTTTTTCGGCGATTTTGATGAGTGAGTATATGCCGGAGGGCGGCCATATTACGACGATTGAAAATTATGAGAAAAGAATTCCGATTGCGAGAGAGAATTTTCGGCGTGCGGGAAAGGAAGATCAGATTACATTGACTCCGGGAGATGCGCTGGAAGTTATGAAAGAACTTTCGGGACCTTATGATTTTATTTTCATGGATGCCGCCAAAGGACAGTACATCCATTATCTTCCGGAGGTGTTAAGGCTTCTTGCGCCGGAAGGGGTACTGATGTCTGACAATGTACTTCAGGATGGAGATGTGATTGAATCCCGGTTTGCAGTGGAGCGGAGAAACCGCACGATCCACAGCCGCATGAGGGAATATTTATATGAGCTTACCCACCACGAGGAGCTTCAGACATCACTGCTTCCGCTTGGGGACGGCGTAGCATTAAGTGTTAAAAAAGAAAGTCATTAAGAGCAATAAGAAGAAAGAGTTTTTAATAAAAAGGAGATAAAAATATGAAAAACAGGCGCCCGGAATTGTTGATTCCAGCAAGCAGTTTGGAAGTGCTTAAGACGGCAGTTGTATTTGGCGCAGATGCGGTCTATATTGGAGGCGAAGCCTTTGGGCTCCGCGCGAAAGCGAAAAATTTCTCCCGTGAAGAGATGGAAGCGGGAATTCTGTTTGCACATGAACATGGGGTAAAAGTTTATATTACGGTAAATATTCTGGCACATAACGATGATCTTCCTGAAGCGGAAGTCTATCTTCGTGAATTGAAGGAAATAAAGCCGGATGCTCTGATCATTGCCGATCCGGCAATTTATGAGCTGGCGAAAGAGATCTGTCCGGAGATCGAGCGCCACATCAGTACGCAGGCAAATAATACAAATTACGGTACTTACAATTTCTGGTGGAAGCAGGGTGCCAAAAGAGTGGTGTCTGCAAGAGAACTCTCTTTAAAAGAAATTAAGGAAATCCGGGAGCATATTCCTGAGGAAATGGAAATTGAGAGTTTTATCCACGGCGCGATGTGTATTTCTTATTCCGGCAGATGTCTGTTAAGCAACTTCTTTACCGGAAGAGATGCCAATCAGGGAGCCTGCACACATCCGTGTCGCTGGAAGTATTCAATCGTAGAAGAGACGAGACCGGGAGAGTATATGCCGGTATACGAAAATGAGCGCGGCACGTACATTTTCAATTCAAAAGATCTGTGCATGATCGGTCATATACCGGAAATGATCGATGCGGGAATCGACAGCTTTAAGATTGAAGGTCGTATGAAAACAGCGCTTTACGTCGCTACGGTTGCGAGAACTTATCGCCTTGCCATTGATGATTATCTCAAGGATCCAAAATTGTATGAGGCAAACATGCCATGGTATCTGGAGCAGATTTCCAATTGTACGTATCGTCAGTTCACAACCGGGTTCTATTTTGGCAAGCCGACGGAAAAGACACAGATCTACGATAACAATACTTATGTGAAGGGATACACGTATCTTGGAATCATCGGGGAAGAAAAGGACGGCATGTACCGCATTGAACAGAGAAATAAATTCTCGGTCGGTGAAAGTATTGAGATTATGAAACCAAATGGTGAAAATATAGAGGTGACGGTGAAACGTATTGTGGACGAAGAAGGTCAGGAGCAGGAGAGCGCGCCGCATCCAAAACAGGTGCTTTATGTAGATCTCGGACATGAGGCAGAGCAATACGATATTCTCAGACGAAGAGAAGAATAAAGAATCGTTATCAAGAATATTAAGAGAAATTAAGAAATTAGAAATAGCGGATTTCTTGCTTTTTAGCAGGAGATCCGCTATACTGTTTTTACAAAATCTTTAAAATCTTATTTTCATTCAACGCCTGATATTTCGGGCATTGTTCTATGGCAGTCGCCGGAAAAGATTCCATAAGATTTGGTGGAAAAGCACAAAAAATGTAATTGTCACATAGACTAGAAGCAAACACTTTAAGAGGTGCTTTTCGTGAAATCATTTCCTCAACCCCTCACAGCTTCTGAAGAAAGATATTATCTGCAAAAATATACAGAGGGTGATCTTGAAGCAAAACATATTCTGATAGAGCGGAATCTGCGCCTTGCAGCACATATTGTGAAAAAGTATCAGTCCATGGAGGAGGATACGGAGGATCTTTTGTCCATTGGAACCATCGGCCTCATCAAAGCGGTCGTCACTTTTAACCCCGATAAAAGTGTAAGACTTGGCACGTATGCGGCAAGGTGTATTGAAAATGAGATTCTGATGTATCTTCGGACAAAGAAAAAATCCTCCAGGGAGGTGTCTCTGTATGAACCGATTGGAACAGACCGGGAAGGCAATGAGATTCAGCTCTTTGATGTGATCGAGACAGAAGGCGAGGATGCACATTCGAAGGTGGAATTAAAAGAGGATATCCGAATGTTGTATCAGCGCGTAGAGAAGGAACTGACACCTAGAGAGCGGACGGTTTTGAAGCTTCGCTACGGGCTTTACCATGAGGAGGAATATACGCAGAAGGAAATTGCCAGAAGACTTGGTATTTCCAGATCTTATGTGTCCAGAATCGAGAAAGGTGCCATTGCAAAATTGAGGGGATATTTCGAAATGTAACCAGTGATGAGACGACAGATGAAAGAGGTGTTAGGATGGCATTTAGTACAGTGGCGTCTGCAGTTCTTCACGGAGTGCAGGCGGAAATTATTCAGGTGGAGACAGATGTAAGCAATGGTCTTCCGGTTTTTCATATGGTAGGGTATCTGTCTTCTGAGGTCAAGGAAGCGGCAGAGCGTGTGCGCACTGCAATTCAAAATTGCGGGATGCAGCTTCCGCCTAAGAAGATTGTGGTAAATTTAGCACCTGCCACAATGCGGAAACGGGGCGCGTCATACGATCTCCCGATTGCGTTGTCAGTTCTTGCGGCTATGGGTGTATTTTCGGCGGAAAGTCTTCGCGGAGTAGTAGTCGCAGGTGAGCTTGGGCTTGGCGGAGCTGTGCAGAAGATCTCAGGGATACTTCCCATTGTAAAGCGGGCAAAGGAGTGTGGGTATCATACCTGCATTGTGCCAAAAGAAAATGTAACAGAAGGAGCGCTTGTGGAAGGTGTGCGGATTCTGGGAGCAGATACACTTTTGGCGGTATGCCGGTATTTGAAAGGAGAGGAGGAACTTTCCTGGGCAGCGGGGCTTGGGAAGGAGAAGTGGGAAGCAATACGAAACGCAGAGGAGCTGGACGAGCAGATTGATTTCTGCCATATCAGGGGACAGGAGATTGTGAAGAGAGCGGCGGAAGTAGCTGTGTCCGGCGGACATAATCTTCTTCTTGCAGGACCTCCGGGGAGCGGGAAGTCTATGACGGCAAAAGCTATTACAAGTATTCTTCCCTCACTTTCTATGGAAGAGAGTCTGGAGATTACCAGAATTTACAGTGTGCTCGGACTTTTGAGGGAAGATCACCCGCTGATCACGGCAAGACCTTTTCGAAATGTTCATCATACAACGACAAAGGCGGCGCTTGTGGGCGGCGGGAATCCGCCCTTGCCGGGAGAAATCAGTCTTGCCCACGGCGGTGTCTTATTTCTGGACGAGCTGACGGAATTTCAAAAACCGGTACTGGAAGTGCTGCGGCAGCCTCTGGAGGAGCAGGAAGTTCATCTGTCCAGAAGCCATGGGAATTATGTGTTTCCGGCAGATGTGATGTTGGTGGCAGCGATGAATCCGTGTCCCTGCGGCAATTATCCGGACCCGGAGAAGTGCAGCTGCACGCCGGGACAGATTCAGCGGTATCTTGATACGGTCAGTCAGCCGTTTCTCGATCGGATGGACCTGTGCGTGGAAGCCCCGAGAATTTCCTATGAGGAGCTAAAAAAAACGGAAGAGGGAGAGTCGTCCGGGGAGATAAGGCTTCGGGTGGAACGGGCAAGGGCGATTCAAAATGAGCGCTATGCCGGAACAAAGATTCGGGTCAATGCAAGGCTTGGAGTGAAAGAACTTCCCATTTATTGTAAGCTGGGGGAAAAAGAAGAACAGCTGATGGAACAGGCATTTCACCGACTTCATCTGACCGCGCGGACCTATCACAGAATCTTGAAAGTTTCAAGAACGATCGCAGATATGGAAGGGGTTGACCGGATTCGGACGAAGCATATCAAAGAGGCGCTTGGCTATCGGACGCTGGAGAAGAAATATTGGGGGAGATAAAAGAATGATGTACGAATATTGGCTGGCGCGGGTGCATCCGCTGTCGAATCAGAAAAAACAAAAACTGAGAGCATGTATAGGAAGTGCAAAAGAAATATATTATATAGAAGAAACGCAGATATATCAGTTGGATTTTTTGACGAAGAAAGATCAGGCGGTATTGGCAGAAGCAAAAAAAGAGCTCCGTCTGGAAGAAACATATCGGGCATTGGAAGAACACGGAATCCGGTTCCTTCCGTACTTCGATAAAGAGTATCCTGGCAGGCTTCGTAAGGCGTTATCTCCTCCTTATGCACTGTATGTCAAAGGGCGCCTTCCAGAAGAAGAGAAGGTATCTGTGGCGATCGTGGGGGCGAGAAAATGTACTCCTTACGGTGAAGAGATGGCGCTTGCATACGGAGAGAGGCTTGCAGAAGCAGGAATCCAGATTATCAGCGGTATGGCAAGAGGGATTGACGGAGCAGCACAGAGAGGGGCGTTGAACGGAGGAGGAAGAACGTATGGGGTGCTTGGGTGTGGAGTGGATATCTGTTATCCGAGAGAGCACCGGGGACTCTACTGTGATATTTTGAAAGAAGGAGGACTTCTGTCAGAACAACTTCCCGGAGAGCCGCCTCTTGCAGGCTATTTTCCTGCCAGAAACCGAATCATCAGCGGACTGTCTGATCTGGTGCTTGTGATGGAGGCAAAAGAACGCAGCGGTTCCCTGATCACAGCAGATATGGCGCTGGAGGAGGGAAAGGACGTATTCGCTCTGCCGGGGCTTGCGACAAGTCCCATGAGCCGGGGCTGCCACAGATTGATCGCACAGGGGGCAGGGATCCTTTTAAGCCCGGAAGATTTGTTGGAAATGTTAGGATATCAAAAGGAAAAACTCTGTCAAAAACCAGACAAAAATGAAAAAATGCTTGAAACAACAGAAAATATAGTGTATAGTTGTCTCGGTTTGTATCCAAAAGGCGTTCAGAGTCTGTCTGTTGAGACAGGGCTTGCACCGCCAGACTTGATAGAGCAATTGATGACATTAGAATTACAGGGATATATCAAAGAAGTATCTAGAAATCAATATATCAAAGTCCGTTAAAAGTAAGTACGGGCTTTATGGAGGAAGTATTTTTATGGCACGTTATCTTGTGATCGTGGAGTCACCGACAAAGGTGAAGACAATTAAAAAATTTTTGGGGAGCAATTATGTAGTGACTGCGTCCAACGGGCATGTGCGTGATCTCCCTAAGAGTCAGCTTGGCGTTGATCCGGAAAATGATTTTGAACCGAAATATATTACGATCCGTGGGAAAGGGGAAATTCTCGCCAATCTTCGAAAAGAAGTAAAAAAGGCAGATAAAGTTTATCTCGCAACTGACCCGGACCGTGAGGGAGAAGCAATTTCATGGCATCTTTGTAAAGCGCTGAAACTGGATGAGAAGAAAACCTACCGGATCAGTTTTAATGAGATCACAAAAAAAGCAGTGAAAGAATCTTTGAAGCACGCACGCGAGATCGATATGGATCTTGTGGATGCACAGCAGGCAAGGCGTGTGCTGGACCGTGTCGTAGGATATAAGATCAGTCCGCTTCTGTGGGCGAAAGTAAAGAGGGGATTGAGTGCAGGCCGTGTGCAGTCTGTAGCGCTTCGCATCATTGCAGACAGAGAAGAAGAGATCAATGCATTTATCCCGGAAGAATATTGGACACTGGATGCCAATCTGAAAGTAGATTCTGAGAAAAAGCTTTTAAGTGCAAAATTCTATGGAACAGAGAAAAAGAAGATTACGATTTCCTCTAAGGAACAGTTAGATCAGATCGTCAAAGAATTAGAAGGAGTATCTTACCGTGTGGCAGATGTCAAAAAAGGAGAGAGGATCAAAAAAGCTCCGTTGCCATTTACTACCAGTACCTTGCAGCAGGAGGCATCCAAAGCCTTGAATTTTGCAACTTCTAAGACGATGCGTATCGCACAGCAGTTATATGAAGGAATTGACATTAAAGGAAATGGAACCGTAGGTCTTATTACTTATCTCCGTACAGATTCAACAAGAATCTCAGAGGAAGCGGATGAAAATGTAAGAAATTATATTGAAGAGCAGTATGGCAAGCAATATGTGGCTGTAGGAGAGGCGAAGACCGGAACAGATAAGAAGATTCAGGATGCGCATGAAGCTATTCGTCCGACAGATCCTGCCCGTACACCGGCTGCTATGAAGGAATCTCTGACACGCGATCAGTTCCGTCTATATCAGCTGATCTGGAAACGTTTTCTTGCAAGCCGCATGAAGCCTGCGAGATATGAGACCACATCTGTGAAGATTGCAGCAGGCGATTATCGTTTTACAGTGTCTGCGTCGAAGGTTGCCTTTGATGGGTTCCGCATGATCTATACGGAAGCAGGAGAAGAAAAAGAAGAGAGCAATGTACTTGCGAAGAGTCTGGACAAAGATTCTGTGCTGCAATATGAGAGCTTTGATTCCAAACAGCATTTCACACAGCCGCCGGCACATTATACGGAAGCTGCGCTTGTTAAGACACTGGAAGAATTGGGCATCGGCCGTCCAAGTACGTATGCGCCGACGATCTCTACGATCATTGCAAGACGCTATGTAGCAAAAGAAAATAAGAATCTGTATCTTACAGAAATCGGAGAAGTGGTCAACAATATTATGAAACAGTCTTTCCCAAGTATTGTGGATGTTAATTTTACCGCAAATATGGAAAGTCTGCTGGACGGAGTAGAAGAAGGAAAAGTGAATTGGAAGACGATCATTGAGAATTTCTACCCGGATATTGAAGAAGCAGTTGAGAAGGCTCAAAAAGAGCTTGCGGAAGTCAAGATTGAGGATGAGGTGACGGACGTTGTCTGTGAACAGTGCGGACGGAACATGGTGATCAAGTACGGACCTCACGGAAGATTCCTTGCCTGTCCCGGATTCCCGGAATGCCGCAATACGAAGCCATATCTTGAGAAAGTCGGAGTGGCGTGCCCGATTTGCGGAAAAGATGTAGTGCTCAGAAAAACGAAAAAGGGCAGAAAGTATTACGGTTGTGAAGATAATCCGGAATGTGAATTTATGTCATGGCAGAAACCTTCCGATCAGAAATGCCCTCGATGCGGAAGTTATATGGTGGAGAAGGGAAATAAGCTCTGCTGTAGCAACGAACAGTGCGGATTTGTAGAGAATCAGAAAAAAGATAAAAATAAGTAGGAAATAAGTGCGAAATTCATTGAATATTATAAAATTGTATGATAATATAGCCTCATAGGATGGAGGAGTGCAGATGAGCGTACAGTTATTAGACAAAACAAGAAAAATCAACAAATTGTTGCATAACAACAATTCAAGTAAAGTAGTCTTCAATGATATATGTGAAGTCCTTACAGAAATATTGGATTCAAATACGCTTGTTGTGAGCAAAAAAGGAAAAGTTCTTGGTGGAAGTAAATGTGAGGATGTTCCGTATATTGAAGAACTTATTGAAAAAGAAGTTGGAAAACATATCGATGATATGTTAAATGAGCGTTTGCTCAGTATCCTGTCAACGAAGGAAAATGTCAATCTTGAGACACTGGGATTTTCGGAGGAAGCTTCCAGAGGATATCAGGCGATCATTACGCCGATTGATATCGCAGGAGAGCGCCTGGGAACTTTGTTTATCTACAAGCAGCATGAAATGTATGAGATTGACGACATTATCTTAAGCGAATATGGGACAACCGTAGTTGGTCTTGAGATGCTTCGCTCTGTAAATGAAGAGAGTGCGGAGGAGACAAGAAAAGAGCATATTGTTCAGTCAGCGATCAGCACATTATCTTATTCAGAGCTTGAGGCGATCATCCATATCTTTGAGGAGTTAAATGGTTCCGAAGGAATTCTGGTAGCCAGCAAGATTGCAGACAGAGTCGGAATTACCCGTTCTGTGATCGTCAATGCTCTTCGCAAATTTGAGAGTGCAGGAGTGATCGAGTCCCGTTCATCCGGTATGAAGGGAACTTATATCAAGGTGGTAAATGATTATGTATTTACCGAATTAGAGAGAATCAAATCAGAAAAAAGCAATTAAATGATTTCAAGAGAAAAAGAATGGATGAGGGTGTCGGGAAACTGATGCCCTCATTGTGAATCTGGAGGAAATTATGGAACGGTTTAAAGGCAGCACTGCAAGATTAAAAATGAAAAAAATGATTTTAGACGGCGGCTATTTTAATGACACGGAATATATTTGTAAAGTGGCTGCATACGAGAAGGAACAGGCGAATATTTATTTACTGACAGGGAAGACAGAGCTTACGGAATTTTCTCTGGATGCCATTTACGAGTGTGTGCTGGACGAGGAGGAACAAGAGACTGCCTGTGCAGGAGTGATACGGGAAAGATATTGGAGCAAGCATGGAAAAGTTCTCGTTTTTCATATTGAAAATGGATTTTATAAAAAAAACGTAAACTAAAATAAAGTGTGTTGACAAAACAAAGAGAGAGTGCTATTTTATATCTAGAGTCTTTTAGCACTCTCTTTTTGTGAGTGCTAACAATCGAATGTTATTTATTAAGGAGGAATAGATATGAAGTTAGTACCATTAGGAGACAGAGTTGTTTTAAAACAGGTGGCTGCAGAGGAAACAACAAAATCAGGAATCGTGATTCCGGGACAATCAAAAGAAAAACCACAGCAGGCAGAAGTTATTGCTGTCGGACCTGGTGGAACAGTAGATGGTAAGGAGGTTCAGATGAACGTTGCAGTAGGAGATCAGGTCATTTATTCCAAATATGCAGGAACAAATGTAGAGATCGAAGATGAAGAGTACATCATCGTAAGACAGGATGACATCCTGGCAATCTGCGAGCAGTAATACTTCAACCGGAAGAAGCAAAGATTTCCGGGTGAGAGTACTGCGAATGTGAAGAATTATAAATTAGAAAATTTTCAGGAGGCGTATGATCATGGCAAAAGAGATTAAATATGGAGCAGAGGCAAGAGCAGCCTTAGAAGCTGGTGTAAATCAGCTTGCAGATACAGTAAGAGTAACACTTGGACCAAAAGGACGTAACGTCGTTCTTGACAAATCCTTTGGCGCACCGCTTATTACAAATGATGGTGTGACAATCGCAAAAGAGATTGAGCTGGAAGATGCTTTTGAGAACATGGGCGCACAGCTGATCAAAGAAGTTGCTTCTAAGACAAATGATGTTGCCGGAGACGGAACAACAACAGCAACCGTTCTTGCTCAGGCAATGGTACATGAAGGAATGAAGAATCTGGCAGCAGGAGCTAACCCGATCATTTTAAGAAAGGGAATGAAGAAAGCAACAGACACTGCTGTAGATGCAATTAAAAAAATGTCCAGCAAAGTAACAGGAAAAGACCAGATCGCGAAAGTAGCTGCAATTTCCGCAGGAGATACAGAAGTCGGAGAGATGGTAGCAGATGCTATGGAGAAAGTTTCCAATGACGGCGTGATCACAATTGAAGAGTCTAAGACAATGAAGACAGAGCTGGATCTTGTAGAAGGTATGCAGTTCGACCGTGGATATATTTCCGCATATATGGCAACAGATATGGATAAAATGGAAGCAAACCTGGATGATCCGTACATCCTGATCACAGATAAGAAGATTTCCAATATTCAGGATATCCTGCCGCTCTTAGAGCAGATCGTACAGTCCGGTGCAAGACTTCTTATCATTGCAGAGGATATTGAGGGCGAAGCTCTTACAACACTGATCGTCAACAAACTGCGTGGAACCTTCAACGTTGTTGCAGTAAAAGCACCGGGATATGGCGACAGAAGAAAAGAGATGCTCAAAGACATCGCAACACTTACAGGTGGTCAGGTGATTTCTGATGAGCTTGGCATGGATCTGAAAGAAACAACAATGGATCAGCTTGGCCGTGCAAAATCTGTAAAAGTACAGAAAGAAAATACAGTAATCGTAGATGGTATGGGCGATAAGAAAGCAATCGCTGACCGTGTGTCTCAGATCAAGGCACAGATCGAAGAGACAACATCTGATTTTGACAGAGAGAAACTTCAGGAAAGACTTGCAAAACTTGCAGGCGGTGTTGCTGTGATCCGTGTAGGAGCTGCGACAGAGACAGAGATGAAAGAAGCAAAACTTCGTATGGAAGATGCGCTTGCAGCAACAAGAGCAGCAGTGGAAGAAGGAATCATCGCCGGAGGCGGATCTGCTTATATCCATGTGGCAAAAGAAGTGGCAAAAGTAGTTGCAGAGCTTGACGGAGATGAGAAGACTGGTGCCAATGTCGTATTAAAGGCACTGGAAGCACCTCTGTTCAGAATCGCTGCAAATGCTGGACTGGAAGGCTCTGTCATCATCAGCAAAGTATCAGAAGCAAAACCGGGCGTAGGATTTGACGCGTTGACAGAAAATTATGTAGATATGGTAGAGAACGGAATTCTTGACCCTGCAAAGGTTACAAGAAGTGCTCTTCAGAATGCGACAAGTGTTGCTTCTACATTACTTACAACAGAATCTGTTGTGGCAAATATCAAAGAAGAGGCACCGGCAATGCCAGCAGGCGGAGCAGGAATGGGAATGATGTAATTTCCATAAACAGACATTTATTAAAAATTTGAAAACTCCCAGAGATGGGAGTTTTCTTTTTCTATAGAAGTATGCTACAATACAGATACAATGTAAATGTTGGAGGAAGAGACATGAGTGACTTTTATACAGAACAATTGATTAAAAAACAGACAACAGGAAAGGACCGCATGATCAAGATTCTTTTGATTTTGCTTACAGTAGTGTCGGTGTTGATCATATTTATATTTCCATTCGGTATTATCCTTCCGGTAGCGCTTATCGCTCTGGATGTATTTATGTTTCAGAGAATGGATGTTGAATATGAGTATCTGTTTGTCAACGGAGATCTTGATATCGACAAGATTATGCACAAAGCAAGACGTAAGAGAGTGTGTTCCGTCAATATCAATGATGTGGAGATTCTTGCACCGGCGGATTCGGGAGATGCGAGACAGTATCAGAGAGCGAAGACGCAGGATTACACATCTGCATCCGGAAGCAAGAACGTATATGCCCTTGTAGTAAATGAGAAGGGTGTGTTGAAAAAGATTTTATTTGAGCCAAATGATTCGATCGTGGAAGGATTTTTCCTCATGGCTCCGAGAAAAGTTGTAAGAAAAAAATAGGAAAAATCAAGGAAAGTGCAAAAAGCGGTTGACAATGTCCGGTCGGATTAGTTAATATAGCAGTTATAATGTTTTTTATTATCCGTCCTAATAATAAATTAGGGCGGATGATTGTAACATACACAGAAGGAGAAAGGAGATTATCATGGGAAAGATTATTGGGGAAGGGATTACATTTGATGACGTATTGCTGGTGCCGGCATATTCAGAGGTGATTCCAAATCAGGTGGATTTATCTACTTATCTTACAAAGAAGATCAAATTAAACATACCGATGATGAGTGCCGGTATGGACACAGTTACAGAGCATCGTATGGCAATTGCTATGGCGCGTCAGGGAGGCATCGGTATTATCCATAAAAATATGTCTATTGCGGAACAGGCAGAAGAAGTAGACAAGGTAAAACGTTCAGAGAATGGTGTTATCACAGATCCGTTCTATCTCTCTCCGGAGCATACACTGGAGGATGCAAATAATCTCATGGCGAAATTCAGAATCTCCGGTGTTCCGGTGACAGAAGGAAAGAAGCTTGTAGGTATCATCACAAACCGTGATTTGAAATTCGAAGAAGATTTCTCTAAGAAGATCAAAGAGTCTATGACATCAGAAGGACTGATCACAGCTTTGGAAGGAACAACTCTGGAAGAGGCGAAGAAGATTCTTGCAAAGGCGAGAAAAGAGAAACTTCCGATCGTAGATAAAGACTTTAATTTAAAAGGTCTTATTACAATTAAAGATATTGAGAAGCAGATCAAGTATCCATTGTCTGCAAAAGACTCCCAGGGACGTCTTCTGTGCGGTGCGGCAATCGGTATCACAGCTAATTGTCTGGAGCGCGCACAGGAACTTGTCAATGCACATGTAGACGTTGTTGTTATGGATTCAGCTCATGGACATTCTGCAAACGTAATCCGTACAGTAGAGATGGTAAAATCCAAATTCCCGGATCTTCAGGTAATTGCAGGTAACGTGGCAACAGGAGCTGCAACAGAAGCGCTGATCAAAGCGGGCGTAGATGCAGTGAAGGTAGGTATCGGACCTGGATCTATCTGTACGACCCGTGTAGTTGCAGGTATTGGTGTACCTCAGATCTCAGCAGTTATGGATTGCTATGAAGTGGCTGATAAATATGGAATCCCGATCATTGCAGACGGAGGAATCAAGTATTCCGGAGATATGACTAAGGCAATTGCAGCAGGAGCAAATGTATGTATGATGGGAAGCATTTTCGCAGGATGTGACGAAAGCCCGGGAACATTTGAACTGTATCAGGGAAGAAAATACAAAGTATACCGTGGTATGGGTTCTATTTCCGCTATGGAAAATGGAAGTAAAGACCGTTACTTCCAAAGTGATGCTAAGAAACTTGTTCCGGAAGGTGTTGAAGGACGTGTTGCATATAAGGGAACTGTCGAAGACACTGTATTCCAGTTGATGGGAGGTCTTCGTTCCGGTATGGGTTACTGCGGAACTCCTACGATTGAAGACTTGAAGAAGAACGGACAGTTTGTGAAGATCTCTTCTGCTTCTTTAAAAGAAAGTCATCCACATGACATTCATATTACAAAAGAAGCTCCAAACTATAGTGTGGACGAGTAGGAAGGAAGAAAAGATGGCTGGTACATTTGGAACAACAAGTAAAGGCGAGGCTGCTCAGTTATATGAGATCAGGAATGCGTCCGGAATGTGTGCCTGTATTACAGATTATGGGGCAAATCTTGTAAAGCTGTTTGTGCCGGACAGGGAAGGAAAGCTGACAGATGTAGTCCTTGGTTATGAGGATGCCTCCGGCTACGAAGAGGGAACCTGCTTTATCGGTGCTGTAGTCGGAAGAGTGGCAAACCGCATTGGCGGAGCTTCTTTCGAGTTGAACGGCAAAACGTATACGCTTACAGATAATGATCAAGGCAATACACTGCACAGCGGCAGAGATTTTACGAATCAGAGAATGTGGGAAGTAGAGAAGCTTGCGGAAGACAGTATTACACTGAAGCTGCACAGCCCGGAAGGAGATCAGGGATATCCGGGAAGCGTAGATCTCTTCGTGACATATTCTGTGACAGAAGATAATAGTCTGTCCATTCATTATACAGGAACTCCTACAGAGGATACGCTTTTGAATCTCACAAATCACAGTTATTTTAATCTGGCAGGACATGAAGCCGAGAGTGTGCTTTCGCAGAAGGTGATGATTCAGGCAGAGTCCTATGCGAGAGCCGACGCAAGTTCTATTCCTACAGGGGAACTGGTTCCGGTAGAAGAAACTCCGATGGATTTCCGTAAGGAAAAAGCGATCGGACAGGATATTGAGGCGGATTACGAGGCGCTGAATTTCGGCAGAGGCTATGACCACACATGGGTGATCGATGGCAGCGGAATGCGCAGGGCGGCAGTGATGCGTGCAGAAGAGACCGGTATTACGATGGAGGTCTGGACAGATCTTCCGGGAGTGCAGTTTTATACGGCAAACTATGTAGAAGATGAAAAAGGTAAGGACGGTGTTATATACGGAAGAAGAAGCGCTGCCTGCTTTGAAACACAGTATTTCCCGGATGCGATCCACAAAGACAATTTCAGAAAGCCGATCGTGCGTGCCGGTGAGGAATATTGTACAACGACTGTGTATAAATTTTTATAAAGGATAATCTTCATAAAATCCTAAGTAACTTTTCATAGAAATGTGAGAAATATGTGGTATGATAATACAAGATGTTCGATGGAGAGTTTACCAAGAGATGAAGAAGAAACGATACAGAAAGCCGTTAAGCGCGGCTCAGAGAAAAAGAAAGGTCCAGCGAAACATTCGTCTGGGCCTTGTTTTGTTACTGGCGATGTTTGTGTTGACCGGTGTGCTGAAGATCATTCACCCGTCTTTATTTTCGCAGAAATATTATGAGCTGGACGGCGACAATATTGATGCATGCAGACCGGAGATGGAAGTAGATCTTCTTACACCCAACGAGTATTCAAGACCGGGGACAAAGACGGAGAAGATCACGGCAATTGTGATTCATTATACAGCGAACCCGGGTGCCACAGCCAGAGGAAACAGGGATTATTTTGAAAATTTAAAAAATACTCATATTACGAAGGCGAGCAGCAACTTTGTTGTGGGCTTGGACGGGGAGATCATTCAGTGTGTGCCGACGTGGGAAGTGGCTTATGCATCCAATGACAGGAATAAGGACAGCGTATCGATTGAATGCTGCCATCCGGATGAGAGCGGGAAATTTACAGAGAAGACATATCGCTCTATGGTACAGCTTTCTGCGTGGCTCTGTCTTAAATTCGATCTTACAGAGAAGAATCTTATCCGCCACTATGATGTAACGGGAAAGAACTGTCCAAAATATTTTGTGGAAGATGAGGCGGCATGGGAGACCTTTAAAGCAGATGTGGGAAAAACGCTCGCAGAGGCGAAATAAAGGGCTTACAGCGGTGAAATAGCTTGCACTGTCCGAAAATTGTTGATATAATACACACGCATATAAAGGCTGGGAGGACAGGACAAGGAGAGACAACATGAACGATTTGGAAATGTACAGGGAACAGTTAAGCCTTTGTGATGACAAGATCATAGACGCGCTTGTGGAGCGCGGGAAGATTGTGGAGAAGATCATGGCATATAAAGAAGAGTATGGTATGCCGATTCTTCAGCCGCAGCAGGAGACAAAACAAAAGGTAAGACTGGAAGCAAAGCTTGAGGGAAATAAATACAAAGAAGAGATTTATGATATATTCCGAAGAATTTTACGCAACAGCAAACGGATACAGGCAAGAAAGCTCTTTGGCTATAATATTGTGCTGATTGGATTTATGGGAGCGGGGAAAACAACCATTTCAGATTATCTGAGCACAATGTTTGCAATGAAGGTTGTGGAGATGGACGGACTGATCGCAGAGAGGGAAGGGATGAGCATCCCGGATATTTTTGCGACGTACGGTGAAGAATATTTCCGTGATCTGGAGACGAATCTTCTGAAAGAGCTGCAGGAGGAGAGTAATCTGGTGATTTCCTGTGGCGGAGGAGCTGCTCTTAGAGCGTGTAATGTAGCTGAGATGAAGAAGAATGGCAGGGTTGTTCTTCTGACCGCAAGTCCGGAAGTGATCTTAGATCGTGTGAAGGACAGTGATGACCGTCCGGTGCTGAAGGGACGTAAAAGTATAGAAGGAATAACAGAATTGATGGAACAGCGCCGCGAGCGGTATGAAGCGGCGGCAGATATTGTGATTCAGACAGACCATAAGAGTGTGCAGGAGATTTGTGAGGAATTAATTCAGCGTCTGTCGGAAATGGATGAGGAGTAATGTTTGATTATTTTTTCCCGGACCGGTATATCGCGTCCACTTATGTGATTGATTTTGAAAAATTGTATGAAAAGGGAGTCAGAGGCCTGATCTTTGACATTGACAATACATTAGTGCCGCACGGGGCGCCGGCGGATAAGCGGGCAGTGGAATTATTTGCCAGACTTAAGAAGATCGGATTCCGATGCTGTCTGATTTCCAACAATCAGGAGCCGCGTGTCAAGATGTTTAACGAGAAGATTCAAGTAGACTACATCTATAATGCACATAAGCCATCTACGAAGAATTATCGAAGAGCGATGGAGATCATGGGCACAAAGGAAGAGAGCACCGTGTTTATCGGGGATCAGCTCTTTACAGATGTGTGGGGCGCCAAGCGTGCGGGGATTCCGAATATCCTCGTGAAACCAATTCATCCGAAGGAAGAAATACAGATTGTAATAAAGCGCCGTCTTGAGGCAATCGTGCTTCATTTTTATAAGAAAAGTCTCAAATAAAAAAAGGTTGAAAAAACCGGTAATATATTATAGAATAAAAAGAGCGAATAGAACGAAAAGTGCCAATGCGCACAATTTAAGGAGGATAAAGAAATGGCAAAGAAGTCAGCAGGCGAATTTAGAAATGGCATGACACTTGAAATCGATGGAAAGGTATGTCAGGTTGTTGAATTTATGCATGTAAAACCGGGAAAAGGCGCAGCTTTTGTCCGTGTGAAATTAAGAGATATCATTAACGGTGGTGTGATTGAGACGACATTCCGTCCGACAGAGAGCTTTGACGAAGCGTTCATTGAGAGAAAGAAAATGCAGTATTTATACAATGATGGGGAACTGTATTACTTCATGGACAATGAGACATTTGACCAGATCGCAGTAAGCTCTGAAGATGTAGGAGATTCTCTGAAGTTTGTAAAAGAGAACGAGGAAGTAAGCGTAAGCATTTACCAGGGAAAACCATTTGCAATTGAGCCACCTCTTACAGTAGAACTTCGTGTTACAGAGACAGAGCCTGGATTCAAGGGCAATACAGCACAGGGAGCTACTAAGCCGGCAATTGTTGAGACAGGTGCACAGGTTGCAGTTCCATTATTCGTAGAACAGGACGAGATGATCAAGATCGATACACGTACTGGCGAATACTTATCAAGAGCATAAGGAAAACTTAATAAGATCCTAAGAAGAAAAGCCTTGCAAATCATGCGAGGCTTTTTTATAATAGAAATCACCATAAATCTTATTCAAAGAAATCTGAATTTCTTGGCAGAGATCTTGCCGGTATTCAACAAAAGTTCGAAAAAAACACACCTGCCTGCGTGGCCGGAAAGGAGAAAAATGACATATTGTCAATTTGTGCAGGAGGTAAAAGAAAAAGTGAAAGAGGGGGTGAAAGCCGATCAGTCTGTAACACTCTATACGTCGGTAAAAAATAACGGTGTGAAGAGGACGGGGCTTATGTTCTCGGAGCAGGGAATCAATGTGGCGCCGGCCATATATCTGGAATCTTTTTATGAAGATTATCAAAAGGGACAGCGGCTGGAGGATGTGGCTGATGAAATTCTTGTGCTGTATGGAAAAGTGAAGGCGGATCATTCATGGGAGGAAGACTGTTTCCAATGTTATGAGAAAGTGAGAGATCGAATTGTCTTCCGTCTGATCAATCGAAAAGCAAATGAAGAATTGTTAAAAACAATCCCGTATGTTCCGTATCTTGATCTGGCGGTCGTGTTCTATGTGTTGGTTGATGTCAATGTTCACGGGACAGTATCACTGCTTATAAGAGAACCACTGCTCCTGGAATGGAAAGTGTCGGTGAAAGAACTGTATGATCAGGCGCTTCAGAATACGCCGTCATTATTCCCTTATGAATTCCGGGCGCTCCGGGCGGTGATCGAAGAGGTTTTCCCGAGTGACCGCCAATCAGAAGAAGAATATATGTATGTGTTAAGTAACCGCTTTCAAAGCTTTGGTGCGGCAGTGATTCTCTATCCGAACCGGCTGAAGCAGATAGGATGTGTCATGGATGATGATTATTACGTACTTCCAAGCAGTGTGCATGAAGTGCTGATCGTGCCGGCAGAGTATGTACGGAACAGACAGATGCTGGACGAAATGGTGAGAGAAGTGAATCAGATCTGTGTGGAGGAAGAGGAAATATTGAGCGACCATGCATACTATTACGACCGAAGTGAAGATCTTCTTACGATGTGAGAAGATAAACTATGAGTGTAAAGCAAAAAAAGTAAAGGAAATGTGTACAGCATTTCCTTTACTTTATCTCGGAAATGTGCTAATATAACAAATGCAGTTTCTTGTATACTGCTATGCACCCGTAGCTCAGGGGATAGAGCACCGCCCTCCGGAGGCGGGAGCGGCGGTTCGAATCCGCCCGGGTGTGTACCTTGAAAAGTGCTTATATTGTGTGGAGGTAGTCTATGAAAAGAGAGAGTTACGGCCGCCTTATTATGACAATCGGTATTTTGCTGATGGTGATAGCAGGAGCAGTCGGATGTAGTCTTACCACAGAAAAAACACAGCAAGAAGCACAAAAGATAAAGAAGACAGATGTGAAGAACGAAAATAAAGACGGTGAAATTATGAGTAAAAACCCTCTTACGAAGGAGACAACACCTGAATTTACAAAAGCGGTAGAGAAGTATTACGAATCGCTGGCGGATAAAACGGATTACATAGAGGGTTATGAAGGAATTGAAGTTTATAAAAAAGAAGGTCTTTATCCGGATACTTATCTTGCATTTGTCAGATATGGAATGAAGATAAAGGATATATATACCGTAGTTCCGGGGCTTGGCACTTTGTATGTGGTAAAAGACGGGACAAGCGGAACGTATCAGATCCACACGGAAGAATTGGATGACCGGACAGAAGACTATATTGAAACTGTGGCTGCGCATGAAGATGTGCAGGTGATGATGGAAGAGAGCAGGAAGGAATATCAAAAGGCTGTACAGTCAGATGCTTTGCTCCGAGAGGCATTGTCAGATCTGAAGCAGGCGTATGAGGGTTCTGCAGACAGTTTAGAATAATATAAAGAATAAAGAGAGTCGGATTCTTAATGTGAGAATCCGGCTTTTTTTGATACAAGGATAGAAAGAGGGATAGAGATGGCAGGATATAAGTATGCGATAAAAAGAGCGTTTCCCTATACGATTCCGGTGCTGACTGGATATTTATTTATTGGGATTGCATTTGGTGTGATGTTTGCGGAAAAAGGATATTCGTTTCTTTGGGCAATATTAATGAGTTTGATGGTATATGCAGGATCGGGACAATATCTGGCCGTGAACTTTTTTGCCCCGGGGGTATCATTTCTTCATGTTATTTTCATGACGTTGATGGTGAATATCCGGCATGTGTTTTATGGGATCTCCCTTTTAGAGCGGTTTCACAGTATGGGTAAGAAACGCTGGTATATGATTTTCGGATTGACGGATGAGACGTATTCGCTTCTGTGTACAACGAAGGTTCCGTCCGGCGTGGAGGAAGAGAAGTTTTTGTTTGTTATTTCTATAATGAATCAGTCATACTGGGTGATCGGTTCTGCCATCGGCGGGATTGCAGGAAGTCTGCTTCCTTTTCATTCAGAAGGCATCGACTTTGCCATGACCGCCCTTTTTGTTGTGATCTTTGTGGAGCAGTGGATGGAGAAGAAAAATCGTATCCCGGAATTGATCGGGGTGCTGGCAGCGCTTCTCTCTTTAAATATTTTCGGGGCAGAAAACTTTGTACTGCCATGTATGCTGCTGATCATATGCATTTTATTTGTATCAAAGAAGAAGCTGGAAGGGAGCGTGAGTGAAAAATGCCGGTAAGTGCAGGAACATCATTTCTTATTATTTTAGCAGTTGCACTGACAACATTTGCAACACGTGTCCTCCCTTTTCTTATATTTCCGAAAGGGAAAGAGATTCCGGAAGTTGTTCGCTATCTGGGAAGAGTGCTGACCCCGGCGGTCATCGGAATGCTGGTGATCTATTGTCTGAAGGGAACTACGCTTTCAGAGCTTCCTTATGGAATTCCGGAAGGATTGGCTGTACTTGTGACCGCAGGGCTTCATATCTGGAAACGGAACAACCTGTTGAGTATCGGGGCAGGAACGGTACTCTATATGTTTTTGATTCAAGTCGTATTTTAGAGATTTTACACGGTTTCATCACAGTTTAAACACATTTATCACGTACACTGACTACATAAGAAAAGAAGAAACCGTGAAAGGAGTCATATTTTATGTCAAACGAATATAATTATTATACACCGGAATCTGGACCGGATTATAACTATGAACAGAATCAGGAACCAAAAAAGAAAGAGAAGAAGAAAATGCCAAAACTTATAAAGGTGATCAGTCTGGCACTTGTGTTTGGTATTGTGGCAAGTGTAGCATTTCAGGCAACAAATCTTGTGGCAGACAGATTTCTCGGAACGACAGAGAACCGCGAGGTGAAGTCCGTTGATAATACAAAAATATCCCAAAGTACAGGTGAAACTGCCAAATCTGACATTGCATCCATTGCGGAGGAAGTGATGCCGTCTGTAGTTTCGATCACGAACTTAAGTGTACAGCAGGTACAGAGCTTCTTTGGCGAAATTCAGGAACAGGAAAGTAAAAGTGTCGGGTCAGGCATTATCATTTCCCAGAATGATTCGGAGCTTCTGATCATTACAAATAACCATGTGGTAGAGGGAAATGAGACGCTGACAGTATCCTTTGTAGATGAGGAGAGCGTAGAGGCGCAGGTAAAAGGTACAGATGCAGCAAAAGATCTCGCTGTGATCGCTGTGCAGACGAAGGAAATTAAAGATACAACGATGGATCAGATTAAAGTGGCTGCACTTGGAAATTCCGATCAGCTTCAAGTGGGTGAATCTGTGATCGCAATCGGGAATGCACTGGGCTACGGGCAGTCTGTTACTTCCGGTATTGTCTCGGCAACCGGACGTGAGCTGGATGGAATTGATGAAAAGCTGATCCAGACAGATGCAGCGATCAACCCGGGAAACAGCGGAGGCGCACTTCTTAATGCAAATGGAGAAGTAGTTGGAATTAACGCTGCGAAAGTAGCAACGGATACGGTAGAAGGAATGGGATATGCAATTCCGATTTCCAGTGTCAGTGATATTATTGAAAATCTGATGAATCAGGAGACAAAGACCAAGGTTTCAGAGGCAGAGCAGGGGCAGCTTGGAATTCAAGGTGTGGATGTGACAGCGGATAGTTCCGAAATGTACAATATGCCGACCGGTGTCTATGTATCGGAAGTGATTGCCGGCGGAGGAGCGAAGAAAGCCGGAATTACAAAAGGATCAGTCATCACAGGAATCAACGGAACCAGCATCGATGGTATGCAGGCTTTGAAGGAACAGCTCCAGTATTACAGAGCCGGAGAGACTGTGAAGATTACAGTGGCAACACCGGAGAAGAATGGGGAATACGCTAAGCGTGATGTAGAAGTAACTCTTGGAAAAAAATCATAGTTGTTTGCTATTTTATTTCTTTTGTAGTATAATGCAGTTAAGATTATGAAAATGAGGTAGGAGGCAGAAATACGAATGAAATGTCCGATTTGTGGTCAGCAGTTGCGACCGGGAAAGAAAGATCCAAATTATCTGCTGTGTTATAATTGTAAAAAGAAATTTAAGGTGCCACAGCAGAATAAAGAAGCAGAGCCAGAACAGAAATACTCCAATATTCCACCGAAGAAGGTACGGGAGAAACGGGAGACTGAGATGCGTAAAGCATACGATGACCTGCTTTCTATAGAGGATGAGAAAAAGAAGAAAAAAGCCGCTCCGAAGCCGAAGAAGCGTCAGGATTATGATGATTACGATGACTATGATGATGTATATGATGATGAGCCAATGTCAAAAGCTCCGATCATTATCCTTGCAATTGCAATCGTTGTAGTAGCCGGAGTGATTGCTTATATGTTATTAAAGTAAAAGATATTGGACAGAGATGTGAAAAAACGTCTCTGTCCTTTTTTTGTGCCAAGAGCGGTGGAATGTGAAGGCGGCGTGGGTTGGATGCGCACATTTTTTCGCTGCCTTCATACTATAATAGTGCAAATATAGTAGAAAGAAGGAAAAGGGATGCCGAATTATCGATATCAGACACCGGATACAATGTGCCGGACGAGAAATGTCTGTAAAGAATCCTGTATGGAGCAGCGGATGCCCGGACGGGATATTTGTGACGGACCGATTGCTATGGCATATGTTCCGTGGCAGAAATGGCAGGCGCTCTATGAGGCGGAAAAAGGGTTCTGCCGTGGAACGATCTTCGCAGAGCTTGACAAACCATTTGAAGGAACAGGAGGGCGGCTGCGATGATGGAGAACAGGTTATCAAAAAGAGAGTTGTTGGACTGGATCAATGTGGTGAGTTTTGCAGTAGATGACGTGAAGCTGTTTTTAGATACGCACCCGTATGATGAAGAAGCGCTTTTGTATTTTGATGAATTCAAAAAGCAGCGCGTGCAGGCAATGAAGGAATATGCGAAGAACTACGGGCCTTTGACGCTGGATACTGCCGCAGAGTCCTGTGGCAGATGGAAATGGACGCTGGAACCATGGCCATGGCAGGAAGGGGGATGTTAATCGATGTGGAATTATGAGAAACGGTTACAGTATCCGGTAAGGATCACAAAGACTAATCCGAAGATCGCACAGATCATTATCACACAGTTTGGAGGCCCGGACGGAGAGCTGGCTGCCTCCATGCGTTACCTGTCACAGCGTTACACGATGCCGTATCGGGAAGTTACAGGAACATTGACAGATATCGGCACAGAGGAATACGCCCATATTCTATATACCTAATATAAAAGCCTCTATCCACGAGGGATTCGAGGCTTGATGATTAATTCGAAAGACGCATCGTCTTTCTTGCCTTTTTTGTTTTTCTCATATTTTCTATACTCCACACTTTCAATTAGCATCCGAAGCGCTTGATTCCGATCGGCAGCAGACAAACTCCAGTAAGTAGACAATAGTTCCTTGCAAGAGGGAATGAAATTAAGGATATGAGCATCAATTTGGCGCTCATTGGCAAGCTCAAGCTCAAGGGCAGACAATCTTACCCTTGCATCATTAATACGCTCCTGTAGAGAGTGTGAGCGCTCAAGAAAGATGTCTTTTGTGTAAACGCCTTGCTCAAGGAGATCATAGAGACGTTCGCGTTGGGATTCAAGGGTTGAAAGCTCACTGGTTGCAGCAGTCACAAGATCTTCTTTTTCTTTAACATGACTTTCCGGGAGTATAGTTTTCAGTTCATAATCTTTTACCCAGTCTGATAAGCTATTAAGGAGTTCTTTTTCCAATATCTCAAGAGAGCATCCGACAGTGGGGCACTGTGGAGTTCTACATAGCATAGTATCATATTTCGCCCCGTTTTTAGTTGTAGCACGTGTAGCAGGACGACGTACTAACTTATGGCCACATTCCGCGCAGACAATTAATCCGGCGAGAGGATTTTTTACACCGTAGGACTCTGGAGGTTTTGGAACGCCGAGACCGAGATAACTCTGAGCCTCCAGAAAGATTTTATGATCGATCATTCGAGGGTGAAGTCCGTCATAGACTTTATAGTCGTTACTACGGGGGCGAGTCTTGACTGGTCGCCCATCCACGAGTTTAGTAACAGTACGACGTCTGCCAATAGCAACCTTTTGATCATAAACAGGATTCGAGAGCATATCGCGAATCATGCCATCCGTCCATTGTTTTCCGCTTCTGGTAAGGATACCATGATCGGAAAAGTATTTTCGAATCATAGTGACACCGATCCGGTCAGGACCGGTAAAGAGAGAAAAGGCAAGTTTTACAGCCGGAGCCTCAGCAGGATCAATATCTAGCGTAAAGCCTTTTGCAAGACGAACTCGATTAAAACCATAGGGAGAGGCGTTGAATGGCCATCGTCCCTCAGAAGCGGCAGCATATTTTCCGTTTTGAAGGCGCCTCTTTATAGTCTTATATTCACGTCTGGACATAAAAAGACCAAACTCAAAATACTCTTGATCACTTTCATCCGCGGGATTATATATTTTTAAAGGGGTGACGATTAAAGTATCAGAATATTGAAAGGTACGCTGCACAATACCTTGATCAATAGTGTCACCTCTGGCAAGACGCTCCACTTCAACGACAAGGACACCCTTCCAGCGAAAATCTTCGACATCGTGCAAAAGGGCTTGCATCTCCGGTCTGGCGGAGATGGAATCACCGGAAACAACTTCTCGGTAAATATGTCCGATAGTAATATTCATTTTTTTGGCAAGATCAAGAAGCATGTGCTCATGGCGCTCCAGAACATCTACACCGAGAGACTCAAGCGTAGAGTCACCCCTAGACTTACGGAGATATACAGCATATTCTTCACTTAAGTTTGTTTTCAAAATATCACCTTCCATTGAATATTATGTAAAAAAGGGTACAAAAATAACAGCCTGCATGGAACGAGTGTTCCGCTTGCGTAGCTGCTCCGAAGATGATACAATATATCTGCCAAATATAGTGTCTCTTCGGAGATTACTTACCGTCTCAGTGTTGGTAGCACTGGGGCGGTTTTATTTTATGTAACGTAAAAGACCTCGTATTGCTACGAGGTCTTCACATAATAAACTCATATCTTCTTTGATGCCCCTAGGGCGATGTTAGAAAAGAATAACCTTTTCTGTCTGTTTATTATAGAATATATTATGCTCGTAGTCAATAAAAATATTCCGTTTTTCGGTAATAACTTATGGAAAAACATATAATTCTTTCACTTTTTGATTGATTTTTTCCATATTTTCTTCTGTTAAAGAAATTCCAGAAAGTACGCCTTTAAGATTTCTTGGATCGAAAATACGCATTTTACTTACGGTGGTTATCTGATTCACAAGAGCGATGCTGCCTTCTTTCATACGAGAAATTTCAAGGCCTATTTTATTAAGATAATCTTGCTGTTCTTTGTTATGTCGTTCCTTTTCCTCCCAAGCCTTCTGTAGTTTATATGCAGCAGTAGAATACTGGGATGAAGCAATTATTTTTTCGTTAAACTCCTTAGAATCTTGATCACATTCTTCGAGCTCTTTCACGGTAATATTAGCCATATCAACAAGCGTTCTAAATAAAGACAATTCTTCTTCTATTTCCGCTTGTTCTTCTTTTAAAGCCTTGGAAATAGTATCATATTTTATTTTTAACATCCGATAGATGTCATTTCCAAGATTTAAGCTATTAGGATGTACCGTCTTATTTTCTTTTATGGAAGTAAGGGGAATGACTGTTAAAACGGGTGAGTTGTGTTCATTGTTTTTATCAAGAACCACTCCGTAATGAAGACCTCCATATTCGCTTCCTACATTAAAACCAAAGTTTAACTTTACGATATTTCCGCGTTTATAACTTATATTTTTGGTGGGATCAAAATGTTCCTCGTTTTGTATGTATTTAGAAAAATCTTTTAACCAATAAGAAAGGATATTAGCCTTTTTAAGGTGCTTTTCCGACGGATCATTAATATATTGTTCCAAGAGTTTATTTATACTTTTTATGGCCTCTTTCTTATTTTGTATAACACTCTCTTTAGTAAATGCTTTTGGCACTTCCTACACCTCTCTTTTCTTTTGTACTTATTCAGATTTTAAACGGTCAACCACTTTACCTAAGCAACAAGAATCTTCAGACAGTGGAATGTCCGTATACTTTGGATCCGGGTTTACAGATTCCAGATAATCCTTCTGCCTTTTCTTTACATAAGACTGTCCATCCACGATAAAGATACCAGTTTCTCCAATTTCTATATCCTCCGTCGGCTCGATCAAAAGGATATCCCCATCACAATAAAGCGGTTCCATGCTTTGTCCATTAACACAGACAGCATATTTTACATGACGATATTCAGGAACATCAGGAATTTCAATCAAATCTACAGGCACATAAAATAGTAACTAATATTCGTGTTGTTTTGTTCTGCATTGTTATCCTCTCTTTCCTCTTACCTACATTGAGAATATATCCAACCAACTGTAAAGTTGGGGATAAACACTGCTTAAAATTTAGCCCTAAGTTCTACCACACGACCTATAATACAAACCGGCTTCGCTTCAATTTCATTTTTGGAAAAATACATGGGTTCATATTTAGGGTTTAGTGATATTAGAGCAATTCCATCATTATATTTTTTTAGACGTTTACAGGTGGCATCGGTTCCGTTTACGGTCGCAATTACAACGTCATTTGTTTCTGCATCCTCCTGCTTCCTAACAATCACAACATCACCGTCTGTCATTCGGGGTTCCATACTATCGCCACGAATTTTAAGACCGAAAAACTCTCCAGTTCTTGCCATTTCATCAGGTATTTCTTCAGTGTCTATAATATCTTCAATCATTTCCAATGGGATACCGGCAGCCACACGACCATAGACGTTAATGGCAACACCTTTTCGAACATCGTTATTTTTCTTAGGAGCATTCAAACGAGTATAACATAATTCATTAACAGAAATATTAAAAAATTTTGCGATTTCATTTGTCATTTTTAAAGTTGGTTCAGAGACGCCAGATTCCCATTTCGTAATAGTTGTGTATGATTTATAGCCGAGTGCCTTAGCCAACTCTTCTTGGCTGTAACCGCGTTGAGAACGTAAATACTTTATATTTTCACCAATATACATTATTTTCACCTGCCTTATGATTACATATTATAATAAATGTGAAAAAAATTCAAGAAGATTTTAATAAAATTAAAAACAATATGAAAAAAAATCACAAAACATATTGACATATGAAAAATATTCATATATAGTAATGATATCGGAAAGGAGGGAATTAAGTTGCAGAAATACACATTAAAAGAACTAAGGGCTAGAAAAAACATGACACAATCGGAAGTAGCAGAAAGCATAGGAATAGCTGTACAGACATACAATGCATGGGAGAAAGATGTCTCGGGGGTTGCGATAGGAAAGGTTCAAGCCTTAGCGAATCTATTTGGAGTAACTATAGGGGAAATTTTTTTGCCCTAATATATGAAAAATATTCATATAAAAGAATTGTCATATTCGCAGGATAAGGACGAGAGAACCAGAAGAGGAGGCGAGAGAAGATGGAAGAAACAAAGACAAACAAAATAGTAGAAGAAATTCTGAAAAGATGTGAAGAGGAAGAAATGACATACAAAGAGGTCGCCGGCATTCCGAACGCATTAGCAAGAGAAATACTAAGGAAAACCGGCGAATTGAAAAGAACTACAAATTTTAGATATCTACCGTAAGACATACAAGAAAGTGGTCGTAGTAATCCTTGTATGTTTCGTAGAAGGTATCTGGATCAGGCTCGATAGGGAACTCTTCCTTGAGTTCAGAATCTAGTTGATGCTTGCAATAAAGAAGAGCGAGGTCGTGAGCGCGTTTTTCATTATCATCCATATTTAATTCTCCTTTCGTAAATACTCGGCTCTGGCGGGAGCCTGTATTTAAAGTATAGGAAGAGAAATATGGAAAATCAATAGAAAAAAATGTAACAGAAAGAGGAGGTGAGGAAGATGGCGAGACGCAAAAAACAAGTAAAAAATGTATTAGCTACAACGCTTGTATGTATCTTGTTTTGCAACTTATTGGGAAGAGAAATGACTTTAACAAAACTAGATATTTCGTATTTGTTCATGCTTATATATCTATGCGTGAAATCAATTTTTGAAGAAAGTGGAAATTAAGGTTTTAATTTCAGGCGCATAGAGATTTAAAAAGTAGGCTAGCAGCCAACCGAGTAAATTTATTATCTTAATGAAATCAGAATCAAAGTTAAAACCCATCCATTTCAGAAGAGTAGATGGAATACGCAAAAACTTCTTAACAGAGATTGATGGATTAAATGAGTTGAGAAAGCGGTCAACAGCGTAATTACGTGACATTAAAAGGTCATTATAGATGCAGACTGCGTTTTTGTAAGTTTCTTTCGCATCAGCACCATACTCAAGATCTGGAATATAAAAACCTAAACAATTAACAATTTTTGGATAGTGATGCAGCAGAAGAGAAAGCGAATCAACATAATCGTCATTAAAAGAAATATCTCTATGAGAATTATTTTTTACGGAATCTAGGTATTTTTCCAATACATCAATCAACATGTCAATTTCTTTTATTTTAAGAAAACATCGAATGATGGTGTAGATATAAATAATTGCGAGAATGATTAAAAAATATATCAGCATAAAGATCTCCTTACATAAGTTTTTATCTAATGTTCAGTGATTAAAGTATAAAAAATAATAATAGAAAACGCAAGTATAAGAAGAGATGAAAGTTATGCCACTATTAACAGAAAAAAGATAAGCTGGAAGGAAAAGAGTTAATTGATATGCTTGAAAGCCTTCCGGTAGAAGAAAAGAAACAGGCAAGAATTTATATTGGTGCGTTGCATGACAGGCAGATGATTTTAAAAGAGGAACCAGAAGAGGAGGTGGTGTAGGTGAAATGCAAAAAGTGCGGAAGAGAGAGCAAAGCCTCAGATAATTTCTGCAAGAATTGTGGGGAAAAGGTAAATGAAACATGTAAGAGATGTTGGGTATTAAAAAAGGACAACTACAATTGCGGAGAAAGTAGTTGTCCGGGATACGGACTATATAGAATATTAAAGTCCAAGTGAACCAGAAGAGGAGGTGGTGTAGATGATTTTAAAAGAAATATTACATGAGCTTAGAAAAATTAGAAAAGAACTCCAGATCATTCGAAATGAAAAGGAGTTCCATCCGGAAATTGTACTTGATGAAAAGGCTATTTCTCAAGCTGTTCGGAAATTGGAAAGAAACATAGAGATAAAAACCGAAGGGGTGACGCAAGAGGAAAATGAAAAAATTCATAGTATGTTGCGCTTACTTAATAGACGGAGAAGACATGAGGGAAAAGAAAGAATCACATACGAGATAAAAACAGAAAATAAAACATGCGTGACTCGTTAAGCAGGATAAGGAGAAAAGAACCAGAAGAGGAGGCGGTATAAGTGATAGATTCTGCAAAACTAAAGATTCAAGTTCGAGATTTGGCGGAAGAGGTTTACGAAGATTTGAAACAAGAGTCTGACAATTACAGGGAATTACAATACAGATGCAAAAGATATTGTAAAGAACTAGGAAGCCAGAACGATAAACTAGGGCAGTACATGAAAGAAATTTTTGACAAGAAGATGGAGCATGAATTGAGAAATGTAAAGATTGAAAAGAAAAGTGGGGCACAAGCACATGCACCCCATGAAAATTAATGATTCTCAAATGCGAAAGCAGAATAATCAAAAGCCTCTTTTAATCGCTGAAATTCAATATCTGTCCACTGATGAGAATGGTTTGTGCGCACATTGTTTAGAAATTCTGTCAAAAAAGTATCAAAAAGACGGAAGATTTCTTCCGCTTCTGAACGTTCAAGGCATTCATATTGAGAATAATAAAGCGATTCCGCTGCTGAAAATTTTCCGGCTGCGATATTCAGATACGAAGTCGCAACAAACGGATCGATATCATCGTCAAAAATATAATCATGTGCGCGTTCGGCATAGATCATAGCTCGACGGACTAAAGTTTTAAAATTTTCGATTAACTTTAATTCAGCATCCATATTATAGCAATCTCCTTTCATAATACTCGGACATGGCAGTGTCCTGTATTAACAGTATAGGAGATTTCAGGGGACAACGCAACAAGTACAACCTGTAGTACATACAGATAAGAATATGAACCGGTAAAAATTGTACCGATTAAAAAAGGGGAGATGAAATTGATTGTAGAGACTCACAAACACGGAGCATGCACTTGTCATTTTGACGACAGTGCTTATAAAGACAAAACACAAGAAGAGGTAGACCGTATCGTAGAGAATTTTTCCGCGTTCATAATGAAGTGCGCACAAAAACAAAAGACAGCATAAGGGGAGAAACATGAAGATCAAGCAATTCATAAGAAGAAAAAAGAAATGCAGGATTATTAAAAAACTTGCAGAGACAGCCGGAGTCGCAGGCGGGGTACTGGCATGGTGCTCCGTCGAAGGAATAGACTTGGCCACACTGGAACTGTGGAAGGGAGTGATCGGAGTCATCGTGGGGATGGTGCTGGTAACCGCAGCATATCTGGCATACAGAACCGCAGAGTATTGGTCGCACAAGTGCATATAAAAAACGCATCTATTTGCGGTAGATGCGTCTAGGCTTTCGCCCCAAAGATATTAAAGTTTTTGGACATAATTATGATACCACAGACGGGCGGAAAAGTCAAGAAAACAAGGGCTTACCGCCCGATTTTTGGACTCGATTAAGATATTAAAGATTGGACATAAGACACATGATAAAACGTAAGACATACACCTATCGGCGAGGAGAGATCATCGACATAGAGGAGTACCATGACGGGAACTATGGAGCCAAGGGGATTAAGAGACAAAAAAAGAAGAAAGCCACACCGGAAGACATCGAACGGGTGAATCAATACAACAAAATGCGACGGTGCAGGGCGAGGCTATTAGAATATTTCCGTCCGGGAGATCTATTGATCACATGGACCTACCGACCGGAGAACCGACCGCCAGACATGAAGACCGCGCAGAAGCATTTCCGAAAAGCAATAAGGAAAGTTCGGGGAGAATACCGGAAGAGAAGCTACGAGCCATTCTGGATTCGCAACATCGAAAGAGGGACAAGAGGAGCGTGGCACATCCATATCGTGATCAACGAAATTGGAGAGACCGCCAGCATCGTAGAAAGAGCATGGGAACATGGGGGCACATGGACACAGGCAATCAAGAAAAGCCCATTCTACGATGAAGACTTTACACTTTTAGCGTCCTACATGACCAAAAGCGAAAAGACCGTGGAGAAAAGAAAGGACGGAACCAAGGCAAAGTCGAAGATAAGAGAGAGCAGCTATTGGACATCCAAGAATATGCCGCTCCCGGAGCCAAAACCGGACAAGCTGATCCGGTGGAAGAAAGAGGTAAAACACAAGAAAGGATACTACATCGTAAGAAGCCACGAAGGAATCAACCCGGTAACCGGTTTTAAATACCGAAGATACACCATGGCAAGATTGGAAGGAGTGGGAACATGAACGTGAAGATCTACATAGAGACCAGTCTAAAAGGTCCCGCCATCAAGGACGGATATTACGCATCTGTCATTGAATACCAGACTAGCAAAGGACCGGCAATCTTAGGGCAGGTGGGGAAGGAAGAGGACACCACCTACAACCGAAGTACACTGCTTGCTATTGTAGGCGCACTGAAAAAGTTAAAGCCGAACACGGAAGTTCTGATTTATACCCACTGCGCTTTTGTCAAGAACATCTATGAACGGGGAACGCTGGAGGACTGGAAGCGGGAAGAATGGGTAAAACCATCAGGCGAACAGGTGGCAAATAGCGCCCTATGGCAGCAGTTTCTAACAGAATCAGAAAGAGTGGGTAAAATCGGCTTCCGATTTAGTAAATTCAACGATTACATCGATTTTATGCAAGAAAAAATAGAGGAAAGACGAAAGAAGGAGGAAAAAACAGAGGATGAAAATGCTGAGAAACCTTAATTTTACTAGGACGGAGGGGCATTTATGAGTAACGAATACGAGGGTTTCCTTTTTCCAAAGCCCAAGCGACAAAAAAAGAGGAAGAAACATGGGAAAAACGTGATAAACACTAAAGCTGGCGTGTGTTTCCTGTGCGCCATGGAAGGGGACCATAGTATCAAGCCAACGGAACGACATCATGTGTTATATGGAAATGGGTTGCGAGAGATAAGCGAAGCCCAAGGATGGGTAGTTGATCTCTGCCACGAGCACCACAGAAATGCTCCTTACGCAGTTCATAACTGCCGGGCAACCAGAGAAAAACTGTGCCGGATCATACAATTGAAATTTGAAGAGACACATACACGAGCGGAATGGATGGCACTTGCCAGAAAGAACTATCTGGCCGGAGAAATCTTCCAACATTTTAAAGGTATGCAACGAGGAGACTTTGTGAAGTACAAAGGCGAGAAAGGACACTTACATATCGGAACGCTCTACGGATTTAGTAGAGAAGAGCACAAGATTCTGGCGTGGGTAGATCCGGGAAACGGAGCCATTAAAGATGTCCAATACGAGGACATCGAAAAAATCTAGTACCTCCGGTGTATCACAAGCAACCGGTTCACATAACAGAAGCCTCCGGCCAAGCGCCGGAGGGGAAAGGAGAAAGATGGAGTGGGTAAGAGAAAGCGAAAGAAAGTACAGTCTTTCCAAGGATGGAGAGAAAGCCGCTTGGATCTGGTGGGACAAGGAATACGAAGTGGCAGCAGACGGAAGGTGGCTCTTATTTGGAGAAGGCGGGTTCCTTGGAGAAATTCCGGAAACCGAACTGGAAGAAACAGAGAAAGCCAAACGAAAAGCCCTGCGCTTACTGCTAAAGCACCATCGGGAGCGGGCAAATGAATACGAAAAGGAAATCGACCAAGAAAATGGTTTGGAAACCTAAAAAATTAAAGAGAATGTGTCCCATCGAGTATATGCGGACACACAGAAAGATAGGGAAAAACGGTGAGTATACATAGCTGCAAAAAAAATAAGCAGTAGATCGTCCGGCAAGACTGAAATCTACTGCTTCCACCTAAGAAGATTGTAGCAGATACTTCTTGGGAAATCAAGGAGGGAACACTATGTATAGCGCAAATATCAAAACGGAAGTTATCAACAATATCATATTCGCCATGTCTGATTATTTAGATGTGGTAACACTGGATGTATTGAAAAAAGTAATAGAAACCCAGTTAGTAGCGGTAAACATGGAAGAAATCACCACACTTCCGGCGGCGGTGAGGGAATCGGTCGAGGAACAGAACCGGTACTATGTAAGCCTTATGCTCATTAAAAAGCGGAAGCTGGCCAAAGAGACCAAGCAGCAGTACGTAGATTCCATTAAGAGACTTATGAGCATTATCGATAAGCCTTTGAGCAAAATGGATGAAAACGACATTGACTATTATCTGGCATGGTACGAGCAGAGGAACGTGGCAGCAGGAGGGCGGCTGAATCAAGCAAGCACTTGCAACAATGAGCGCAGGTACTTAAGCGCGTTCTTTACATGGATGCGCAGGGAACGATTCATGACTTACAATCCGGTGGAGGCAACAGAGCCGCAGAAAGAAGTGAAAAAGCCAATTGATTACTTCCGACCATCCCAGATGGAGGAATTAAAAGAAGGCTGTCGGTCCTTAAGAGACCGAGCAATCATCGAAGTATTAAGAAGCACCGGCGCACGCGTGGGAGAAGTCCCGCAGATTAACCGGTCGCACTTAGATTGGCACACCGGAGACATTTTGATCTTGAGTGAAAAGAGCGGAAAATACCGGACGTTATACGTAGACGAGGTGGCAAGATACCATCTCAAGAAATATTTAGACCAAAGGACCGATGAGAACGAAGCCATGTTTGTTTGGGAGAAAGCGCCATATAAGCGCTTGGCAAAAACCGGAATCCGAGAAGTTGTAAAGCGGATCGGAAAGAGGGAACAGATGGAGTGCCGGGTATATCCGCACAAACTCAGAAAAACACTGGGAATGAATCTAAAGAACCGCGGAGCGAATATCGGAGACATTCAAGAGGTGATGGGACACGCCAACCCAACCGTGACCGCCAGATATTATGCGCAGTCTACACCGGAAACCTTAAGAGATATCAGACGCAGGACAGCATAGGAGGAGAGAAATGCTAAAAGACGAAGTAAAAAAAATAAAAGAAGCAATGCCAGGTTACGTAATAACCGCACAGGGAGGATGCCTATTCTGCGGCCAGATTATTGCCTTGGAGGCAGATCCAACATGGAAGCAGGAAGAGCTGGATGAATTAGCAACTGAGCTTTGCGACTGTGAGGAAGCGGAAACATATACATACACAAAGAGAAGAAGAGAAAAGGCAAAAAAGTGTATAAAAGAGCAGTTTCAGGAAGAAATCAAAGAAAATGAAAACATAAAGCACTTGCTAAACGTAGTGACAGACATGGTAATCAACGAAGAGATTAGGACATTCTCCTGTGATATCAACGGAAAGATCAAAGCAAAAATCAGTATGACCGCGAAAGGAAATGTGAAAATAGAGCGGACAGAAACAGAGAAGAAATCGGAGGAAACATAATGGAATATCCAAAAGTATACGCTGTAGATTTTGACGGAACCTTGAATACAGCAAAGACATACACGGAGCTTGGAGCCCCAAGACTGGAGTTATTTCAGTTTTTGAAAGACAGGCAGCAGGAAGGAGACAAGATCATTCTGTGGACGTGCCGGGAGGGGGACCGATTAAAGTCAGCGGTTAAATATTGTAAAAATTACGGTTTAGAATTTGATGCGATTAACGACAACATCCGTGAGAACATCGAACGATGGGGAAATAATTGTCGGAAAGTGGCAGCAGATTATTACATAGACGATAAGAATCTATTTTTCGGAGGGGAAGAAAATGTTAAGAACCGGAGAGATAGAGATGGAATTTCAAAGCCTTTATGAGTTTGAGACCTTCAGGATCAAATGGACGAGGGCTTGCGCAAAATTAAATGAGCGAGGAGAAAATGCAAAAAATATCCGCAAAGCGGAAGAAAGATACAGATTGCTGATAAAAAAATAAAGACCATTCTTCCCATGTGGGAGAAATGGTAGAAAGGAGTCGGAACTCTGGCCAGAGAAAAGACATGTCGGTTCCTTTTAAGAAGATGGATTATTTAGAATTTTTAAAAACAAAGATAGAGATTGCACCGGAAAGCGGGTTTGAAATAGAGCTTGGAAAGATCAACAAAGCGTTACTGCCACATCAGAGGGACGCGGTGGCATGGGCGCTAAAAGGCGGAAGAAGAGCATTATTCGAGTCGTTCGGACTCGGCAAGACAGTGCAGGAATTAGAGTTCTGCCATCAGGCAGCAGCGCACGAAGGTGGCAGGGCGCTTATCGTATTGCCACTGGGGGTAAAACAGGAATTTACCAGAGACGCGGTAGAACTCTTAGGTTACGAAAAACCGGAATATTGCCGGACAATGGAAGAGGTAGAACAGTCAGAAAGCGAGATTGTGATCACCAATTATGAACGTGTTCGAGATGGAGACATCCGGCCGGATTATTTTTCAGCGACATCACTGGACGAAGCGAGTGTACTTCGGTCATTCGGAAGCAAGACCTATCAGACCTTTTTGGATAAGTTTAAGAATGTACCTTATAAGCTGGTGGCAACCGCGACGCCATCCCCAAACCGGTACAAAGAACTGATTCATTATGCCGGATACCTTGAGGTCATGGACACCGGACAAGCCTTGACAAGGTTCTTCCAAAGAGACAGCACCAAAGCCAATAACCTAACATTATATCCGAATATGGAAGATGAGTTCTGGTTGTGGGTAAGCAGCTGGGCACTATTTATTACCAAACCATCGGACTTAAATGCGGAGTATTCCGATGATGGATATGAATTGCCGCCGCTGGAGGTCCGATGGCATGAGATACCGGTACACTATGGAGATGCTACGGAAAAAGATGGGCAGATCACTCTTTTTCAGGACGCGGCAGCAGGATTAAAAGAAGCAGCGGAAGTTAAGAGAAACAGCATAGACGTCCGTGTTGAAAAAATGAAAGAAATCGTAGAAAACGCGCCAGACGATCACTTTGTATTGTGGCATGATCAAGAAGCAGAGCGCCATGCGATCAAGAAAGCGCTGCCGGAGACAGTTGACATCTATGGTTCGCAGGACTACGACACAAGAGAAAAAAGGGTCATAGACTTTTCGGAGGGAAGAATTAAGCTATTTGCTACAAAGAAATCTCTTTCCGGCTCTGGGTGCAATTTCCAGAAGCATTGCCACCGAGAGATTTTTCTCGGCATCGATTATGAATTCAATGATTTTATTCAGGCGGTACATAGATGTTATCGTTTTCTGCAAAATAAGCCGGTTATTGTTGATATTATTTACATGGAAAACGAAAGGCAGATCAAAGAGACACTATTGCGAAAATGGGAAGATCATAATCACATGGTCAAGAAAATGATAGAGATCGTGAAAAAGTACGGATTATCATCCGCCAAGAAAGAAGAGAAGATGAAACGGAAGATGGGAGTGAAAACGGTGAGAGTAGAAGGAAAAAATTATGAAGCAGTCCATGATGATTGTGTGGAAGAGACAAGAAGAATGGAGAGCAACAGTGTAGGACTGATCCATACGTCTATCCCGTTTGGAAATCACTATGAATACAGTGCAAACTATAATGATTTTGGACACAATCAGAACACAGAGCGTTTTTTCGAGCAGATGGACTTTTTAACACCGGAATTATATCGGGTTCTGGAACCGGGAAGAGTGGCAGCCATCCACGTGAAAGACAGAGTGCTGTTCGGAAATGCAACCGGTACAGGAATGCCGACGATAGAGCCATTTCACGCTCAGTGTATCGATCACTACATGAAACATGGGTTTCAGTATTTCGGAATGATTACGGTCGTTACGGATGTGGTACGTGAAAATAATCAGACGTACCGGCTGGGATGGTCAGAACAGTGCAAAGATGGCTCCAAAATGGGAGTCGGATGTCCGGAATATGTGTTACTCTTTCGGAAACTGCCGAGTGATCGTTCCAATGCCTATGCAGATGATCCGGTAAAAAAGAGCAAAGAAGAATATACAAGAGCACAGTGGCAGATAGATGCGCATGGGTATTGGAGAAGCTCCGGCGACAAGCTGGTAAGCAAAGAAGAGTTAAAAGAAATATCTGTTGCAAACCTACAGGCAGTGTATCGAAAATACAGCAGAGAGTCGATATACAGTTATGAGGAACATGTAAAACTTGCGGAAGCTCTCGATAAAGACGGGAAACTTCCAGCTACTTTCATGGTGGTGGCACCAGGTTCATGGAACGATTTGGAAGTATGGGATGACATCAACCGGATGCGGACACTGAATACAACACAATCCAGAAGACGTAAGCAGATGCACGTATGCCCATTGCAGTTGGATATCGTGGAAAGAATTATCAACCGGTACAGCAATGAGGGCGATCTTGTTTATGATCCATTCGGAGGACTTATGACAGTCCCGATGATGGCTGTGAAAATGAAGCGCCGGGGAAAGGGCTGTGAATTAAATGCAGATTACTTCCGGGACGGAGTGGGGTATCTTCAGGAGGCAGAAGCCGAGATGGAAACGCCAACGCTGTTCGATTTTATACAACCATAAAAATGTGAAGTGGCAGCAGGAGGAAAGATAGAAATGACAGAAGAGGAAAGAAGAACGCTCTTTTTCAAAATGATCGGAATACAATTGAGAGGCCCGCTGTACAGAGACCAAGAAATCAATATGAGAGGACAAGTGGCTATGGCATACGCACTGGAAATCATAACCGAAAAAGAGCAGGGAAAAATACTGGAAATGATAGAGGATAATAGTAACCAATAGTATAGAACCCATACCAGCAGTATAGATTTTATGGCAAAAACATAACCAGTAGTGCGTGTCCCATACTACTGGTTGGGTTAGACGAGATTAACTAAATTAAGATTTAATGGAGGCAAATGAGATGAAAAAAGAGATTATAAATTGTTTGACATGGTATGCGAACCGCGTAGCAGAAACTGTTCAGTATGAAACATGGAGTGACGAGTATGCAAGAAAAGAATTAAAAAAGAGTACACATACATTCCTCGAAGAGCTTAAGAAGCATATTGATTGGGACAATTTGTCTGACGAAGAATGTAAAGAGTTAAGGTTTTGGCGATGGGATACAGATGAGGGAATCGATGAAGAAATTGAAGCCTTGAAAGCGGGATGGGAAGGCAGTTGTGCGCAGAAAGAGGGACAAAGCCTTGATGAAAGAATAGTTGCTCTTGAGCGTACGAAAGGTATTCGTCTCATACCATTGTATCTTCTTCCGATTGTACCGATTGGAACAGAGCTCACTTCAATTGGAGGAGAAGTAGTCAAATATGATGGAGGTAATATAGACAAGGATATTAGATTTGGATGTATTGCTTACGGAATCAAGCTAAACTGAAATTTAGTGAAAGAGCAATGAGAAGTGTGGTGATTCGAGATGAGCTATTGCATTACAAGATACCAATGGCTGAAAGAGCATGGAATATGTGTTCAGTGTGGTCAAAGGAATGCGTTCCCGGGATATGTAAGATGTCCAGAATGTATTGAGAAAGCGAGTGCTGCATCTGCAAAATGCTGGAGCGATAAAGAAAAAAGAATGCAATATAATAGGCAGGGAAATAAAAGAAAAAAGCAGCTTCGCGAGGAGCGAAAAAACAAACATCTGTGCGTGAGGTGTGGGAAACTGCTTCCAGAAAAGTATGAGTACCTCACATGTGTTTCGTGCAGAAAAAAAAGATCAGAGAAGCGAAAAACGGGAACAACTTATGGAGAGGCCTTTAGAACACGAATGGGAAAGGGCATATGCATGTATTGCGGAGCTGAGGTTGTAGCGGGATATAAGCTTTGTGAAAGATGTTTAGAGAGGTCCAGAGAATCTATAAAAAAGTCTAACCAAAAAGCATCAGAAAAATGGAGAGGAGAAATTACTAGACAATGGGAGAATGCAAAATTGAAGAGTTCGAGGAATGGTTAATCGAAAATGAGAAATCAGCAAACACAATCGACAATTATTTATATGCTGTAAATCAATTCTTCTCTGAATATAACGAGGTAACAAAAAGAAATATGATCGACTTCAAGAAAAAGAAGTTAGAAGAATTTAGCCCTAAAACGGCTGCAAACCGATGTATCGGCATGAATCAGTATTGCAAATTTATAGGAAAAGAAGATTGTATGGTCAAATCAATCAAGATACATAAGCAGAGTAGCATTGAAAACGTTCCAACGCTTGAGGAATACGAATACCTACTTGAATGTTTGAAGAAAGATAAGAAATGGAAAACATACTGGATGATACAGTTTCTTGCAAAAACAGGAGCAAGAGCTTCAGAATTTGTACGCTTCGAGAGAAGACATCTTGAAGATGGGGAAGTTGTTCTTTGGACAAAGGGAAAGATGCGTAAGATATTGATTCCCAAAGAGCTAATTGAAAACAGTAAGGCTTATTTTAACAATCTACCAGAAAACAAATACTTATTTCCGAATAAGTATGGTGAGGCGATGACAACGCGAGGAGTGGCCGAAACAATTACAAGATGCAGTCGGTATGGAATAAGAAGAGAGATACTGCATCCACATGCTTTTAGACACTTATATGCTATTCAATTTTTGAAGAATAACAGCAATATAGCCCTACTTGCTGATTTGATGGGGCATGAAAGCGTTGACACGACGGCTATTTATTTGAGGTTGTCAGCAGAAGAACAAAGAAATCAATTTAACGATGCTATGAATTGGTAGAGGTGAGAACATGAAGATAAAAGCAAAAATTTTAGGTTTTTACAGAAGAAAAAGAGATGGGAACGAATATGTTCTTTTCGAAGAAAACGGAAAGTTATTTTTGACAAATGGTATTTTTGTGTGGGATAACCATGCAAAACGAATTGAAGAAAGATACATGCTTGAGCTAGAGAAAGTAGAAGAAATAGATCTTTCAAAAATAACAAAAGCCCTAAAAATACATAAGCCTTTTTCTATGATTTTAGAAGAGCTAGATGATTTAGTGAGGTGATAGCAATGCATAGAGACAGCAAAGACCGACACAGGCAGAAAATAAGAGAGAACGACCACTATAACGATCTGGAAGGGCGAAAGGTATCGGATAAGGCGAGGGAGAGATTCCAGCGTCCGCCATATCAGATTACAGATGTTACAGGCTATATGGCAAAGAAATACGACATAAAAAGGGAGATGGAACCATGAAAATTAAATTTTGTCCAGACCTAACGGGAAAAGAAGAAGTAAAGGCAGCATTAATAGGACACGGAGACTTTGTAAGACCGATATTAAATGCCTGCATAAAAGAAAAGTGTGTAGCATATCGGAATGGATATTGTAAAAAATATGAAAATGAAGTGGAGGAATACTAGAAGATGGCAGCAGGAAAATGTAAAGCAGCATATCACACAGATGAATGGCACGGATACGGGTGCAGTATCATGGAAGGTCCATGTATGTTCCTCTTTCCAGACAGTAAAGCATGTGCAGAAAAGTACGGAGAGGGACCGGATGCAGAAAGAGAGGAAGAAGAATGATATACGAAGAGGTTAGAGAGGTAACGATAGCAGCGGCAGAGGCAATAGCAAAGACAGGAGAGATAATAGCGAAAGCGTTTAGGAAAACGGGGCAAGCACTTACATTATGGGCTTTGGCTAGAAACAAGTGTTACAAAAGCAACAATGAGCGTAAAAGAAACAAAGAGCCCATGATAAGAGAAAAGGCATACATAAGAGCATACAGAAACAAATGCAGGAGGCGTAATGTTAGAGAGATTCATACACTGGATCAGAAAGTCCAGAAAGAAGAAGTGTAAGAGCTGTTGCTTAAGATGTGAATACTGGGAATTGTGTAGAGAGGAAGAGCCACAGGCGGCAGCAGGACAGGAGGACAACCATGAATGAGGAAGGTTATAGAGATCCAACAGCTGATAGAGCGATAAGAAGTTATAACCGATTACCACACGGGAAGAAAGAAGACTTAAGTGCACTCTGTATAGTGGCAAGAAGACTAGGATTTGAGGTAACCGGAGTGCGGGACAAAAAGACAGGAAGAGAGGTGATATTAGATGCCGGACGAAAGACCGATAAGCGAAAAGAAATACGGGATAAACAAACATAGATTCTTGGAGTTGAAGCACCATTGCCTACAGTATCAGGACTGGAGAAGAGAATTGGCCAATATGCAAGATACTGTGAAAGCAATCCAGTATGGGAAAGAAGGGAAAGGAAGTCCAAGCATTGGAAGCGCAACAGAGAGTTTGGCAATCCGTCGGACAGAGCTTGAAGAGAAGTGCAAGACCATAGAACAGACAGCCATAGAAGCAGATCCGGAATTGTATCAATACATACTGGAAGGCGTCACGACAGATTATGCAACGTACAGGTATCTCAAAGACGCTAAAAAGATACCATGTGGAGACCAGAAATACTACAGAACAAGAAGAAAGTTTTACTGGTTATTATCGAAGAAGGTATAAGAGCAAGAGAAAAATATTTATAAACATCACCAATCACAGGACATAAAAGTGTGTTATTATGATATCGTTGAAAAAATAAAAAAGACCTCTGAAAAGTATTGACATATGGTTAACCATATGATAATATATACTTGCAAGGAGGTGAAAGACAGATGAGTAAGAAGAAAAAGAAAAACTCCATAGATTGGATTGAAGTGCTGGTTCAAACAATCACGGGAGTTGTTTCTGGAGTGATAGCCGGAGTTATAACTTGGCTAATCACAAAATAACAATAGGAGAGAGACGAGCAAGTCTCTCTTGCATATTAAATATACCATGTAGACTCATCTGTGTAAAGTCATGAGAATAGAAATAATAGTGGCAGTAGTAGTCGCTGTAACTGCTGGTTTAACAGGAAGAGCGATATACCGGAAATGGAGGGATGGCAATGCCAAAAGGTAACCCGACTCCACAAACGATAGCATCAGAGAAGTATCAGAAGAAAGCAGGCTGGATGACAAAAGGGTTCAAGCTGAAGAGAGATGTAGTAGAAGAATTTGCAGAAGCTTGTGAGAAAGTCGGTGCTAGTCAAGCTGGCAAGATAACAGAATTAATGAAACAATTTATCGAAGAAGTAAAGACATCCGAATAGTCGGGTGTCTTTTGTATTTTAGTAAAAAAGGAGAAGATATGAGAACACCATGCAAAAATATGCAATGCAAATACTATTACGAATTAAAGAAAGGGGAAAACTGTCCGGCGGAAGCAGAATGTCAGGGGTATACAGCAAATAGAAAAAAAGCAGAAAAGAAAATAATAAGATGTAATCGGTGTGAATACTGTAAAAAAATATACACGAATGAAGGGAGAGAATATCATTATGAATGTACGTACAAAGGAAGAAGAAAGTTATTGTTATTGATAGAACAAAGGAAATGTGATTGTAGATTATAATGGCGCTGGGGGGTACGGATGGAAGCACAAAGGTTTTAATAGCCGGAGGTCGCAGGTTCGAGTCCTGCCCCAGCAATCGGAGAAAATATGTGGACTGCAAATAAAATTAAGAAATTGATAGAAGAAAACAGACTCTATGTGTTCTACAAGAGTAAAGAATGGATAGCGCTTAGAGAAAGCATATTAAAGGAAAATCATTACGAGTGCAAGTGGTGTAAGGAACAAGGAATAATAAGTAAGGCGGAGACAGTACATCACGTGCAGTTTGTTAAGACACATCCGGAATTAGCAATGAGCAGGCATTATCAATACAAAGGAAAACAGTACGACAATCTTATACCGCTTTGCCATGACTGCCATGATAGAGCACATAAGAGAATGCAGTACAAACCAAAGAAGAAAGTAACAGAGGAACGATGGTAATGAAAGCAGGAGATAGAGTTATATTTACTGGGCATGAATATAGACGGGCAATGCAGTATCATTACGCAGATCTCTTCGGAAAGAAAGAATATATAGTGGAAGAGGTAAGAAGATCATGCTGCAATACATTTTTAATATTAAATGGTATTGACGGAATGTATTCAGAAAAATTTTTTACAAAAGTATAGCCCCCGGTACCCCATATCCCCTTTCTACTGGGGGAACCAAACAACGGGGAAGGGGCACGACTTTACCGCGCTGGCTCGCGCGTGATAAAAAGATAAAAAAAGTTGGTGAGAAAATGGAAAGGAAAAGAGCTCCAACCGCGGGGAAAATCAAGGAATCACTTATAAAGCAGTTAGAGGTAAAAAATGCGAATGTACCCCATTTTTATGACCTAATATTGGACTATTTAGAGCTTTATAACATAAAAAAAGCATTGCAAAAAGATATAAAAAAGAGAGGCGTGTCCTACGAAACGCTGTCCGCAAATGGTTTTGAGATCACAAAACAGAATCAATCCGTGAAAGATTTGGTCGCTGTTGAAAAGCAGATGATGTCCATGCTTAAAGAAATGGGGCTGACGACAGATGCTCCAACAGGGAGCGAGGATGTAGATGAAGATCTGTAAAGCAATCGACGAATATATAGAATTTGTAAGAAGCGAAGAAGCAGTTGTATGTAAAGAGCAGCTGCTTCTTTGCGATTTCGTGGAAAAAGTTTTTACAGAAGAGGATGTTTATGTAGATGAGAAACAATTAGAGAGATATTTTGGGCTACAAAAGCATTTTCCGTACAAATTGTTAAAATGGGAAAAGTTTTGCTTCGCTTTGCACAATTGTGTATATACAAAGCAGGGACAGCTAAGGTTTCCAAAACTGGTCATTATCGTAGGACGTGGAGCCGGAAAAAACGGATATCTGGCATTTGAAGACTTCGCACTGATCACACCGATTAACGGAGTGAAAGAATATAACATTGATATGTTTGCAACTTCGGAGGATCAGGCTAAGGCAACATTTAAAGATATCTATAATGTATTGGAAGACAACAAGGATTATTTCAAGAATTATTTTAAATGGAACCTTGAATGTATTACAAACAGAAAGACACGATCAGAAATTAAATACCACACGAGAGCGCCAGGCACAAAGGATGGAGGCAGACCGGGGAAAGTCGATTTTGATGAGTATCATGCATATCAGGATTATAAGTTAATCGAAGTGGCGGTTACAGGATTAGGAAAAAAGAAACATCCAAGGCAGACGATTATAACAACCCAGGGGGATGTAAGGGATGGTCCATTAGATAAATTGATTGAAGATTTAGTCGATATCCTAAACGGACGATTTCCAGATAATGGAACACTACCATTTATTTGCTGGTTAGATAGTCCAGAAGAGGTGCACGATCAAAAGAAATGGCAAAAGGCAAACCCGTCATTGAGATATTTCGATGATTTAATGCACGAAATGATGATGGAATATGCAGACTATAAAAGAGATCCAATTAACCACATGGCGTTCATGACGAAAAGAATGAACCGACCGCCGGGACAGGACGAATATGCAGTAACTGACTGGGATAATCTGGTGGAAGCAACCAAAGAATTGCCAGACCTAAAGGGATATTCGTGTGTGTGTGGGATTGACTTTGCAAAGACAAATGACTTTGTAGTTGCGGGACTCTTATTCAAAGTAGGAGAAAAAAGATACTGGCTACACCACACATGGGTATGTAAGCAATCGAAAGATCTTCCTCGAATTAAATTTCCGTTAAGAGAAGCAGAGCAGGAAGGGATACTTACTTTTGTAGACGAACCGGAGATATCTCCCGACTTGATTATGGAGTGGTTAGAAGAGCAAATGAAAGTATATATAATCGAATGTGTTGCGATTGACAGCTTCCGATTCGCTCTATTAAGCGAAGGATTAAAAAGACTTGGATTTTGCTATGAAAAGAAAAATATTAAGATGGTAAGACCATCTGACATCATGAAAGTTTCCGTTGTTATCGGATATGTATTTTCAAAGCATTTGTTAGCATGGGGAACTTCGAAGATTATGAGATGGTATACATGGAATGCAAAAGCGGTACAAGATAAAAAAGGGAATATTACCTACGAAAAGCAGGAAGAAAAGTCAAGGAAAACAGATGGGTTTATGGCGTATGTAGCAGCAGAAACAGAAGAAGATAAGATCAAGCAAAGAAGAACAATAGGAAGACGAAGAATGGGAACGGTTTATTAGGAGAAGAAAATGGGGTTACAAGACTTTTTGGCGAGATTTATAAAAAAAGTGAAAATAGGAACAACAGAATCAGTAGTAATCGAAATACCGGAAGAACTTTACTACAAAGAGATGGCGATCTATACAGCCAGATCCTATATCGCAAATGCAATAAGTATGTGCGAAATGAGAGTTTTTGAAAACGAGAAAAGAGTGAAGAATTTAGATTACTACAGACTGAATATTGCACCAAACAAAAATGAAAACAGCAATTACTTTTGGCACAAGGTAATACGAAAAATGTTCGAAAACAGAGGAGGAGCTTTGGTTGTTGAAATACATGGGGAATTACATTGCGCTGAAAGCTTTAGTGTACGGGAAGAGAGACCAATAATAGGAAATCTTTATGACGGCGTGGTTTTAGAGGGAGGCTTGCAATTAAATAAAACCTTTCGGGCAGAAGATGTTTATCTCTTCAAAATGGAAGATGAAAGCGTAAGAAGCCTTGTGGATGGAATATATGAAGATTATGGGAAAATGTTAAGGGCAGCAGCAAGAGCATTTAAGGATACGAACGGAAGAAAATACAAGCTGAAAGTAGGTGCAGTAAAAGCCGGAGATGAAAAATTTGAGAAAGATTTTAAGGAAGTCATATCGAAAAACATAAAAGACTACATGGAAAAAGAATACGCAACATACGTGGAATATGACGGAGAAGAATTAGTAGAAGATAACAATGGGAAAGATGCCAAAACAGCGGATGACATGATAAAACTGCGGAAAGATATCTTCGAAATTGTCGGACAGGCCTTTAAGATTCCGAGTACGCTCATGACGGGAAATGTCACAAGTTTAAAGGAAGTATGCGATGTATTTTTGACGTTTGCAGTAGATCCATTTGCAAATGTAATTACAAAAACATTAAACAAAAGAGCGACCTTTCAGAATTACGTGGAAGGCAATTATTACAAATGCTATTCGGGCAACATTAAACACAGAGACATATTCGATGTCGCACCGAATGCAGATAAATTAATAGGAGCTTCCGTACTGAACGCGGATGAAGTGAGAGAGGAACTGGAAAAAGAACCGCTCAACAAACCGTGGAGTAAAAAATATAGAATTACTAAAAACTATGGAAGCGTAGAAAGTCAAACCAATATAACAGAGGGAGGTGAAGGAGATGTATAAATTCCAAAAACTTTATTATACATTCCAAAAAGTAGGGAATGTAACAAAAATTTACTTGTACGATGACATCAAAGAGCATGGAGAATTTAACTGGGAGACCTATAGAAGAGATGAGTCTGAGACATCAGCGAAACATTTTCAAAAACTGTTGGATGAAGTTCCGGAAAACGGTGAAATTGAATTGTATATCAATTCTAACGGTGGCTCTGTGAAAGAAGGAACTGCAATCTACAACAAATTGAAAAGACATCCGGCACATATTACAGGTTACGTAGATGGCGTGGCACACAGCATTGCTTTTACAATTCTTCAGGCGTGCGACAAACGATCATGGGAGAGGGTACGAGCGTACTCCTGCATAATATGTGGGCAGTAGTAGCAGGAAATGCAGACGAATTAAGAAACGAAGCCGATAAGTTGGATGCGTGGATGAAAGCGTCAAGAAATCTGATTCTGCAAAGGACGGATAAAATAAGCGAGGAAGAACTTAAGGATATGATGTCTAAAGAGACATTGTTAGGACCGGATGAAGCGCTACAATATGGCTTTATTGATGAAATCGAGCAAAGAGAAAAAGTAGAGACCGAAGAGGTCGTGCAAGCCGGAGAAAACATGAAAAAAGTGAAAAAAGCCCTGCAACAGTCTGATTTCGATGATATCTTAAGAGAATTCGAAGAAATCGCAAAGGATGGAGAGGGAGAACAGGGAAAAGAAGGATCTATTTTAGATTCTTTTTTTAATACATTTTTACAGGAGGAAAGATAATGTTAGGAAACGTATTAGAAGCAAGACAGAAGGAAACAATTGCAGCATTCCAGAAAGCATTAAAAGATGGAAATGAGGAAAGCGCAAGGGAAGCATTTCAGAGCTTTCTTGGGAATGTAGTCGAAATGGTAAAAGAAGACTATGAAACATATGGAAATGACGAGAGAGCTCTCTCGCAGAGAGGATATCGACAGTTAACCAACGAAGAGAAAAAATTTTACCAGAAGTTAATCAAGGCTGGAAAAGAAGCCAATCCGAAACAGGCATTTACAGATCTTTTAGGAATCGAAGGGGGAATGCCGGAAACAATCATTCAGGATGTGTTGAAAGATTTGCAGGATAAGCACCCACTCCTCGACAAGATTAATTTTCAGAACGTAAAATACTTAACAAGATGGATTTTGAATGACCACACGAAACAGACAGCAGTATGGGGCGCAATCAATTCCGAAATCGAAAAAAAAATCGAATCTTCATTCAGAGAAATCGATGTGAACTTATGCAAACTCACTGCATATACAGTAATCCCGAAAGATATGTTAGATCTCGGACCGCAGTTTTTGGATAACTATATTCGCACAATCTTAAGAGAAGCGCTTTATGTCGGAATTGAAACAGCAATTATAAGCGGGAACGGAAAAAATCAGCCCATAGGATTAAATAGAGATATCCATGAGGGCGTAAATTTCAATTCATCCACAGGATACCCGGAAAAAACAGCAGTAAAAATTAAAAGTTTTACGCCGGCAGAATATGGAAATATCGTAGCAACATTAGCAGTCACAGAAAAAGGAAGAATGAGAGCATTTGATGCGGTAACATTAATCTGCAATCAGGTGGATTATCTGAAGAAGATTATGCCGGCAACTACTGTATTAAATGGGGTTGGAGCGTATGCAAGAGATTTATTCCCATTCCCGACGGAAGTAATAAGATCGAACGAAGTAAAAACCGGACAGGCAATCCTTTGCTTACCAGAAGAAGTGTTCTTCGGAGTTGGAGGAAATAAAGACGGAACAATCGTATATGATGATTCTTACAAGTTTTTGGAAGATATCAGAACATACTTAATTAAGCTGCATGGAAATGGAAGACCGTATGATAATACTGTATCGGTTGTGTTGGATATTTCAGAGCTCGATCCGGCATACATCACAGTAAAGACAGAAGAAGCGTTACCAGTGGCATAAGATGAGCGGAGAAAATAAGTTAAAACTTGTAGAACTCGCAAAAGAAGCCTGTAAGATTACTTGGGAAAATGAAGATACAGAAAGAAAAATCAAACGGATTGTAGAAGATGCGGTACCGTATCTCTTACATAAACTCGGCATTCAAGAAAAAGATGATGAATTACTGGCAAATCCGGGAGGAACAAGGATGTTATTTGAAAAATATTGTCTTTATGCTTGGAATGACGTCGAAAATGAATTTGAATATAACTACAAAAGAGAAATTTTGACGGAAAGACATAAGTACGAGGTAAAATATGATAGGGAGAAAAAAGAACAGCTACAGTGATGGTATCGCTGAATTTTACAAAAAAAAGGACACAAAAAAGAATGTAAGAAGCCTAGATGATCTTGAATATCTGGGCTTTTTATATTATGACGAAAAAACGAAGCGGCAGCAGGATATCGAGTTCGCAGAGCAGTTAGGAAACCATCTGGAACTTAAAATAGTAACGCCGGATGACGGAAATATGGACGCAAATAGAAACGTCATAATCGAAGATGTAATATATGCGATTATCCATATTGACAGAGACAAAGAAAAAAAAGAGCTCTATTTTTACTTGGAAGAGGTAAGGAGAATTGAAAGATAAAATCGAAGAAGCCTTAAGGAAAATCGAAGAAGAAGTGTATTATGGACGCGCAAGATTCAGAGATAGGGATTTCTGGGATTGTATTGTTTACGGAAAAAGAAGAATGCAGAAGCTGGAAGGCGGAAAAGGAAAAAAGAAAAAATGGTTCGTAGCAATTATCAAAGAAGACGAAATAACAGAAGAACTGGAACAAAAAGTAATAAAGACGATGCGAGAGGCAGGCTTTAAGAGAACCGATGGAGATGTAGTGTATGAATACGTAGAAAAGTCGGGGGAATGCGTGGTGGAAATATGCACAATGGAATTTTACAAAATAGAAAAGGACTGTAACGTATGAGTTATTTCGAAGTCGATGTAAGAGATTTTGAAAGAATTGTGGATGTAGTGGGAAATTTTTCTGATGGGTCAGAAGCGGAAAATGTAATAAACACATATTTGGCGGGAGCCGGAGGAGATTTGATCAAAGAAAAAATTCATGACAAATTACCGGTATCCGGAAGGACTTGGCCATCAAGAAAAAATGCACCGGCAAAAAGCGTAGATCCTTTTAGAAAAACTGCGGGAAACCTATCCGTGAAAATCCATACCAAGGGCGCATATCACTATCTATACTTTCCGGACGACGGATCAGACACAAACAGACACTACGGAAATCAACAGTTCATGTTCGAGGGCGCGAGTGATGCGTCTGAAGAAATTGCAAACCAAATAATTGAAAAATTATTAGAAAGATTGGAGGAAATGTAATGGCAGGAATTACAGAAAAAGTATTTTCCGAAGCAGAAGTAAGAAAAATCGGAATCAAGATCGGAGAAGCAGCAAAAGCCGATATTAACGAATGTGTAGGAACATGGGAAGAAGAGTTAGAGGTAAAAACGGTAGCAAAAAAATGTAGAGGCGTAGTAAGTAAGTCAAGAACCAAAGGAACAGGAAACGGAACCATCAAGGCAAGTATGCACATGGCACAGGATCTCTTTGCGGAAATGTATGGAATGAAGCAGGAAGGATTAAAAGACGGAGTGATTGCATATGGCACAAAGTCATTGCATCCGGTATTTTGCGTAACAGCATTAGTATTGGATGAAGATGACAATGAAAAATTAAAAGCATACCCTAACTGCACCATTCAAACAGCGCTTACAAGAAAGGTAGAAAACGGTGCGGAAGAAATTGAAGAGATTGAATTAGAACTTGCGATTACGCCAGATGAAGAAGGAAATGGGATGTATGAAGCAGTTGTAACAGATCTGACAGACGAAGATCTGAAAACAAAATGGTTAGAATCATTCACTCCAGAGTTAGTAAAACTTGGAACGGCATAGGAAGGAGAATCATTATGAATAAAACAAAAAAATACAAAGTAAAGCAGACCTTTATCGATAAAAATACAAAAAGCACTATCAGAGTAGGAGAAATCATCGAACTTTCCGAGGAGAGAGCTACGGAAATCCTGAAAAAAGGCTCATACATCGAAGAGATGCAGGAAGAAAAAAGCCATTTAGACATAGAGGAAATGAAGAAATGGAGTGTAAAAGATCTGCGGAAATTGGCAGAAGATATGGAACTGGATACAAGCGGAACTAAAGAGCAGCTTTTAGAAAGAATCTGCGAAGCAGAACTGGAAACAGAAGGAACTAAGGGAGAGGAGTTAGAAAATGACGAAGAATCCGAAAATTAATTATACAGAATATGAAATGGAGGATGGAGAGATTGTATTAATGTCTACAGCTCCGGTACTCTTATTAAAGTTAAAAGGGAAGAACAAAGATGCCTACAGAAGGTTAAGTAAGCTAATGATGAAAGGTCCGGGAGAAGAAGACGTAGAGGGGGTGTACGAGCTACTGTACAACACATACCTGTGCGCGAACCAGGACGAAGAATCTCCGATGTCTTACAGAGAATTTATCGAAAACGTGAATAGTAATTTTAGCTACAATGTTGAAAAAGTGGGGGATATGATCAAGCCGGAAAAAAAGCAGCCTTCCGAACAGCCTTCCGAAGAGCAATAAAAAAGAAAAGCAAAGCTACTCTTCGACTCCCACCATTTGAAATGGAGGGAGTCGAAGATTTTTATACTTATTTTGTAGATCTTATGGGTGTAAGCGAAGACTTATTCTGGTATTCAGAATGGTCGTTTTTAATGACCATAGTAGAAAACAGAAGCGCTGTAAATGCTTGGAAAAACTACGCAGAAGAAAAAATGATGGAAAGGAAGTGATCTATTAGCAGGAGAAAGAAAAGCAAAGGTAACGTTTACGACAAATACAAGTCAGTTTACCGCAGGAATTAAAAAAATGGAAAGTAACCTGAAAACTTTGCGCGCAGAACTGAGAATGAACGCTACTCAGATGAAGGCAGCAGGAGAGTCCACAGAATTATTAAAGAACCGGCAGAAGATACTCACCAGCGAACTGACAGCAAGCAGAGAAAAGACAGTGCTGTTAAACAATAAACTGAATGAAGCGAAGAGAGTTTTCGGCGAAAATTCGCTGGAGGCGCAAAGGTGGCAAAGGGAGTTAATAAATTCAAAAAATACACAGCAAGCTATACAAAATGAGCTTGAACAGACAAATGCGAAGTTAAGAGAACAGGAAAACGCTAATAGTGAGTTATCACAGTCCATCGAGAAATCAGATTCAAAGATGCGCCAGCTGGATCAGGAGCTAGAACTGAATGCAACAAAGCTGGAAGGAACTGCGAATAAAACAGAGCTATTAAAAGAAAAGCAAAATCTTTTAGGGGAAAAGGCAAAGGAATCAGCCACAAAAGTAAAAGCATTAGAACAGGCATTAGATACCTGTGGAAGAGAAGTCGGAGAGAATTCTGCGGAGTATGCCGATTTAAAATCAAAGTTGGTAGAAGCGAAAACACAGCAGCAAGCCATTCAAAATGAAATTAATCAAACAACGACGGAGTTGAAAAATCAATCCACGCAGTTAGATTCGATGAAGACAGGCTTTGAGAAATTTGGTTCGGGAGCAACAAAAGTAGGGCAGAGCTTACGAGGAGTAAGTACAGCAGCCGCAGCAGGGCTTGCAGGAGCAGGGGCAGCAGCTATTACTTTCGAATCTGCATTTGCAGGAGTAATGAAAACTACTGACGAAGTTTATGATTCCAATGGGAAATGCACATACAGTTACAAAGAGTTAGAAAATGGAATTCGAAATATGGCAAAGGAGATTCCATCCTCTACCACAGAAATATCAAAAGTGGCAGAAACTGCCGGGCAACTTGGTGTGAAGACAGAAGACATCTTAGGCTTCACGAGAGTAATGATCGATATGGGAAATTCGACAAATTTAGCCTCGGACGAAGCAGCGAGCTCTATTGCAAAATTCGCAAATGTAACAGGGCTTGCGGCAGATCAAAGCATGTCAGCGGAGGAAAAATATAGGAAAGTTGGAAGCACCATTGTAGATCTCGGAAACAATTACGCAACGACAGAAGCTGATATTATGGCTATGGCACAGAATCTGGCGTCAGCAGGAACGCAAATCGGGATGTCGGAGTCAGACATCTTGGCTCTTGCCACGTCGTTGTCCTCCGTCGGGATGGAAGCGCAGGCAGGAGGTACTGCGTTTTCGAAGGCGATGGTTGAGATGCAGTTAGCGGTTGAAACGAACAGCGATTCTCTAAAAGATTGGGCTGACGTAGCAGGAATGAGCACAGATGAATTTGCGAGAAAATTCAAAGAAGACGCGACCGGAGCGATGGAAGCTTTTGTCGTTGGACTATCAAAATGCGGAGGAGAGACAGAGTCTGCAATCAAAGTCCTAGATGATATGGGAATCACTGAGACACGAATGAGAGACGCGCTACTACGATCTGCAAACGCAAGCGACGTCTTTACATCAGCAATAAACACAGGAAAGACAGCATGGGAAGAGAATACAGCGCTGACCGAAGAAGCGGAAAAAAGATATGCGACAACAGCCAGTCAATTATCAATCATGAAGAATAACATTAATGATGTTGGAATAACATTAGGTTCCATTTTTTTGCCAATGATAAATGGGGCTGTAGAAAAAGTATCCGGATTTACGGAAAAAATAGCAGGCTTAGATCAAGGAACACAGAAGACAATACTTGGAATTGTAGCGTTTGTAGCCGTATTATCGCCGCTACTGATCGGAATCGGTAAAGTATCAACAGGAATATCGGCAGTGATGGGAGTAGGATCGAAACTCGCTGGAATGTTTGCAGGAGCAGGAGCGGCAGCCACAGGAAGCGGAACCGCCGCAGCAACAGCAATGGCGGCGCCACTGGGACCAGCATTGGCAATTGTAGCCGCAGTGGCAGCAGTAATAGCAATACTGGTGTTACTGTGGAATAAAAGCGAAGACTTCCGAGAGTTCTTTACCGGAATGTGGGAAGGCTTCAAGGAGGTAATACAAGGGTTTCTGGAGAAAATTGATTTTGGAGATAAGATAGACGGAATAAAAGAGAAGTTTTCAGGGCTTTCAGAAAAGCTAACAGGTTTAACGGACTTTTTCAAGGTGCTGGCAACGATGTTGGCTATTTATTTTCTGCCAACGATTGCATCGCTGTCCGGAACATTTAACGCGCTAGTTAGCGCAATTGAACCGATCCTTACGATCATCGGAGGAGTCGTAGACGTATTATCCGGCTTGGGATCTCTGATTGTTGGAATTTTTACCGGAGACTTGGAATTGGCGAAAGAAGGAGCCTCCACATTTATCACCGGAATCGGAGAGATATTCGGTGGATTATGGGACTTAGTATCCGGCGTGTTGACGGGTTTTGTATCTGGGATCTTCTCCTTTTTCAGTTCACTTCTTGAAACATGCGGAATCACCGGATTTATAGAAGGAGTTGCGGAAAAATTTCGCGGAATCGGGGAAACGGTATCAGGGGTATTTCAGACAATTGGAAATATTGTGCAGATGGGAATTATGTTCATCGGAGAAGTCTTTTCGTTCGGGTTTCAAGTTATTACATTGCCCTTTCAGTTTATATGGGAAAACTGCAAAGGAATTATCACAAGCGCATGGACAAGTATAAAAACGACAGTATCAGGGGCGATAAATACAGTGAAGTCTATTGTCTTGGCAGGATTCAACTTAGTGAAGACGTATATCATCACGCCGATTACATCAGCATACACATCTGTGAAATCATTCTTCAGCCAGATATGCACTGCAATATCAGGAAAAGTAAGTCAGGCGAAGTCTATTGTTATGGCTGGTTTTAATTTAGTAAAGACAAACATCATTACACCAATCACATCAGCATATTCGTCTGTGAAATCCGTGTTTACAAATATATATAATGCAATTTCTTCAAAAATCACATCCGCAAAAAATACAGTAAAAAGTGCAATAGATGCAATCAAAGGCTTCTTTAATTTTTCGTGGAAGTTGCCAGATTTAAAATTACCGCATGTTAATATAAGTGGTAAATTCTCAATAAATCCGCCATCAGTACCGAAGTTTTCGATAAAATGGTATAAAGATGGTGCTATATTCGATAAGCCGACATTATTCCCGACTATGTACGGATGGAAGGGAGTAGGCGAAGCAGGACCAGAGGCAGTTGCACCAATATCTAAGTTAATGGGATATGTAGAAGAATCTGTGAATAGGGCAATGCAGCAGGCAGAGTACGAGAAGAGGGATTTGATTGATTACGATAAATTGGCTGAAGCATTATCAAAACAACCGATAATAGGAACAATCAATGAAAGAGAAGTAATGAGAATTTTAAGAGATGGAGGAGTTATTGCATGACAATATATTACGAAAATACAGAAAGAGAAATATTTGACATGTCGGACTTCCCAGTGGCAATCGAAGACATCACACCATTATACGGAAGAAAATGGAAATATGATGCGTCAGACGATAAGGCGAGAAATAGATCAAGTATAGAGCAAATATACAAGACAGCGGAAAGCATAAAGCTAACGCTGTCTATATTTGCAAATTCACAGGAAGAATATGAACTGTGCATGAACAAATTGGAGAGAATTACAGAAAAGGATATATATGCAGGAAAAGAAGGGAGATTATGGGTAAACGGATATTATTTAGAATGCTTTGTGCTGTCAGAAGATCCAAAAGATTATGAAGAAATGTTTTATGCTATTCAAAATGAAATAGAAATTGTGGCTCCACATATGTTTTGGATAAAAGAAAACGAATTTAAATTCGAAACGACTGACGATACATCAACGAACAATAAAAAATATCCATATAAATATAATTACAGATACGCAAACGGCCAAAGATACAGAAGCATAATCAATGGAAACCATGTGCCATCTGATTTTTTGCTAAGAGTATATGGACCAGTAGTCAATCCACAAGTCAATATTGCAGGATGTGCACATACATTGCACTCGATAATTGAAGAGGGAGAATACGTAGAAATAAATAGTGAAAAAAGAACCGTAATTAAAAAAAAGACTAATGGAACAGAAGACAATCTTTTTCATTTTAAAGGCAGAACGATATTTGAAAAAATACCACCGGGGCGATGTGAAGTATCATTTGGAAAGTTCAATTTTGAGTTAATTGTATTCGAAAAGAAGGGGACACCACCGTGGAAGCAGAAAAAAAGCTAAAAAACGTAGAATTTCCATTTTTACTAACAGCAGCATCTAAAGAAGGAAAAGAAATTGGATATTTGGAAAGCGTAGAATTAGATGCGGAAATAGGAGAAGGTAAATCAGACTTTGAATTAACTCTAAATATGAAAGATGCAGATGTTTTACATTATGGATGTAGAATATATGTTCCAGAGACAGAATTTGGTGGACTGGCTGAAAAAATGAAAGTGTCAACAAAGACAAATAAGATCACATGGTCAGGCGAGACATGGAGAGGCTTATTGGTAAAGAAAATACTGGAACCACCAGAAAATGAGGATCACATAATTCTTAACGGAGAATTGAATGAATGTATTGAGCAACTGGTCGGAGATAAATTCGGAAGCCTATTTATTGTAGATCGAGAAAACACAGGAGTGATGTTGAAGAATCACAAAGTAGAAAGGTTTACAACTTTATACGATGCAATTATGAAATTCCTTGGAGAAAAAGGATATCGTCTAAACATAACATACAAGAAGCCGGAAGGACCTGAAAACGGGGCAGTATGGCTCAAGGCTGAACCGATTACGGATTACTCTAATATAGAATACAGTCAAGATTATGATGTTGATTTTGACGTGACAGATAATAGAAGAGGAATAAATCACTTAATCTGTGCAGGGGAAGGGCAGAATCAAGAACGTATCGTTTTACATTTATATGTACAAAAAGATGGCAGCATAGGGAAAACACAGTATTATAAGGGGATCGATGAAAGAGCAGCTTTATATAGCTTCACAAGCGCAGATGTAACAAAATTGGAAGAAGATGGGATAAAGCGCTTAAAAGAATTACAGAACAGCAAAGAGGTTAATGTTACGGTAGATAACGAAGATTTTGAACTGGGAGACATTATTGGAGGATATGAACAAATAACAGGGACAGAAGTAAGAAAACCTATTATAAGAAAAATATTAAAAATAAGTAATGGAAAAGCAACAATTGAGTACAAAGTGAAGGGAGATGATTAGATGGGCTTTAGACCACTCACATTAAATACTCCACCGGAAGAAGAAGCACATATACTGGCCGAAGATGATGCGGCGATTTTTCAAAGCATTTTTGGGAAAGATGGAGTGTTCGAAACAGGAGATCGAATGAAGGCGACTGTGATTAATAATAATCAGGTGCGCGTGAGCAATGGTGTGATATGCGTAGGCGGTCATATCGGAAGAACGGAATATGGAGATTATTCCGATATGATCATAGAAAATGGAGAAATATCAAAAAACAGAAATGATATTATCATGGCAGTATTTTCGACGACAGGGAAAACAGGGATTGATGAATTTAAAATCGAAGTAAAGAAAGGAACGCCGGGAATCGCAGCAGAAGATCCAGAAATTGTAAAAGGAAATCTATACGAAGGAAGCAAGATAAGAGAGTTTCCGCTTTGGAGAGTAAAACTGGAGGGAATTAACATTGTAGGTGTAGAGCAAATGTTCAATGTGATTCCTACAATACCGGAGTTGGAAGAGAAGATTGAGTTACTAAATGGCAATTATAATCTTATTACAGAACATGGGATGGTTGATTTAACTACTAATCTAGGTTCTAAAGCAGACATTCTCGCTTCTGCTTTAGAAGCGACGCATTTTTTGTCTGTAATTTCCACTGGCGGTTCTTCAACAAATGTTCCGAGTGATGAGTTCCGATATTCTGCGGGCTTGGTTCTTAGGAGAACCTCAGAACAAGTCTCAATAATACTTTTTGGAAGAAACAATATGATTGCAACAAATTTTTGGAACGGTAGTAGGTGGACTGGATGGAAAACAAGGTAGTTACTTCCATTGTTTACAGCCCCAAAAAAACATTAAATATACTTTGTAATATTTTTATTTATATTAGAGCTATCTTTCACACTATATGTTTTTCCCTTTTCCACGAGAAATGGAAAGCTGTATTGAGCACCGTTTGTACAACTTCCTGCACCAACAACAGCTGAACCATCCCATATATAAGAATAACTATTTGATTGGGATGGGGTTACTGTGCATACGCATACCCCATTCTTTAAAGCGGTGAATGGGAGAGTAACTGTTTTTACGGTTTCTCTTTCTATTAATTTGCCATTTAGTAAGTGGGAGAAAAATGTAACTCGTCAACCAAGAGCCGATACAGGCTCTTATTTTAATGCCTTGCCGGTGGCAGATTACCGGCAGAAAGGAGATTATATGCAGCTAAGATTTAACGATGGCACTACGCTTGCCATCCAAAAAGCTACAGAGCTTGGCGGTGGTTTGCAGGTGTTGGTTGCTAACACGACTCCCGAGGCTCTCAGAGAGTTGTTTACGGATCCGATCAAGACCGCAAAAATGATCGTGACGGAACGGGGACAGGTGATAGGAGAGTATGAAAATTATACGGAGTTTTACCGGACAGAAGAATACACCGGGAAGATTTACGGGGTAGTGGTAAACAAAGTCGGAGAGTCTGCGGAGGAGCGTCTTGCAAGCGCTAAACAGACCATAGCGCAGACCAACATAGACATGAAGATGGCTATCGCGGAGCTAACAATGGTTATTGCATCGACGCAGGGAGGTGGAGCAGGTGTTTAATGAAGGCAGTGTGATTGTGAAAACGTGGGTAGAACTGGTAAGAAATGGGACGTACCCAAAAGAGAGTGTCCCAAACATTAGCAACTTGCAGGAGATTGTATTTGAAATTTTAAAAATGGAGGTAGAGTAGTATGACATTCACAAAAGATAGTGTATTGGTAAAAACATGGGTGAGCTTAGTATTAACAGGGACATTCACTTTAGAACAGGTGCCGAAGCTTTTCAATCTTAAAAGTGTCGTATCTGAAATTGTAAATAGCTTAATGTAGGAGGTACAGCATGGATACACCTATTGACAGAGCAGAGCACCTAGAGTTTGCAAAGCGAATGGAAGATGAGCATAAGCGCATCAACCACCGTCTTACGGACTTGGAAGAAACCGTACGCCAGATTGGAGAACTGACTACCAGTGTGCACAGCTTAGCACAGAGTGTCGAGCAGTTGGTTAAGTCCCAGAACCGACAGGAGAGCCGGCTGGAAGAACTGGAAAACAGGGACGGGGACACATGGCGCAAGGTGAAGTGGTACTTATTAACATTAGCGATCGGAGCAGTGTTCGGATTAGTAGCCTCGCAGATCGGCTTATAAAAAGAAAGGAAGAATGAATTATGAATATGGAAATTTTAATGCAGTATATAATGTATATGCTGGCAGGTATCGGAGTACTTGCCTTTTTTGTAAGCGTAGTAGTACAAGTGGTGAAAGAAATGCCTGGATTGAATAAGATCCAGACGAACGTAGTTGCACTTGCGGCATCGATTGTGATTACGCCGATTGCCGTGGTTATTTTATGTATGTATTTTGGAATGGTGATTACGTGGCAATATGTTTTCGCATCTATATTAGCAGCATTTGTGGTATATCTCGTATCAACTGGCGGTTGGGAAAAGGTTTCAGAAATGTGGGATAGAAGTAAATACAATAAGAAAAATCAGTTGTAGAGGGCGGTTACTCGCCCTTTTTTTAATTTGCACCGGTGCAAGAAAGGAGTAAGATATGAGTAAGATAGATACAGCGGTGGCGAACGCGTTAAAAATCGCAGATGATTCTTCCCACGGTTACGACCAAGGGAGTCGCTGGGGACCGGATTATGATTGCAGCAGCTTTTTAATAACCGTATGGCAAACGGCAGGCGTGCCGGTCAAAACAGCAGGAGCAAGTTACACCGGTAATATGCTGGTCACATTTAAAAAGTGTGGGTTTAAAGATGTAAAATCAAGCGTCAATGTAAAGACCGGATCTGGTCTAAAAAAAGGAGATGTCTTGCTCGGCAATGGTCATGTTGTTATGTATATTGGCAATGGCAAGATTGTCCATGCAAGCATTAATGAGCTTGGTAGGATTACTGGCGGGAAAGATGGTGATCAGACCGGGAAAGAGATCTGCACGAGATTCTATTACAACAAACCTTGGCTCCATGTGCTTAGGTATACCGGAGAGACATCTAATGCCGGACAGAGCAGTAAGAATGATGGAATCTTGCGAAAAGGCGACAAAGGACCGGAAGTAAAAGAGATGCAGACCAACCTTATCACAGCCGGTTACGATGTGGGACCTTCCGGAGCAGATGGCGAGTTTGGCTCCGAAACGGAAAATGGATTAAAAGCAATGCAGCGAGACACAAACATCGAAGCAGACGGAGAGTATGGACCTATCGCCGACAAGATGTTGAAGCAGCTTATCAACGGAAAGAATACCGGAACACCGGTATATGTGGCAGGAAAAGTATATACCCTACAAAGCGAGATGAAAGTCCGTACCGGTCCGGGAACAAATTACCGTGCAAAGAAATACAGCGAGCTGACCGCAGATGGACGGAAGCATGACAGTGACAAGGATGGTGCTCTAAACAAAGGAACAAGAGTTACCTGTAAGGCCTATAAAAATATTGGCTCAGAGATTTGGATGCAGACTCCTTCCGGTTGGATCTGTGCCAAAGGAAGCAAGGTTTACATAAAGTGAAAAATCCCCGACAGCCTAAAAACTGTCGGGGGTATTTACTAAATGGCAATAAGATTTCTGGCTTTGGTGAGCCGGAAACAATAACTCTGC
>ERZ894236.131-NODE-131-length-114753-cov-65.5226_pt1 | contig 114753 bp, 122 predicted proteins | sample MGYA00380297_ERZ894236 | MGnify/ENA primary metagenome ERZ894236 (study PRJEB32331, sample SAMN06328420) | human gut metagenome | biome: human gut microbiome; feature: stool | host: Homo sapiens | collected 2014-08-04 ... | reverse complement strand
AACAACGTGTGAGTTTCTCACGACACACACGGGAGAGTGTACAGTCACCGCTTGTCGTACTGAAGTTAAAAGTACGAAAAGGAGGCGACTTTTTTTATGGCAAGTCAAGTAATGAGAATCACATTGAAAGCATATGATCACCAGCTGGTTGATGCATCTGCAAAAAAAATCATCGAAACTGTAAAAAAGAACGGAGCACAGGTAAGCGGACCGGTACCACTTCCAACTAAGAAGGAAGTTGTAACAATCTTAAGAGCGGTTCACAAATACAAAGACTCCAGAGAGCAGTTCGAGCAGAGAACTCATAAGAGACTGATTGATATCACAACACCTACACAGAAAACTGTAGATGCACTTTCCAGACTGGAAATGCCGGCAGGTGTTTACATCGATATCAAAATGAAAAACAAATAAGAAAGTCCACAAAATGCGGGCAGCAAAATGAGACAGTAACAATCCTATAATTTAGGATGAGCGCGAAAGCGTTCCGCTGTAAATCACAGGAGGTAATTATAATGAAGAAAGCTATTTTGGCTACAAAAGTCGGAATGACTCAGATCTTCAACGAAGAGACAGGAGTTCTGATTCCGGTAACTGTATTGCAGGCTGGACCATGTGTAGTAACACAGGTTAAGACAGTTGAAAACGACGGTTACAAAGCAGTTCAGGTTGGTTTTGTTGACAAGAAAGAAAAGATTGTCACAAAAGACAAGAGCGGTAAAAAAGAAATTGCACACAGAAATGGTGTGACAAAAGCAGAAAAAGGACACTTTGACAAAGCAGGTGTTTCCGGAAAAAGATATGTAAAAGAATTCAGATTTGAAAATGCTGAAGAATATACATTGGCTCAGGAAATCAAAGCTGATATCTTCGCAGCAGGAGATAAGGTAGATGCAACAGCAATCTCCAAAGGTAAAGGTTTCCAGGGAGCGATCAAGCGTCACAATCAGAGCAGAGGACCTATGACACACGGTTCTAAGTTCCATCGTCACGCTGGTTCTAACGGTGCGGCATCCGATCCGAGTAAAGTATTCAAAGGTAAAAAGATGCCAGGTCAGATGGGTGGAAAGAAGATTACAGTTCAGAACCTGGAAGTAGTAAGAGTAGATGCAGAGAACAATCTGCTGTTAGTAAAAGGTTCCGTTCCAGGACCTAAGAAATCTCTTATCACAATCAAAGAAACTGTAAAGGCTAACTAGTCTGACGGACAGAAAGGAGGAACACACAGATGGCAAACGTATCTGTTTATAATATCGAAGGTAAAGAAGTTGGTACAATCGATTTAAGCGATGCAGTGTTTGGTGTTGAAGTAAACGAACACCTTGTACACATGGCAGTCGTAAGCCAGCTTGCAAACAAACGTCAGGGAACACAGAAAGCGAAAACTCGTTCTGAAGTTTCCGGAGGCGGAAGAAAACCATGGAGACAGAAAGGAACAGGTCATGCAAGACAGGGTTCTACAAGATCTCCACAGTGGACAGGCGGTGGAGTTGTATTCGCTCCAACACCAAGAGATTACTCCATGAAACTCAATAAAAAAGAAAAAAGAGCAGCTCTGAAATCTGCACTTTCTTCCAGAGTAGCTGAGAACAAATTCATCGTGATCGACGAGATGAACTTTGGAGAAATCAAAACAAAGAATTTCCAGAACATGCTGAACAACTTAAACGTGAACAAAGCGCTGGTTGTACTGGAAGATGGAAATGTAAATGCTGAACTTTCCGCAAGAAACATTGCAAACGTGAAGACAGCAAGAACAAATACAATCAATGTATTTGATATCCTGAAATATAACACAGTGATCGCTTCTAAAGCAGCTGTTGCAAATATCGAGGAGGTGTACGCATAATGGCAAACATTCAGTATTATGATGTAATCCTTAAACCGGTAATCACTGAGAAGAGCATGGAAATGATGGCTGACAAGAAATACACTTTCCAGGTACACACAGATGCTACAAAATCTCAGATTAAAGAAGCTGTTGAAAAAATGTTCGCAGGAACAAAAGTAAAAAGCGTCAACACAATGAACCTTGATGGGAAAACAAAAAGACGTGGAATGACTTTCGGAAAAACAGCGAAGACAAAGAAAGCAATTGTACAGTTAACAGAAGAAAGCGCAGATATCGAGATCTTCGAAGGACTGTAAGATTTGACACTAAACGGTGCAATTCCGTGAAACGAATAATTAGGAAAGACGAAAGGAGAGACAGTAATGGGAATTAAAGTATACAACCCATATACACCTTCCAGAAGACAGATGACAGGATCTGATTTCTCTGAGATCACAAAGACAACTCCTGAGAAATCATTACTGGAATCTAAAAATAGAAAAGCTGGTCGTAACAACCAGGGTAAAATCACAGTAAGACACCGCGGAGGCGGAGCTAAAAAGAAATATAGAATTATCGACTTCAAGAGAAGAAAAGATGGAATTCCGGCAACTGTAATCGGAATCGAGTACGATCCAAACAGAACAGCTAACATCGCACTGATCTGCTACGCAGACGGAGAGAAAGCTTACATCCTTGCACCAGAAGGATTGAAAGACGGAATGACAGTTATGAACGGAGCAGAAGCAGAGGTAAGAGTAGGAAACTGCCTGCCACTTTCTGAAATCCCAGTTGGTACACAGATCCACAACATTGAGCTGTATCCAGGAAAAGGCGGACAGATGGTTCGGTCTGCAGGAAACAGCGCACAGTTGATGGCAAAAGAAGGAAAATATGCAACACTGAGACTTCCATCCGGTGAGATGAGAATGGTTCCAATCATTTGTAGAGCATCTATCGGTGTCGTAGGAAACGGAGATCACAGCCTGATCAACGTTGGTAAAGCAGGACGTAAGCGTCACATGGGTATCAGACCTACTGTCCGCGGTTCTGTTATGAACCCGAACGACCATCCGCACGGTGGTGGTGAAGGTAAGACTGGTATCGGTCGTCCAGGTCCATGTACACCATGGGGTAAACCGGCACTTGGTCTGAAGACACGTAAGAAAAACAAAGCTTCTAACAAGATGATCGTAAGAAGAAGAGACGGTAAAGCAATCAAATAATTTAGTTTACAAGGAGGTTAGAACCTATGGCTCGCTCACTTAAAAAAGGACCATTTGCAGACGCCAGCTTACTGAAAAAAGTAGATGCTATGAACGCTGCAGGTGATAAATCAGTTATTAAGACATGGTCACGTCGTTCTACAATCTTCCCATCATTCGTTGGACACACAATCGCTGTTCACGACGGAAGAAAACATGTACCGGTGTATGTGACAGAAGATATGGTTGGACACAAACTCGGAGAGTTCGTTGCAACAAGAACATACAGAGGACACGGAAAAGACGAGAAGAAGTCAAAAGTCAGATAATATAGATTAGATTATTCGGAAGGAGGGTTCATCCATGGCAAAAGGACATAGATCCCAAATCAAGAGAGAAAGAAACGAGCAGAAAGATACAAGACCATCAGCTAAGATTTCTTACGCTAGAGTGTCTGTTCAGAAAGCATGCTACGTTTTGGATGCCATCAGAGGTAAGGATGTACAGACAGCACTTGGTATTTTAGCTTACAATCCAAGATATGCTTCAAGCGTAATAGAGAAATTATTAAAATCAGCAATCGCAAATGCTGAGAACAACAACGGTATGAACGTTGAGAACCTTTATATCGAAGAGTGTTATGCAAACAAGGGACCAACAATGAAGAGAATCAGACCGAGAGCACAGGGTAGAGCTTACAGAATCGAGAAGAGAATGAGCCATATCACAATCGTGCTGAATGAAAGATAAGGAGGACACTCATGGGACAGAAAGTTAATCCACATGGTTTAAGAGTCGGCGTTATCAAAGAATGGGATTCCAGATGGTACGCAGAAAAAGACTTTGCAGATAACCTGGTAGAAGATAACAAGATCAGAACATTTCTGAAAAAGAAATTATACAGTGCAGGTGTTTCCAAGATCGAGATCGAAAGAGCATCTGACCGTGTAAAAATCATCATCTACACAGCAAAACCTGGTGTAGTGATCGGTAAGGGTGGTTCTGAGATTGAGAAAGTGAAAGCAGAACTTGCTAAATTCACAAGCAAAAAATTAATCGTAGACATCAAAGAAGTAAAAAGACCAGATAAAGATGCTCAGTTAGTAGCTGAAAACATCGCACAGCAGCTGGAAAACCGTATTTCATTCAGACGTGCTATGAAATCTTGCATGTCAAGAACAATGAAAGCAGGAGCACTTGGTGTGAAGACATCTGTATCCGGACGTCTTGGCGGAGCTGATATGGCTCGTACAGAGTTCTACAGCGAAGGAACAATTCCGCTTCAGACACTGAGAGCAGACATTGATTATGGATTCGCAGAAGCTGACACAACTTACGGAAAAGTCGGTGTAAAGGTTTGGATTTACAAAGGCGAAGTTCTTCCGACTAGAGCAGATAAGGAAGGGAGCGATAAATAATGTTAATGCCAAAAAGAGTGAAACGTCGTAAACAGTTCCGTGGTACCATGAAAGGTAAAGCTTTAAGAGGTAACACGATTTCATATGGTGAATATGGTATTGTCGCAACAGAGCCGTGCTGGATTCGTTCTAACCAGATCGAGGCAGCCCGTGTTGCTATGACACGTTACATCAAACGTGGTGGTAAAGTTTGGATTAAAATTTTCCCAGACAAACCTGTAACAGCAAAACCAGCAGAAACTCGAATGGGTAGTGGAAAAGGAACATTAGAGTACTGGGCAGCAGTAGTAAAACCAGGCCGTGTAATGTTCGAAATTGCAGGAGTACCAGAGGAAACAGCTAGAGAGGCACTTCGTCTTGCAATGCATAAATTACCTTGCAAATGCAAAATCGTTTCTCGCGCAGACTTAGAAGGCGGTGATAACAGTGAAAATTAATACATTTGTAAACGAATTAAGAGCAAAATCTGTAGAAGAATTAAATGAAGAATTAGTAGCTGCTAAAAAGGAACTCTTCAACCTGAGATTCCAGAATGCAACTAACCAGTTAGATAATACAAGCAGAATCAAAGAAGTAAGAAAGAACATCGCCAGAATTCAGACGATGATCACAGAAGCTTCTAAAGCTGAATAGGAGGTCGTACTGTGGAAGAAAGAAATTTAAGAAAAGTTCGTACAGGCAAGGTTGTCAGCGATAAAATGGACAAAACAATCGTTGTCGCAGTTGAAGACCACGTTAAACACCCTCTTTATAAGAAAATCGTAAAAAGAACTTATAAATTGAAAGCTCATGATGAAAACAATGAGTGTAACGTTGGGGATACAGTAAGAGTTATGGAAACAAGACCACTGTCTAAAGACAAAAGATGGAGACTTGTTGAGATCGTAGAAAAAGCGAAATAATTGATTCGCACTTTGAAGATTTGTTCAAAGAATGGAAAATAAAGGAGGATTACCTGCATGATACAACAGGAAAGTAGACTTAAAGTAGCAGACAACACAGGTGCTAAAGAATTACTTTGTATCCGTGTGCTTGGCGGTTCTACAAGAAGATATGCCCACATCGGAGATGTTATCGTTGCGTCTGTTAAAGATGCAACACCAGGCGGCGTTGTTAAAAAAGGTGACGTTGTGAAGGCTGTAGTTGTCCGTACTGTAAACAGTACTCGTCGTAAAGATGGTTCCTATATCAGATTCGATGAAAATGCTGCTGTAATTATAAAAGACGATATGAACCCACGTGGAACACGTATTTTTGGACCAGTAGCCAGAGAGCTCAGAGACAAACGTTTCATGAAGATTGTTTCTTTAGCTCCGGAAGTACTGTAGGAGGTGCCTAGTATGTCAGCTATGAAAATTAAAAAAGGCGATATGGTTAAAGTAATCGCTGGTAAAGATAAAAACAAAGAAGGCAAAGTTCTTGCTGTAAATAAAAAAGACGGAAAAGTTCTGGTTGAAGGAATCAACATGATTACAAAGCATACGAAACCAAGTGCTGCAAATCAGAATGGCGGTATCGTTCATCAGGAAGGTTACATTGATGCATCTAACGTAATGTACCTTCACAAAGAAGGGCCAATGAGAATTGGTTACAAAATGGATGGCGACAAAAAGGTTCGTGTTGCGAAAAAGAACGGTAAAGAATTCGTAATTGACTAATTTGAGGAAGGAGGACCAGAACTTTGAGTAGACTGAAAGAACAGTATCAGAATGAGATCGTTGATGCAATGATCAAAAAATTTGGATATAAAAACATTATGGAAGTGCCGAAACTGGACAAGGTTGTAATCAACATGGGTGTTGGTGAGGCAAAAGAAAACGCGAAAGTATTAGAGTCAGCAGTAGCTGATCTTGAGAAAATCGCAGGTCAGAAAGCAGTTCTTACAAGAGCTAAGAACTCAGTGGCTAACTTCAAAATCAGAGAAGGTATGCCGATCGGATGTAAAGTTACTTTAAGAGGAGAAAGAATGTACGAGTTCGTTGATCGTCTGATCAACCTCGCACTTCCTCGTGTACGTGACTTCAGAGGTGTAAATCCGAACGCATTTGACGGAAGAGGTAACTACGCTCTCGGAATTAAAGAGCAGCTGATTTTCCCAGAAATCGAATACGACAAAGTGGATAAGGTCAGAGGTATGGATGTAATTTTCGTTACAACAGCTAAGACTGACGAGGAAGCTCGTGAATTATTGACACAGTTCAATATGCCATTTGCAAAGTAAAGGAGGGAAATTCATGGCTAAAACATCAATGAAAATCAAACAGCAGCGCAAACAGAAATTCTCTACAAGAGAATACAGCCGCTGCAGAATCTGTGGACGTCCACATGCATATTTGAGAAAATATGGTATCTGCCGTGTTTGCTTCCGTGAACTGGCATACAAGGGACAGATTCCAGGTGTAAGAAAAGCAAGCTGGTAACTCCGGAACAAAGGAAACTACCCGTATAAACATATAGGAGGTCATATAAATGAACATGAGCGATCCAATTGCAGATATGCTTACAAGAATCCGTAATGCAAATACTGCGAAACATGATACAGTAGATGTACCTGCATCCAAAATGAAAAAAGCAATCGCTGAGATTCTTTTCAATGAAGGATACATCGCAAAATACGATATCGTAGAAGATGGACACTTTGAGACAATCCATATTACACTGAAATATGGTGCAGATAAAAACGAAAAAGTTATCTCTGGTCTGAAGAGAATCTCCAAACCAGGTCTGCGTGTATATGCTGGAACAGAAGATATCCCGAGAGTACTCGGAGGACTTGGAACAGCAATCCTTTCTACAAACAAAGGTGTTATCACAGATAAAGAAGCCAGAAAACTGGGCGTAGGTGGAGAAGTACTCTGCTTCGTTTGGTAGGCACTGAACACTTGGCAAAGCCAAGCGTCAGCGCCGGCTGAGTCTAGTGAGAAGGTCGTTCCCAAGCGTTGGCGAGGTGTTATTCTGTGTGAAACATAGACAATTGTAACTGAAAACAGAGGAGCCAGAGCAGCTCCTCCGAAAATCTAAGTTAAGGAGGAAACAGGTATGTCACGTATCGGAAGACTGCCAGTTGCAATTCCAGCAGGAGTAACTGTGGAAGTTGCAGCAAACAATGTAGTGACTGTAACAGGTCCAAAAGGAACTCTTGTAAAAGAGCTTCCAGTTGAAATGGAAATCAAAGTTGAAGGTGAAGAAGTTGTTGTAACAAGACCAAACGATCTCAAGAAAATGAAATCTCTTCACGGTCTTACAAGAACACTGATCAACAACATGGTTGTTGGTGTAACAAACGGATACGAAAAAGTTCTGGAAGTTAACGGTGTTGGTTACAGAGCATCTAAATCTGGAAACAAACTGACATTGAACTTAGGATACTCTCATCCAGTTGAAATGATCGATCCGGAAGGTGTTGAGACTGTACTGGAAGGTCAGAACAAAATCACAGTAAAAGGTATCGACAAAGAAAAAGTTGGCCAGTTTGCAGCTGAAATCAGAGATAAGAGAAGACCGGAACCATACAAAGGTAAAGGTATTAAATATGCTGATGAAGTGATCAGACGCAAAGTTGGTAAGACTGGTAAGAAATAATTAAGGAGAGTGTGAAAATGGTTAGTAAGAAATCAAGAAGCGAAGTTCGTAGAAAAAAACACATGAAATTACGTAACCGTTTCAGCGGTACTGCTGAAAGACCACGTTTGGCTGTGTTTAGAAGTAATAATCATATGTATGCTCAGATTATCGATGATACAGTTGGAAACACTCTGGTTGCGGCATCTACACTTGAAAAAGATGTAAAAGCAGAATTAGAAAAAACCAACAACGTTGAAGCAGCAGCATACTTAGGAAAAGTAATTGCTGAAAAAGCAAAAGCAAAAGGAATCACTGATGTTGTATTCGACAGAGGCGGATTCATCTATCAGGGAAAAGTTAAAGCATTAGCAGACGCAGCTAGAGAAGCTGGACTGAATTTCTAAGGAAGGGAGAACACATATGAGACAGGAACGCATTGATGCTAGTAATTTAGAATTAACAGAAAAAGTGGTATCAATCAAACGTGTTACCAAAGTTGTTAAAGGTGGTCGTAACTTCAGATTCACAGCTTTAGTAGTTGTTGGCGATGGAAAAGGCCATGTTGGTGCAGGTTTAGGAAAGGCTACTGAAATTCCAGAAGCTATCCGTAAAGGAAAAGAAGATGCAACTAAAAATCTGATCGAGGTTGCATTAGATGAAAACGAAAGCATTACACATGATGTGATCGGAAAATTCGGCAGCGCTTCCGTACTGCTGAAAAAAGCTCCGGAAGGTACTGGAGTTATCGCCGGTGGTCCGGCTCGTGCGGTAATCGAGATGGCAGGAATCAAGAACATCCGTACAAAATCTCTGGGATCTAACAACAAACAGAATGTCGTACTTGCAACAATCGCAGGTCTGAAAAACGTTAAGACTCCGGAAGAAGTAGCAAAACTTCGCGGCAAATCAGTAGAAGAGATCGTAGGCTAGGAGGTAAATCAAAATGGCAAATTTAAAAGTTACATTAGTAAAGTCTACAATCGGTGCCGTACCAAAGCATAAAAAAACTGTTGAGGCACTTGGATTAAAAAAAGTGAACAAAACAGTCGTATTACCAGATAATGCAGCTACCAGAGGTATGGTACAGCAGGTTAGACATTTAGTAAAAGTTGAAGAAGAAGCTTAATTTCAGACGATAAGGAGGTAATATCATGGACTTATCTAACTTAAGACCGGCAGACGGTTCTAAGCACAGCGATAATTTCAGAAGAGGCCGTGGACACGGTTCTGGAAATGGTAAGACAGCTGGTAAAGGTCACAAAGGTCAGAAAGCTCGTTCCGGAGCAACAAGACCAGGCTTTGAAGGTGGTCAGATGCCTTTATACAGAAGAATACCAAAGAGAGGATTCAAATGCAGAAACTCTAAAGAAATCGTTGGTATCAATGTAAGTGCATTAGAGAGATTTGAAGATGGCGCAACAGTTTCAGTAGAAACTATGATCGAGTGCGGTCTTGTAACAAATCCTAGAGATGGTGTTAAAATTCTTGGAAACGGAGAGTTAACTAAGAAACTCACTGTTCAGGCAAATGCATTCAGTGCAAGTGCTGTTGAAAAGATTGAGGCCCTTGGTGGAAAAGCAGAGGTGATCTAATGCTAAAGACTGTACGAAAAGCATTTCAAATCGAAGACATTAGAAAACGGCTTTTCTATACATTTTTAATGCTGATCGTTGTAAGACTCGGTTCTCAGCTCCCGACTCCGGGAGTTGACCCGACTTATATTCAGAATTTACTTGAGAGCCAGAATAACGGTGCATACAGCTTTTTTGATGCATTTACCGGAGGCTCCTTCACAAGGATGTCAGTCTTTGCGCTGAGCATCACACCATATATTACATCTTCCATTATTATGCAGCTTCTTACCATTGCAATTCCGAAGCTTGAGGAAATGCAGAAAGAAGGCGCAGAGGGAAGAAAGAAGATTGCGGCAATTACACGTTATGTGACAGTTGCACTTGCACTGATCGAATCCATTGCTATGTCAGTTGGATTTGGACGTCAGGGACTTCTGGAAGAATTTAACTTTGTAAACGTTGCAATCGTTGTGTGTACATTAACAGCCGGTTCTGCATTTTTGATGTGGATCGGAGAACGGATCACAGAAAAGGGAGTGGGCAATGGTATTTCTATCGTATTGCTGGTAAATATCCTTTCTCGTGTACCAGAAGACTTTATGACACTTTACACACAGTTTATCAAAGGTAAGACTTTGGCAAAAGGTGCATTGGCAGCAATTATTATTCTTGCAATCCTCTTGGCAGTTGTGATCTTTGTTATTATCCTGCAGGATGGGGAAAGAAGAATTGCTGTACAGTATTCCCAGAAAGTTCAGGGAAGAAGGACATATGGTGGACAGTCCACACATATTCCGTTAAAAGTAAATACTTCAGGAGTAATCCCGGTTATCTTCGCATCTTCACTGATGCAGTTCCCGGTTATCATTGCACAGTTTTTGGGCAAAGGGAACGGAACTGGATGGGGAAGTCAGATTCTCCGTGCGATGAATTCCAATAACTGGTGTGATCCTGATAATTTAGTATATTCAGTAGGACTTATTATTTACATTGCGCTCACAATCTTCTTTGCATATTTCTATACATCGATTACATTCAATCCGTTGGAAATTGCAAACAACATGAAAAAGAGCGGTGGATTTATTCCGGGTATCCGTCCTGGAAAACCGACAGTTGAATATCTGCAGACAATCTTGAACCGTATCGTGTTCATCGGTGCCTGCGGATTGGTGATTGTTCAGGTAATTCCATTCTTCTTCAACGGTGTATTCGGTGCGAATGTTTCTTTCGGAGGAACATCACTGATCATCATCGTAGGTGTTGTACTTGAGACCATCAAGAAGATTGAATCGCAGATGCTTGTCCGCAACTATTCAGGTTTCCTGAGCAGCAAGGGGAGCATCCGATAACAGAGTTTTTTTGGATATCAAATGAGACAATTTAGCTCGTTGTATGTTGTCCCCTTTTGGGGATGAGATACGGCGGGTTAAAGTGCTATATGGAGGGATACCGTTATGAAGATTATTATGTTAGGTGCTCCTGGAGCAGGAAAAGGAACACAGGCAAAGAAGATTGCAGAGAAATATGGAATTCCACATATTTCTACAGGAGATATTTTCAGAGCCAATATCAAAAACGGCACAGAACTTGGTCAGAAAGCAAAGACATATATGGATCAGGGACTTCTTGTGCCGGATGAACTGGTAGTCGATCTCGTTGTGGACCGAGTAAATCAGGAAGATTGTACAAAAGGATATGTTCTGGATGGTTTCCCGAGAACAATCCCACAGGCAGAGGCGCTTGATAAAGCACTTGCGGCAATGGGACAGAAGATGGATTATGCCATCAATGTAGAAGTACCGGATGAGAATATCGTAAACCGGATGTCAGGAAGAAGAGCCTGCGTAGACTGTGGCGCAACCTATCATATTGTTTATGCGCCGACAGAAAAAGAGGATATCTGCGACAAATGCGGCGGCGGTCTGATTTTGAGAGATGATGATAAACCGGAAACAGTTTTGAAACGCCTGGGTGTCTATCATGAGCAGACACAGCCATTGATCGACTATTATACAAATGCAGGAATCTTAAAAGAAGTGGACGGAACCATCGATATCAACGATGTGTTCGCTGCAATCGTTCAGATTCTGGGAGAATAGTTCATGCAGATGAAACCGGGAATGCTCGTGCGTTCAAAAGCAGGACATGACAAAAATTGTGTATATGTCATAATTTCTGTCAAAGATGAATATGTATATCTGGCAGATGGGCAGCTTCGCCCCATCTGTCAGGCAAAAAAGAAAAATCGAATACATGTGCAGCCAATTAAAAAGGTGAACAGTACTTCGGTGACCGATGATGAAACAATCAGAAATGTAATAAGAAAATATTCCAAGTCTATTGGATGAGGAGTGAAAGCGTCAAGAGCGCAGGAGGATTTAGTATGTCAAAAGCTGACGTAATCGAAATTGAAGGAGTCGTAGTTGAAAAACTGCCAAACGCAATGTTTAAAGTAGAGCTGGAAAACGGCCATATCGTACTGGCTCATATCAGTGGAAAACTGCGTATGAATTTTATTAAGATTTTACCAGGTGATAAGGTGACATTGGAGATGTCTCCATACGATCTGAGCAAAGGAAGAATTGTTTGGAGAGATAAGTAAAAAGGTATTGACTTTATTCGATATAGGGTGCTATAATATCAAGTGGCTGTTTTTGGGTAGGTGTGTCCAAAAATAGTTGGAAACGTAAGGGTTTTAGCAAAGGATGGAAGGAGGATTTGACATGAAGGTTAGATCATCAGTAAAACCAATTTGTGAAAAATGCAAAATCATTAAAAGAAAAGGAAGCATCAGAGTAATCTGTGAGAATCCGAAACACAAACAGCGTCAGGGTTAATTGGCAGTTTGTGTAATGAATTAGGCGGCTGACAGCGCGACACACCAGGATGTGTGTAGAGCTGTTTAATATACAGTAAGGATACACCACTGCTACGCATTTGGCAGATTGCCTCACAGGAAGGCTGGTGGTCTTGACACATACGGAAGAACTTGAATTTTTCGTTTTTTACTTCTGCATTCGGCAGAAATGGTATGTGTGTGTATATTGCTTCTAATACCCGACGGTCATTTGCGTAAATGAAATTTACGTGTCGGGAAAGGGTGTACATGTCGTGCACCTGGTGTGCCTCAGGAAAGCCTGACACACCCAGTTAAAGACAATATTAAATTTAGATTCAAAATGGAGGAAAGACACATGGCTCGTATTGCAGGTGTAGACTTACCAAGAGACAAACGTGTAGAAATCGGACTTACTTATATTTACGGAATCGGAAAAACATCCGCAAACCGTATCCTGGCAGATGCAGGAGTAGACCCGAACACACGTGTTAGAGATTTGACACAGGACGACGTTAAAAAAATCAGTGAAGTGATCGATGAGACTCAGGTTGTAGAAGGTGATCTCAGAAGAGAAATCCAGTTAAACATTAAGAGACTCAAAGAAATCGGATGCTACCGTGGAATCCGTCACAGAAAAGGACTTCCGGTACGTGGTCAGAAAACAAAGACAAATGCAAGAACATGCAAAGGTCCTAAGAGAACTGTAGCAAACAAGAAAAAATAATAAAAAGTAACATCCTGTTAAGGGGAATACAAGAATTCAAGAAAGTAGGTTAGTTTAAATGGCTAAGAAAGTTACAAAAAAAGTGACAAAGAAACGTGTCAAGAAAAACGTTGAACGAGGACAAGCACATATCCAGTCATCTTTTAATAATACAATCGTAACATTAACAGATACACAGGGAAATGCTCTTTCATGGGCAAGTGCAGGCGGTCTGGGATTTAGAGGTTCAAGAAAATCTACTCCATATGCAGCTCAGATGGCAGCTGAAACAGCAGCAAAGGCAGCATTAGTACATGGTCTGAAAACAGTTGACGTTTTCGTAAAGGGTCCAGGATCAGGAAGAGAAGCTGCAATCCGTGCATTACAGGCTTGCGGAATTGATGTAGTGAGCATCAAAGACGTAACACCGGTACCACACAACGGATGCCGCCCACCAAAACGCAGAAGAGTCTAATTTTCGGACTTGGCGGCGGGATTTTCGCTGCTGGTGAGCAAACAGAGAATTTGAGCAATGAGCATAGCGGATTACTGCAGTTCCGCTGTTTTTTAAGGAGGATAAACATGGCAGTTAATAGAGTTCCAGTTCTTAAAAGATGCCGTTCATTAGGTATGGACCCAATCTATTTAGGAATCAACAAAAAATCGAACAGACAGTTAAAAAGAGCTAATAGAAAAATGAGCGAGTATGGTCTCCAGTTACGCGAGAAACAGAAAGCAAAATTTATCTATGGTGTATTAGAAAAACCTTTCAGAAACTACTATGCAAAAGCAAAACAGATGGAAGGTATGACAGGTGAAAACCTGATGATTCTTCTGGAATCCAGACTGGACAACGTAATGTTCCGTATGGGATTCGCAAGAACAAGAAAAGAAGCAAGACAGATCGTTGATCACAAGCACGTTTTAGTAAACGGAAAACAGGTAAACATTCCATCTTACCTTGTAAAAGCTGGTGACGTGATTGAAATCAAAGAGAAACACAAAGACTGCCAGAGATACAAAGATATCCTGGAAGTAACAGGTGGAAACATGATTCCTGACTGGCTGGAAGTTGACGCTGAAAACTTGAAAGGTACAGTAAAAGAGCTTCCTGCAAGAGATGCAATCGATGTACCTGTAGATGAGATGTTGATCGTCGAGTTATATTCTAAATAATCTCTCGGTAAGAGGCAGATATTTTAGAGTTCGGAGATTTAGCATTGTACCCCCTCAACATATATTAACCCATAAGGAGGGTCTGTGTAGTGTTTGATTTTAATAAGCCTAATATTGAAATTACAGAAATTTCAGAAGATAAAAAATATGGAAAATTTGTAGTGGAACCTCTGGAGAGAGGATACGGGATCACACTGGGTAACTCCCTGAGAAGAATTATGCTTTCTTCTCTTCCGGGAGCAGCCATCAGTTCTGTAAAGATTGACGGAGTTCTGCACGAATTCAGTTCCATTCCAGGTGTAAAAGAAGATGTAACAGAGATTATCATGAACTTAAAGTCCCTGGCAATCAAAAATACATCAGAATCAGACGAAGTGAAAACTGCATATATCGAATTTGAAGGAGAAGGTGTTGTAACAGGCGCTGATATCCAGACAGATTCTGATATCGAGATTATGAATCCAGAGCAGGTTATCGCTACATTGAGCGGCGGTAAAGACAGCAAATTGTACATGGAACTTACCATTACAAAGGGCAGAGGATACGTAAGCGCAGACAAGAACAAGAGTGAGGATATGCCGATTGGCGTGATTCCAATCGATTCAATCTATACACCGGTTGAGCGTGTCAATATGACCGTTCAGAATACTCGTGTCGGACAGGTTACAGATTATGACAAACTGACATTAGACGTATGGACAAAGGGAACACTGCTTCCAGATGAGGCAGTCAGCCTTGCGGCAAAAGTTCTCAGTGAACATCTGAAATTATTCATTGACCTTTCTGAAGTTGCTCAGTCAGCTGAAGTCATGATCGAAAAAGAGGATGACGAGAAAGAGAAAGTTCTGGAGATGAGCATTGACGAATTAGAGCTTTCTGTACGTTCATACAACTGTCTGAAGAGAGCCGGCATCAATACTGTAGAAGAACTTACCAACAAGACACCGGAAGATATGATGAAGGTGCGTAATCTTGGACGTAAGTCTCTGGAAGAAGTGCTGGCAAAATTAAAAGAATTAAACCTTGAGTTAAATCAGGGAGAGGAATAAAGAAAATTATCCCGCCAGTAAGCCCGAAGAGCATGGCGGGGGCATTTGATTTATAAGCCCGAAGATGCAAAACCAAATGTTTATTTAATGGAGGACCATAAAGATGGCAAAATATAGAAAACTCGGCAGAACATCCAGCCAGAGAAAAGCATTGATCAGAAACCAGGTAACAGCATTACTGAACAATGGTAAAATTGTTACTACAGAAGCAAAAGCAAAAGAGATCCGTAAAGAAGTTGAAAAACTGATCGCTTTGGCTGTAAAAGAAAAAGATAACTTCGAAGAAGTAACTGTAAAAGCTAAAGTTGCAAAAAAAGACGACAAAGGCAGAAGAGTGAAAGAAGTTGTTGATGGTAAAAAAGTAACTGTTTACGAAGAAGTTGAAAAGACAATCAAAAAAGATATGCCAAGCAGACTTCACGCAAGAAGACAGATGCTGAAAGTTCTTTACACAGCTACAGAAGCTCCAAAGAACAATATCAAGAGAAATATGAAGAAAGTCGACTTAGTGGACAAATTATTCACTGAGATCGCTCCAAAATATGCAGACCGCAACGGTGGTTACACAAGAATCGTTAAGATTGGCCAGCGTAAAGGTGATGCAGCTATGGAAGTACTGATCGAATTAGTTTAATCAGTATTACATTTGCAGAAAAGAGGACACTTGAAATCCAGAGATGGTTTCAGGTGTCTTTTTTTAAAATTAAAAAAATTTAAAGTTTTATGCAACATATTTGTAATCTTTTTCGTCTAATATATACAGTACGGTCAGCATGATATTGAGCCTGGCTACATAAGAGAACGAAAAAGGGGAGACTGGGATGGGAAAACGAAAACAACAGGCGAAAACAGAACAGAACGTAAAAGAAAAAAAAGGAAAAATTTTGTGGATAGCGGGAGGAAGCATCGGCGGAGTTGCTCTGCTGTATGTAGGAATTGCTGTCTTTTTTATGAGCCACTTTTTTATCAATACGAAGATTAACGGGAAAGATTTTTCGGGAAAGACCTCAGAAGCAGTGGAGGCATATCTTCAGTCCAGTGTAAAAGACTATGAGCTTACTATTTTAGAAAAGGATGGAAAGAAAGATGTGATTTCCGGTGATGAGATCCATTTAGAATATCAGTCAGAGAAAGAGGCGGAAAAGCTGCTCAGATCACAGAATGGATTTTTATGGCCAAAGGCATTTTTTGAAGCCTCATCTGGAAAAATTGGGATCCGCGTTTCTTACGATGAGAAAGCATTGGAACAAAAAATTGCAGAATTGTCCTGCCTGAAAGCAGAACAGACTCCGGCAGAGAATGCAAAACTGGAATTTGACGGTCAGAAGTATGTGATCAAGCCAGAAGTCTATGGCAATGCGGTAAATAAAGAGCAACTGACAGAGCAGATCAAAGCATACATTACACGATTTGAGCCGCAGCTGGATATGCTCAAAACGGAATGTTATGCAGATCCGAAGTATGTCAAAGATTCCAAAGAAGTAAAAGCAGCATGTGATACGATGAATAAGTATGTGAATGCAAGTATTACGTATCCGATGAAGGAACCGGTCGTGGTAGATAAGACTTTGATCTCCCAGTGGCTGCAAGTGGATGGAGAAATGAAGGTTTCTCTGAATACAGAGGCGATGAAACAGTGGTTTACAGCCTTTGGAGACAAGTATGATACACAGGGAACGACCAGAACTTTTACAACACCAGCTGGAAAGAGCGCAACTGTGACAGGAGGTACGTATGGCTGGTCAATTGATGAGGATACAGAGCTTGTGAATCTGCAGAACAGCATTATAAATGGGAAAGTTGTGACAAGAGAGCCAGCTTATTATGCCGGTGGGGTTGCCGCAGCGCATTCTGGCCAAGATTGGGGCAACACATATGCAGAGGTCGATATGAGCGCACAGCATATGTGGTATGTCCAGAATGGGCAGGTAGTGCTGGAGACGGATGTTGTGACAGGAGAGCCGATTCCGTCAAGAATCACACCGGAGGGAGTGTATTCTTTGATGTGGAAACAGCCGAATGCGACTCTGGTTGGAGAGATTAAACCGGAAACAGGAGAACCAGAATATAGAACGCCGGTCAAGTATTGGATGCAGGTGACGTCAAGCGGAGTGGGCTTTCACGATGCGACCTGGCAGACTGCATTTGGCGGAACATTGTATCAGATTCCAGGAATAGGATCTCACGGATGCATCAATATGCCGTTGGATCAGGCCGGAGCGCTTTTTCAGATGATCGAACCAGGAACCCCGGTAATCTTTCATTGGTGACAAACATTTAATTTTTGTGCAAATGTAACAATTGACGTTAAAAATATAACGTTAAATATTTGACAAAAGCTATATTGACAATTATTTAACAAGAAAGTATACTAATACCTGTAATTAAGATGTAATGAAGAAACCAAGTCAATTACAGGAGGATATTGAAATGGCGAAGAAAAAAGAAGAGATGGGAGTACCTGCAATCGTAGACAGCGTAGAAACACTGGAAGCGAAGATGAAAGCAATGCGCGAAGCTCAGAAAGAATTTGCAAAATTCTCTCAGGAGCAGGTTGACAAGATTTTCTATGAAGCAGCAATGGCAGCGAACAAGATGCGTATCCCGCTTGCAAAAATGGCAGTAGAAGAGACACAGAGAGGTGTCCTTGAAGATAAAATCATTAAAAATCACTATGCAGCAGAGTATATCTACAATGCATATAAAGATACAAAAACTTGTGGAGTGATCGAAGAAGATCCTGCATACGGAATCAAAAAAGTAGCTGAGCCAATCGGTCTGGTTGCGGCAGTTATCCCGACAACAAACCCGACATCTACAGCAATCTTCAAAACATTGATCTGTTTGAAGACGAGAAATGCGATCATCATCAGCCCACATCCAAGTGCAAAAGCATGTACGATCGAAGCTGCAAAAGTAGTGCTTGACGCTGCAGTAAAAGCAGGAGCACCGGAAGGAATCATCGGATGGATCGATGTACCGTCTCTGGAGCTGACAAACCAGGTTATGAGAGATTCTGATATCATCCTGGCTACAGGTGGTCCTGGAATGGTAAAAGCAGCTTACTCATCAGGAAAGCCTGCACTTGGTGTAGGACCTGGAAATACACCGGTTATCATTGATGATACAGCAGATATCAAGATGGCAGTAAATTCTATCATCCATTCCAAGACATTTGACAATGGTATGATCTGTGCTTCTGAGCAGTCTGTTACTGTTCTGGAAAGCATTTATGAGGAAGTGAAGAAAGAATTCCAGTATCGTGGATGCTACTTCTTAAAGAAAGGTGCTGAGCTTGATAAAGTTCGTAAGACGATCATCATCAATGGTGCATTGAACAGCAAGATTCCGGGAAAATCTGCATATGAGATCGCTCAGATGGCAGGCGTAGAGGTTCCGGAGAATACAAAAATCCTGATCGGTGAAGTAGAATCCGTTGATATTTCCGAAGAATTTGCACACGAAAAATTATCTCCTGTACTTGCTATGTATAAAGCAAAAACATTTGACGAAGCACTTGCAAAAGCAGAACAGCTTGTAGCAGACGGAGGATATGGACATACATCTGCGCTGTATATTCATCCTGCACAGACAGAAAAGATTGAAAAACATTATGCAGCAATGAAGACTTGCCGTGTTCTGATCAACACACCTGCAGCTCAGGGGGGAATCGGAGATCTTTATAATTTCAAACTGGCTCCATCTCTTACACTGGGATGTGGTTCATGGGGCGGAAACTCCGTATCAGAAAACGTTGGAGTAAAACACCTGATTAACGTGAAGACAGTTGCAGAGAGGAGAGAAAACATGCTCTGGTTCAGAACACCTGAAAAAGTATACTTCAAGAAAGGATGTATGCCGGTTGCACTGGATGAACTTGGAACGATCATGCACAAGAAAAAAGCATTCATCGTAACAGACTCTTTCCTTTACAAGAATGGATACGTAAAAGCAATCGAAGAAAAACTGGATGCAATGGGAATCCAGCACACATGCTTCTATGAAGTAGCTCCGGACCCGACACTGCAGTGCGCACAGAAAGGTGCAGATATGATGCGCTCTTTCGAGCCGGATACGATCATCGCTCTTGGTGGTGGATCTGCAATGGACGCTGCAAAGATCATGTGGGTAATGTACGAATATCCGGAAGCAAACTTTGAAGACATGGCGATGGACTTCATGGATATCCGTAAGAGAGTATATACATTCCCTGAGATGGGTAAAAAAGCATATTTTGTAGCAATCCCGACATCTTCAGGAACAGGTTCTGAGGTCACACCATTTGCGATCATTACAGATGCAGAGACAGGTGTAAAATGGCCGTTGGCTGATTACCAGTTACTTCCGAACATGGCAATCGTTGATGTTGATAACATGATGACACAGCCAAAAGGACTGACAAGTGCATCAGGTATCGATGTTATGACACATGCGATCGAAGCTTACGTATCGATCATGGCAACAGACTACACAGATGGTCTTGCGATGAAAGCAGTGAAGATGGTATTTGAAAATCTTCCATCTGCATATGAGAACGGAGCAAATGATCCGAAAGCACGTGAAGAGATGGCAAACGCTTCTTGTATGGCTGGTATGGCATTCGCGAACGCATTCCTGGGACTGAACCACTCTATGGCTCATAAGCTGGGAGCATTCCACCATCTGCCACACGGTGTTGCAAATGCAGTACTGCTGACAGAAGTGATGAGATACAATGCATCTGAGGTTCCAACTAAGATGGGAACATTCTCTCAGTATCAGTATCCACATGCACTTGCAAGATATGCGGAATTAGGACGTTTTGCAGGATGCACAGGAAAAGACGACAAAGAAGTATTTGAGAATTTCCTTGCAAGACTGGAAGTATTAAAAGAGCAGATCGGAATTAAGAAATCTATCAAAGAGTATGGTATCGATGAGAAATACTTCCTGGATACACTGGATGACATGGTAGAGCAGGCATTCAATGACCAGTGTACAGGAGCAAACCCAAGATATCCTCTGATGAAAGAGATCAAAGAACTTTATCTGAAATGCTACTATGGAAAATAATTTCCAATAAGGAACAAGAGGGACATTCCAAAGGCCGGATCTGGTCGGAGGAATGTCCTATTTTGTTTGAAAAAAATGAAAAGTTAATAAATTAACAATAAAAATATTATGAAAAATATCGTGAAAAATTGCACAAAGTTAAACCTGAGGGGTTTCTTTACAGAAAAGTATGCGCTATAATGAGGTCAATGAAAGAAGAAAACCCGAATCGGAAGCAAAACCGGGAGATTATGACAGGAGGCAATTTTATGAAACTGGAAGAAAAAAACTTAATCGTAAAACGTTCTTACAAAGAAGTATACAAATGTGAAGAAGGAATCGTAAAAGTATTTGCAAAAGAACATCCGAAGTCAGATGTACTCAATGAAGCGTTAAATACTGCTCGTGTGGAAGAAGCAGGACTGGATATTCCAAGAGTAAAAGAAGTCACTCAGATTGATGGAAAATGGGCTCTGGTGATCGAGCAGAAAGACGGAAAGACATTAGAAGAAATGATGAAGGTGGATCCGGCTAATCTGGAGAATTATATGAATGATTTTGTAGATCTTCAGTTGAGCATTACCAGCAAAAAGGCTCCGCTTCTAAATAAAATGAAAGATAAATTTGCACGTCAGATCAACGGATTGAAAGTATTGGATGCGACCACAAGATATGAGCTGATGACACGGCTGGAAAGTATGCCGAAACATGATAAGATCTGCCATGGTGATTTTAATCCGAGCAATGTAATTGTTGGAAAGAATGGCAAGATGACCGTGATCGACTGGGCGCATGTGACACAGGGAAATGCCAGTGCAGATGCAGCCATGACGTATCTTCTGTTTGCGTTGGAGAGTCAGGAAAAAGCAGATCTGTATCTGAAGATCTTCTGTAAGAAGAGCGATACGGCAATGCAGTACGTACAGCAGTGGCTTCCAATCGTGGCAGCAGCACAGCTTTCCAAAGAAAATGCTCTTGAGAAAGATTTCCTGATGAGATGGATCGATGTGATGGATTATCAATAGAATGAGATAAGAAAGTGATGAAAAAAGAAGGAGCAGGCAGCAAAAGCGCTGCGCTCCTTCTTTTTGATAACAGAGTTGGAGATTACCAGCTCGGGAAGAACAGGTTTCCGCCGATATTTACACCGGGACGGTTCGTGGCGCCGGCATACAGAAAATAATAACAGTCACTGACTGAGGCGAGCCGGGAACCATTGACCGCATCCTGTGCAACCTGTACAGCCAGACTGGAAGGCCCGGATGTAAGAACTGCATCGAGACGGCCTGTCCAAACAGGTTCAAACTGTCCGGTTGCGTAGATCACGTCGGTGATGGAATTCGGGAACAGCGGACTTTCTACACGGTTCATGATCACTGTGGCAACAGCCAGCATTGCATTGTAATCGCGGATCGCTTCGCAATCCAGAAGGGCTGCAAATGTGGTCAGTTCACTCTGGGAGGCATGGCTGCCGCCGCCCTGGATAATACCGCCGTCATTGCTTTCCGGGGGTGGTGCAGGAGTCGGACCTGGTGTGACGGTACCGCCTGTTTCGGTAGAAGGCTTGTCCGTTTGTTGCTGGTGTTGTTGTTCTTGCTGCTGTGCGGCAAGATCTGCGGCTTCTTTTTCACGGAGAGCCTGCAGCTGTGCCTGAAAAGCAGATAAATCAGTGGAAGTGGCATTGGCCTTTTCTACAAGATCTGCCTGCTTTTTATCCAGACGGTTCTGGAGTGTAAGCAGAGAATCCTGCTGTGCATGTAAGGTTTCTTCTTCCTGTTCGATCTGCTTTTTTGTCTCCTGCAGTTCCAAAAGCATCTTGCGATCATAATCACTGATGTTTTGGATAAAATCTGCTTTGTTCAGAAAATCTGTCATGTCTTCAGCAGAAAACAGCATTTCCAGAAGTGATGCGCTTCCGGTTTCATACATATACTTAATACGTGTCTTCATGTTGTCATATTGTTGAGCTTCTTTTGCCTGTGTGTCGGCCAAGGAATCTTTTGTCCTTTGTATCTCGCTGTTCGTAATCTCAACCTGCATCTCAGCTGTAGAGATCTGATCGCTGATCGCGAGAAGTTCCTGATTGATACCGGCCAGCTGGCCTTCCAGATCAGAAGTTTTGCTTTCGAGGCTTTGGGTACTTTCTTCTGCGGAAGCAGGAAGGGGAGCAAAAGCCAGTGCAAAGGAGCAAATAAGTGCAGTACTTGTTTGCAGCTTGCGTTTTAAGCATGGTTTCATAACGTTAATTCCTTTCTATTAAAAAGTCTGTTTGGTCATTATACTATAAATTGCGTGATTACGCAAATTTTGATAAAATAAGTTATAAAACTTTAAGAAAGATGAGGGCACAATTGCATGAAACATATCAAGATGATCGGTCTGGATCTGGATGGTACGCTGCTGAACGGCAGGAAAGAAGTGACGGATCATACAAGAAAAATATTGGAGCAGGCTATTGCACAGGGGATTATTGTACTGGTTGCAACCGGTCGGCCGCTTACCGGGATTCCCGGGCAGGTGAGGGCAATACAGGGGATGCAGTATGCATTGACGACAAATGGCGCAAGAATTTATGATCTGCTGCAGGATCGGACCATTTTAGAATATCCCCTTTCCTGTGAAAAGGCAAAGAAAGTTTTGAAAATCGCGGGAAAGTATGATACATTACAAGAGGCGTACTTTGACCGGGAAGTATATGCACAGGAAGATCAGCTGAAGAGAATTTCCCAGTATCATAAGAATCCTCACATGTGGGAATATGTAAGAGCCACGCGCACTGCGGTTCCTTCTCTGACAGAATGGTATGAGATGTCCGGAAGGGATGCGGACAAACTGCAGCTGATGTTTGCTGATATGCAGGAACTTGCACATGCCAGGAAGGAACTGGAGGAGATTCCGGGGCTGGTGCTGACTGGCTCTCTTGGCAACAATATCGAGGTCAATGCAGAGGGCATCGATAAGGGGATTGGAATCCTGGAGCTTGGGCGAAGACTGGGAATTTCCAGAGAAGAGATCATGGCATGTGGAGATGGAGACAATGATCTGGAGATGTTGAAGGCAGTTGGAGTTGGGGTTGCCATGGGCAATGCTGATGCAGCTGTGAAAGCGGCAGCAGATTATGTGACGGATACGAACGAGGAAGAAGGCGTGGCAAAAGCAGTAGAAATGTTTGCTTTGAGATAGGAGGAGAGAGATGTTAGAAGCATTAAAAGTAATCATACTGGGGATTGTAGAAGGAATTACAGAATGGCTTCCGATCAGCAGTACAGGACATTTGATTCTGGTAGAAGAGTTTGTAAAATTGAATTTCAGCCAGTCTTATCTGGATATGTTTAATGTTGTGATCCAGCTGGGAGCGATTATGGCAGTGGTAGTAATCTATTTTCACCGTCTGAATCCTTTTTCACCGAAGAAGACGGAAAAGCAGAAGAAGATGACACTGCAGCTTTGGGTAAAAGTAGTGATCGCATCCATCCCGGCCGGTGTTGTAGGAATTTTATTCAATGATTTTATCGAAGAAAAATTTAACAATTCCTATGTAGTTGCTACCATGCTGATCGTGGTCGGTATTTTGTTTATTGTGATCGAGAATCGTCATAAAGGTGTCAAACCTCAGATCACAAAGATTTCCCAGATGGGGATTCCGGTGCTGATCTGGATCGGTGTGTTCCAGATGCTTGCGATGATCCCGGGAACGTCACGTTCCGGAGCGACGATCGTGGGTGCACTGGCATTGGGCGTCTCCAGAACAGCAGCGGCGGATTTTACGTTCTTTCTGGCGATTCCGGCTATGGCAGGAGCCAGTCTTGTAAAACTGCGTCATTTTGGTTTTGATTTTACAGGTACAGAGCTGGGGCTGTTATTATTAGGATGTGTTGTTTCTTTTGTAGTATCGATCCTGGCAATCAAGTTCCTGTTAAAATATATCCAGAGTCATGACTTTAAAGCATTTGGATATTACCGAATCGTGCTTGGAATCATTGTATTCCTGTACTTTGGAATTCGTGCAATGTTTGCATAAAAATGAATTATATACAAAAAATATGTGCATAAAAACGATAATTTATGCATATTTAAACTTGCAATTTCGCAAAAACATGGTATGATAGATGTATAAAATGAATGTTTATACAGACTATATGTATTTTGTTTTGGGAGGAATGAAAGATGAAAATGAAAAAGTTGACAGGAATGGTACTGGCAGTTGCATGTATGGCATCCCTTGTTGGATGTGGTTCTTCAGAAAAGAAAGAGATCAATGTGGAGAAACCAGAAGATCTGAAAACTCTGACCATCGGAGTGCAGCAGGGAACAACCGGAGATATCATGAGTTCTGAGCAGGTAGAGAAAGATTCTCAGATGAAACGTTATCCAAAGGGATCCACAGCAGTGCAGGCACTGAAAAATGGAAAGATTGACTGTGTGGTGATCGACTCGGAACCGGCAGCAAAATTTGTGGAAAAGAATCCGGATCTGAAGATCATCGATGGTGTATTTGAAACAGAAGAATATGCAATGTGTGTAAAAAAAGGCAATACAGAATTGCTGGATGAGATGAACAAAGCACTGGCTGAGCTGAAAGAAGACGGTACGGTAGATAAGATTATCGGAAACTACATTGGAGATGACATTGGAAGCTATCAGTATGAATCTCCGGCAGATGTGGATCACTCCAAAGGAAAACTGGTGATGGCTACGAATGCAGAGTTCGAACCATATGAATATCACGGAGAAGACGGGATCATCGGAATCGATGTAGATCTTTCCAAAGCCATCTGTGACAAGATGGGATATGAACTGGAAGTTCTGGATATGGAATTTGATTCAATCCTTCCATCCATCGCAACAGGTAAAGCAGACTTTGGCGCAGCTGGTATGACAGTAGATGCAGAGCGTCAGAAAAATGCAGATTTTACAGATACATATGCAAATGCAAGTCAGGTCGTGATCGTAAGAAAATAATCGCAGATCTGCAGAGTAAGACAACAACAGGGGTGCAGGAAATTATCAGGCAGCCCTGTTTTGAACTGTCAGAGAACAACAAAAGAGAGGTAAGAACATGAGTTTTTCAGAAAAGTTATATCAGAACTTTATCGAAGAAGACCGCTGGCTTTTGCTGGTCAATGGTCTGAAAGTTACGATTCTTGTCACCCTGCTCGCACTTTTAGTGGGTGTGATCATTGGATTTACGGTAGCAATTATCCGCTCCCTTCATGATAAGACGGGAAAACTGAAGATTTTAAATGCGATTTGTAAGGTATATTTAACAATCATCAGAGGAACACCGAGTATGATCCAGGTATTGTTTATGTATCTGGTTGTATTTGGAGCTTCTTCTTTAAATTCAATCGTGATCGGCGGATTGGCATTTGGTATCAACTCCGGTGCGTATGTGGCGGAAATCGTGCGTTCCGGTATTATGGCAATCCCGGAAGGTCAGACAGAGGCTGGAAGAAGTCTGGGCTTGAGTTATGGAAAGACCATGCGGCTGATCATTATGCCACAGGCATTTAAAAATGTGCTTCCAGCACTGGTAAATGAGATGATCGTGCTGATCAAAGAGACTGCGATCATAGGTTACATTGGCGAACAGGATCTGACGAAAGCGGCAATGGTAATCCAGAGCCGTACTTTTGAGGCATTCATCCCGTTGATCACGGCTGCTTTAATCTATCTGGCATTGATCATGCTGCTGACATTCTTTATGAATAAACTGGAAAGGAGACTGCGCACAAATGAACGATAAGAACGAAGTATTGATTCAGGTTCAGGATCTGAAGAAAGCATTTGGAGATCTGGAAGTATTGCGTGGGATTTCCACAGAGATCAAAAAAGGAGAGGTGGTTGTTGTGATCGGACCATCCGGATCGGGAAAATCCACATTTCTTCGGTCACTGAATCTGTTGGAAGTTCCGACAGGGGGAACGGTATTATTTGAGGGAACAGATATTACAGATCCAAAGACTGATATCGACGTACATCGCCAGAAGATTGGTATGGTATTCCAGCATTTTCATCTGTTTCCACATAAGACCATTCTGGAAAACATCATGCTTGCTCCGGTGACACTCAAAAAGATGTCCAAAGAGGAAGCGGAGAAGAAAGCGAAAGAGCTGTTGGAGAGAGTTGGACTGGCAGATAAGGCCAATGCATATCCGGAACAGCTTTCCGGCGGACAGAAGCAGCGTATTGCAATCGTACGCGCACTGGCAATGAACCCGGATGTGATGCTCTTTGATGAGCCGACTTCTGCATTGGATCCGGAGATGGTAGGAGAAGTTCTGGAGCTGATGAAGCAGCTTGCGAAAGAGGGAATGACCATGGTCGTGGTAACACATGAAATGGGATTTGCCAAAGAAGTTGCTACCCGGGTTGTGTTTGTGGACGAGGGGCAGATCAAAGAAGAAGGAAATCCAAAAGAATTCTTTGAGAATCCAAAAGATGCCAGATTGAAAGAATTTTTATCAAAAATTTTATAAAATGAGAGAGTACACTATCTCGACCAGCGCCTCCTTTTGTGGTATAATTCAACATTATGCAATCACGAAAGGAGGCGTCTTTTATGGGCGAACAGAAGCCTGAAAAAGTGAAAAAACATATTTGCATGGGTCTGTTGGCCCATGTGGATGCAGGGAAGACGACGCTGTCGGAAAGTATGCTGTATGTAAGCGGCAGTATCCGGAAAATGGGGCGAGTCGATCATCAGGATGCATTTTTGGATACGTATGATCTGGAGCGTGCCCGGGGAATCACTATTTTTTCAAAACAGGCAGTGTTTTCCTGGAAGGATCTGGGGATTACATTGCTGGATACACCGGGGCATGTGGATTTCTCGGCGGAGATGGAGCGAACTTTACAGGTTTTGGATTATGCAGTGCTTGTGATCAGTGGGGCAGATGGAATCCAGGGACATACAGAGACTCTCTGGCGTTTGCTTGGGCAGTATCAGATTCCGGTCTTTTTGTTTATCAACAAGATGGATCAGAATGGGACAGACCGGGAACAGATATTACAAGAATTGAAGAAGCGTTTTGGAGATCTTTGTATTGATTTTGCAAAAGTCTGGGATACGGGAGATGAGGAAGCAGAGGAGCAGCTTGCCATGTGTGATGAAGGACTCCTGGAGCAGTATCTGGAAACAGGAGAACTTCCGAGAGAACAGGTGGCAGAACTGATCGCAGAACGGAAAGTGTTCCCATGTTATTTTGGCTCTGCACTTCGGACAGAAGGTGTAGAAGAATTGCTGGATGCGTTGGAATCGTTTACGAAAAGGAAGGAATACCCGACAGAATTTGGAGCCAAAGTATACAAGATCGGACGGGATGAGCAGGGAAATCGTCTGACTTATTTAAAAGTAACAGGCGGAACGATCCAGGTAAAAGAGACGATCACAGATACAGAAGAGAAGATCAATCAGATCCGGCGTTATTCCAGTTCTAAATATGAAATGCTGAAAAAAGTGGATGCAGGAGAGGTCTGCGCAGTGACGGGACTTTCCGATACATATCCGGGTCAGGGATTGGGAGCGGAATCTGCATCGGATATGCCGATTTTGGAGCCGGTGTTGAATTATCGGATTGAACTGCCGCCGGACTGTGACGTGCACAAGATGCTGATCAATCTGAAAGAACTGGAAGAGGAAGAGCCGCAGCTCCACATTGTATGGGAAGAACAGTTAGGAGAGATTCATGTACAGCTTATGGGAGAGGTACAGATTGAAATTTTGAAAAGCATGATCTGGGATCGCTTTAAAGTACGTGTGGAATTTGGCACTGGAAGAGTGGTTTACAAAGAGTCTATTGAAGAACCGGTGGAAGGAGTGGGGCATTTTGAACCGCTCCGTCATTATGCAGAAGTACATCTTTTGCTGGAACCCGGAGAGCGAGGCAGCGGACTGCAGTTTTTCTCTGACTGCAGTGAAGATGTTCTGGCGCGCAACTGGCAGAGACTGATCCTGACCCATCTGGAAGAAAAGGAACACAGAGGGGTACTGACAGGTTCGGCGATCACGGATATGAAGATCACATTAGTATCCGGCAGGGCACATCAGAAACATACTGAGGGCGGTGACTTCAGACAGGCGACTTACCGGGCAGTGCGACAGGGACTTCGCAAGGCAAAGAGTGTGCTGCTGGAGCCTTATTATGAATTTGAGATGGAGCTTCTTCCGGAGCATGTAGGACGTGCCATGACGGATATCCAGAAGAGAAATGGAACGTTTGAGCCGCCGGTGACGGATGGAGAAATTTCTGTTTTAAAAGGAAGCGCACCTGTCTCCAGGATGCGTGGATACCAGAGCGAGCTGACTTCTTATACGGGAGGAAGAGGGAGAATGTCCTGCCGGTTAAAAGGATATGAAAGATGTGCTGACCAGGAAGAAATCGTGGCTGCATTCGGATATGATCCGGAAGCGGATCTGGAGAATCCGACCGGATCTGTATTCTGTGCACATGGCGCAGGATTTGTGGTGAACTGGGATGAAGTGGAATCCTATATGCATCTGGAAAACAGTCTGGAGAGTGAGCAGATCGCAGAAGAACAGACCCGTCCGGTGGTGCGGCAGACGCGCAGCACTTCTTCCCAGATTGAACTGACAAGAGAAGAACTGGATGCGATTTATGCAAAAACGCCAGATCCGGTGAAAAGAAACCGAAGTCCCGTGACCGTGCGGGCAAAGTCTGCTCCGGCAGCGGATGACAAATGGATGGCAAAGCAGAAAACTGTCGAGGAAGAATATCTGCTGGTAGATGGATATAATATTATTTTCGCCTGGGAAGAATTAAAAGAACTGGCGAAGATCGATCTGAAAAGCGCCAGGGATAAACTGATGGATATTTTGTGTAATTATCAGGGATATAAAAAGTGTGTTCTGATTCTGGTATTTGACGCCTATAAAGTAGAGGGCGGCCCGGGAGCTGTGATGAAATATCACAACATCCATGTGGTATATACAAAAGAAGCGGAAACCGCTGATCAGTACATTGAAAAAACTGTCCGCAAGATCGGAAAACATCATCATGTCACGGTTGCCACATCCGATGCACTGGAACAGGTGATCATTCTGGGGCAGGGTGCGGCCAGAATGTCTGCGCCGGGACTCAAAGAGGAAGTAGAGCTGGCTTTTGCGGAACTTCGAAGTGAGCATTTGAACAAGCGGGGGAACGACAGAAATTATTTGTTTGACTATCTGAAACAAGAGGATGCAAAGAAACTGGAGAGTGTACGGCTGGGAAAACCGTCCGTAAAATAGGAGAAGAAACAACATGAAGTATGAACGAATCAAGCGGGCCACATTTCTGGAGCGTCCCAATCGTTTTATTGCTTATGCAGAAATTGCAGGGAAAAAGGAGACGATCCATGTAAAAAACACAGGAAGATGTGCAGAGCTTCTGGTTCCGGAGGCGGAAATTTTTGTGCAGGAGAGTGATAATCCGGATCGAAAAACAAAATGGGATCTGATCGGGGTAAAAAAGGGAGAGAGGCTCATCAATATGGATTCTCAGATCCCGAATCAGGTAGTCGGTGAGTGGCTGCGTGCAGGAAATTTATTTTCTGCAGGAGCGAGTGTACGCCCGGAGACGGTGTATGGAAATTCCCGATTTGATTTTTATGTAGAGGAAGGGGAGAATCGCGCCTTTATAGAAGTAAAAGGCGTCACGCTGGAAGAGGAAGGTGTGGTACGCTTTCCGGATGCTCCAAGTGAACGGGCAGTGAAGCATGTAGAAGAACTGATCCGGGCGAAAAAGGAAGGATACGATGCCTATGTGTTTCTGGTGATCCAGATGAAAGGGGTACGGTATTTTACACCGAATATTGACACCCAGCCGGAATTTGCACAAGCGTTGAAGAAGGCAAAGGCAGCAGGGGTGCGGATCCTTGCATATGACTGTAAGGTGACAGAAGATTCGATCCAGATTGATGAAGAAGTTCCGGTTGTTTTAGAAGAACCGCTTCTGTGGGAAATGACAGAACCAATCGTAGACTGGTATCGGAACAATAAGCGGGATCTTCCCTGGCGGCATGATGTGACTCCATATCGGGTGTGGGTTTCGGAGATTATGCTGCAGCAGACAAGAGTCGAGGCAGTCAAACCCTATTATGACCGGTTTTTGAAAGAACTTCCAACGATCACAGATCTGGCATATGCAAAAGAAGATCGTCTGATGAAGCTTTGGGAAGGGCTGGGATATTATAACAGAGTACGGAATATGCAAAAGGCAGCCCTTCAGATGGTAGAACAATATGGCGGGGAATTTCCGGAATCTTATGAGGAGATCCGTTCTCTGACCGGAATCGGAAATTATACTGCAGGAGCCATCGGTTCTTTTGCATTTGGGATTCCAAAGCCGGCTGTGGACGGCAATGTGCTGCGTGTAGTTTCAAGAATTCTGGCGAGCAGAGAAGATATCATGAAAGCGAAAGTGCGTACTGCTGTCGAACGTGCACTGGAAGAAGTGATCCCCCAAGAATACCCGGGAGACTTTAATCAGGGCTTGATCGAACTGGGAGCCATTGTATGTGTGCCAAATGGAGAGCCAAAATGTGGAGAGTGTCCGGTTGCCGCATTCTGTCGTGCGCGAAAAGAAGGAATTGCCGTGGAGCTTCCGGTAAAAACCAAAGCAAAGGGAAGAAAAATTGAGAAGCGGACGGTTCTGGTGTTTCACGACAACGATACACTGGCAATTCAAAAACGTCCGGCAAAGGGGCTTCTGGCAGGCCTGTATGAGCTGCCCAATGTCGAGGGATGGCTCAGCCAGAAGGAAATCATCGAGTACAGCAGATCCATTGGGTTATCTCCCATCCGGGTTCAGAAACTGCCAGATGCAAAGCATGTGTTCAGTCATGTGGAATGGCAGATGAAAGGGTATGAGATCCGGGTGGATGAGCTGGAGAAGAACTGCAGCCAGAAGATGATTTTTGCAAAAGAAGAAGTATTAAAAGAGAAGTATTCCATTCCATCGGCATTTGAGGCATACTGTGTATGGAAACAAAAATAGATTAGAGTACACTCTGTTTTCTTGAAGGGTCATTGAATTTGTGATATACTTTGGAACAAATGACAGGAGGAGTAAAAGAAATGGAAGAGATGGAAGGATTATCCAAGCAGCAGAAAAAGTCCAGAGAAACAAAGGCGAAGATTTTCCAGGCAGCCAAGCGAATCCTGCAGCATAGTGGATACGAGACGCTGTCGATCAAGAATATTTGTGAAGAAGCAGGAGTTTCCAATGGAAGCTTTTATCATCATTTTAAAACAAAAGATGATCTGCTTTCTTATTATATTGAAGAACAGCCAAGCATCAACCCGGATATTTTAGATCTCCCACAGAATGCAGAGGATGCAAAGCATACGATTATTGAGGTCTATTTGAATTATGTGTCGTATTGCAGGGAACTGGGAGTCGAGTTTATGGCAGGATATTATGATCCGAAAAATCAGGCATTGAATCCGGTCAGCAGAACTGAGCGGCCGTATCCGATCGTGACGGTTCAGCATTATGTGGAAAAAGCTATCCAGGAGGGAACAGTCCGCCTGAATGTGGAAATCGAAGAATTTACTACGGATATCCGTATGATCGTGATCGGCAATGTATTTGAGTGGTGTCTGCGGAATGGAGAGGCAGATTTTGAAGGAAATATGGCAAGATCTCTCGGGAAATATCTGGATAGTACTTTAGATTAGAGCCGGAGGGTTCGAAGATGAGATACTGTTTTATTGTAAATCCCAATTCCCGTTCAAGGCGAGGCGGGAAGATTTGGGAGAAAGTACAAAAGAAATTGGAAGAGCAGCAGATAAAGTATGAAGTTTATCTGACAGAGAGAAGAAAAAATGCGGCGAAAATTTCTGCAGCCCTGACAAATGATACGGAAGAAAAGACACTGGTCGTGCTTGGCGGGGACGGGACCGTGAATGAAGTTTTAAATGGCATTCAGAATTTTGAACATATAATCCTGGGCTATATCCCGACCGGTTCCAGCAATGATTTTGCAAGAGGAATGAAGATCCCAAAAGATCCGATACGTGCCCTGGATCTGGTGCTTCATCCAAAGAGTGTGCATCAAATGGATATCGGCGTGGTAGATTACGGTCAGAAAAGCAGACGGTTTGCGGTGAGCGCCGGGATCGGGTTTGATGCAGTGATCTGTCATCAGGCCAGTGTGTCAAAACTGAAAGCGGCATTAAATAAGATCGGACTCGGTAAGCTGACCTATGCGGGAATTGCGATAGACCGTCTGATCAAGGATGACACCGTACAGGCAAAGGTCATCTTTGATCAGGACAGGGAACTGGACTTTCGGGAAGTATATTTTGCGGCAGTCCACAATCAGCCATATGAAGGCGGAGGATTCAAATTCTGTCCGGATGCGGATCCGGGTGACAGAAAGCTGGATGTGATCCTGGTATCGGGTCTGAAAAAATGGCAGGTGATCCGGACACTGCTTTTTGCTTTTCAGGGAAAACATGTAGGAAAAAACGGAATCTCAAATTTTCAGTGCGAAGAGGTGAAGATTCAATTTTCACAGGCCAGGGCTGTCCACACGGACGGAGAGGCTGTGTTTTTGAAACGAGAAGTACAGATGCGTCTTTTGCCGCAGCAGATTCGTGTGATCACATCGTAAAGGAGTGCGGATGATATGTGGAAATATGCGATCGGAACGATAATAGCAGCACTTGTGCTGTATATATATCTGATTTTTCCGGAGACCAGAAGAAAAAGGGAAATCTGGAAATATCGGGGGACTCAGTGGGCACACCGGGGACTGCATGAGAATCAGGCGGGAATCCCGGAAAACTCCATGGCAGCATTTCGGCAGGCCATTCGGGCAAAGATGGGGATCGAACTGGATGTGCATCTGACCAGAGATCACAAACTTGTGGTATTTCATGATGATACGCTGCAGAGAATGTGCGGTGTATCCGGCAGCGTGGAAGAAAAAACATGGGAAGAACTAAAGACGCTGCATCTTTTGGATACTGCGGAGTCCATTCCGCTGTTAAAAGATGTGTTCCATCTGGTCAAAGGAAAAGTCCCGATTCTGATCGAGGTCAAATTACTGACAGAAGATACCGCCATCTGTCGTTTTCTTGTCGAGGAATTAAAAGCGTACGGCGGACAGGTTCTGGTCCAGTCTTTTAACAGCCTGGTGCTTCGGTGGTTTCGAAAATATAAAACGCAGATCTTGCGGGGACAGTTGTCCTCCAATCTGGTAAAAAGTGAAGAAACACCGCATTATATGTTTCGGTTCTGCGTAAAATATTTATTGAGCAACTGTATTTGCAGACCCGATTTTATTTCTTATAAAATGGAAGACAGTCAGAACATCAGTCTGTGGATGCAAAAGCACTTGTTCCGGGTTCCGGTAGCTGTATGGACACTGCATGGGGAAACGATGTTACAGCGTGCGAAAAGCAGGTTTGACATGTACATTTATGAGAAAAATTAGAAGAAATAGAAAGAAAATCGAAAGATTTGTTAAGGTTTTATGAATCGCCTTGTTGATTAAAAAAAATCGTGCTATAATCGGGACAAATAAAAGGAAAGCAAGTTTCACAAATAAGGGAGCGGTCAGGATGAACAGGAAAAGTGCATTCAAAAAGTGGATAAAAAAATACAAACATGCATGGGTCTTCCTGTATGCGTTTATCTATATGCCGTGGTTTATGTACCTGGAAAAGCATATCACGGCAGATTCCAATTACCATGTGATCCATTCTGCCCTGGATGATAAGATTCCGTTTATCGAATATTTTATCATTCCGTATCTTTTGTGGTTTTTGTTTATCGCCGTGGTTTTTCTGTATTTCTTTTTTACAGATGTAGAGGGATTTTATAAGCTGGCGAAGCTGAGTTTTATCGGGATGACAATCTTTCTTGTGATCTCGACTGTTTTTCCGAACGGATTGATGCTGCGTCCGGTGGTGTTCCCAAGAGATAATATCTTTACAGATATGGTAAAGATGTTGTATCTGGCAGATACTCCGACGAATGTATTTCCAAGCCTTCATGTATTTAACTCACTGGCAGCCTGCATTGCGATCGCTCAGAGTGAAAAGCTGCGCAGACATCCGGTGATCAGCAATGGGGCTTATGTGCTGGCAGGATTGATCATTCTGGCTACCATGTTTTTAAAACAACACTCCGTGATCGATGTTATGGGAGCCGTGCTGATGGCATATACGCTGTATCAGTTTGTGTATGTGACGGAGAAAAAGAAAGTGCCAAGCGTATCCCGACGAAGAGAGTTTGGCTAAGAGATAAATAAAGTGTAAAAAGGAATCGTGTCTGAGAAATGGCAGGATTTTTTTTTGTGCAAAAGGAATAAAAAATAAATGGAGTATTGCAGGACTTTCGGTTATAATAAAAGAAAAATATGCTGGAGGTAGATGCAATGCGAGAGGGAAAGAAAAAAAGAAGAAATCGAATCATTTCTGCAGTTCTTGCAGTGACAATGGGGATGTCTGTGCTGACAGGATGTGGCGGGGGCACATCGAAAGGCAGCGCACAAGAAACGGTAGATGTGACCAAAGAACTCAAAGGAGAGTATCAGGCCTCTCCTTTTGTGCAGGCAGATATTAACAGTGATACAGTAGAGTGGATCTGTGCTGCTTATGCCGTGTATACACAGTACAATCAGAAGACATTGGGAGTGGTAGGAGGAATATCTGAGGAAGAAAAGGAGTCTTATCGGGATCGGATCAAGCTTACTCTTTCGGAAGGTTGGGGGATTGAAGGAAGAGAAGATGTGGCAGAAGTGATAAATAAACTGCTGACCAAAGGACACCGGGAAACTTATTTAGACGTTGTGAAGAAATTGGAAAAGAAAGATCTGCTCAAGCTTTCTACAGAAGAAGCCATGACGCATTTTTCGGAAGATGATGAGGAATTTGCACGGTATCAGGATGCACATGAGATGTATACAGAATATGGAGAGCATGGAATGGATGGCTGGGATTACAGCAGAGCACTTCAGGTACTGGGGGATTGTTATCTGGCAGACTATATCAATCTGGAAGAATGTCTGGATCTGTCTCTTCCGATTGCAAAAACGCTGCAGAGTACGTTTACAAGTTGGGAAGAGCTGGCAGACAGTTACATCTATGGATATGCGTTCTGGCAGAATGAAACAGCGGACGATGTAGAAACAAAGCTTCGGATTCAGTCATACGTGGAATTAGTAAAAATGGAAAACAGTCCGTATTCGGTTGCATACGATACTAAATTGGAGAATACCTGGAAAGATGGGGAGAAACGCAAAGAAGAACGCAAAGCCTATGAAATGTCAGATGGGTACGTCCCTATCCGATGTACAGATACAGAAAGTATCCAGGTACGTCTTCCGGAAGAATATGTGTTTGAAAAGGAAGATTATGAAGAATATGAAAATACCAAATTTACCAAACCATGTGGGAATGGAGACAGCATTTATATCAGTTATCAGGCAGAATTTCTGGATGACAGGAACAATGCGGAATTGCAAAAAAAATATTTGACAGAGGGCAAGGCAAAAGAGAAGGAAAACGCAGAAAAGCAGGGCGGTACTTATGAAGCAGGGGAAATCAAGTCACTTTCCGTTAAGGAAGACCTCACCGTTTTTTATCTTGCTGAAAAAGAGGTGACGGAAGGCGGAACACAGCAGATTTCTTATCAGACAGTGGCAGAAGTAGGGGGAAAATATCTGGTAAAATGTTATATCAGCGATGTGGCATCTCCGGGCTATGAGCTGATGCTTGGAATGAATGAGGAAGCACTGATAAAAGAACTGTTTTCTGATTTTAGGTGGTGAGCCTATGAATACACAATGGGAATTGTATTTTCTGAGGCGGGAGATTGCACGGCAGAAAGAAGCGAAAAGGCGAAAAAGACGGAGAAATCGAGTGTTGTGCATAATCGGATGTGTGTTCCTGGCAGCGGTAGTGGCAGGCGGTATTTCCACAATACGGTTTTACAGCAGTGATTACGGCAGATTAAAACGTGCAGCCGATCAATATGACTTTCGTCTGGCTGCAGTCAAGATGTCTCAGCATGTCAATCAAAAATATGGGATGGAGGTATGCAGCGCCGGTGAACTTTCGGTTTCCCCGTGGGATCCATCAAATGTCAGAAGGTATCTGGGGTTTCGGGCAGTGTCAGAGGAAGATCCGGGAAAAGTGATCTATATGCTGTACTTGTCCAAAGAGCAGGTCGTGTATCTGGATACCTTCCAGTGGGAAGAGATTTCGAGAGATTTGAAGCAGGAAGCAGTCAAGGCAACGGGGCTGGAGCAGGTGTGCTGTGACACCATGCAGTATTCAGAAGTGGATATGCGAGATCCGTATTATCATTGTCCATGGGTGGCAGCAGGTGCATACATCACAACATATCAAGGAAATCTGGAACAGTTTTTTGAACAGGAAGCAACGGCAAGAAAAGACTTGCCGGATACGGAAAAACTGGGGGATCTTCGGATCAACGGGGTCGTTGCGCTTTATTTTGGCGATTCATTGATTCCGACAATGAGAGAGCGGATCGGGAATCCCAAACTGGATTATCGGGAATCGTTTGAACAGGGACTCAAGGTGCTGGAAGAAAAATATCAGATTGACATTGGAGCTGCGGTATTGTTTCAGAAAGCCTTTCTGGAAATGGAACAGATGGTCGAGTCAAAAGAATCTTATTCCATTTTTCCGACTGCCTGGATGGATTATGGAAAAGGAGAAACATTTTTAAATCCGGCGTATACTTTGCTGAGTTTTTCGTATGATCAGGTATTTGAACCAAAAGCAGAAAAGGCGGCAGAAGGTGTGTATATCTTTTCTACGAATGGAAAAAGGCGTATGACGGGATACACCTGTGAAACCACAGAGCCTCCAGAGGAAGTACGAGATTTGGCAGAGGAAGAACTTTCCGGGTGGAAGTTTGATCAGACATTGTTGTTTTATAGAAATGAGAAATATAATACAAAAGAATACTCCATTTCTTATGCAATGGCGATCGATACAGAGACGTTGTATCCGGATCGGGAGATTTCCGTGATCGGATGGGACGGTCTGGAATGGAAAATATGCCAGGAGGAAGAACAAAGTGGTGATCCGCCGGATCTCACGGGAAGATCTGTCTATCAGATGGAAGATGGATTTATGATTTTTGGAGACATGGATGGATATGGAACGGACACAGACCACTATGGGGATAAATTGTATTCTATTTTGACCCGATAAGCAGTCTGGCAGATGAAGGAGAAGACAATGGAAAGATATAATAAGAGGGTGCCGGGCAGGATATCGGGAATCCTGCTGATCTTGCTGGGAAGTCTGGGGATAGCATATCATATACTGCTGGGATATATGGACATTCAGCTGATGTTGGTATTTCAAAAAGATCTGCTTTCGGAGCTTGTAAGAACCCAGATCGTGTTTCTGGTAAAGGATGGTTTCCTGATCATCACAGGAGTGTTGCTGGTGCTATGGGGTGTGCGGAAACTCATACGTGTGATCCGGTTTTACCGCATGAAAAAATGGATAGGTGACAGAGAGCTCGTAGACTTAGGTGAATTCGCAGAAAAATTCCATACATCCAGGGCTAAAATCCGCAGTGAACTGGAACAGATGATCCGGCAGCATTACTTTTTGCAGGGGCATATCAATCAGGAATTTCCGTGTTTTATTACGACGGATCAAAAGTATAAGGAGTATTTGCAAGTATTGGATGCCTGGGAGCAGGAAAAAAGAGAATGGGAAGAACTTGGATTTGATGAAGAAAAAAGAAAAATTGTGGAACAGGCGGAGAACTGTCTGGCTAAGATCCAACAATCAGTGGCGGTGATCTCAGAGAGGCAGGAAGGGAAAGAAGCGTTTATCCAGGATTTGAAAAAATTGGAAAGCGGTGTGAAAAAACTGATTTCCGTGTGTGGTCACAATCCTGCAAATTTACAGGAGATGAGCATGTTTTTGAATTATTATCTTCCTACTGCAGAGAAATTTGCAAGAGAATATGAGCGATTGCTGGGGTATGAGACTTCGGGAGAAAATATGGAGAGTTTAAAAGCGGATATCCCGCAGGGAGTGCGGGAACTTGCAGAAGCATTTGAACAGATTGCAGTCAGAATGTGTGACCGGATGGAGATCCATGTGTTTCAGGATCTGACGGCATTGGAAGTGCTGATGGCGCAAAACAGCAGGAAAGGGGCATGAGAATATGAGCAGAAAACGAAAAATTCTTAATATTCTGGGGATGCTCCTTGGAGCAGTTCTGATGTTTGCAAGTACCATGATGATCGCACTGGAATATATATATTATGTGGGAGACAAGATTTATCTGCTTGTTACAATACAGGACAAGCTGATATGGTTTTTGTTTCAGCTGTGCTGGATTACACTGGGAATGTTTTTGATCTGCAGGGGAGTGCGAGATTTCAGACGGTATGGCAGATATCAGCTCTTTCAAAGTGTGTGTGCCGGAAGAGAATATGTAGAGATAGAAGAAATCGCACAGGAAGGACGATGCTCCAGGAAGACTGCTCTTCGCAGCATCCGGCAGATGCTGAAAAAGCAGCTGCTTCCGGGAGGAGCACTGGATGCGCAGGAGGGGATGCTTTTATTGGGAGAAGGGGTAAAAGCATCTTATCAAGAGGCATGGCTGCAATGGAATCAGAAACAAAATGTGTATCGAAAAGCCGGAGTATCCTGGGAAGAGCAGGAAATATTTCTTATGGGAAAACAGCAGGCAGAGGAATTGTGGGAACTGGCCGAAGACATCGAAGAACCCGGCATCCGGGCCCGGCTTGAAAAAATCGCGGATGTCTATGGAAAGCGTTTTGATCATGCAGAAAGGGAGCGGGAACATGTCGAGTTTCTTCGGAACGTACAGGCAGACTATCTGCCACAGGTAGAGAAGATGACACGAAAATACATTCAAATGGAGAAACTGGATGAGACGGCAAAAGATACATTTGTGGCAGGAAAGTTTGGAGCGTTTTTAGAGAACTTTCCGGGAATGGACGGCCTTTGAATCTTCTCTGGTAAAGTCTGTACAATGGTGTTATAATGAGGGCAGACTATGAGAAAAATGAAATAAAGGAGCGTATCTAATTATGGGAAAGATTATGCTGACAGGTGACAGACCTACAGGAAGACTTCACGTAGGACACTATGTAGGTTCTTTAAAGCGCAGGGTAGAGCTGCAGAATACAGGAGATTTTGATGAGATGTTCGTGATGATCGCAGATGCACAGGCACTGACAGACAATGCGGACAATCCGGAAAAGGTACGTCAGAATATCATCGAGGTTGCGCTGGATTATCTGGCATGTGGACTGGATCCGGAAAAATGTACTCTGTTTATCCAGTCTCAGATTCCACAGCTTTGCGAGCTTTCATTTTATTATATGAACCTGGTGACAGTATCCAGATTACAGAGAAATCCTACGGTAAAATCGGAGATTCAGATGCGGAATTTTGAAGCCAGCATTCCGGTTGGCTTTTTCACTTATCCGATCAGTCAGGCAGCAGATATCACTGCATTTAAGGCGAATGTGGTTCCGGTTGGGGAAGATCAGCTTCCGATGCTGGAGCAGACCAAGGAGATCGTGAGAAAATTCAATTCTGTCTATGGAGACACTCTGGTAGAACCGGAGATTTTGCTTCCGGAGAATCAGGCGTGTCTGCGTCTTCCTGGTACAGATGGAAAGGCAAAGATGAGCAAGTCTCTTGGAAATTGTATTTATCTTTCGGAAGAGCCGGATGAGATTCAGAAGAAGGTCTTCAGTATGTTTACAGATCCGACACATATTAAAGTGTCAGATCCGGGAAAACTGGAAGGAAATACCGTATTTACTTATCTGGATGCATTCTGCCGTCCAGAGTATTTTGCAGAATTTCTTCCGGAATATGCAAATCTCCAGGAGTTAAAAGACCACTATACAAGAGGCGGCCTTGGAGACATGAAAGTAAAACGATTCCTGAACAATGTGCTTCAGGCAGAACTGGAGCCGATCAGAAACCGCAGAAAAGAGTATCAGAAGGATATTCCATATGTATATGAGATTCTGAAAAAAGGAAGCGAAAAAGCAGAAGCAGTTGCAGAAAAGACACTGCAGGAAGTGAAAGCATCCATGAAGATCAATTATTTTGACGATCAGGAACTGATTGCAGCACAGGCTGAGAAGTTTAAAACAGAAGTATAAGAATTTAGAAAGAACAGATGCCGGGAAGTCCTGCGAAAGAGCAGGAGATTCCCGGCATCTGTTTTACAGATCATCGATCAGAGCGGTGCTTTTTGCATAAGCAGTACTTTTGGCTTCGAAGAAGTCAGTCTTTACCATATTGGCATTGGAATACTGGCTGACCCAGCGCATACTGTCCGGTTCCTGGACGTGATCCGGGTAAATCGGATCAAATCCCAGGTTCATAAAGCGCAGGTTTCCAAGATACTGGATGTAATCCGTGATCATTTCTTTTGTCAGACCGGAAATCTGATCTCCGATCACATAATGCCCCCAGGCAATTTCCTGACGGACCCCTTCCATCATCATTTCTTTCAAAATCTCCACCTGTTCTTTTTCAAAAAGCTGTGGAAATTCTTTCTTCATTTCCAGGATCATATTGCGAAACAGCCAGAGATGGGTGTTCTCGTCCCGGTTGATGTAACGGATTTCCTGTGCAGAACCAGGCATTTTTCCGTTGCGGCTTAAATTGTAGAAGAACATGAATCCACTGTAGAAATAGATTCCTTCCAGAATATAGTTTGCCATCATCACTTTCAGAAGTGTAGCTTCATCCTTTTGTTCCTGAAATTCATTATACAGATTTCCGATAAAGGTGTTTCTTCTCAATAAGTGTTCATCATTTTTCCACTGGTAGAGAATGTCGTTTCGCTCCACCGGACTGCAGATGGAGTCCAGCATATAGCTGTAACTCTGACTGTGGACGCATTCCTGAAAGGTCTGGATGGAGAGACAGAGATTGATCTCATTTGCAGTGATATATTCTCCGATACAGGGGAGATTGGCAGTCTGGATGGAATCCAAAAATACCAGAAAACTTAAAATCTTGTTGTATGCAGTGCGTTCGTGTTCTGTCAGGTTCGGATAATCCTTGATATCCTGGGAAAGATTGATCTCCTCCGGAATCCAGAAGTTGTTCATGGACTGCCTGTACCAGGTGTTTACCCAGGTATAACGCAGGTTATTAAAATCATTGAGGTTGGTTGTATTGCCTCCGATCATGCGGCGGAGACGAACGTCTGTGTCGCCGCCAGGATTGAAGAGCGGTTTTTTCTTTAATTCGGACATAAAAATTCTCCTTCTTATTTCTGGATCAGGAAGAGCAGCTTTCACATTCTTCTACTTCCAGTGATTTGCTTCTTACATAATAAATCGTCTTGACTCCCTCTTCCCATGCTTTGAGATAGAGATTGAAAATCTGGCGCATGGTAAAATCATTTGTAATATAGATGTTCATGCTTTGCGCCTGATCGATATGACGCTGACGAACGCCACAGGCGCGGATACTGAAATTCTGATCGATCAGATGGGCGTTTTTGTAGTACCAGTAAGTGGCGGGAGATAATTCCGGAGCGACTCTTGGGAGCATGCTGCCTTTTTTCTCTTCCAGAAAATAGCGTTTCATGATCGGATCCAGCCCGGCTGTTGTTCCGGAGAGAATGCTGGTGCTGCTGGTCGGAGCAACAGCCAGCAGATAGGCGTTGCGCATTCCCTGGGCAGCCACTTTTTGTCTTAAGGCAAGCCATTTTTCAGAGTGATAGTTTCTTTTTTCAAAATAGGCGCCGGTTTGCCAGTCGCTTCCATCAAAAAGAGAATAGGAGCCTTTTTCTGCCGCGAGATTGGTGCTTGCAAGAATCGCAGCATAGTTGATTGTCTCAAATACCTTATCCGCAAATGCCAGATGTTCTTCACTTTCCCAGATGATCCCATGTTTTGCCAGCATATGGTGGTACCCACTGACACCAAGACCAATACTTCGGTACTTTTGGTTCGTCAGTTTTGCATAAGGTGTCGGATAGAAGTTCAGATCGATCACATTATCCAGGGCACGGATCGCTGTTGCAACGATTTCTTCCATATAAGAAGGATCTTCTACCGGGAGATGGCCAAGAGAGAGGCTGGCAAGGTTGCACACCACAAATTCTCCGGGTTTTGTGACAGTGACCACAACGGGATCCCCGTCCATAGTCTGAATTTCTTTTGTTACTTCTTCGATGGCCTGCATATTTTGTGCGATTTCTGTACAGAGATTGGAGCAGTAGATTTTGCCGGCATGTCCGTTTGGATTCATTCGGTTGACCGTATCTCGATTGAAAGTAAACGGGGTTCCGGTTTCTGCGGCTGAACGAAGGACAAGGCGGATGATATCTTTGACCGTGACGGTTCTTTTGGAAATGCGTAAGTCCTGTACACAGTCCAGATAGCGGCGCTCCCATTCTTCGCCGAAAAAGTCTTCCAGATGATATCCTTTGATCTGGAAAATCTCATGAGGACACATCAGATGCCATTCCTGATCCATATCTTCTTTTGCCAGCTTCCAGAAAAGATCCGGATAGCAGACCGCAGGAAACACGTCGTGAGCTTTCATCCGGTCATCGCCGTTGTTGGTGCGAAGCTGAAGAAACTCTGGAAGATCTTTGTGCCATACATCTAGATAAACCGCGACAGCGCCCTGCCGCATTCCGAGTTGGTCTACCGCCACGGCTGTGTCATTGACCAGACGGATCCAGCGGATCACACCGCCAGCAGCGCCTTGAAAGCCCCGGATATCGCTGCCGCTTGCCCGTACTTTTCCGAAATACAGTCCCATACCGCCGCCGAATTTGCTGACTTGTGCAAAATTGTCGATACTTCGGTAAATGCCTTCCAGACTGTCCGGTACGGTATCAATGAAACAGCTGGACAGCTGATGATATGGTTTGCGGGCATTGGAGAGCGTAGGGGTTGCCATGGTTACTTCCAGTTGGCTTAATATATCGTAGAATTTTTTGACCCAGAGCATCCGGTTGTGTGTTTCATTCATAGCCAGATGCAGGGCGATCCCAAGAAACATTTCCTGAGGTGATTCCAGTGGGATGTGGTCATGGGTGCGGATCACGTAGCGTTTCAGCAGCAGATCCAGACCGGAAAAAGTAAAAAGGTGGTTGCGCGCAGGAACACAATACGATGCGGCAGTGGAAATCTCTTCCGGTGTGTAATGTTCCAGGATATAGGAACCATATAGTTTCTGTTCGGTCAGATAGACGAGTTTTTCATAAAAATCAGAAAGACCTCTGTGCGCTTCCTCCTGTTTTAATTGAAGATCAAAGTGGAAATACAAAAGCCTTGCCGCGATGAACTCCCATTTTGGAGCTTCGGCAGTGGTCAGTTCTGCAGCTGCCAAAGAAAGATGCTCCAGCTTTTGTTCACAGGTACTCTGTGGAGTGAGAAAACTGTGAAATTTGCGAGTTAAGTTGTTCAGAGAATAGCAGGCCTCTGGGAAATCCTGTTGAATATTTGAGAGAACTATGTCCAGTTTCTGAAGAGATTCTGAGGGAAGTGTGTCTGAAAATACTTCCAATAAATGTGCGTTATTCAAAATATTGGTGAATGCAATTGGTTGCATGAAGTGTCTCCTTTTCAAATTTAATACATAATAAAAATACAAAATATAGTAGATTTGAAAATTATAACACAAGATATTGAATGTGACTAGACTGAAAATGAAAAAAGTTAGTTAGTATGAACTGATAAGAAAACACAAAAAAACCTCTGCATAAAATCTGCAGAGGTTAGCGTGCGATAGAAGATTCGAACTCCCGACCTTCTGGTCCGTAGCCAGACGCTCTATCCAGCTGAGCTAATCGCACGTGTTAAGAACATGTCGTTCACAACGAAACTAAGTATAACCTGAAAGGATTGATTTGTCAACAACTTTTTTCAAAAAAATAAAAAAGTTTTTTCAATACCTTTTTGGACATTTTTTTAAGGATTTTCGGGCGGATATGTACAGACACAACAGAAGGTGTTATAATAATCCGGATTGTATGTGGCAGAAGGGTCTGCCGCGGAAAAGATGGAGGAAGATACATGTATCAGTATGATTATTTGATTGTAGGAGCGGGATTATATGGCGCTGTGATGGCGCATGAACTTCATAAAAAGGGAAAGCGCTGTCTTGTGATTGACAGAAGAGATCATATTGCAGGAAATATTTACTGCGAAGAGACAGAAGGAATCCACGTACACAAATATGGTGCCCATATTTTCCACACTTCGAATAAAAAGGTATGGGAATATATCAATCAGTTTGCGGAGTTTAACAATTATATCAATTCTCCGATCGCAGTATATAAGGACGAATTATATAATCTTCCGTTTAATATGAATACCTTCAGCAAGATGTGGGGAATCCGCACTCCGGAGGAAGCAAAAGAAATGATCGCAAAGCAGGTGGCAGAATGTGGGATCACAGAACCCCAAAATCTGGAAGAGCAGGCATTATCACTTGGCGGAAGAGATGTTTACGAAAAACTGATCAAAGGATATACAGAGAAGCAGTGGGGACGTGACTGTAAAGAGCTTCCGGCGTTTATCATCAAACGGCTTCCATTTCGTTTTACATATGATAACAATTACTTTAATGACCGTTACCAGGGGATCCCGATCGGCGGTTACAATGGAATTGTAGAGAAGATGCTGGAAGGAGTCGAGGTCAGGACAGGAACGGACTTTTTTGCATTCCGAAAAGAACATCCGGAAATTGCCGAAAACATTATTTTTACGGGAATGATCGATGAATATTTCGGGTATCAGCTGGGTGCGTTGGAATATCGATCTGTACGGTTTGAGACAGAAGTTTTGGATTGTGAGAATTATCAGGGAAATGCGGTTGTGAATTATACCGAAAGAGAAGTTCCATATACAAGGATCATTGAGCATAAGCATTTTGAGTTCGGCCAGCAGGAAAAGACCGTGATCTCCAGAGAATATTCCTCAGAGTGGAAAGTGGGAATGGAACCGTATTATCCTGTCAATGATGAGAAAAATACAGAATTGTTCCAGAAATATCAGGAACTTGCTGCCAAAGAAAACAATGTGATCTTTGGAGGTCGTCTTGGGGATTACAAATATTATGATATGGACAAAGTGATCGAGGCAGCTTTGAAAAAACTGGAAACAATGGAAGTGTAAGAGAGCAGGAAAGAGTAAAAAGATGGAGAAAAATAAGAAAAAGAATCTGTTCAGACAGATCATCCGATTCGCATTTGTAGGTGGAAGCGCGTTTGTGATCGATTATGCAGTGATGATCCTTTTGACAGAAGTTGCAGGGATCAACTATCTGATCTCCAGTGGGATCTCATTTGCAGTGTCTGTGATCTATAACTACATTTTAAGCGTACACTGGGTGTTCGATGTTGATAAAGACCGGAGCAAAAAGGCAGAGTTTGTTATTTTTATTATCCTAAGTGTCATTGGACTTGGGATCAACCAGCTGGTCATGTGGATTGCGGTAGATCTGGCGGGAATTTTCTATATGATCGCGAAGATCATTGCTACAGCAATCGTGATGGTATACAATTTTATTACCAGAAAATTGGTTTTAGAAAAATAACAGAAACAGGAAAATGCAAGTGCGTAAAAGTGCTTGCATTTTTTGAAAAAATCAAGTAAGATACAAGTACTTTTTATATTCTTTATTCACAGAGAGGCAGTCTCTCATTCTAAAAGGATTCATTCGGATCCGGGATTCACACAGATAAGAAAGAAAACAGAGCAAAGAAAGGAGAAAGATTGAGCGGCGAAAAAGGATACGATGTAGTACGGTTTATTGAACATGGAGGAAAGTGCAGGCCGGCGATGGACTACGTAAGGGGACAGGTTTTGATAGAGCGGATCAGAGGCAGGAAGAAAGTTCCCAAGGAATTGCTATTTCAGTGGTTTCGAATGTTATGCAGACAGATGGATTGTTATCACAGAAGCAAAAGGGCACAATGTTACCGATATTTAAGTCCATACAGTGTAGTTGTGACAAAGGAGGAACAATTGTTTTTGCTGGATTTGGGGGCGGCAGGCAATGCCTTCGTGATGAAAAAAATGCAGCTTCCTGCAGTAAGGGAACATTTTGTAATGCCAAAGGGAAACAAGAGGAGAAATATGGCCATTGGAATGGATCTGTATGGGTTGGGGAAGTTATTCCAGTTTTTGCTGGCATCCACAGAAGCAGTGCCAAAATTGTCGTGGCGGGAAGAAGTGTGGATGACATTGGTGATCCAAAAATGTACTGGGGAAAATGGAAAAAAGCCATATGAGGAATTTGAGCAGGTTTTAAAAAGGCTTCCATATCCTGTAAAAGCTGGAAATCCGCTGCAGAAAATAAAAAAATCCCTGTAAACAGGGAGGATGCCAGGTGACTGAGTGTTCAGTCCCTGGCGAGTATTATGAAAAAGTTTATTCAAATAGTATAACTACTATACGACATCTTTCGTATTCAAATGTTGATTGTTCATTTGATAATTATAGTATAATCAGAAGAAATGAAGAAACAATGTTAATAAAATGAAAGAATTTTGAATGATAAATGAATAAATTGTGAACAAAGAAGTCGCGGTTGTAAGGAGAAACGGAAATTGATATAATAAACAAAACACAAGAAAAGTGGAGGAAAACGAGATGTCTCAAAAAGAATTTCTGGAAGAACTGCGCATTGCACTGAGTGGAAGAGTAAGTGCTGAATCTGTTTTGGAGAATATAGAATATTATCGTAGTTATATAGAAGGAGAGATACAAAGCGGAAAATCAGAAAAGGAAGTACTGGATCTTCTGGGAGATCCCTGGATCCTTGCAAGGACGATCTCGGATGCTCAGGATGGGACGGATGATTCCATTATCAATGAGTCGGGCAGTCGTGAGTATGACAATGATGGAGAAGACACAGAGAGAACCAATATGCAGTTTCGGGAATTGAAATTTCCATGGTGGAAGATTGCATTGATAATCCTGGCAGTAATTTTCGGCATTGTGCTGATCATTTCTATCGTGACAGGATTGATCCGACTGCTGCTTCCGGTATTGCTTCCACTTCTGATCCTTTGTCTGATCTGGCAGTTTTTTAAGAAAAAACATTAAAAGGATAAAGTAAAAGACCGATGGGGGAGCCATCGGTCTTTTGAGGGGAGTATAAATAATTAATAAGGGGTTGTAGAAAGACTACTTTCTACAAGCTCAAGTATAATATAAGAAATTGGAAAATGCAAGCAAAAATTAAAAAATCTGAATAAAATTGCAGGACACAGAGATACTATGAGTGTACCAAATAAATTTTTCAGGAGGGACACTCATGGCTAAGAATTACAGTAATACAGAAAACAACAGAAATGCATCCAACAACAATGCAGCAGAAAACGGATATTCATCTTATGCAAATGAACAGAGCAAAAATGCGAAAAACAGCAGAAACGCAAATAAGGCCTCTTCCAAAAACTGCCACAGAGACAGCGCAAATACAAATCAGACAAGATAGAACATCTGTATAGCAAAAAAACAGGAGAGGGTACGCTTTGTCAGCAGAATGCACAGACAGAGGGTATCCTCTTTACTATAGATATGATTTATAGTAATATGAGTACAGGAATTTGCACCACATGATGGGTGGGATCCGATACATATGGAGGAAAATATGGAAAGATTTGAGTTGATAGCACCGTGCCATTTTGGCCTGGAAGCGGTGCTCAAAAGAGAAATTCTGGATCTGGGATATGAGATTTCCCAGGTGGAAGACGGACGGGTTACATTTTATGGAGATGCAGAAGCGGTATGCAGAGCGAATGTATTTTTGCGGACAGCTGAGCGCATTCTGATCAAAGCGGGTTCTTTTCGGGCAGTTACCTTTGATGAATTGTTTGAAAAAACAAAACAGATTCCATGGGAACGTTATATTCCCAAGGATGGAAAATTCTGGGTGACGAAAGCCGCGTCTGTAAAAAGTAAATTGTTCAGTCCGTCGGATATTCAGTCGATCATGAAAAAGGCCATGGTAGAGCGGCTGAAGAGTCAGTATCACATTTCCTGGTTTGAGGAAAATGGGGCATCCTATCCGATCCGGGTATTTTTAATGAAAGATATTGTGACAGTGGGGATCGATACCTCCGGTATTTCCTTACATAAAAGAGGGTATCGGCAGTTATCCAGTAAAGCGCCGATCACAGAGACGCTGGCAGCGGCGCTGATCATGCTGACACCATGGAAGAAAGACCGGATTTTGGTGGATCCATTCTGCGGAAGCGGAACTTTCCCAATCGAGGCTGCGATGATGGCGGCCGATATCGCACCGGGAATGAACCGGTCATTTACAGCAGAGGAATGGACGAATCTGATCCCGAAAAAAGAATGGTACGATGCAGTCAATGAAGCCAACGATCTGATACAGGATGACGTGGAAGTGGACATTCAGGGATATGATATCGATCCGGACGTAGTAAGAGCGGCGAGAAAGAATGCAGAAGACGCAGGGGTAGATCACATGATCCATTTCCAGCAGAGAGCAGTGCAGGATCTGCGGCATCCGAAAAAATATGGATTTATCATTACCAATCCTCCGTATGGAGAGAGACTGGAGGAGAAAGCACAACTTCCGAAGTTGTACGCCGATTTTGGAGCAAGTTTTCGAACCCTGGATTCATGGTCGGCTTATATGATCACCAGCTATGAGGATGCAGAACGTTATTTTGGAAGAAAAGCAGATAAGAACCGGAAAATCTACAATGGAATGTTGAAGACGTATTTTTATCAATTTATGGGACCGAGACCGCCCAAGGCGAAGAAATAGAGGGATAACAGATGGAAAAGAGAATTATTTTTGCAACGGGGAATCAAAATAAAATGAAAGAGATCCGTATGATACTGGAAGATCTCGGAATGCCGATCTATTCGATGAAAGAGGTCGGGATTGACATCGATATTGTGGAAGACGGGACAACTTTTGAGGAAAATGCAAGGATCAAGGCGACAGCGATCGCGCAATATCTGCCGGATGATATTATTCTGGCAGATGACTCCGGACTGGAGATTGATTACCTGAACAAAGAACCGGGAATTTATTCTGCCAGATATGCCGGAGTGGATACTTCTTATGATATTAAAAATCAGATGCTGCTGGATCGATTGGACGGGATTGCGGATGAACAGCGTACGGCAAGATTTGTATGTGCCATTGCGGCAGCATTTCCTGACGGGACAGTTGAGACTGTCCGCGGCACGATCGAGGGAATCATTGGACATGAGATTGCCGGAGCACATGGCTTTGGATATGATCCGATTTTCTATGTACCGGAGTATGGCTGCACGACAGCAGAGATGGAGCCGGCATTGAAAAATGAACTGAGTCACAGAGGACGTGCATTACGTGCCATGCGTGCGATCATGGAAGAAAAAGAGAAAGAACAATAAAGGGGCGGGTGTTATGAGAGTATTGATCGTCAGTGATACTCATGGAAGGCATATGAATTTTGACCAGGCTCTTGAAAAAGCCGGGAAGATCGATCTGCTGATCCATCTTGGAGATGTGGAAGGCGGAGAAGATTATATTGAGGCTATGGTGGACTGCGAAAAACACATGGTAAGAGGAAATAATGATTTTTTCTCGTATCTTCCGGCAGAAGAGGAGTTTTGGATCGGGAAAAAGAAAGTGTTTATCACACATGGACACAGTTATTATGTTTCGATGGAGACAGAGAGGATTCGGGAGGAAGGCGCTGCCAGAAATGCGGATATTGTGATGTTCGGACACACCCATCGCCCGTATTTTGAAGAGAAAGACGGGATTGTTGTATTAAATCCGGGGAGTCTGTCTTTTCCAAGACAGGAAGGCCGAAGAGGAAGCTATATGATCCTGGAGACAGACGGAGAGGAAAAATACGAATTTAAGCAATATTTCTTATAAAAAATGAAAAAAGGTATTGACTTTATATATATATATGGATATAATAATCATGTTGCGTCTGACAGAGACGGGACATGAGTTGATGCGGATTGGTGTAATGGCAGCACAGCAGACTCTGACTCTGTTAGTAGAGGTTCGAGTCCTCTATCCGTAGTTGAATAAGATAAGATTTCTTATCTTATTTCGGAGTGTGGCTCAGCTTGGTAGAGCGCTACGTTCGGGACGTAGAGGTCGCGTGTTCGAATCACGTCACTCCGATTTTTGAATGAATACCACGAAGTTTGCAGAGAGCGACTTCGTGGTATTTTTTTGCTTGTCATTTTTCGCAGATACCCGTATAATAAAAAAGGTTATTAAACTTATTTCTATGGTAGGAATATGGAAAGGATATCTGGAAAGTAATGAAAAAATGGAATATACAATATCAGGAACTTCTGGAAATGGAGGACAGATCATATTGTCTGATTGATATTCGGGATGAGGCATCTACTGCATATGGGATGATTCCAGGAGCACAGTGGATTCCGGCAGAACAACTGCAGCAGAAATTAAAAAAAGAAGATGCAAAGAAAATAATCCTGTACTGTATCAGAGGGGCTTTGAGTGAAGAATATGCAGAATTGCTGCGGGAGAGCGGATATGAGGCATACAGTCTCGAAGGTGGATATACAAGATGGCTGATCGAAAGAATGGAAGCAGAGCAGAAAAAAGAAGAAACGGATCCGGATGAGGATATCCAGCGTGCACAGGAGATCGAAGCCAGCATTCGGAAAAAGTTTCATAAAAAGCTGTTTTCCCGTTTTGCGAAAGCAATCCGAGACTATGAACTGGTACAGGAAGGGGATAAGATCGCAGTCTGCATTTCCGGTGGGAAAGATTCCATGCTGTTGGCAAAATTGTTTCAGGAATTAAAAAAGCATAATAAATTCCCGTTTGAGGTAGAATATCTGGTGATGGATCCTGGATACAGTGAACTGAACCGGAAGCTGCTGGAACAGAATGCAAGGATGATGGGGATTCCAATCAAGATTTTTGAGTCTGATATTTTTGACGCGGTGTTTGATGTGGAAAAATCACCATGTTATCTGTGTGCCCGGATGAGACGGGGGCATCTTTACAGTAAGGCAAAAGAACTGGGCTGCAACAAGATCGCTCTGGGACATCATTATGATGATGTGATCGAGACTATTCTTATGGGGATGTTATATGGCGCACAGGTACAGACCATGATGCCGAAGCTGCATAGTACGAACTTTGAAGGAATGGAACTGATCCGTCCGCTGTATCTGGTGAGAGAAGACGATATCAAACACTGGAGAGATTATAATGGACTCCATTTTCTGCAGTGTGCCTGCAAATTTACGGAGACATGCAGTACATGCAGTGCGGATGGCAGCAGCGCCTCCAAACGAATGGAGATCAAACATCTGATCGCAAAACTGAAAGAGACCAATCCATATGTGGAGGGAAATATCTTCAAGAGTGTGGAAAATGTCAATTTGAGTACGGTGATCGCATATAAAGAACATGGGGTCAAACATCATTTTCTGGAAAATTATGACGCCAGTCCATCGGATACGTTTTGAAAAAAATACAAAAAATCAAAAAGAAAAACTTGAAAAATGGAACATGGAGATTATAATAAGTAACAAAATACAAAGTGCAAAGGAGAAAAAAGATGAGCATTAGAATTGGTATTTTAGGATATGGAAATCTTGGACGCGGAGTAGAGTGCGCGATCAGACAGAATCCGGATATGGAGCTGGCTGCTGTATTTACCAGAAGAAATCCAGAAGATGTGACAATATTGACAGAAACAGCGGCAGTGTGCAGTATTGCAGATGCGGCCGACTGGAAGGACAAGATCGATGTGATGATCCTCTGTGGAGGAAGTGCGACAGATCTTCCGGTACAGACACCGGAATATGCGAAGATGTTCAACGTGGTGGACAGTTTTGATACTCATGCTAAAATCCCGGAGCATTTTGCAAATGTAGACGCAGCTGCAAAAGAAAGCGGACATGTGGGAATGATCTCCGTAGGCTGGGATCCTGGAATGTTCTCCCTGAACAGACTGTATGGAAACGTAGTGCTTCCGGAAGGAAAAGATTACACCTTCTGGGGCAAAGGCGTCAGCCAGGGACATTCGGATGCGGTGCGCCGGATCGAGGGTGTCAAGGATGCAAAACAGTATACCATTCCGGTAGAGGCGGCGCTGGAAGCTGTGAGAAATGGTGAAAATCCGGAGCTGACGACACGCCAGAAACATACAAGAGAATGTTTTGTCGTTCTGGAAGAGGGAGCGGATGCAGCCAAAGTTGAAGAAGAAATCAAGACCATGCCGAATTATTTTGCGGATTATGATACTACAGTGCATTTCATCAGTGAAGAGGAATTAAAAGCGGAACATGGCGGAATCCCGCATGGCGGATTCGTACTCAGAAGCGGTGTGACAGGATGGGAAAAAGAACACAAGCATCTGGTGGAATATCGTCTGAAACTGGATTCCAATCCGGAATTTACTTCGTCTGTGATCGTGGCATATGCAAGAGCAGCATATCGTCTGTATCAGGAAGGACAGACAGGTTGCAAGACGGTGTTTGATGTCGCACCGGCATATTTAAGTCCGAAAAGTGCTGAAGAATTACGGGCAGAGATGTTATAAGAAAGAGAAGACGGACAGATACTTTTTCAGGGTATCTGTCTGTTTTTTTCTGTACATTTTTGGCAGGAATGAGTATAATAAATACCATCTTGTACTTGAGAAAACTGACGAAAGAAGAGGTGGAGTATGTTTGGTTATGTGACAATCTGTGAACCGGAGCTGAAAATGAAAGATCTGCGAAAGTATAAGGCATATTATTGCGGACTTTGCCGGAAACTCAAAGAGGATTACGGGACGATGGGGCAGATGACACTGACATACGATATGACATTTGCAATCATTTTGCTGTCATCTTTATATGAGGCAGAGAACCGGATGAGCCAGCATCGGTGTAAGGTACATCCTGTGAAAAAGCAGGCTATGATCGAGAATGAGATCACCCAGTATGCAGCGGATATGAATATATTGCTTGCATATTATCATATGAAAGATGACTGGGAAGATGAGAAAAAGATCAGTGGTTTTCTGGGCGGCGGACTGCTGAAGAAAAAGGCGGAGAAGATTGCCCAGACATATCCGAGGCAGAGCAGGGTGATCCGGGAGTCACTGCAGGAGCTTTCAGAATGTGAAAAAGCAAACAGCCAGGATATCGACCGGCCGGCAGGATGTTTTGGAAGGCTGATGGCAGATCTGTTCGTATACAAGGAGGATATGTGGGAAGAGACACTGCGCCGTATGGGATTTTTCCTGGGAAAATATATTTATCTGATGGATGCATATGAGGATCTGGAGGAAGATCTGAAAAAGCAGTGTTACAATCCGCTGAAAAAATTACATGAAGAGACGGACTATGAAGAGAGGATGAGGCAAATATTGTGCATGATGATCGCAGAATGCAGCGCCCAGTTTGAAAAGCTGCCCTGCCTTTTAGATGTGGACATTTTACGAAATATCCTGTATGATGGAGTTTGGAATCGTTATCATAAAATTCAGAAGAAAAAGTTAGAGGAAGGAAATCAGGACAATGGGAAAGAATCCGTATGATGTGCTGGGAGTTCCCCAGAATGCATCAGATGATGAGATAAAAAGAGCGTATCGGGAGTTGACAAGAAAGTATCACCCGGATGCAAATGTGAACAATCCGCTGGCAGATCTGGCGGAAGAAAAGTTCAAAGAGGTGCAGGAAGCATATGATGAGATCATGCGCCAGAGAGAGCAGGGCGGCGGCTACTCTTATGGCAATTCTTCCTATGGCGGCGGCTCTTACCAGAATACTTACAATGGTCCTCAGGATGCGGAGATGCAGGCAGTGTTTAATTTCATCAACAGCAGACGCTACCGGGAAGCTCTGAACCTGTTGGATCGTATGCCGAACCGCAATGCGATGTGGTATTATGCCAGTGGATTTGCAAATGCAGGAATCGGAAATAATGTAGTAGCAAGAGAACATGCCGCTCAGGCGGTAAATATGGAACCGAATAACGTGCAGTATCGTCAGCTGTTAAATCAGCTGGACTGGAACAGCAGGAGATATCAGAGCAATCCATATGGTGGGGGCTATGGCGCAGGCGGACAGAGTTGTGGAACCGGTAATATGTGCTGTGACCTGTGGTGTGCAGATTCCCTGTGTGAATGTATGGGAGGCGATCTTTGTTCATGCATGTAAAAGCTAAAGTGACCGTATTTAGCGGGCTGCTTCTGGCGCTTTCTGTAGTGTGTATGGCGCTGGGGAGTGTGATCGAGACGAATACACTGTTTTTGCTGGCAGCGGCATCTTACTTTGTGGGGATCATCATCCGGGAATTTGGGATGAGAGCAGGTGTGGCTTTCTATCTGGCAGATATTCTGCTGGGTTTTCTGGTTACACCAAATAAGTTTTATGTCATTTCTTTTGCGGCAATGGGGTGTTATATCCTGGTGTTGGAAGGGAGCTGGAGACTGTTGGGAAAAAGCGGTGAAAAACTGCAGAAGACCTGGATTTTCTGGACCATCAAATACGTGGTGTTTAATGTGATGTACATTCCGATGGTTCTGGTATTTCAGGAGTTGTTGTTTGCCAGAAAGCTGTCAGGAGGATTTCTGGCAGTGGTTCTTGTGGCAGGACAGATCGGGGTCTGGATCTATGACCGGGCGTATGAATATGTGCAGATGCATGTGTGGAACAAATTCCGGGGGCATCTGCTGCGATGACGTATATAAGAGAAAGAGCTGGCTGAAAGGAAGGGATACTTTCAGCCAGCTTTTTTGACGGTAAGGGTATGTTCTTTTCAGAGAGATTATTGTAGCTTTCCGATAGGATATTGCCGAGAAGTTGATTTTCTGGTATACTATCGACGTTAACCCTGCCCAAAAAGAGACAGGGAAAGAGGAAAAGAAAAGGAGGAATTCTATGTTAAATGACATCTTAGGGAAGATCAATGACTTTATGTATACATATTTGTTGTTGTTTTTACTGGTAGGTACCGGAATTTATTTCACAGTGCGGTCTCGATTTGCACAGGTTCGGCTGCTCAAAGAAGGATTTCGTATTCTGACGGAAAAGGCAGAAGGAAAAAAACAGGTTTCATCGTTTCAGGCTTTGATGATTTCGACAGCTTCCCGTGTGGGGACCGGGAATATTGCTGGAATTGCGACAGCAGTGGCAGCCGGAGGGCCGGGAGCTGTGTTCTGGATGTGGCTGATGGCAGTGATCGGAGGAGCTTCTGCGTTTATTGAAAGTACACTGGCACAGGTATACAAGACAAAAGATGGCAAGGACTTCCGAGGCGGTCCGTCTTATTATATGGAAAAAGCACTTGGAAAGCGCTGGATGGGGGTTCTGTTTTCCATTCTGCTGATCATTTGTTTTGCCTATGGATTTAATGGACTGCAGTCGTATAATATGTCTTCTGCTCTGGAGTATTATATTCCGGGGTACAGTGAGAGTATGTATCCGATGATCGTAGGACTGATCCTTGCGGTAGGAACGGGACTGGTTATTTTTGGCGGAGTACATCGAATCGGCTTTATTACCTCTGTGATGGTGCCGATCATGGCGGGTGCATATTTGTTGATCGGTCTGTTTACCATTGTGACACATATTCCACAGCTTCCGGGAGTATTTGCGCTGATCATGTCGGAAGCATTTGACTTTCAGGCTATTTTGGGGGGAATGGCAGGAAGTGCAGTGGTGATCGGAATCAAGAGAGGGTTGTTTTCCAATGAGGCTGGAATGGGAAGTGCCCCAAATGCAGCGGCAAGCGCGGCGGTGAGCCATCCGGCAAAACAGGGAATGGTACAGGTAATCTCTGTATTTATCGACACCTTATTGATTTGCTCAGCAACAGCAATGATGCTGCTTCTTTCCGGAGCGGAAGGGCAGCCGGGAGTTCTGGATGGAATTCCGTTTGTCCAGAAAGCAATTTCTGCCAATGTGGGTACCTGGGGGATCCATTTTATTACAGCTTCCATTTTTGCATTTGCGTTCAGCAGTCTGATCGGAAATTATTATTATGCAGAGTCGAATATTTTGTTTATTAAAAATAATAAGTTTTTGTTGTTCGTATTCCGTTGTACCTGCCTTTTGGCAGTGTTTTTCGGGGCGCAGGCAGATTTCTCTCTGGTATGGAATCTGGCAGATATCACCATGGGATGTATGGCCATTGTGAATATTATTGCAATCCTTCTGTTAGGAAATATTGCGCTGAAAGTACTTAAAGATTATGAAACTCAGAAGAAGGCCGGAAAGAATCCGGTATTCAAGGCGAAAAACGTGGGAATCCATAATACCGAGTGTTGGAAGTAATGATAGAAAATACAGCTGCATCAGAAAAATGATGGGCTGTATTTTTTATGAGCAAATATCCAAAAGAGATGTGCAAAAATCTTTTATTTTTGAGGAAAAGCGAGTATGATAAGAGAAAATGGATGAAGAGAAAGGGGTATCAGACAATGTTGGAAGAATTGAAACAGCAAGTATACGAAGCAAATATGCAGCTTCCCAAGTATGGATTAGTTACATTTACGTGGGGCAATGTAAGTGGGATCGACAGAGAGAGCGGCTTGTTTGTGATCAAGCCAAGCGGTGTGGAATATGACAAACTGACGCCGGATGATATGGTGGTTGTAGATCTGAAAGGGAATAAAGTAGAGGGGCGTTACAATCCGTCATCCGATACACCGACTCATGTGGTTCTTTATAATCGTTTTCCAAAGATCGGAGGGATCGTGCACACTCATTCTTCCTGGGCAACGAGCTGGGCACAGGCGGGAAGAGACATTCCGTGTTATGGAACAACCCATGCAGATTATATCTATGGAGAAATTCCTTGTGTGAGAAATCTGACCAGAAAAGAGATTGAAGAAGCATATGAATGGAACACAGGCGTCCTGATCGCAGATGAATTTGAAATGCGGAAAAAAGATTATCTGGCAGTGCCGGTTGTATTGTGCAAAAATCACGGAGTATTTACCTGGGGCGCGAATGCCGCAGAAGCTGTACATCAGGCTGTCGTAACAGAAGAAGTTGCCAAAATGGCTGCCAGAAGCGAATGGCTCAATCCAGAAAACCGGCTTGCACCGCAAGAACTGCAGGATAAACATTATTATAGAAAACATGGAGCAAATGCATATTACGGGCAGAATCTGCCTGAAAAATAAAATAAAAATGAAATTTTCCGATGGAGAGGGGAACTTGCTTGACTTCTGAAAACAGCTCGACTATACTACCTTTTAACTTAAGTTACGAAAGTAACGGGAAAGGAGCAGTATATGCAAGAAGTAAAATCGCCGAAAAAACCGTTTTTATATTATTGCCTGATCGTGGTGACCATCATGATCTTGTTAAACAGTCTGGTGTTTCCGAATGTGTTGAAACATTCTGTCAAAGAAGTGGATTACAATACATTTATGGAGATGACAGAAAAGCGGGAGATCGGAAAAGTCAATATTGACAGCGGAGAGATCATCTTTACTGATAAAAGTGAGGAAAAGATGTATAAGACCGGAACGATGGAGGATCCAGGACTGGTGGAGCGACTGTATGATTCCGGAGCGGATTTTTCTTCAGAGATTACAGAAGAGATGTCACCGATCTTGTATTTTTTACTCAGTTACATCCTGCCCATCGGGATTTTTATCTTTCTCGGAAGATGGCTGTCCAGAAAGATGATGTCCAAGATGAATGGCGGAGCCAATCCGATGAATTCCATGATGTTTGGAGGCGGAAAAAGCAATGCCAAGATCTATGTCAAGTCCAGCAATGGGATCAAGTTCTCTGATGTGGCAGGAGAAGATGAGGCGAAGGAATTGTTAAGCGAGATTGTGGATTATCTACATGATCCGGATAAGTATCGGGAAATGGGAGCAGCCATGCCAAAAGGAGCGCTTCTGGTGGGACCTCCGGGAACCGGTAAGACTTTGCTTGCAAAAGCAGTGGCCGGAGAGGCGAACGTTCCATTCTTTTCGATTTCCGGTTCTGAATTTGTGGAGATGTTTGTGGGAATGGGAGCAGCCAAAGTGCGGGATCTGTTCCAGCAGGCCAATGAGAAAGCTCCGTGTATTGTATTCATTGACGAGATCGATGCCATCGGAAAAAAACGAAATGGCAATATGGGTGGAAACGATGAGAGAGAACAGACACTGAATCAGCTTCTGACAGAGATGGATGGATTTGATGGAACGAAAGGTGTTGTGATCCTAGCAGCGACCAACCAGCCGGACTCTCTGGATCCGGCGCTTCTTCGTCCGGGACGGTTTGACCGCAGAATTCCGGTAGAGCTTCCGGATCTGAAAGGAAGAGAAGAGATTTTAAGAGTCCATGGAAAGAAGATCAAGCTTTCTGATAATGTGGATTTTGCGGCAGTTGCAAGGACTGCGGCAGGAGCATCCGGTGCAGAGCTTGCTAATATTGTCAATGAAGCAGCTCTTCGGGCGGTCCGCCGCGGAAGCAAAGTGACTACCCAGGAAGATCTGGAAGAGAGTGTAGAGACAGTGATCGCCGGATATCAGAAGAAAAACAGGATCCTGTCCACTAAAGAAAAGCTGACCGTGGCTTACCATGAGATTGGGCATGCGCTGGTAGCAGCTAAGCAGACCGATTCTGCGCCGGTGCAGAAGATCACGATCATTCCGCGTACATCCGGTGCGTTGGGGTATACCATGCAGGTGGATGAGGGCGAGCATTTTCTGATGACAAAATCAGAGCTGCTCAATAAGATCGCCACATTTACCGGAGGACGGGCCGCGGAAGAGCTGGTATTCAAGGAAGTGACAACCGGAGCATCCAACGATATCGAACAGGCGACCAAACTTGCAAGAGCTATGCTGACGCAATTCGGTATGAGCGATGAGTTTGATATGGTGGCGATGGAGACGATCCAGAATCAGTATCTTGGCGGGGATGCTTCTTTGACCTGTTCTCCAGAGACACAGACGAAAATTGATGCAAAGGTTGTAGAGATTGTGAGACAGGCTCATGCAAAAGCGCTTCAGATCTTGAAAGAAAATGAGGCAAAGCTGCACGAGCTTGCCAAGTATCTCTATGAAAATGAGACGATCACAGGGGAAGAATTTATGCAGATATTGCAGAAAGAAGACAAAAATTTGGCGAATCCAGCAATGGATGTGATGGAGGAATAAGAAAGAAGAGTCAGAAAATGTGTCGAACAGGTAGGTAACAGAACCTGTAGAAGAACATTTTCTGATTTTTTTATATCTCATAGATTGACGGTGTCTGCTGGCATGCGATAAGATAAAAAAGAAAAAAGACGGAGGAAAAAATATGGCATTGATTCAGCAGTTAAAACAGACACAGGGATTCACGGAACGTGAAAAGGATATTGTGAAATTTGTTTTGGAACATCCGGAAATGATTGAGAATATGTCATCTAGAGAATTGGGGCAACGGACTTTTACCAGTGCAGCGTCAGTGACAAGGTTTTGCCAAAAACTTGGGGTGAAGGGATTTCCGGAATTCAAGATTAAATTTGTCAGTGAATTGAGGGCTGGCAATCTGGCAATAGAAGAAAAGAAAGTTTTGCTGTCTGAAAGAGAAAATGTTGTGACAATAGTACGGAAAGTAACCGAAATTCAGAAACGGGCAGTGGAAGAAACACAAAAGGAAATTTCTTATAGTCAGTTGATCAGAGTCGGGAAGATCATTGCTGAGGCAAGTTGTGTGGACTTTTATGCATATGACATGAATGTCAATCTTGCGCAGTATGGATGTTCGTTGTTTTTTCATGCAGGAAAACGCGCGGCAGTTTATTCTGCGACCAATATTCAGGGACTTTCAGCGAATATGCCTTCTGATGGGCATGTGGCGATTATTTTAAGTCATACAGGAAGGAATGAACGGTTGGTGGAAATTGAAAAAATATTGAGAAACAATGGAACCAAGGTGATTGCGATTGTATCAGGAGAAAACAGGATCATTGCGAAATATGCGGATGAGGTACTTACAGCATCGGGTACGGAGAAGGTAGAAGGATTTTGGACATCCATGTTTTTTGCTTCGGGAAAATATATTCTTGATGTTTTATATGGAATGGAATTTAGCAGAAAATATCAGGAAAATTTGATTTTAAATCAAAAATATGAGAAGATTGGGGAAAAAATTCTTTGGGGGTTGGAAGAAAAATAAACAATGTTGGGAAAATACAGGTCTTTTTTGGTTGTAAGAAATAACCAAAAAAGACCTGTCTATTTTGCACAAAAAAGAAGATGAAAATTTTACGTGTGAAACACTGTTGCAAAAAAATACCAATTTGTTTCAGAAAAAATGAAACGCAACAACAAAATATACAAAAAAATTGAAAATAAAATGTGATTTTTGTATAGTATCGATATCAACAGAAGAGGTGAGTGAAAATTGAAAGTAAAAGGTGTAAATCTAGGAAACTGGCTGGTTCTGGAAAAGTGGATGAGTTCAGAGCTGTTTCATGGGACAGAGGCAGAAGATGAAGAAGACTTTTATACGATGTTGTCTCCGGAAGAGGCAGCTTTACGAATTCGAATGCATCGGGATTATTTTATACAGGAAAGAGATTTTCAGCACATCAGAGCAATGGGATTAAACCTTGTAAGAATTCCGGTTCCGCATTTTATTTTTGGAGACAGAGCTCCATATGTAGGATGTGTTGAGTATCTGGATAAAGCATTTGACTGGGCAGAACAATATGATTTAAAGATTATGATAGATCTGCATACAGTACCGGACAGTCAGAACGGGTTTGACAATGGAGGGCTTACAGGTGTTGTAAAATGGCATTTGAAACAGGAAAACATAGAATATACATTGGATGTACTGGAAAAATTGGCAAAACGTTATGCGGACAGAGAAGGTCTTTATGGAATTGAATTGCTCAATGAACCTGTTTCAAAGGAAGTACTGGAGATCAATAAAGAGCGATACAGACCAAGAGATCCGAAACGTGCAGAAGGATCGACTTATGTTCCGACAGAGGTTCTTAAGGAGTTTTACTTAAAGGGGTATGATCGGGTATGCCGACATTGTGGAGAACACGTTAAAGTTGTGCTTCACGATGGTTTCCGACTGGAAGAATGGGAAAATTTTATGCCGAGAGAATCCTATCCAAATGTGGTGATTGATACACATATGTATCTGAATTTCAGTGAAGCCGGCATCAAAGGGAAACATTTTTCGGATTATCAGAAATATGTAGAAGAGTCCTTTGAAAAGCGACTTGTAAGAGCGCAGCAATTTCATGATGTAGTAGTAGGCGAGTGGTGTATTGCCAATAAGAGTGATTTGATTCGCAGCGCAGCAGAAACAGAACAAAAAAGAAGAATTTACCGGATGTTCGGTGAGATGCAGCTGAACGCATGGGAAAAATGCGAAGGCTGGATTTACTGGAGTTATAAACTGCATACACCGGGAAGAAATGACTGGGATTTTGTCCGAGCGGTAGATGAAGGATGGCTTGTTATATAAAGGAGATGAGAAGATGAAAAAACAAATGTTGCCGGATGATTTTCTGTGGGGTGGAGCTGTGGCTGCACATCAGCTGGAAGGGGGGTTCCGGGAAGGCGGAAAGGGACTTTCCATTGCGGATGTGATGACGGCGGGAGCGAATGGAATCGAACGACAGATTACAAATGGAATCCTTCCGGGAAAAAACTATCCAAACCATGAAGCAATTGATTTTTATTTCAGGTATAAAGAGGATATCCGTCTGATGGCTGAGATGGGATTCAAATGTTTTCGTACTTCCATTGCATGGACAAGAATTTTTCCAAACGGGGATGAGACAGAACCGAATGAGGAAGGATTGCAATTCTATGACGATATGTTTGATGAATTGTTGAAATATCAGATTGAACCTGTGGTTACGTTAAGTCATTTTGAGATGCCGTATTATCTGGTAGAAAAATATGGGGGATTTCGAAATCGTAAGTTGATCGAGTTCTTTGTTCGGTTTGCAGAAACGGTAATGAAGCGATACAAAGATAAAGTAAGATATTGGATGACTTTCAACGAAATCAACAATCAGGGATGTGTATCATCTAAATGGCATGCATGGACGAATTCAGGAATTCTTTACAGGGAGGATGAAGACGTACAGACAGTATTGCAGCAGGCGGTACATTATGAAATGGTAGCAAGTGCAAAAGTTGTGAAACTGGGACATGAGATCAACCCGGATTTTCAGATTGGATGTATGCTTGCAATGGTTCCGTATTACCCGAGAACCTGTTCTCCGGATGATGTGTGGGCAGCGCAGGTTGCAATGGAACACAGACTATATTATTATGGGGATATTCATGTATTCGGGGAATATCCGGCATACATGAATGCGTTCCGGAAACAGCATGGGATTGAGCTGGATATGACAGCAGAAGATTTACAGATTTTAAAAGAAGGCTGCGTAGATTATATTGGCTTCAGCTATTATATGAGTAATACGATCAGCAGTGTAGAAGTAGAAAACAGCATCAAAGTATCCGATGGATATTACACTGCCCAAAATCCATATGTAAAAGCAAGTGACTGGGGATGGCAGATCGATCCAAAAGGACTGCGCTATTCTCTGAATCTTCTGCACCAGAGATATCATGTGCCGCTGTTTATTGTGGAAAATGGATTTGGTGCGTATGACACGGTGGAAGAGGATGGCATTCATGATCCATATCGTATCGAATACTTGAAGATGCACATTGAAGAGATGGAGAAAGCTATTTTGGAGGATGGTATTCCCGTAATCGGATATACGTCGTGGGGGTGCATTGATCTGGTAAGTGCAGGAACCGGAGAAATGGAAAAACGGTATGGATTTATCTATGTAGATAAAGATAATCAGGGAAACGGAACATTGGAAAGAAGAAAAAAAGATTCGTTTTTCTGGTACAAAAAAGTGATTGAAAGCAATGGAGAAGTGCTTTAAATAAAAATAAAATTTCAGGAGGAAAAAATGATGGTAATCCGTTTATTTTGTGCAGCAGGAATGTCAACAAGTCTGTTAGTCTCAAAAATGCAGGAGGCAGCAAAAGAAAAAGGTAAAGATGCGGATATTGCAGCATTCCCGATTTCAGAGATGGAGCGTTTGATCGATGGTGTTGATGTGGCTCTTCTCGGGCCGCAGGTTGGATTCCAACTTGCAAAAGCAAAAGAAATCTGCGGACCAAAGAATGTCCCGGTCGATGTAATCCCGATGACAGATTATGGAATGTGTAATGGAATGAATGTTTTAAAATTTGCGTACAAGCTGGCGAAAAACAACAAATAGAGGGCGTTCGAAAAGCAGGAATGAGGAGGAATGAGCAATGGGGAAATATTTTAATGAAAAAGTAATCCCGAAAATTATGAAGTTTATCAACACAAAGGGAGTACAGGCAATCAAAGATGGCATGATTTATTCTATGCCGCTGTTAATCGTGGGATCCTTCTTTTTGATTCTCTCGAACTTTCCAATTCAGGCAGTTGTAGATTTTTTGGAAGCGACAGGTATCAAATCGGTTCTGGATCAGGCATATGGGGCAACGTTTAATATCAGTGCGATGATTGCCGTAATCGGTATCAGTTATAATTATGTAAAAGCAGAAGGTCAGGAACCACTGGGCGGGGCAATGGTTGCACTTGGTACATTTATTTTGCTGATGCCTTCCTCTGTTACAACGGAAAGTGGAGAGGTTGTATCAGGGGTGATCAATAAGACATGGACCGCAGGACAGGGAATGATTGGAGCGTTGATCATTGGACTTGTAGTTGGTTTTGTATACTCCTGGTTTTTGAAGAAAGATATTCGGATTAAAATGCCACAGGGAGTTCCGGCAGGTGTGTCAAATGCGTTTTCTGCGCTTCTTCCGGGGGCATGTATTATTCTGGCAGCGACAGTTGCTCATGGAATTGCCTCTCTTGGATTCCATACAACGGTGATGGATGCGATCTATGATGTGATCCAGACTCCTCTTCAGGAAATGACAGATTCTCTGGGCGGTGCAATGCTGATGTGTTTTGTAGGTCCATTCTTATGGGTGTTTGGAGTACATGGTTCAACTGTTGTTGGAGGAGTTATGACAGGATTGCTGCATGCCAACGGAATGGCAAATCAGGCAATTCTTGACAGCGGAATGGCGCTGACCGTTGCAAACGGCGGACATATTGTAACACAGCAGTTTTACGATCAGTTTATCAATGTGACCGGAGCAGGTCTGACGATCGGAATGGTGATGTATATGGTTGCATTTGCAAAATCAAAACAGTTAAAAACACTTGGGAAACTGGAACTGGTACCGGCACTGTTTGGAATCAATGAGCCGATTTTATTTGGAATTCCGGTTGTTATGAATCCAATGCTGGCAGTACCGTTTATCGGAATGCCTCTGATCTCTTGCGTGGTTCAGTATGCAGCATTATATTTTGGAATCTGTCCATTGTATGGTGCGACAGAAGTTCCATGGACCTGTCCGCCGATTATTTCAGGATTTTTGATTGGCGGCTGGAGAACAGCATTGCTTCAGGTAGTGATCTTCATTCTTTCCTTTTTGGTATACTTGCCATTTATACGCAAAGTGGATAAGATGAATGTAAAAGCTGAGGAAACAGCAAATGAAGAAGATGAGGATGAAGATTGGTAGATCGAAAGGAGGATCTGTGATGAATGAAGAATTAGAAATGGCGTGTTTTCAGATCATTACATATGTAGGAACGGCAAGAAGCTGTTTTGTCAATGCAATCCAAAGCGCAAAGACAGGAAATTTTGCAGAGGCAGAAAGTCTGATCAAACAGGGAGATGAGGCTTTTGCAGAAGGACATCATGTCCATGCGGATCTGATTGCAAAGGCCGCAAGTGGTGAACTTGAAAGCGCAGGAATGATCGTCATGCATGCAGAAGATCAGCTGATGAGCGCAGAAAGTTTTCGGATCATTGCAGAAGAGTTTATTGCGGTATATCAGAAATTTACGGAAAAATAGTGAAGAAGAAAACAAAGTGGCTGCAAAATGTCTGCGGCCACTTTGTTTTTGGATATTTAAAGTCCTATTTTAGGCTGTGTCAGTATTGATTTTACATGATCCACTTCCTGCTGTGTTGCTTTTGCGGCAGGTACATAGTAACTCTTTTCCCGTGCTACCTGATACAGTTTTTCCTGTGACATTTCACATTGATTCCGGATTTGTTTGAGGCATTGTTTTAATTCTTTGTTTTCTGTCTGCGGAATCATGTCTCCAAACATTTTTAATTCTCCGTTTACTCCGACCAAGGCATCGGATACCATTGTTTTTTCGTCCATTGTTTTCGTTCCCCCTTATAAAAATTTCATCAGATCTTGTTTGTTTTTGAGTGCAGAGTCTGCGGCTTCTTGAAATAACTGTTTTACTTCGGGGTCGGTTGCCTGTGCAGCGTAATCTGTCATTTTACAGTGAGTGGTAGAATAGCCTCCGATCAGATGTCGGAGATTTTGCAGGTCTAAGATTGAAATTTCTGTCATGGTAGTATCTCCTTTGCATAATATTAGATTTATTTGTGTTTCGCAAGATAGTATGTTACGGACAGAAAGAAAGTATGTATTTTACAACACACTTTTTCTTTTTGTTGTGCAGTTCCCTTATTTTATGTTATTATAAATATACATATGTGATTTTTTCGGTGAAGGGAAATTCGCTCTTTAAAATGAACAAAGAAAGGAACGTACTGTATGAAGATTTTAATTCAAAATGGACATGTTGTAGATCCTATGACAGGTGTGGATGAAGTGTGTGATGTGCTTGTACACGATACAGACATCGAAAAAGTAGAAAAAAATCTGGAAGCAGAAGCTGACAAAGTGATCGATGCGTCAGGCTGCTATGTGATGCCAGGATTCATTGATCTGCATGTACACTTGAGAGATCCGGGACTGACTCAAAAAGAAACACTTTCCACTGGAGGCAGGGCAGCAGCCAGAGGCGGTGTGACAACAGTATGTGCGATGCCGAATACGAATCCGGTGATTGATACCAAAGAAAAAGTAGAAGAGGTTCATAGACGTGCCAAAGAAGAATCTCCGATTCATGTGATTCAGCTGGGTTCTATGACTATGAGTGAGTATGGAAGAGAGCTTTCTGATATTGAAGGAATGGCACAGGCTGGCTGTTATGCATTAAGTGAAGATGGAAAGTCTGTGATGAATGCCTCGCTGTTCAGACAGGCAATGAAAAAAGCAAAGGAACATGGACTGCTGATCTTTTCACATTGTGAAGATATTTCCATGGTAGAAGGCGGTGTGATGAATGCCGGAAAGCGTGCCGAAGAGCTGGGTGTCAAAGGAATCACAAATTCTGTAGAAGATGTGATCGTTGCAAGAGATATTCTGATCGCAAAAGAACTGGATGCCACGCTGCATTTATGCCATTGTTCTACAGCAGACAGTGTCCGCATGATCAAAGATGCAAAAGAGACCGGACTGAAAGTGACAGGAGAGGTATGTCCGCACCACTTTATTCTGGCGGACGAGGATATTCCGGAGAATAACGGAATCTGGAAGATGAACCCGCCGCTGCGGTCCAGAGCGGATGTAGAGGCATTGAGACAGGGATTAAAAGACGGTGTGATGGATGTGATTTCTACGGATCATGCCCCACATATGATGTCAGAAAAAGACAAACCGATGGAAAAGTCTGCATTTGGAATTGTAGGACTTGAGACCAGTGCATGTCTGACTTATACAGAGCTGGTGGAAAAAGGGGTACTTACAGTGATGCAGATGGCAGAGAAGATGAGTTATAATCCTGCGAAGATTCTGGGACTGGAAGACAGGGGCAGTATTTCAGCAGGGAAAAAGGCAGATATCGTTGTGTTTGACCCGCGAAGAGAATATCAGATTGATGTGAGCACATTTGCATCCAAGGGAAAGAATACGCCATTTGATGGATGGAAGGTCAAGGGAGAAGTCTGCTGTACATTGGCAGATGGGAAGATTGTATACGAAAAATAAAGAGACAGAATTGAGTTCTGTCCCTTTTTAAAGAATAGGGAGGAAGAAAAATGATCAACAAACTGGTAGCAAAAATCAAAGAAACAAAGGCACCGATCGTGGTGGGATTGGATCCGATGTTAAATTATATTCCGGAGCATGTACAGAAAAAAGCATTTGCGGAGTACGGAGAGACACTGGAAGGAGCAGCAGAAGCAATCTGGCAGTTCAACAAAGAAATCGTAGACAAGACCTACGATCTGATTCCGGCAGTGAAACCGCAGATCGCAATGTACGAACAGTTTGGTGTGCCTGGAATCGAAGCTTTTAAAAAGACGGTAGATTATTGTAAATCCAAAGATCTGGTTGTAATCGGAGACATCAAGCGCGGAGACATTGGTTCTACTTCTGCGGCATATGCAGTGGGACATCTTGGAAGTGTGAAAGTAGGAAGCAAAGAGTATGTTCCGTTTGATGAAGACTTTGCAACTGTAAATCCATATCTTGGATCAGATGGTGTCAATCCGTTTATCGATGTCTGCAAAGAGCACAAAAAGGGTCTGTTTATTCTTGTGAAGACATCCAATCCATCCAGTGGAGAATTCCAGGATCAGCTGATCGATGGGAAACCATTGTATGAGCTGGTTGGAGAAAAAGTAGCACAGTGGGGTGCTGACTGTATGGGAGACGAATACAGCTATGTTGGAGCAGTTGTCGGAGCAACCTATCCGGAGATGGGAAAAGTACTTCGTAAAGTGATGCCGAAATCTTATATCCTGGTACCGGGATATGGTGCACAGGGAGGACAGGGAAAAGACCTGGTACACTTCTTCAATGAAGACGGACTTGGTGCGATCGTGAACTCTTCAAGAGGAATCATTGCGGCTTATAAGCAGGAAGCATACGCAAAATTCGGAGCAGAGAACTTCGGAGATGCTTCCAGAGCAGCAGTTGAGGCGATGGTTGCAGATATTCAGGGCGCATTGGAAGCAAGATAAGTATCGGGGAGGAAGATTCATGTCTAAGAAACAGAAAATGACAGCAGTGGTCTTCTCTCAGGAGAAGATCGCAGAAGATATTTACAGTATGTGGCTGAAAGCAGAGTCTGCAGCGGCAGAGGCGGTTCCAGGACAGTTTATTTCCATGTATACAAATGATGGTGCAAAACTGCTCCCAAGACCGATCAGCCTGTGTGAGATTGACAAAGAAAACGGTGCACTGCGCGTGGTGTACCGTGTGACAGGAGAAAATACCGGAACAAAGCAGTTTTCACAGATGAAAGAGGGAGATACACTGGAAATAATGGGACCTCTTGGAAACGGATTTGATCTGGAGACAGGAAGAGAAAAGAAAGCTCTGCTCTTTGGCGGCGGGATCGGCGTGCCGCCGATGCTGGAACTGGCAAAGCAGTTACAGGCAGGATATCAGACGGAATGTCAGCTTGTAATGGGATATCGGAGCGAGACATTTTTGACCAGAGAGATGGAAGAAAATGGAACACTTTATATTGCTACAGAAGATGGAAGCACAGGAACAAAAGGAAATGTTATGGATGCAGTGGCAGCGAACAGCCTGGAGGCAGATGTGATCTATGCCTGCGGTCCGACTCCGATGCTGCGTGCTATCAAGCAGTATGCACAGGAGAGAAATATCGAGTGCTACATTTCGATGGAAGAGCGAATGGCCTGTGGAGTTGGGGCATGCCTGGGATGTGTCTGCCAGTCCAAAGAAGTGGATCACCACAGTCATGTACACAATAAGCGTGTCTGCAAAGACGGACCGGTATTTTTGGCGACGGAGGTGGAACTGTAATGGATATGCGAGTAAAGATTGCAGGAGTGGAATGGAACAATCCGGTGACCGTAGCGTCCGGGACATTCGGCTCTGGAGAAGAGTACAGTGAATTCGTAGACCTGAACCGTCTGGGAGCAGTCACTACAAAAGGAGTGGCAAATGTGCCGTGGCCGGGAAATCCAACCCCAAGAGTGGCAGAGATCCACAGTGGAATGATGAATGCCATTGGGCTGCAGAATCCGGGGATCGATGTATTTTGTGAGCGGGATATTCCGTTTCTGCGTCAGTTTGACACCAAAATTATTGTGAATGTGTGCGGAAGGTCTGCAGAAGATTATTGCGAAGTGGTAGAACGTCTGGCAAATGAAGATGTGGATATGCTGGAGATCAATATTTCCTGTCCAAATGTCAAAGAAGGCGGGATCGCGTTTGGTCAGAATCCAAAGGCAGCGGAAGAGATTACAAAAGCAGTGAAAAAATATGCAAAGCAGCCGGTTATCATGAAACTAAGCCCGAATGTGACCAGTATCGCAGAGATGGCAAAAGCAGTAGAAGCCGGCGGAGCAGATGCGATTTCTCTGATCAATACCCTGACAGGAATGAAGATTGATATCAATCGTAAGACATTTGCGCTGGCAAATAAGACGGGCGGAGTTTCCGGTCCTGCCGTGCATCCAATTGCAGTACGCATGGTCTATGAGGTAGCCAATGCAGTGAATGTGCCGATTATCGGAATGGGCGGAATCGAGAGTGCAGAAGATGCCATCGAGATGCTGTTAGTTGGGGCAAGTGCGGTATCCGTTGGAACAGCCAATTTTTACAATCCAACAGTGACCATGGAGATCGTAGATGGAATTGAAGCGTATATGAAGCAGAATCATTTTGCAAGTGTGCAGGATATGGTTGGACTCGTAAAATAGGAAAAAACAAAGAGGCAGAGAGTGTGGGGAAAATCGGACATTCTTTGCCTCTTCTTTGTGGAAAAAAGTGCATCAGAGTGGCAGAAGTGTGAAAAAGGCATCTGAGATCTGCGCAGAGGTCGTGACAGGATTGATTGCAAAAATTTAAGTGAGAGTTCCTTGATTGAAATCGCAGGAAATTTGTGATAAAATTGAGAGGATTTAACAGATTTACGAGGGCACGCATATGCCCATAAATATGGAGGGTTAAAAGATGGAACAGTATAAGAAAGAATTTATTGAATTTATGGTAGACAGCGATGTGCTGAAATTTGGAGAGTTTACATTAAAAAGCGGAAGAAAATCCCCATTTTTTATGAATGCAGGGGGATATGTAACAGGTTCTCAGTTAAAGAAACTGGGAGAATATTATGCAAAAGCGATCCATGACAAATATGGAGATGATTTTGATGTTTTATTTGGACCTGCTTATAAAGGCATCCCACTTGGAGTTGTGACTGCGATCGCATACAGTGAATTATATGGAAAAGAAGTGCGTTACTGTTCGGACAGAAAAGAAGAGAAAGATCACGGTGCAGATAAAGGAAGCTTCCTGGGAAGCAAATTAAAAGACGGTGACCGTGTGGTGATGATCGAAGATGTGACAACTTCCGGAAAATCCATGGAAGAGACTGTTCCGAAAGTAAAAGGTGCAGCGGATGTGGAAATCGTGGGATTGATGGTGTCATTAAACCGTATGGAAGTCGGAAAAGGCGGAGAAAAGTGTGCGCTGGATGAAGTCAAAGATCTGTACGGATTCGATACAGCAGCAATCGTGACCATGGAAGAAGTTGTAGAACATCTTTATAACAGACCATATCAGGGAAAAGTGATCATTGATGATACATTAAAAGCGGCAATCGATGCATATTATGAAATGTATGGTGCAAAGTAAGCAGGGAGTGAGAAGAGATGGAAAAGGCATATAAAACAATGCAGCAGACCGGGGCAGGCAATATTGCTCTGGGAATTGTCATGATCGTTTCCGGTGTGACAGCCGGGATTCTGGCGATCATCAGTGGTGCACGTCTGCTGAAAAACAAAAGCGGGATTACATTTTAACTGTAAAAAGAGGGAGCGTTTTGAATCAGAGACAGATTAAAAGAATCCGCCTGGCGGGAAAGATATTATTTGTACTCTATCTTTTTTTCTTATTATATTTTTTGATTTTTTCAGATTGGTATGGGCGTACCGGTATCGGAGAAGAATACCGATATAATCTGATACTGTTTAAAGAAATCAGACGCTTTGTGGAATACCGGGAAACGCTGGGGCTTTTCGCGGTATTTACTAATTTATTTGGAAATATTCTGATCTTTCTGCCATACGGATTTTTTATATCCGTTGCCAGCAGCTGCAGAGGATTTTTTATGACTCTGTTTTATAGTTTTGGGCTGAGTCTGGGTGTGGAGATCTTTCAATTTCTGACTCGTGTGGGCAGTTTTGATGTGGATGATCTGCTGCTCAATACGATTGGCGGGCTTTTGGGATATTTTTTATTTTTGATTTGTAATGCGATAAGGAGAAGCTACTGTGAAAAAAGAAGATAAAGAAAAGAGAGAAAAAGAGAAAAAAGAAAAAGTGCTGCAGTCCAGAGAGGGAAAAAACTCCTGCATGTATGCAGTTGTTTCCGTACTTGTTGCAGGTCTTTTGATTTTTAACAGTTATACTATGCGCGGAGAGACCGCAGATATGGCAGGTGCACTGGGGCTGATCAATATCCTGTTTGCAGTGCTTGGAATCAAGGGCGGCATTGACGGGATCAAAGAAACAGACAGAAGACACGGAGCGGCCTGGATCGGTCTGATTGTCAGCGCACTGGTTTTCGTCGTAATGGTTCTGATTTTTTTAGGAGGTCTTTCATAAATGGAATGGAGGCAGTTACAGCAGATCCGAAATGAGCGGTGTGCACAAAGACATGAGCTGTCCATAGAAAGACTGCAGACGATCGGAGAAGAAGAGACCGTGCAGATACCGTATCGGTCTTATTTTAGAATGTGTGCGGTCTTTTTGACGAAATTAGAAAATATCCGTAAAAAAATAGAAATCCATGGGATTGCAGGTCTTTGTGAAGAGGAACTGCGGCAGTGGAATCAGGAGTTGTACGTAGATGTTCTGGGAGAAAATTATCATACGAGTTTTGCAAATCCGGCGTATGCACAAGAAAAACTTTCCGAGCGCTATGGGCAGCTCCTGAGTTTTTTATATGTGGAACTGCGCAGTGGGATTCCATATGCCTATGAAAACAGGCAGGATTATCTGACCATCTTAAACGAATTGTTTCTGGAGATTTATCAGTGTTTTGAGGCAGAAGAAGAACCGGAATTTAAAACCATCAAGGAGATTCTTTACTGGTATGCAAGCGATTACTGCGATGTGTTTCTGGCGGATCGTGTGCAAGAGTTCTTGAATCCGAAGTATTCACGGTTTGCGGAAGAGATCATCGAAAAGAGCAGTCGGGAGAGCGCATCTTATTTATATGCATATGGAATATATATTGGAGAAACGGAGAGGAATCTCTGGAAGAAGATCCGAGACCTTACTGAAAAAGAGCGGAAAGATCTGACAGCAGCTTATATTCGGAAAATACAACAGAAAGTCAGAGCGTTCGATACATCATGTATTGTACTTTGCTATCAGATAGGAATGGAAGAGATTGTTCTTGGCGTATCGGATGCGCTGAAAGCACAGGGAATCCAGCCGATTATGTGCAGAAAGGCGCAGGGAGTGATCGTCAAAGACGGTCTCTATGGAAATGGATATGCTGGAGGTGCGTGCAACAGTCAGTATGAAGCCGATCACCGATGTGACCAGGCATTGTTTCTGGATAAAAAGTATATAGAACGCAAGCTGGATGTGTTGCGGCATGCAAAGGATAGCGAGAAGAGGCAGGTTATGCAGGTCCCGGTGCAAATTCAGATCGGTCCGTTTTCAAAAGAGCGAGAGGCTATTTCGTTGAATCCGTGTGCCCTTACCTATACGGAAGAACAGCTGAAATGGATCCGGATGTTTGAGAAAAAATCAGGTGAGCTTATGAATCATCCGGGTTCAGCTATAACCATACCTTATGAAGAGTTAGAAGAAATAAGTGTATTAACAAAAGAAGGAAAAGAGATTATACTATTGAAGGACGGAAGATTCGTGATCGCGGGCAAAATAGCGCCGGACGGATCTTCAAAAAATGGTATGGGAACATACAAAAGTTGAGAAAGGTGGACAAGATATGCCAAAAGTAGGAATTGTAATGGGCAGCGATTCAGACCTGAAGGTTATGAGCAAAGCCGCTGATATGCTGGAAAAACTGGGAATTGATTATGAGATGACGATCATTTCCGCACACCGTATGCCAGATGTGTTTTTTGACTGGGCAAAGGCAGCAGAAGGAAAAGGAATCAAAGTGATCATCGCAGGAGCCGGAATGGCAGCACATCTTCCGGGAATGTGTGCAGCGCTTTTCCCGATGCCGGTGATCGGAGTTCCGATGTCAGGAAAGAACCTGGACGGAATGGATGCACTCTATTCAATCGTACAGATGCCGCCTGGAATCCCGGTTGCAACAGTTGCCATTGACGGTGGGATGAATGCAGCGATTCTGGCAGCAAAGATTCTTGCAACATCCGATGAAGAAGTTTTGAAGAAACTCAAAGCATATTCCGAAGAGATGAAAGAGACCGTGCAGGCAAAGGCTGCAAAATTAGACGAGATCGGATATCAGGCATATCTGGAGAAATAAAGTAAGTATACAGACGATGTAAGAAATGGAGAATAGTTATGGATTATAAGAACGCAGGTGTGGATATTGAGGCTGGTTACAAATCAGTAGAACTGATGAAAGAGCACGTAAAGAAGACAATGCGTCCGGAGGTACTTGGCGGACTCGGCGGATTTTCAGGAGCATTTTCTCTTGCCAGGATCAAAGAGATGGAAGAACCGGTACTCTTGTCTGGGACAGACGGATGCGGTACGAAAGTCAAGCTGGCAATGATCATGGACAAACACGATACGATCGGAATCGATGCGGTGGCAATGTGTGTCAATGATATTGCGTGCGCAGGAGGAGAACCATTATTTTTCCTGGATTACATCGCATGTGGAAAGAATTATCCGGAGAAGATCGCATCCATCGTAAGCGGTGTGGCAGAAGGATGTCTTCAGTCAGAAGCAGCGCTGATCGGCGGTGAGACAGCAGAGCATCCGGGACTGATGCCGGAAGATGATTACGATCTGGCAGGATTTGCAGTTGGAGTATGTGACAAGAAAGAGATGATCACAGGAGAAGACTTAAAAGCAGGAGACGTGCTGATCGGTATGGCATCCACAGGGGTACACAGCAACGGTTTTTCTTTGGTACGTAAAGTATTTGAGATGACAAAAGAAAATCTGGAGACATATCATGAAAGTCTTGGCTGTACATTGGGCGAGGCGCTGTTAGCTCCGACCAGAATTTATGTGAAAGCGCTCAAGAGCATCAAAGCAGCAGGTGTGACAGTGAAAGCATGCAGTCATATCACAGGCGGCGGATTCTATGAGAATATTCCGCGGATGCTCAAAGAAGGAACCCATGCAGTAATTGAAAAAGACAGTTATCCGGTTCTTCCGATTTTTGAGATGCTGGCAAAAGAGGGAGAAATCGAAGAACAGATGATGTACAATACCTTCAACATGGGACTTGGTATGGTTCTGGCAGTGGATGCGGCAGATGTGGAGAAGACAATGGAGGCAATCAAAGCAGCCGGAGATACTCCATATGTAGTAGGTAAGATCGAAGCCGGAGAAAAAGGAGTTACTTTATGCTAAGAGTAGTCGTGATGGTTTCCGGAGGGGGAACCAATCTGCAGGCGATCATTGATCGGGTAGAGGACGGCACGATCACCAATGCAGAACTTGTGGGAGTGATCAGCAACAATGCCAATGCATATGCCCTGGAGCGCGCGAAAAACCACGGCATCCCTGCATGCTGCATTTCTCCGAAAGAGTTTGACTCCAGAGATATTTTTAATGAAAAGCTTCTGGAGACAGTGGATGCATATGAACCGGATCTGATCGTACTGGCAGGATTTCTTGTGGTGATCCCGCCGGCAATGATCGAGAAATACAGAAACCGCATGATCAACATCCATCCGTCTCTGATCCCGTCTTTTTGCGGAAAAGGATTCTATGGATTGAAGGTACATGAGGCAGCGCTGGCACGTGGAGTGAAGGTGGTTGGCGCCACAGTCCATTTTGTGGATGAAGGGACAGATACCGGACCGATCCTGCTGCAGAAAGCGGTGGAGACACAGCCGGAAGATACGCCGGAGATTTTGCAGCGTCGGGTGATGGAGCAGGCAGAGTGGAAGATCCTGCCCCAGGCCATTGATCTGATCGCAAACGGAAAAGTAACGGTAAAAGACGGAAAAACTGTGATCACACAGTAGAAGAGGAGACGCCATGAAAGTTTTAATCGTTGGAAGCGGCGGAAGAGAACATGCCATCGCAGCCAGTGCGGCGAAAAGCAGAAAAGTAGAAAAGATGTACTGTGCACCGGGAAATGCGGGAATCGCAGAATTTGCAGAGTGTGTGCCGATTGGCGCCATGGAATTTGAAAAACTGGTGACATTTGCAAAAGAACAGGATATCGATCTTTGTATTGTGGGGATGGATGATCCGCTGGTGGGCGGTCTGGTGGATGAGATGGAAGCAGCCGGAATCCGTACATTCGGACCGAGAAAGAATGCGGCAATCCTGGAGGGATCCAAAGCATTCTCCAAAGATCTGATGAAGAAATACCACATTCCGACAGCAGGATATGAGAATTTCACAGATCCGGATGCGGCGATCGCATATCTGGAGAGTGCAAAATTCCCGATCGTACTGAAGGCAGACGGACTGGCTCTTGGAAAAGGAGTGCTGATCTGTCAGAATCTGGAAGAAGCAAAAGAAGGCGTGAAGACGATCATGCTGGATAAAAAATTCGGAACAGCCGGAAATGAGATGGTCATTGAAGAATTTATGACAGGCCGGGAGGTTTCGGTACTTTCTTTTGTAGACGGAAAGACCATTAAGACGATGACTTCCGCACAGGATCACAAGCGTGTAGGAGATGGTGATACAGGACTCAATACAGGAGGAATGGGAACTTTTTCACCGAGTCCGTTCTATACAAAAGAAGTGGAAGAATTTTGTGAAAAACATATTTATCAGGCAACCGTAGATGCTATGGCAGCCGAAGGAAGAGAGTTCAAAGGAGTGATTTTCTTTGGACTGATGTTGACAGAGGAAGGACCGAAAGTACTGGAATACAATGCACGTTTTGGAGATCCGGAAGCGCAGGTGGTACTGCCACGAATGAAAAACGATCTTATTGAAGTGGTAGAAGCATGTATTGATGGTACACTGGATCAGGTAGATCTGCAGTTTGAAGACAATGCTGCAGTCTGCGTGGTACTGGCATCCGAAGGATATCCGGTCAGCTACGAAAAAGGATATCCGATCACAGGTCTGGAAGAATTTGACAAACAGGAAGGATATTTCTGTTTCCATGCAGGAACAGCATTTGCAGATGGACAGATCGTGACCAATGGAGGGCGTGTGCTTGGGGTGACGGCAAAAGGAGCAGATCTCAAAGAAGCGAGAGCAAATGCCTATGCTGCCACAGAGTGGGTACAGTTCGAAAATAAGTACATGCGACATGATATCGGAAAGGCAATTGATGAAGCCTGACCGGTGAAGTAATTGATAGAAGCACGAAAGGAGGCTGCCTGGCAGATTCGTTTTCAAAAGAATCTGCCAGGCCGCTTTTATTATGCAAAATATCTGATAAAATAAGAATTTTGAGGCGGAAAATTGACAAAAATAAAAAGTATCCTGTAAAAAAGGGACTCCAGTCCTTTTTTGAATTATGAAAAATATATAAAATAGGAAATAGATAGGAAATGAAATTGGCAAAATTGAAAGGCGGAATCAAAATGGAAAAAAGACGAGTATTTCTGATTGTTTTGGACAGTTATGGAATCGGAGAAATGACAGACGCGGCAGAATTTCATGATGCAGGATGCAATACGTTGAAGACGATCACAGGTGTCAAAGAGTATGACACTCCGAATATGAAGAAGCTGGGATTGTTTAATATTGACGGGGTAGACTGGATGGAGAAAGAAGCAAAACCCATCGGAGCATATGCCCGCATGAGAGAAAAATCCAGAGGAAAAGATACGACCATCGGACACTGGGAGATTGCAGGTGTGATCTCACCAAAGCCACTTCCCACATATCCTGACGGTTTTCCCAAAGAAGTGCTGGACGCATTGGAACGTGAGACCGGAAGAAAGGTGATCTGCAACAAACCATATTCTGGCACAGACGTCATCCGGGATTACGGGCAGGAGCATGTGGAGACAGGCGCGCTGATCGTGTATACGTCAGCAGACAGCGTATTTCAGATCGCAGCCCATGAAGATGTGGTTCCGGTGGAAGAGCTGTATCATGATTGTGAGATTGCCAGAAAAATCCTGACTGGAGAGCATGGCGTGGGACGTGTCATTGCAAGACCGTTTGTGGGAACTGCACCGAATTTTACAAGAACGGCAAACCGACATGATTTTTCACTGCTTCCGCCAAAAGATACGATGCTGGATGCGCTGGAAGAGGCGGGGTACGACACATACGGAATCGGAAAGATTTATGATATTTTTGCAGGAAAAGGAATCCAGCATACACAGCGAATCCAGGACAATGTAGACGGAATGGAAAAGACTATTGAGATGCAGGAGACAGATTTTCACGGAATCTGCTTTGTGAATCTGGTAGATTTTGATATGGTGTATGGTCATCGCAACAACATTGTCGGATATGCTGAAGCGGCGACTACATTTGACCGTCAGCTGGGCACATTCATGGGACGTATGAGAGACAGTGATATTCTGATGATCACAGCAGATCACGGATGCGATCCAGGATTTCCGGGGACGGATCATACCAGAGAGCACACACCACTTCTCATCTATGGAAAAGAGATCTGTGAGAATGTCAATCTCGGAACCAGAGAAAGCTTTGCAGATATTGCGGCTACCATTCTTGACATTTTTGAGGTGGAAAATAATACGGACGGAACAAGTATGAAAGAATACCTGTTTAAAAAATAAAAAGTCAATCTAGGAGAAAGGGAGGAAGCGAATGTGGAATATGTAATTGAGATGAACCACATCACCAAACAGTTTGGAAATTTCAAAGCCAACGACGATATCACCCTCCAGGTAAAAAAAGGCGAGATCCATGCGCTGCTCGGTGAGAACGGAGCCGGAAAATCAACACTGATGAGTGTTCTCTTCGGTCTGTACCAGCCGGAAGAAGGGGAGATCCGCATCAATGGAAAAAAGGTGAACATCAACAATCCCAATGATGCCAATGATCTGGGAATCGGAATGGTGCACCAGCACTTCAAACTGGTACACAATTTTACCGTTCTGGAAAGTATTGTTCTGGGACGTGAGACGACAAAGATGGGCGTGCTGAAAATGGATGCGGCCCGCAAAAAAGTCATGGAGCTCAGTGAGCGCTACAAATTTAAGATCGATCCGGATGCTTATATTTCTGATATCACAGTGGGAATGCAGCAGAGAGTTGAGATCTTGAAGATGCTGTACTGTGACAATGACATTCTGATCTTTGACGAGCCGACAGCAGTTCTGACGCCGCAGGAGATCAGTGAATTGATGAAAGTGATGAAGCAGCTGATCGCAGAAGGAAAGTCCATCATCTTTATCACACATAAGCTTAATGAGATCAAAGAAGTTGCCAATCGCTGCAGTGTATTAAGAAAAGGAAAATATATCGGAACGGTAGAAGTGGCAGAGACATCCAAAGAGCAGATGTCGGAGATGATGGTCGGACGTAAGGTCAACTTTATTGTAGACAAACCGGAGATGACACCGGGAGAACCGGTACTGGAAGTGAAAAATCTGACTGTAAAGTCCAAACATCATGGAAAAGCAGCGGTCAACAATGTCTCATTCCAGGTACGAAAAGGAGAAATCCTCTGTGTGGCAGGTATCGATGGAAATGGACAGTCGGAGCTGGTATATGGAATCACAGGGCTGATGCCTCTGGAGCATGGTCAGGTGATCTTAAATGGAAAAGACATCACCAAAGAGAGCATCCGGCAGAAATGTCTGGACGGGGTGGCGCATATTCCGGAAGACCGTCACAAAGACGGACTGGTTTTAGATTACACACTTCAGGAGAACCTGATTTTGCAGTCTTATTATACGAAACAGTTCCAGAGCCATGGATTTTTAAAATTTGACGCCATCCGTCAGTATGCAAAAATGCTGATTGAAAAATTTGATATTCGATCCAGTCAGGGCGAGAAGAGCATTGCAAGAGGAATGTCCGGAGGAAATCAGCAGAAGGCGATCATCGCCAGAGAGCTGGACCGCAATCCGGAGATTGTCATTGCCGTACAGCCGGTACGTGGTCTGGACGTAGGAGCGATCGAGTACATCCACAAACAATTGGTGGAGCAGCGGGATGCAGGAAAGGCAGTGCTTCTTGTTTCACTGGAGCTGGATGAGGTTATGAATGTCAGTGACAGAATCATCGTCATGTACGAAGGAGAAATTGTTGCGGATCTGGATCCGAAGAAGATCACCACAGAAGAACTCGGACTTTACATGGCAGGAGCGAAAAGGAGTGTGAAGAATGAAGATTAAGAATTTATTGAAAGGGGAAGGCTTTGTCAATTTCAGTTCCTCCATCCTTGCGATTATCTGCGGTCTGTTGTTTGGTCTGGTCATTCTTCTGATCAGTAATCCAAGTCAGGCATTGGGTGGATTTATGATGATCATCCAGGGCGGATTTACGGATGGAATGCAGGGAATGGGACAAGTGCTGTATATGGCGACCCCTCTGATCATGACCGGTCTTTCCGTAGGCTTTGCATTTAAGACAGGTCTGTTTAATATCGGGGCATCCGGACAGTTTACAATGGGTGCATTTGCCGCGGTATTTGTTGGAGTCAAATTTACATTCCTCCCACCGGGGGTTCACTGTCTTGCGGCACTTCTGGCAGCTGTTTTGGCAGGAGCTATCTGGGGCATGGTTCCGGGACTTTTGAAAGCATTTTTTAATGTAAATGAAGTTATTTCTTCGATTATGATGAACTATATCGGAATGTATCTGACCAATATGCTGATTCAGAAAACAGTATATGATCAGGTAAAGAATCAGTCTATGGCAGTAGCGGATGGAGCGAACCTTCCAAAAGCCGGAATGGATCAGCTGTTTCCGGGAGCCAGCGTGAACATCGGAATCCTGATTGCCATCGGATGCGTGATCTTGATTTATGTTTTACTGAATAAGACGATTTTTGGATATGAACTGAAAGCCTGTGGTATGAACCCGGATGCCAGCCGGTATGCAGGAATCAATGAAAAACGCAACATCGTATCTTCCATGGTGATCGCAGGAGCTCTTTCCGGACTTGGCGGAGCTTTACTGTATCTGGCAGATTCCGGAAAATATATGCAGGTGCTGGACGTGATCGCGCCGGAAGGATTCTCTGGAATTTCTGTAGCGCTTCTGGGACTTTCAAATCCAATCGGTATCTTGTTTGCAGGATTGTTTATCGGATACATCACAGTTGGCGGAAACAATATGCAGTTGTTTGATTTTGCGCCGGAAGTCATTGATATGATCATTGCAGCGATCATTTATTGCGGAGCACTTTCACTGTTATTTAAAAATACGATTTATAAAATTCAGATGAAAAAAGCAAAAAAAGCCGAGAAGAAAGCAATCGGTAATTCCAAAGGGAAGGAGGGACAGTCATGAATGTAGCATATTTCGTTGTACAGCAGACCATGTATTTTGCCATTCCGCTTTTGATCGTTGCGATCGGAGCCATGTATTCAGAACGAAGCGGTGTTATCAATATTGCGTTGGAAGGTATCATGGTTATGGGCGCTTTTGCCGGAATCTTTTTTATCAATATTTTCCAGGGCAGTTTAAGCGGTCAGGGCTTGTTTCTTCTTGCCATGCTGGTAGCAGGGCTGACCGGGGGGCTGTTCAGTCTTCTGCACGCGTTTGCTTCCATCAATATGAAAGCAGATCAGACCATCAGTGGTACTGCATTGAATCTGTTTGCACCGGCATTTGCGATTTTTACGGCACGTATGATCCAGGGAATGCAGCAGATCCAGTTTACAGATACGTTCCACATTGATAAAGTGCCGGTACTGGGAGATATTCCGGTGATCGGAGATCTGTTCTTTCAGAATTGTTATATTTCTACGTATATCGGGATCCTGATCTTTGCAGTGGCAGCCTTTGTGATCAAAAACACCAGATTCGGTCTCAGACTTCGTGCCTGTGGAGAGCATCCGGGAGCAGCAGATTCGGTTGGGGTGAATGTCTACAGAATCCGTTATGCAGGAGTCATCATTTCCGGTGTACTGGGCGGAATCGGAGGACTGATCTTTGTAGTTCCGACTTCGACGAACTTCAATGCAAGTGTAGCAGGATACGGATTCCTGGCGATTGCAGTACTGATCTTCGGACAGTGGAGAAGCAATAAGATTTTAATGGCAGCCTTCTTCTTTGGAATCATGAAAACACTTTCCAGTGCATATTCCACGATCCCATTCCTGAAATCACTGCCGATACCAAATGAGGTATATAAGATGATTCCTTATATTGCGACCTTGATCGTCCTGGCATTCTTCTCCAAGAATTCACAGGCGCCGAAAGCAGAAGGAATCCCATATGACAAGGGAAGCAGATAAGCAAAGAAAGGCAGGAACAAGACAATGAGAATGTATGACCTGATCATGAAAAAAAGAAATGGTGAATCTTTAAATCACGAAGAAATCCATTATCTGGTAGAAGAATATGTAGCCGGAAATATCCCGGATTATCAGATGTCCGCTTTTTTGATGGCAGTGTATTTTCAGGGAATGACCGAGGAAGAGACGCTTGCCATGACACTGGCGGTGGCGCACTCAGGAGATATGGTAGATCTTTCCGGAATTGAGGGCATTAAGGTAGATAAACATTCTACAGGAGGTGTGGGAGATAAGACCACGCTGATCATTGCACCGATTGTGGCAGCATGCGGAGCCAAAGTAGCAAAGATGTCTGGAAGAGGTCTGGGGCATACCGGCGGAACGGTAGACAAACTGGAATCCATTCCGGGAATGAAAACCACTCTCACAAGAGAAGAATTTTTTGAAGTAGTAAATCAAACAGGAGTTAGTGTGATCGGACAGTCCGGCAATCTTGCTCCGGCAGATAAAAAACTGTATGCGCTTCGTGATGTGACGGCAACTGTAGACAGTATTCCATTGATCGCGGTTTCGATCATGAGTAAAAAGCTGGCAGCAGGAAATGATTGTATCCTGTTGGATGTCAAGACCGGAAGCGGAGCATTTATGAAGACGCTGGAAGACTCTGTGGCACTTGCAAAAGAGATGGTGACAATTGGAGAAAATGCGGGGAAACGTACGGTGGCTTTAATCACCAATATGGACATTCCGTTGGGACACAATATCGGAAACAGTCTGGAAGTGATCGAGGCAGTGGAGACGCTCAAAGGAAACGGTCCAAAAGATTTGACAGAAGTATGTATGCATTTGGCATCGAATATGTTATACTTGGCGGGGCAAGGAACTCTGGAAGTATGCAGAGAGATGGTAAAAGAAGTGATTGAAAATGGCAGAGCACTGGAGCATCTGGCGGCTATGGTCAGAGCACAGGGTGGAGACGATGCGGTGATCTGGGATACCGATAAATTTGCAAAGGCTCCATATTCTTACGAAGTCTGCGCAGAAGAATCCGGATACATTACCTTTATGGATACCGAGAGTTGTGGAATTGCATCTGCGATGCTGGGTGCTGGAAGAGAGACAAAAGACAGCGAACTTGATTTTTCCGCAGGGATCATCCTTCACAAAAAGGTGGGGGACTATGTGGAAAGAGGAGAGTCTCTGGCAACTATGTATGCGTCAAAAGAAGAATTGTTTGAGGCGGCAGCTAAGCGTTATCTGTCAGCAGTGACGCAGAAAGAAACTCGCGCAGAAGAAGAGAAACTGATCTATGCACGGGTTTCCAAAGAGCAGGTAGAGTATTTTTAAGAAAGGCGGCGGATGAAAAATGAATCAGAAAGAAATTTTAAGCCATGTGGATCACACACAGCTGAAAGCGTTTGCTACATGGGAAGACATTCAGAAATTGTGTGAGGAAGCCATCGAATATCAGACGGCATCTGTGTGTATTCCTCCGTGTTATATCAAGCGGGTACATGATATGTACGGAGAAAAGATCAACATCTGTACAGTGGTAGGTTTTCCATTGGGATACAGTGTGACAGAGGCGAAAGCAGCAGAGACGAAAAAGGCTCTGGAAGACGGAGCGTCAGAAATCGATATGGTCATCAATATCTCTGATGTCAAAAATGGAAATTATGATGCAGTACAAGAGGAAATTGCAGCTCTGAAGAAGATTACAGGAGATAAGATCTTAAAGGTGATCATCGAAACCTGTTATCTGACAGAAGAAGAGAAGATTGCAATGTGCAAGGCAGTGACAGCGGCAGGAGCAGATTATATCAAGACTTCTACCGGATTTGGAACTGCCGGAGCAACACTGGAAGACATTCGATTATTCAAAGAGAATATCGGACCGGACGTGAAGATGAAAGCAGCGGGCGGAGTCAAGACAGTGGCTGATATGGAAGCATTCCTGGAAACAGGATGTGATAGAATTGGTACCAGTTCTGCGATCAAGCTGATCCAGGGCGAACACACCAGTGGATATTAAGGAGGAGAAGACATGAAAAAGAAAATCTTAAGTCTGCTTATGGCAGCAACACTTGTTGTAGGAATGACAGGATGTGTCTCAAAACCAGGAAGTGAAGGATCAGAATCCAAAGAGGGAGACAAAGGCGGAAAAGGCGGATATGAGCTGGCGCTGATCACAGACGTAGGAACGATCGATGACAAGTCATTTAACCAGGGAACATGGGAAGGACTTGAGAAATACGCAAAAGATAACAATCTGACACACAAATATTACAAACCGACAGAAAAATCAGACGAGGCTTGTTTAAATGCCATTGACCTGGCTGTAAAAGGCGGGGCAAAAGTAATCGCAACACCGGGATTTCTGTTTGAATATCCGATCATGGAAGCACAGACAAAATATCCGGATGTACACTTTATCCTGGTCGATGCAGAACCAAAAGATAAAGATGGAAACGTACAGATTGAAGACAATGTAATGTCTATCATGTATGCAGAAGAGCAGGCCGGATATCTGGCAGGATATGCAGCAGTGACAGAAGGATACAAAAATCTTGGATTTATGGGTGGTATCGCAGTTCCTGCAGTAATCCGTTATGGATATGGATTCGTACAGGGAGCAGATGCAGCAGCAAAAGATATGGGACTCAAAGCTGGAGATATCAACATCAAGTATACTTATGTAGGAAACTTCGACGCATCTCCGGAAAACAATGCAAAAGCAGCAGCATGGTATAACGAAGGAACAGAATGTATCTTCGCATGTGGCGGTGGAGTTGGTAACTCTGTAATGAAAGCAGCAGAGACAGCGGACAAAGTTGTGATTGGTGTAGACGTTGACCAGTCTGTAGAGTCTGAGACAGTCATCACATCCGCAATGAAGAATCTTGGAGATTCTATTTACGGAGCATTGGAAGACTACTACAATGACAGCTTCCAGGGAGGAAAAACAGTGACTTTGGATGCTGCTCAGGATGGTGTAAAACTTCCGATGGAGACATCAAAATTTAAAGTATTTACACAGGAAAAATACGATGAGCTGTATAGCCAGTTAAAAGATGGTACGATCAAAGTCGGAAATGACCAGATGAAAGGTGCAGATGGTAAGGTGATTCCAGATGCAACAGGAATTCTGACAGATGTTGTAAAAGTAGAGTTGATCAAATAAGAATGGCATGAATGGATCCGGCTGACAGGTTTGAAATGTCAGCCGGAAATTTTTTCTCGAAAATAGAAGAACCTCTGTTTTTTTTGGCGATTTGTTTTATAATAGTAAGGAGACTATTTACCAGAGACAAAGGAAGGGTATGTATGGGAACAGAACGCCTATATGAGGTGCTCCCTTTTATGCGGGAGTTGAAAAAGGATAGAAGGAAAGCCATAGAGCAGTTTTTTCAGGATGCTCCGGACTGGCTGTTAGAGTCATTCCGTGTAGTGGAACTGGACAAAAATGTTGTGTTTATCCGGGAAAATCAGCCTGTGGATACAGTGCATATCATTGCAAGAGGAATGTTTAAAATTACAGATTACAGAGTCTATGGGATTGCTTATGATTTCATGCAGTTTGACGGGATCAATGCCATGGGGGGAATGGAATTGATCATGGATCTGGATACCTATCAGGCAACACTGCAGACGATCACACCGTGTACTTCGATTCGAATCCCTGCGGATGTGTATGCCAGATGGCTTCGAACAGATATCCGTGCATTGAAGCAGGAAGCCAAGATCATGGGACAGTATCTGTATGAACAGGGAGTGACCAGCAGGACATATATGTTTGTGCCGGGGACAGACCGGCTGGCGGTTCTTTTTGAACACCGCTACAAAAAGTATGCAAAAAATGGAAAATTATCGTTTACGAACACACGGCAGGAGCTGGCAGAATATTCAGGGCTAAGCGTAAAGACTGTGAACCGGGCGGTAAAAAAATTTGAAGAACAAGGGTTGATCAGCCGGATTGGAAAGACATTTTATATTGATGAGAAGCAGTATGAACAAATTCATGCGCTTGTATCCAAACTGATCGAACCATTGGTAGAAAGGGAGCGAAATGATGAATCCGATTTATGAAAAATTAGTAAAATGTGCAGATGCAGTAAAAAGTAAAATTAAATTTCAGCCGAAAGTAGCGTTGATTTTAGGGTCGGGTCTGGGGGATTATGCAGAGACGATGCAGGTAGAAGAAACGATGGAGTATACAGAGATTGAAGGATTCCCGGTGTCGACTGTAGCAGGACACAAGGGCAGATTTCTGTTCGGGTATGTAGAAGGAGTTCCGGTTGTAGCGATGCAGGGAAGGGTACATTTTTATGAAGGATATCCGATGCAGGATGTGGTACTTCCAGTACGTTTGATGGGAATGTTGGGAGCGAAGATCGTGATGCTGACCAATGCAGCTGGAGGGGTGAATTTTAACTTTCATCCGGGAGATCTGATGCTGATCACAGATCAGATCACAACAGCAATTCCCAGTCCCCTGATCGGACCAAACATTGAGGAGCTGGGAGTACGTTTTCCAGATATGAGCGAAGTTTATAATAAAGAATTGCAGGATGTGATTCGCAAGGCTGGTGAAAATACAAATGTAGCGCTGCAGGAAGGTGTCTATATGCAGTTTACCGGCCCAAGTTATGAGACGCCGGCAGAAATCAGAATGTGTAGAACTCTTGGCGGAGATGCGGCAGGAATGAGTACGGCATGTGAGGCCATGGCGGCAAGACACATGGGAATGAAGGTATGTGGAATTTCCTGCATTACGAATCTGGCAGCAGGGATGTCTTCACAAAAGCTGGATCATAAAGAAGTGCAGGAAACAGCAGATCGTGTGGCAGAAGATTTCAAACGTCTGGTTACAGAGTCTATCCGTCTGATAGGAGAGATATTAGAGTAAGCAGCAACTTGCGGGGAGGTGTCGCAATGAAAAAAGAATTTAAATTTGGCACCATTTTGGATGAACCGGCAAAAGAAGAGCTGATCCGTCTGGCATATGAAGGGAAGGCGATGTCTTATTCTCCCTATTCCGGGTTTCAGGTAGGAGCTGCGCTTTTGACAAAGGATGGAAGGGTATATCTGGGATGTAATATTGAAAATGCTTCGTATACGCCAACCAACTGTGCGGAGAGAACGGCATTTTTTCAGGCGGTATCAGAAGGGGTAAGAGAGTTTTTGGCCATTGCCATTGTAGGCGGACCAAAAGGAAAAAAAAGTGGACAGCTTTGTGCGCCCTGTGGGGTCTGCAGGCAGGTGATGATGGAATTTTGTGATCCAAAAGAATTTCAGATCATTTTGGAGAATGGTGAGGGCGGATATGTTACGAAAACATTGGAAGAAATCCTGCCATTGGGATTTGGACCGGCAAGTTTAGGAAAAGAGGAGTAACTATATGACAGAACAAAACAGACTTCCAAGAATGGATCTTCATTGTCATCTGGATGGCTCATTGAGCCGGGGATGTATGGAAGAGCTTCTGGGAAGAAGTGTAAAATTGGAAGAGCTTCAGGCAGATATGGAATGCCAGAGCTTGACGGAATATCTGGAAAAATTTGAAATTCCTCTGGAATGTCTGCAGACAGAAAAAGGGCTGGAAAGAGCCGGGTATGATTTTATGAAAAACGCGGCGCTGGATCATGTCAGCTATATTGAAGCAAGATTTGCCCCGCTGCTTTCCACACAAGAAGGTCTTTCTACAGAGCAGATCCTGGAAGCAGTTCTGAAGGGAATGGAGCAGGGAAAAACAGAATTTGGCATTGATTATGGAGTGATCGTGTGTGCCATGCGCCATGAGAGTGAAGATGCCAATCGAAGGATGTTAAAAGCAGCAAGAGAGTTCCTGGGAAACGGAGTGTGTGCGGCGGATCTGGCGGGAAACGAAGCGGCATTTCCAATGTCGTTGTTTATGGAATTGTTCGGAGAAGTCAGAAGACTGGAGATGCCATTTACGATCCACGCGGGAGAATGCGGCAGCGTACAGAATATTTTGGATGCAGTGCAGTGTGGGGCATCCAGAATCGGACATGGGATTGCGCTTCGCGGACAAAAAGAGGCGATTGCATTTTGCCGGGACAGACAGATTGGGATTGAAATGTGCCCGCTCAGCAATATGCAGACCAAAGCAGTCAAAGATCCGGCAGAGTATCCGATCCAGGAATTTTTAAATGAAAATCTTCTGGTGACGGTCAACACCGATAACCGGACGGTGAGCCAGACGACGTTAGAGAAGGAGTTTGCATTTATCAGAGAACAGTATGCAGTGACGAGAGAACAGGAAGTGCAGATGACAAAAAACGCGATCGAATCGGCGTTTGCGTCGGATGCGGTGAAAGAACGGTTGTGGAAGCAATGTGAAAAATCTCTGTGAAATAACAGAAAATAGTGTCAAATGAAACTGGATGTGGTATGATTGGAGAAAACCATATCCAGTTTTTGTGATATTTCGGAGGGCATTATGAAAAAAAGAAAGCAGAAGAAAGGACTTGTGATCGGTGGAATCGTGGCAGGTGCAGCTGTCATTCTGTCAGGCGGAGGAATTCTTGCCTGGAAACTGTTGATCAATACGCCAACCCCGCAGGAAATCGTGAAAAACTATTTCTCTCTGGTGGAAAAAGGCAACTATGAGCAGATGTACGAGATGCTCAGTAAAGCTTCGAAAGAAAAGATATCGGAAAAAGAGTTTGTAGAACGCAATCAGAATATTTATGAAGGAATCGAGGCAAGGAACATTCAGATCTCGCTTCCGGAAAAAGAAAAGCTCAAAGGAAATCCTGTGACTGTGAAATATTCAGAAACCATGCAGACCATGGCAGATGAGATTTCGTTTGATAATGAGATCACATTGCAAAAAGAAGAGGAAACTTATAAGATTGACTGGGATTCCACAGTGATCTTTCCGAATCTTCAGGATATCTATAAGGTTCAGATCCAGACAGAAACTGCAAAAAGAGGAACCATTTATGACAGAAATGGAGCTGTGCTAGCAGGAAATGGAACCGTTCTGGAAGTAGGATTGGTCCCCGGAAAAATGGGAGAGGAAGCGATGAAGGCAGAGTCCATCCAGAAGCTGGCACAAATGTTAGAAGTGTCAGAGGAGTCGATTCAAACTGCGCTGGGAGCTTCCTATGTAAAAGAAGATTCCTTTGTACCGATCAAAAAAATGGCCAAAGGAAATACAGAAAAGGAAGAACAGCTTCTGGCAATTCCGGGTGTGATGCTCAATGATTCCGAAAGCAGAGTGTATCCGTTGGGAGCAGCGGCGGGGCATCTGACCGGATATGTACAGTCGGTGACTGCGGAAGATTTGGAAAAACTGGAAAAAGAAGGATATCATGCAAACAGCGTGATTGGAAAATCAGGACTTGAGCAGATTTACGAAAAGGAACTGCGCCCTACAGATGGCACAAAGATCCTGATCGTGAATGGAGAAGGGGAAACAGTGGAGATACTGGCCTATCAGCCGTCACAGGATGGAAAGGACGTCCATGTGACGATTGATGCCGATGTGCAGAGAATCGCCTATGAGCAGTTTGCACAGGATCCGGCAGCTGCAGCGGCAATGAATCCAAAGACCGGGGAAGTGCTGGCGCTGGTGAGTACACCGGCATATGATCCCAATGAATTTGTATTTGGAATCTCAGATGCGAAATGGAAGGCGTGGAATGAAGATCCGCAGAATCCGCTGATGAACCGATTTGTCAATACCTGGGTGCCGGGATCTACATTTAAAGGAATCACGGCAGCAGTTGGGGTGGATGCAGGGATCACCAAACCGGAGGAAAATATTGGATATGTGGGACTTTCCTGGCAGAAAGATGCCGGATGGGGGGATTATTTTGTAACCACATTGACAGATTACGGGGAAACTGTGAATCTGAACAATGCCATGACCTATTCGGACAATATTTATTTTGCGCGCGAGGCATTAAAGATCGGTGCAGATATCATGGCTGAAAAACTGCGAACATTCGGGTTTGAAGAAGAGATGCCGTTCGATCTGACCATGCAGAAATCTACGTTTGACGAGGACGGGAAGATTGATTCGGAAATTCAGCTGGCAGATACCGGATATGGGCAGGGGCAGACGCTGGTCAATCCGCTGCATCTGTTGTCGATGTATTCCATGTTTGTAAATGGCGGAAATATGATCCAGCCCGTTTTGAGACAGGAGGAAGCAAAAGAGGCAACATTCTGGAAAGAACAGGTCATTACGGAGCAGACGGCACAGATTGTCAGACAGAGTCTTCTGTCTGTGATCGAAACGGCAGACGGAACCGGAGCCAGTGCAAAGATCGATGGTGTGACCATGCTTGGTAAGACGGGAACAGCCGAGATCAAAGAAAGCCAGGATGATACGACAGGAATTGAGAGAGGCTGGTTTATCTGCGAGACAACCGAAGAGATGCCGACGCAGATCGCAGTGGTCGGCATGGTGGAAGATGTGAAGACAAAGGGCGGCAGCGGTTATGTGACACAGAAGGTGCGTAACATTGCAGCGACTTATCTGCAATAAATGAACGGAGGAATTTATGAAGGAATGGCTCGGTCAGGTATTGCCGTTTTGGAAGGAACTGACAGAAACACAACAGCAAATGCTTTTGGAGAATACTGCACAGGAAGCATATGCAAAAGGAATGCTTCTCCATATTGACGGAGGAGAATGTACCGGAGTCCAGATTGTAAAACAGGGGCAGGTCCGTGTGTATATCACCTCTCCCGGCGGCGGAGAAATTACATTGTATCGTCTGATAGAAGGGGATGTGAGTATTTTAAGCGCGTCCTGCATGATCAAAGGGATGGACATTTCTCTGGATATGATGATGGAATCAGATGTCGTACTTTATACGATTCCGAAAGAAATTTACAAACAATTAAATGATGCCAATCCGGCGGTGAAAGATTACACGATGGAAATGGTTTCCGAACGATTTTCGGATGTGATGTGGCTGTTCAACCAATATGTATTTTCCAATGCGGCATCCAGACTGGCAGATGCAATTCTGGAACATCGTGCACTTGCAGGAGAGGATAAATTTGCCATTACTCATGATGTGCTCGCAAGAGACCTTGGAACAGCGCGGGAAGTGGTAACAAGACTGCTTAAGCAGTTCCAGACAGAAGGCTATGTGAGACTGTCAAGAGGGTACATAGAAGTATTAGATGCAAAAGCGCTGGAAAAAATATGAGAAATGTGATTTTGTCACAGAAGAAACAGAAAAAAGTGGTATACTAAGAACAGATAAATATTGAAGGAGGGTTTATAACAATGGCAATTATAAAGTTAACAAAAGACAATTTTGAACAGGAAGTATTAAAGGCAGACAAACCGGTACTGGTAGATTTTTATGCAGACTGGTGCGGACCATGTCAGATGCTCTCTCCAATCGTGGATGAAGTTGCAGAGGAAAGAGACGATATCAAAGTTGGAAAGATCAATGTGGACGAGCAGATGGAACTGGCTCAGAAATATGGAGTGATGACCATTCCTACATTGCTTGTGATCAAAAACGGAGAGATCGCAAACAAACATATCGGAGCATTGTCCAAGAGTGGTGTGCTGGAGCTTTTATAAAAATAGAAGAGTGGCAGTAAAATAAGAGGCAGTATCACCTACCTCTTACGCACTGCCACATCCTGAAAACGGAAATAGTCCGGACGATGTCGGGACTGGGTGTATTCAAACTGCATGCCGTTGTCATCAAATGTCTGGCTGGTGATGACAGCCATGCAGTTATAATCTTTTAAATCCAGATAAGTTTCATCGACTTGTGTCACTTTTTCTACAGTCAGAGTCCGCTTGCTGGTTGCGATGGTTAAGTGTAAGGTCTGTTCCAGATATTCGTAGATGGAGTGGGATGCAATTTCCGGTGTGAGACCGGGAGTCATTGCTTTTAAAAAGTAGTTGTGATCCAGGATCAGCGGTTTTCCATCCAGGGAGCGGAGTCTTTGAATATAATAAAGCACACTTCCTTCCTCAAAACCAGTTCGTTTCGCAATTTTAGAGTCAGCTGTCAGTTCGGTAAATTGTAAAATCTGCGTATCCGGCGTTTTATGATTCCGCTGGGAAGATTCCTGAAAAGATTCGATTCCCCCGACGGTATAAGCGGTCTGTTCAATGGGACGGAAAATGTTTCGCACACCTTTGCCGTGCATGGGCTGTACATATCCGTCGGCTGTCAGCTCTGAAAGAGCGCGGCGGATCGTGTTTCGGGAGCAGTCGTAAGTCTGCACCAGTGTATGTTCTGAGGGAAGCAGTTCCTGATAGGCAAAGACTTCTGTCTCTATTTTTTCTTTTAAATCCCGGTAAATAACATCATATTTAGCTTTTGGCATGGTGACATTCCTTTCTGTTTCAAAGTAGTACTTGTACTTAGTATACTCGCTTTTTTGAACATGTTCAAACAAATTTTGATGAATTTTACAGAATCGGTTGTCAGAACGAGAAAAACATGTTTATAATGTGAAACAGAAATGAAAAGGAGAGAACAGACATGATACATGAAAGAATCAATCTTGGGAACAGTGGATATGGAACAAGAGATGCCATGTTGACAGCCTATGTGCAGAAGAATCTTGGCGATGTGTCCGGGCGGCGCCGTCCGGCGGTGATTATCTGTCCTGGCGGGGGATATGAATATCAGTCGGACAGGGAAAGTGAACCCATTGCTTTGGAATTTTTACGCAGAGGGTATCAGGCGTTTGTTTTGGAATATACAATTTTGGAAGAGACAGAGACACAGACGCTGCTTCCGTATCCACAGATGGATCTTGCCAAAGCCATCGCATATGTGAAAGAATATCAGGAAAGCTGGCATATAGATTCGGACAAGATCACCATTTTAGGGTGCTCGGCAGGGGGAAATCTGTGTGCGCTCTACAGCGGATTCTGCCAGCAGGACTGGTTTGCAGAAAAGACAGGTTACAGTAAGGAACAGCTTCGGGTGCAGTCTGCAATTTTATGTTATCCGGTGATTGATTTCAGAGCCGGATGGCCGAAAGAAGAGAGTGTACACGGAAAAATCTGTGGAGAAGCAGCGTGGGAAGGCGCGCAGGAGTTGGTGACAGAAGAGACACCGCGTACGTTTATCTGGCATACCAACACAGACGGAACGGTTCCGGCAGAAAATACACTGCTCTATGCACAGGCGCTGTTGAAACATGGGGTAGATGCAGAGTGTCACTTGTATCACAGGGGATGCCATGGATTATCTCTTGCAAATGAGCAGACGAAAGTAAGAGAGGAACATAGGAATCCTCATGTAGCAGGATGGATCGATACGGCGATGGAGTGGCTGGAAGAAGTGGATTCATAGTGATTATATTTCTAAAAAGCGAAAAAATTTGCAGTCTTATACGAAAGAAATTTGTATAAGGCTGCTTTTTTCTGCACGAATTTCAGAAAACACGTTGACATGTTTGAACAAGTATGATAATCTAAACTTGTTCAAACAAGATATGAAAGGAGTAACGAAATGGGGAAATATGAAAGCGATGTAAAGGCACTGCTCCGATACGTGGGCGGCAAAGAGAATATTCAGGCTGTGTCACATTGTGTGACTCGAATGAGATTTGTACTCTTGGATGAAGGAAAAGCAGATACAAAAGCGATTGAAGAACTGCCAAGTGTCAAGGGAACTTTTACGCAGGCAGGCCAGTATCAGGTGATTATCGGGAATGATGTTTCGGTTTTTTATAATGAATTTACTGCATATGCGGGAATAGAAGGAGTCAGCAAAGATGCGGTGAAGGCAGCGGCGAAGACGAATCAGAATCCGGTTCAGAAAGCGATGGGAGCGCTGGGGGAGATTTTCGCACCGTTGATTCCGGCTCTGATCTGTGGTGGTTTGATCCTTGGATTTCGCAATGTGATCGGAGAGATCCAGTTTTTCAATAATGGAACACAGAGTCTGGCGGACATCTCTCAATTTTGGGCTGGAGTTTACAATTTCCTGTGGCTGATCGGAGAGGCGGTATTTCATTTACTGCCGGTAGGAATCGTATGGTCGATCACAAAGAAAATGGGCACGACACAGATCCTGGGAATTATCCTTGGACTGACACTGGTATCGCCGCAGCTTTTGAATGGATTCAGTGTGGCATCCACACCAGCAGCAGAGATTCCGGTATGGGATTTTGGATTTGCCCAGGTGCAGATGATTGGATATCAGGGACAGGTGATCGCTGCGATCATGGCTGGATTTGTTCTGGTTTATCTGGAGAAATTCTTTAAGAGATATTGTCCGGAAGTGATCAGTATGATCGTGGTTCCGTTTTGTTCCATCGTACCTGCGGTGATCATTGCACATACAGTGGTAGGTCCGATTGGCTGGAGGATCGGAGATGCACTTGCAAATGTCGTATACAGCGGGTTGTTTTCTCCATGGGGCTGGTTGTTTGCAGGAGTGTTTGGCCTGCTGTATGCGCCGGTTGTAATGACAGGACTGCATCATATGACCAATGCCATTGATACCCAGCTTGTGAATACGTATAACGGAACGATTTTGTGGCCCATGATCGCATTGTCCAATATTGCCCAGGGCTCCAGTGTGCTGGCGATGTCCGTTCTTCAGAAAAAGAATGAGAGAGCACAGCAGATCAATGTTCCGGCATGTATTTCCTGTTATCTGGGTGTTACAGAACCTGCGTTGTTCGGAGTCAATTTAAAATATGGATTCCCGCTGATCTGTGGGATGATCGGTTCCTCCATTGCAGCGATGGTTTCAGTCGGATTTGGAGTAGAAGCGCTGAGTGTGGGTGTTGGAGGGATTCCGGGAATCCTTTCGATCAAACCGGAGTTTTATCTGACCTTTTTACTGGCAATGGGAATTGCAATTGTAGTTCCATTTGTTTTGACATTGCTCATAGGAAAAAGAAAACTCTCCATGAAAGAGAGAGGCATTTGCGAGAAAACAGAAAATGGAGAAATCCGGGCAATGGTATCTGGAGAAGTGATCCCTCTGGAAGAGGTCGAGGATCAGGTGTTTTCTCAGAAAGTGATGGGGGATGGGATTGCGATTTGTCCATTGGACTCTGTGATCCAGGCTCCCGCAGACGGAACGGTGACCGTTGTCATGAAAGAAACAGCCCATGCCTGTGGACTGACGCTGGACAATGGAATGGAACTGCTGATTCACGTGGGGATCGATACCGTAGAACTGGGAGGTGAAGGATTTGAGATGCTGGCAGAAGAAGGTCAGTCGGTGACGTGTGGAACTCCGCTGATTCGATTTGACAGACAGAAGATCAAGGAGGCCGGATATCAGGATACGGTCATGCTGATCGTGACGGGAGAAGGAGATGCAAAAGAGATCAGGATGCAGACCGGTATGCAGGCAGAAGCAGGAAAGACGACAATAATTTCTTATCAATAGGAGGACGCAGAGATGCACAAAGATTTCAAAAAGAGTACCGTGTATCAGATTTATCCAAAGTCTTTTCGTGACAGCAACGGAGATGGACTCGGAGATTTAAGAGGGGTGATCGAAAAGCTGGATTATATACAGGCGCTGGGTACAGACTATATCTGGCTGACTCCGTTTTTTGTATCCCCACAGAGTGACAATGGATATGATGTAGAAGATTATTACAACATTGATCCAAGATACGGTACCATGGAAGATGCAGAAGAACTGATTCGGGAAGCCGAAAAAAGAGGAATCGGGCTGATGTTTGATATGGTGTTCAATCATGTGTCAAGCAGACATGAGTGGTTCCAAAAAGCAATGGCAGGGGATCCATATTATAAAGAATTCTTCTTTTTCAAAAAGGGAAAAGAAAATGGAGAGCCGCCGACAAACTGGGAAAGTAAATTTGGCGGAAGCGCCTGGAAATATGTAGAGAAATTCGACGAATATTATCTGCATCTGTTCGATGTGACCCAGCCGGATCTAAACTGGGATAACGAAAATGTGCGCAAAGAGGTACAGAAGGTTGTTCGCTTCTGGATGGAAAAAGGGGTCAGGGGATTCCGGTTTGACGTGGTCAATCTGATCAGCAAAGAGAAGTTTGAGGATGATCCGGAAGGAGACGGACGCAGATTTTATACAGACGGTCCAAACGTCCATCGATACTTGAAAGAGTTAAATGCGGCAACGTTTGGAACAAAAGAAGGAATCCTCACAGTGGGCGAGATGTCCAGCACTTCTATTGAAAACTGCTACGATTATGCAGGAGACCGGACAAAAGAACTTTCCATGGTCTTTAGCTTCCATCATCTGAAAGTTGATTTTATGGGAAATGAGAAGTGGGTGCTCGTTCCGGCGGATTTTGGCAGGCTCAAACAGATTCTGTTCGAGTGGCAGACGAAGATGGAAGAGCATCAGGCGTGGAACGCGCTGTTCTGGTGCAATCACGATCAGCCGAGGGTGGTATCCAGATTTGGGAATACGGGAAGATACTGGAAAGAATCTGCAAAAATGCTGGCGACGGTGATCCATTGTATGAGAGGAACCCCATATATTTATCAAGGGGAAGAACTGGGAATGACCAACACAGATTTCACAGAGATTGAGCAGTTCCAGGATGTGGAAAGCCAGAATCATTACCAGATTTTGCAGGAAAAAGGACTGTCAGCATCCGATGCGCTTCGGATCATTCAGATTCACTCCCGGGATAACGGGCGGACGCCGATGCAGTGGGATGACAGTAAATATGCAGGATTTATGAATGAAACAGCACAGGCAAAGCCGTGGATCGGAGTCAATGAGAATCACCGGAAGATCCATGCAAAAGGACAGTTTCAAGATCCGGACTCGATATTTGCACATTATCAGAAACTGGTGCAGATGCGAAAAGAACTGGATGTGATTGCATATGGAACGTTTACTCCGCTGGCAGAAACACATCCATGTGTGTTTGCGTACAGGAGGGAATATGAAGGCCGCGAATTGCTGGTTGTCAATAATTTTTATGGAAAAGAGTGTGAGTGGGACAGCGGGCTGGATGTGAGCGGATATCAGTGTATTCTGAAAAACTATCCAGAAGAACATGTGCCGAAGCAGGGAAAATGGAGCTTAAGACCCTATGAGTCGATGGTGTGGCATCGGTAAAAAACAGGAAATCTCCGGAGTGATCCGGGGATTTTTTGTGTTGAGGCTGGAAGAGAAAGAAGAGGTCTGCTACAATAGAACAAGTACGAGAAATTCACCAGAAAGGAATCAATATGCTTCAGTTTATTTTAGGAAATAGTGGCGCAGGAAAATCACATTATTTATATGAAACGATCATCCAAGAATCGATGGAGAATCCGGGGCGCAATTATCTGGTTATTGTGCCGGAGCAGTTTACCATGCAGACCCAGCAGGATCTGTGCAGGATGCATCCAAACCACGGGATCATGAATATCGACGTGCTGAGTTTTGGGAGGCTGGCACACCGGATTTTTGAAGAAGTGGGGCAATCCGGGGCACAGGTGCTGGATGATGAAGGAAAGAACTTGATCCTTCGGAAAATCGCGGGGCAGTATGAAGACCAGCTGAAAGTGTTAAAAGGAAATCTGAAAAAGCAGGGCTATATCAGTGAAGTCAAATCTGTGATCTCAGAGTTTACGCAGTATGGAATCGGATTTGAAGAACTGGATCATCTGATGGAAGAGCTGGATCCGGACAGTTTCTTATATTACAAGCTGTCGGATATCCGTATGGTCTATGAAGGATTTGAGCAGTTTCTGGCAGACAAATATATTACCAAAGAAGAATTGCTGGATGTACTCAGACAGAATGTGGCAAAGTCGCAGCTTTTGAAAGACAGTGTGATCGCTCTGGACGGGTTTACAGGTTTTACTCCGGTACAGAATCGGCTTCTGGGAGAATTGATGGGATGCTGTCGGGATCTGTTTGTGACGGTGGTGATGGATTCCAGAGAGGATGCATTTCGATATACCCATCCATATCAGTTGTTTGCGTTGAGTAAGCAGATGGCGACCAGTCTGGTGCAGATCGCAGGAGAGCGAAAGGTAGAGATTGCAGATCCCGTCTGCTTATATGACAGACCAATATACCGTTTCCGGAACAATCCGGAGCTTGGATTTTTAGAGGAAGAGTTGTTTCGGTATTCCAGAAGGCAGTATCCAAAAGAAACCGGGAAGCTTTCTGTGTATGTGGCAGGAAATCCGGATATGGAAGCCAGACTGACAGCACAGAATATCCGGAAAATGGTGAGAGAGCATGGGTATCATTACCGGGATATTGCAGTGATCTGCAGCGACATGTCAGTCTATGCAGATCACCTGGAGCGGGCATGCAGGGCGTATCAGATCCCGGTGTTTATGGATGATAAAAAGAGTATTCTGTTAAATGCATTTGTAGAATATGTAAGAAGTCTGCTGGCTATGGCAGAACAGGACTTTTCTTATGCCAGTGTGTTCCGGTTTCTGCGGACCGGATTGACTGCATTTACAAGAGATGAGACGGACCGGCTGGAGAATTATGTGATCGCCGTAGGATTAAAGGGATATAAGAAATGGCAGGCAGTCTGGGCGAGAAAGACTGCGTCTGTTGGAGAAGAAGAACTGGAGCAGCTCAACGGGCTCCGTGTACGTTTTGTGGAAATGGTGGATGAACTTGTGTTTGTACTGAAACAGCGGAAAAAGACGGTGCGGGATATTTGTGAGGCAGTGTGCCGATTTTTTGAACAGCAAAAGATCCAGCAGAAATTAAGCGGGATGGAGCAGCAGTTTCAGGAAAAAGGGGCTCTGGCGTTAGCAAAAGAGTATGCGCAGATCTACCGGATCGTACTGGAGCTGTTTGACAAATTTGTGCAGCTTCTGGGTGAGGAAGCGATAACTCTGAAAGAATATTGTGAACTTCTGGATGCGGGACTGGAAGAGGCAAAAGTCGGAGTGATCCCGCCGGGAATGGATCAGGTGATGATCGGCGATGTGCAGAGGACCCGTTTGAAAAGCAATTTGAAAGCCTTGTTCTTTGTGGGGGCGAACGACACCCTGATTCCCGGCAATCTGGGGCAGGGAGGGCTTCTGACCGAGCGGGATAAGGAGTGGTTTCAAAAAGCAGATCAGCCCCTTTCGCCGGGAGTAAAAGAAAAAACTTATATCCAGAAGTTTTACCTGTATATGAATCTGACGAAACCGGAGGAATTTCTTCATATATCATATAGTAAAGTTTCGGCAGACGGAAAGACTCTCCGACCGGCTTATCTGATCTGGGATTTGAAAAAACTGTTTCCGCAGCTAGTGATCACAGAGGAGGAAGCCCTTCGTATGACTGAGCGGGAGCTGACGCCCGGGGAAGGTTTGGATTTCGTGATCCGGGGAGTCCGTGACCGGTATCTGGGAGTGGATGAATCGTGGAAAGAACTGTATACCTGGTATCACAAGAATGAGGGGCAGAAGGTGGCACGGATTCTGGATGCCGGTTTTTATCAGAAGAAATCCGATACGCTTGACGAAGAGCAGGCAAGAGAATTGTATGGAGAGAATCCGAAATTCAGCGTGACCAGAATGGAGCGGTTTTCCGCCTGTGCATATGCCCATTTTCTGACCTATGGACTGCATCTTTCTGATAGAGAGCGGTATGAGTTTGAAGCCATGGATCTGGGAAATATCGCGCACCAGTCGATGGAGCGGTTTGCCAGAAAAGCCCAGGAAAAACGAATGTCATGGCCGAAGATCGAGGAAGCGACAAGGGATGCCATGATTGAGGAAAGTGTGGAGGAAAGTATCAAAGATTATGGAAATACGGTGCTTTACAGTACTGCCCGCAACGAATATCTGATCGTGCGGATCAAACAGCTGATCCGGCGTTCTGTCTGGGCGCTGACCCGTCAGATGGAGAAAGGAGACTTCGAGCCAAGCGGTTATGAACTGAATTTTGGAAGCGGCAAGATCGACCGGATCGATACGTGCGAGGATGAAGATGTGGTCTATGTTAAGGTGACAGATTATAAGACAGGCATGAAAAGCTTTGACATTGTGGCACTGTATCATGGTCTGCAGATGCAGCTTCCGGTGTATCTCAATGCAGCGCTGGAACTGGAAAAAAGAAGAGCAGAAGGAAAAGCAGTGGAGCCGGCAGGGATTTTCTATTATCGGATCCAAGATCCCATTGTAGATCGGGAGACGGATGAAAAGACTTTAGAAGACAAGATCTTAAAGGAGCTTCGCCTGGATGGAATGATCAATGCAAAAGAGGAAGTGATCGAGCATCTGGAACATCAGCTGACCGGAAATTCTGTCCTCAATCCGATCGGAAAAAATAAGGACGGAAGCCTCAGCCGCTATTCCAAGGTGCTGCCGCCGCAGGCGTTTGCCGCCATGCTTTCTTATACCAGAAAAAAAGAGTCACAGGTCAAAGAAAAAATCTGTATGGGAGAAGTACAGGCAAATCCGTATGAATTAAAAGGAAGTACAGGTTGTGATTACTGTGCATATCGGGATATCTGCGGGTTTGATCCAAGGCTGGACGGGTATGAGTATCGAAGTCTGGAAGCATATTCCAAAGAAGAGGTCATCCGAAGGATGGAGACGGAAATAGAAAACGAGGAGGAGCAGTCATGAGTGTACAGTGGACAAAGGACCAGCAAAAGGTCATCGAATTGAGACATCGGAATATTCTGGTCTCTGCCGCAGCAGGTTCCGGAAAAACTGCAGTTCTTGTGGAGCGGATCATTCAGAGGTTGTTAGATGAGAAGGATCCTCTGGATGTGGACCGGCTGCTGATCGTGACCTTTACGGAAGCAGCTGCGGCGGAAATGAAAGAGCGTATTCGCGATGCCATAGAGCATGCATTGGAAGACACGCCGGAGAATGTCCACTTGCAGAGACAGGCAACTTTGATTCACAGCGCCCGCATTACTACCATCCACAGTTTTTGTCTGTCTGTGATCCGAGAACATTTTCATGCCATTGATCTGGATCCCGGATTTCGGATCGCAGAAGAGGGTGAATTGAAATTATTGCGGCAGGATGTACTGGAGGAAATGCTGGAAGCCTGTTATGAGGAAGGAACACAGAAGTTTCTGGAATTTGCGGAAAAGTTTTCCACGGGAAGAAGTGACAGGCAGTTAGAAGAAGTGATACTGCAGTTATATGAATATGCAGGAAGCTATCCGCAGCCGGAAAAATGGCTGACAGAATGTGTGGACAATTATCGAGTGAACGAAGAAACGTTTTCGGAGACAGGGTTTCTGCAGATTTTGCTGCAAAGTATCCATCAGAGTCTGGAAGGAGTGCAGATGCTTTTGCAGGAGGCGCTTCACTTGTGTGAGGAATCAGACGGTCCGTATCTGTATGCAGAAGCAGTGGAAGAAGACTTGGAGATGATCCGGTCTGTGGAAACTGCGAAGACGTTTGTGCAGTTTTATGAGAAGATCCACAGCATCGGATGGAAGCGTCTGTCCGCGAAAAAGGATGATACCATCGATCCCGTGAAAAAGGAACGGGTAAAAACTCTCAGGGAAAAGGCAAAGAAGCTGGTGAAAGATCTGCAGGAATCCTGTTTTTACGAAACTCCCAAAAAACTGGCAGAAGATTTGCAAAGCACGGCAGATACCATGGAAGAACTGGTAGAACTGGTACTCAGATTCGGACAGCGGTTTGCAGAAAAAAAGAGAAGCAAAAATGTGATCGATTTTCAGGATATGGAGCAGTTTGCCCTTCGGATCCTGACAGAAGAAGCAGAGGGACAATTAGCGCCGTCTGCGGTCGCCCGGGAGTATCAGGAACAGTTTGAAGAAGTGATGATCGATGAATATCAGGACAGCAATCTGATACAGGAGGCGATTTTGACCAGTGTATCGACAGTGAGCCGGGGAGTCTACAATGTGTTTATGGTAGGCGATGTCAAGCAGAGCATTTACCGATTCCGTCTGTCCCGACCGGAATTGTTCATGGAAAAATATGATTCCTACAGTCTCCAGGACAGTGAAACCCAGCGGATCGATCTGGATCGGAATTTCCGAAGCCGCAGGGAAGTTCTGGATGCGGTGAATGATGTGTTTGAACAGATCATGCACAAGAGTGTGGGCGGTGTGGAGTATGATGCTCATGCGGCGCTCTATCCGGGAGCAGAATATCCGGAAAGCAGAGAGCAGAATGGGGCTTCGGCGAACCGGGCAGAACTTCTTCTGGTGGATGCGCAGGAATTAGAGGAGGAAGATACTGCGCGCCGGTTAGAGGCACGGGCAGTGGCAGACCGGATCAAGCTTTTGCTTCTGCAGGGACAGGTGGTGGATAAAAAGACCGGGGGATACCGTCCGGTACAATATCGGGATATTGTGATCCTGACCAGAAGTATCAAAGGATGGGCAGACGTATTTGCACAGGTGCTGGCAGAAGAAGGGATTCCGGCACATGTGGGAAGCAGGGAAGGATACTTTGAAACCTATGAGGTGAGCGTTCTTTTGGATTATCTGCAGATTCTGGATAATGAACGACAGGATCTTCCGCTGACAGCGGTGCTGACCTCCCCGTTTGCAGGTCTAAATGCAGGAGAACTTGCAAAAATCAGAAGCACTTATCCGGAAATCTGCTTTTATGAGGCAGTACATGCGTATGCGTCGGAAGATGGAGAAAAGAAGGAGTCGATTTTGCAGCAAAAACTGCAGAAATTCCTTGCTCAGGTTTCGGAATTTCGAGAAATACTGCCCTTTACTGCCATGCACGATCTGTTGTGGGAGATCATTGAAAAAACAGGATATGGAATGTATATTTCTGCCATGCCGGGAGGCACCCAGAGAATGGCAAATATCCAGATGCTGGTGGCGAAAGCAGTAGCTTATGAGGGAACCAGCTATAAGGGCTTGTTTAATTTTGTGCGGTATATCGAGCAGCTTCAGAAATACAATGTGGATTATGGAGAGGCCAACATTGCCGATGAGCAGGCAGATACCGTCCGGATCATGAGTATCCACAAAAGTAAAGGTCTGGAATTTCCGGTCGTCATTGTGGCGGGAATGGGAAAACTGTTCAATACACAGGATATCAGGGGCAGCATTGTGATCCATCCGGAACTGGGAGTGGGAATGGATGTGATCGATCTGGAAAAGAGAACAAAAGCGCCCACATTGTTGAAAAAAGTAATCCAGAAACAGGTGACGGTGGAAAATCTGGGCGAAGAGATGCGCGTTCTTTATGTGGCAATGACAAGGGCAAAAGAAAAACTGATCCTGGTCGGAGCGTGCAAAGAAGCAAGAGAGAAGCTGGAAGAATATTCGAAAAGAGAAAAGACAGCCTTTCTGCCCTATCAGGTGCTTTCGGCAAAGTCCTATCTGGACTGGGTGCTGCCTGCTGCAGCCAGAAAAGACAGTCCTTTTGGAGTTACCATTGTGGACAGTCTGGGAGCGGCACAGATGGAAGCAGCACAGGAAGAAGCAGATGAGCTGACCCGCAATGTGCTGGAATATTGGGATGAAGGGCAGGTTCACGATGCAAGTTACCGCCAGACTTTGCAGAAACAGCTGGACTTTCAGTATCCATTTGAGGAAGAAGGAAAGTTCCAGATGAAATTTACGGTATCGGAATTGAAAAAACGAGCCTATCTGGAAGAAGAGGCAGGAGAGATCGTATATCAGGAGCCGGAAATAGTACCTCTGATTCCAGGATTTTTAAGGGAAGAAAAAGAGGTGATGGGAGCCAGCCGGGGAACGGCATATCACAAATTTCTGGAACTTCTGGACTTTGAGGGAGAATACACCAGGGAGAGTCTTCAGACCAGGCTGGCAGCATTTGTGGAAGAAGGACGAGTCAGCAAGGAAAGCGCAGCGGCGATCCGAACTGTGGATATTTTGAACTTTCTGCAAAGTGAAAGCGGCGGGCGGATACGAAAAGCGGCAAAGAACAAGAAACTGCATCAGGAGCAGCCATTTGTACTGGAAGTAGAGGCGAAAGAAATTTATCCGGATACAGCCTGTGTCAGACCGCTGCTGGTGCAGGGGATCATAGATGTGTATTTTGAGGAAGAAGACGGACTGGTGGTACTGGATTATAAGACGGATCGGGTGAGAACAGAGGAAGAACTTGTCCGGAAATATCAGTCGCAGCTGGAATATTATGCCCGTGCCCTGTCACAGATTACAGGAAAAGCAGTGAAGGAAAAGATTATTTATTCTTTTGCACTTGGAAAGGAGATCCGGGTTTAGATGGGAAAAGCGATCATGGTCTGTCTGGTGACAGTCAATATGACCACATTTTTGATGTTTGGGATTGACAAATGGAAAGCAGTCAGAGACAAATGGAGGATTCCGGAGAAAACGCTGCTTCTTCTGGCGGCAGTGGGAGGATCCGTGGGAGCGATGGCAGGAATGTTCGTGTTTCGTCACAAAATCAGAAAGCCATTGTTTTATCTGGGGATTCCGATGTTTCTGATGATACAGATCGGAATCGGAGTCTGGATCTGGCAAGGTTAGGGAGAAGACAGGCAGCAGAGAAATCTGTAGTCTGTCTTCTTTTGATTATGCGAAGAATTCTTTAGAAAATCTTAAATAATATTATATTGACAGTTAATATTATACAGAATATAATATAAGAAAAAGAACAGTATGATAAGAAGAATGGCATAGAAAGGAGCGGTTGGATGGTATTTAATACAGGGGCAGCCCTGCTGGATGCGATTGTCCTGGCGATTGTCTCGCATGAAAGTGAAGGCACGTATGGATATAAGATCACACAAGATGTACGAAGCGCCATCAATGTGTCGGAATCTACCTTGTATCCAGTCCTTCGAAGACTGCAGAAAGATGAATGTCTGGAGGTATACGACCGTCAGTTTGACGGCCGCAACCGGAGATATTATAAAGTGACAGAAAAGGGAATGGCACAGTTGAACCTGTATCAGGCAGAGTGGAAGAATTATTCCAGAAAGATCCAGGAGATATTTGAGGGAGGAGTGACAGGATGAGCCGAGAAGAATTTATGACGGCATTAAAGGCGCAGCTGATGGATATTCCGGCAGAAGAGCGGGAAGAAGCGCTGCAGTATTATGAAGATTATTTTGATGATGCAGGCAGGGAGAATGAGGCGGAAGTGATCCATGAGCTGGGAAGTCCGCAGCGTGTGGCAGAGAACATTCAGAATGGATTCTGGCATACAGAGGAAGAAGGAAAATTTACGGAGAATGGATATGAGGATGCCTGGGTGCCGAAAAGAGAGGTGCCGCAAAGCCGCGAAGCGGTACAGCAGGATACCCGGGATGAAGCTGGTTCTTATCAGGAATCCGGATCCCAAAACAGCAATTTGTGGAAGATTCTGTTGATCATACTGATTGTTTTGGTGGCAGGTCCGATCCTCTTTCCAATCGGAATCGGGGTATTTGGTGTAATCTTTGGACTTCTGATCGCGGCAGTTGGTTTTTTCGCAGCTTTGGTGATTGCATCCCTGGCAGTGGTGCTTGCCGGATTTGTAATGGCTGTAGTGGGGATGGCAGTTGGATTTGCCATTCATTCCATTCCAGCGATGCTTTTGATGGCAGGGATCGGGCTGGTGTTGATCGCGCTGGGTGTGCTTGCCACGGTATTTACCGGAAAATTATGTATGGTAATGTATCCGGCGATGTTCCGATTTGTAGTAGAATTGTGCAGGAAACCGTTTCACAGAAAGGCGGTGTCAGAGTAAATGAAAAAAGGATGGAAGGTTCTGCTGGTGAGTTGTGGCGTTTGTGCAGGAATCGGGGTGTTCCTGGCGATTTCAGGAACTGTATCGGGTGGCGTTGGAGATTTGATGAATTCTGGAAGAGGGGGACTTTTGCATCTGGAAAATGACAGATGGAGAGAAGAAAGACAGGAAGAAGACGAAGATTTTGAGAAACTGGATGAGCTGGGGGAATTAGAATTTCGTGGGATTAAAGAACTGGAGATAGAATTGTCTCATGTACAGTTGATACTGGAAAGTTCAGATTCTGAGAGCTTTTCAGTTTCTACAGAAGATCTGCCACAGGACCTCCAGGAAGATTTGGTTGTATCCAGCGAAGAAGAAAGTATCTGGATCGGAGCCGAAGATATGCAGCGATGGAAAGAAGCAGGAAATCATGCAGGGAAAGTGATCCTGCATGTTCCCTCCCATTTGGAGACGATTTCTGTTTCTATGGGGACAGGAACGCTGGATGCAAGTGATCTTCGCACGGAAGATCTGGAAATTTCCATAGGGACAGGCACGGCAAAAATTCTGGGTCTGGATGCCGAAGAGGTGAGTGTTTCCGTGGGAACCGGAACTGTAGAGATGGAAGGTCTGGTTCAGACAGAACTGGATATCGAATGTGGAGTGGGAATGGTCAGGTATCAGGATGCCGGAAATGTGACAGACTATAATTATTCGATTGGCTGTGGAGCTGGAAGCATCCGGTTGGGAGAACAGACATTTTCCAAAGTGGCAGATACCAGAGAGATAGATCATCATGCGGCAAAAGAGATGGACATCGAATGTGGCATGGGAACTGTAGAGATTTCATTTATGAAAGGAGAATAAGAATATGGAACCAAAAAGATTATATCGTTCAAGAACAAATAGAGTATTATGTGGAGTATGCGGCGGGATTGCAGAATATTTTAACGTAGATCCGGTGCTGATCCGTCTGGGGATGGTACTTTTTATCTGTGCCAGCGTGGGAACGGGATGTCTTGCATATTTTATAGCAGCCGTGATTATGCCGGATCAGAAATAGCGGAATGAACTGGGAAAAACAGGGCAATACTCCTGAAAAAGGAAGGAGATGCTCTGAATATGAATCAGAAAAAGATTACGCGGGAAGACATTCTGATGATGGAAGAAAAGGACAGGATGAAATATGAGATTGCAGAGGAACTGGGACTTTTGGATCAGGTATTGGAGGAAGGATGGAAATCGCTGTCCTCTAAAGAGACCGGAAGGATTGGCGGGCTGATGACAAAGAGACGTCAAAAGACCGGGGAAAGCAGCAGATAGATCATACAGTCTTCCAAGCGAAAAAGGGCGAAAATGGATGCGGATAACAGTGCAGAAGTTTTTGCTCTTTTATTTTTTGACAAAAATTCGATGAAATATTTAGGTAATACGCCAAGTTGTATTTCCGGATATTTTGTTATATAGTGAAAACAGTATAAAAAAATTGATATGACAGATTAGAAAACATGACAGGAGGAAGAAAACGATGGAACAGAATGGATATAGAGAACAGATTATGGAGGGGAACATCTATCTGGGGATCGAACTGGGTTCGACCAGGATCAAGGCAGTTCTGACAGGAGCAGACCACACCCCCATTGCATCCGGCAGCTATGGCTGGGAGAATCAGTATGAGAATGGTGTCTGGACTTATCATCTGGAGGAAATCTGGAAGGGGATTCAAAGCTGTTACAGAGATTTGAAAGAGGATGTGCAGAAGCAGTATGGGGTTTCGCTGAAGCAGATCCGAGCAATGGGGATTAGCGCCATGATGCATGGATATATGGTATTTGATGAAAAAGAGGAGCTTCTGGTACCATTTCGTACCTGGAGAAATACGATTACAGAAGAGGCAGCAGACTGTTTGACGGAAACGTTTCAATATAATATTCCGCAGAGATGGAGTATTGCACATTTATATCAGGCCATATTAAATCAGGAAGAGCACGTTCCGAATATCCGGTTTATGACCACATTGAGCGGATATCTGCACTGGAAGCTGACGGGAGAAAAAGTGCTGGGAATCGGCGATGCTGCAGGCATGTTCCCGATCGACTCCGTCACGAAGAGTTACGATGCCAGGATGCTGGAGCAGTTTGAAGCGCTGGTACAGAACCAGGAATATCCATGGAAGATTTCCGAGATCCTGCCAAAAGTATTATGCGCGGGAGAAGCTGCGGGATGTTTAAGTGAAGCGGGAGCAAAGCTTCTGGATCCATCGGGAGATCTTCAGGCAGGGATCCTCATGTGTCCTCCGGAAGGAGATGCAGGAACCGGAATGACAGCGACCAACAGCGTAGGAGTGCGCACCGGAAATGTATCGGCAGGTACCTCCGTGTTTGCAATGCTGGTACTGGAAAAAGCACTGACTCAGGTTCACAGGGAAATCGATCTTGTGACAACACCTGTGGGAGATCCGGTAGCTATGGTACACTGCAACAACTGTACCTCCGATCTGAATGCCTGGGTTGGGCTGTTTGCAGAATTTATGGAGACCATGGGAATGGAAGTGGATTGGAACCGCCTGTATCAGAATCTGTATCAGAAAGCAATGGAAGGAGAACCGGACGGCGGAGATATCTTAGCTTACGGGTATCTGTCCGGAGAGCATATCACAGGAATGGAAGAGGGACGCCCGATGGTCGTCAGGACTCCGGGAGCCAGGTTTAATCTGGCAAACTTTATGAGGGTACATCTTTATACAGCATTGGGAGCATTAAAGACCGGAATGGAAATCCTGAAGAAGGAGGAAGGCGTGCAGGCAGAGCGGATCATGGGGCATGGCGGTCTGTTCAAGACAAAAGGTGTGGGACAGCAGATCATGGCAGATGCAATGGAAACTCCGGTAGCAGTGATGGAGACCGCAGGAGAAGGAGGAGCCTGGGGAATTGCACTTCTGGCTGCGTATACACAAGAGAAAGAAGGTCGGTCTCTGGATCAGTATCTGGAGCAGGAAGTATTCCAAGACAGCAAGATCGAAGTGCTTTCGCCAACTGTGGATGGAGTCAGAGGATATCAGACGTTTATGGAGCGTTATACCAAAGGTCTTGTGATCGAGCGTGCAGCAGTGGAAAATCTGTAGAAATTTTACGCAATGCTTTACAAATCTTCTCGTTTTTGATACAATTTTACGACTGAGGAGAAAAACGCAGGTGAGACAAATGGATGATACGATGAAGATCTTAAATATAGAACTCCGCAAAACAAGCGCAAAAGCTGCCATGCAGAAGGCAGTACAGTACATGGAAAGTGACTCCATCAACACGATGGAGATCATGACCATGGATATGCTGCTCTGGGGACAGGATACATCAGGATGGAAAGAGGCTGTGGAGTCCTTGGATCTGGTACTTCCGGGCGAGCTGGAACTTCTGGAGGCCGCGGGGATTACGGATAAGAATCTGCTGCGGGATACGGCCGGTCAGGTGTTCCTGAAGATGTTTCTGCGTTATGTACAACGCAACAAAAAGAGAGTATTTCTGGTGGCACAGTCTGAGGCGGAACTGGCAAATCTGGAAGAAGCGATCCATGAATATGACAGGAAGCTGATCCTTGCCGGACATGGAATCCTGCCGGCGGACGGTTGTGGAGAAGAGCAGGTGATCAATGCAGTGAATGGAACGGAGACGGATTGTATTTTTTCAGTTCTTCCATCTCCACAGCAGGAGTTGTTTATTCAAAAGAACAGCGCACTGCTCAATGCCAGGATCTGGTTTGGATGCGGCAGTGTTCTAAAGGAAATATACATGAAAAAAAGAAAAAAAGGAAGAATTCAGAGATTTTTGCGAAAAAAAGTATTTCGGTATCTGGTGGGGCGGCAGCAGAGAAACGAAGAGGCTGTATAGCAGAGTTTGTATACTATGTATAATCGGGAAAATGTGAATTTTTTGTAAAAAATATGAGGAAATGCATAAAAAAGATGGATTTCCTCTTTCTTTTTTTGCTGTTTTGCCTTAGTATATAAAATATGGGTGGTACAGGCACATTTTTGCGAGAGGAAAATTTGTGGAATGTGCACATGGATACATTAGGAATCGAGTAGATAAGCGGAGGAGAAAAAGTATGATTTCAAATCAGATACTTCAAAACACGATTGAAGGGTTAAAAGGAATTTCCAGAATTGATTTCTGTGTTCTGGATACAGAGGGAAAGGCGCTTGCTACTACATTTGATGATACATGGAATTATGAAAGCGCCGTGCTGTCATTTGTAGAGTCTCCGGCAGACAGTCAGGTTATTCAGGGATGTCAGTTCTTTAAGATTTTTGATGAACAGCAGCTGGAGTATGTGCTGCTTGCAGGCGGAGAGAGCGAAGATGTATATATGGTAGGCAAGATTGCAGCGTTTCAGATCCAGAGTCTTCTGGTAGCGTATAAAGAGCGGTTTGATAAAGATAATTTCATCAAAAACCTGCTGCTTGACAACCTGCTGCTTGTAGATATTTACAATCGTGCAAAAAAATTACATATTGACACAGAAGCAAAACGTGTTATCTTTATTATTGAGACATCACACGAAAAAGACAGTGTTGCTCTGGATAATGTCAGAAACCTTCTGGGCGGGAAGTCCAGAGATTTTGTGACAGCGGTGGATGAGAAGAATATCATCGTTGTCAAAGAGCTGGCAGAAAGAGACGGAAACAGAGAACTGGAGAAGATGGCAAAAGAGATGATGGATCTGCTGCGTGCAGAGACAGAGGATGATAAGATTCATATTTCTTACGGAACCATCGTCAGCGATATCAAGGAAGTTTCCAAGTCTTATAAAGAGGCGAAGCTGGCTTTGGACGTGGGCAAGATCTTCTTTGATGAAAAGGATATTGTGGCATACAGTACGCTGGGAATCGGACGATTGATCTATCAGCTGCCGATCCCGCTTTGCAAGATGTTCATCAAAGAGATTTTTGAGGGGAAATCTCCGGATGAATTTGATGAAGAGACATTGACAACGATCAACAAGTTTTTCGAGAACAGCCTCAATGTATCAGAGACATCCAGACAACTTTATATTCACAGAAATACTCTGGTGTACCGGCTGGATAAGCTGCAGAAGAGCACAGGGCTTGATCTGCGCGTTTTTGAAGATGCGATCACATTCAAGATTGCTCTGATGGTCGTAAAATATATGAAATATATGGAGACACTGGAATATTAAAGTGGATGTACCAGAGAGAATGTATGAATAATTAGGAGGAGCATGATGATTGAATTAAGAGATGTAACGAAGGAGTATTCCAAAGGGAATGCTGCGTTAAACGGCGTGTCTGTTAAGATCGAACAGGGAGAGTTCGTCTTTATCGTTGGCGACAGCGGTTCCGGAAAATCAACTTTGATTCGTCTGATCATGAAAGAGCTGGAGCCGACAGAAGGCACGATCATTGTGAACGGACAGAATTTAAAGCGGATGAAACATCGTAACATTGCAAAATACAGAAGAGGGATCGGAGTGGTATTCCAGGACTTCCGTCTTTTGAAAGACCGTAATATTTATGAGAATATTGCATTTGCACTTCGGGTGACAGAGACACCGACCAGAGTCATCAAGAGAAAAGTGCCGGCAGCCCTTTCTCTGGTAGGCCTGGCACAGAAATATAAGTCATTCCCGAAAGAACTTTCCGGTGGAGAACAGCAGAGAGTGGCGATTGCCCGTGCGATCGTGAACGAACCCGCAATTTTGCTGGCTGACGAGCCGACCGGTAACCTGGATCCTACAAACTCATGGGAGATCATGAGTCTGTTAAAAGAAGCCAATGACAGAGGTACGACAGTACTTGTTGTAACGCATAACCAGGAGATCGTAAACGAGATGAACGAACGCGTGATTACGATGAAACAAGGCGTGATCGTGAGTGATGAACAAAAAGGTGGGTATATAGATGAGGATTAGTACATTAGGATACGTAGGAAAACAGGGTGTAAAGAATATCGGGAGAAATAAAATGTTCTCCATTGCATCCATTGCAACGATGTCAGCTTGTATTTTTCTGTTTGGTCTGTTCTTCTCCATCGTGCTGAATCTGCAGCATTTTGTAAAGATGGCAGAAGAAGGTGTGGCGATCACCGTCTTTTTCGATGAAGATGCGACGGAGAGTCAGATTGAAGATATCGGGGATGAGCTGCGCAGCAGAGAAGATGTTTTGAAAGTAGAATATGTGTCAGAAGATGATGCGTGGGACAGCTTTAAAGAAGAATATTTCGGAGACAATCCGGAACTTGCAGAAGGATTCCGTGATGACAATCCACTGGCAGGCTCCAGCAGTTATGCGGTGTATATGAAGCCACAGGAAGACAACAGCAGCAAGAACATGATCTCCAAAAGCAAATCCCTTTCGGCAACACAGAAAGAACTTGTAAAATTTGCACAGGGACTGGATGGTGTTCGGAAAGTAAATAAGTCGGATGTTGTGGCAAATACACTTTCCAGTGTCAATGTCTTGGTAGGATACGTATCCGTGGCGATCATCCTGATTCTGTTTGGTGTATCGATCTTCTTGATCAGCAATACCGTTACTATGGGTATCACGATCCGAAAAGAAGAGATTGCGATCATGAAATACATTGGGGCCAAAGACTTTGTGGTACGGTCTCCATTCGTGATCGAAGGTCTTCTGATCGGTGTTGTGGGAGCCGTGATCCCGCTTGCACTTTTGTATGCACTGTATGGAAAGGCAGTTGGATATGTGATGACAAAATTCAGTATCCTTAAGAATATTGTAGATTTCCTTCCAGTGGGAGATGTCTATCATTATCTGCTCCCAATTGGAATTTTGCTGGGAGTTGGTATCGGATTTTTAGGAAGTTTCTTTACAGTACGTAAGCATTTGAAAGTATAGGTGAGCATATGAGAGAGCGGATGAAAAGAATTGCGGCGTTATGTCTGGTATCGACACTTGCCATGGGAACAGTGCTTCCCGTACAGGCAGAGACCGTACAGGATGCACAGAAGCAGGTAGATGAACTTCAGCAGCAGAAGGACAGTGTACAGGCAGAAAAGAACAGTGTGGAAGAAGAGTTGAAGAAAATCGCCGCACAGATGGAAGAGACGCAGAAAAAACTGGATGCAAAACAGGCTGAGATCACTCAGGCAGAAGAAGATCTGGTACAGGCAAAAGTAGAAGAAAACACTCAGTATCAGAGCATGAAGATCCGGATCAAATATATGTATGAGAATGGAAATACAGAGTTTATTGAAGTCCTGGCAGAGAGCGAAAACATCAGTGATTTTCTGAATAAGACGGAATATATTTCTCAGTTGTCAACATATGACAGAGATAAGCTCAAAGAGTTTCAGGAAACTGTAAAAGCGGTGGAAGAGCAGGAAGCAGCTCTCCAGGCAGAGTATCAGGAACTCAACACTCTGCAGACGGATCTTGTGGATCAGCAGACCCAGGCACAGAATCTGTTAAAAGAAAAAGATGTGAAACTGGCAGATTTAAGCAGTCAGTTAGGCAGCAAGATGGAGACGCTGCAGAAACTGGTGGCAGAAGAAAAGAGACGTCAGGAAGAAGCGGAAGCAGCAAAACAACAGCAACAACAGCAGCAACAGCAGAATCTTCCGGCAGGAGGCGGTTCCGTTGTTGCTCCGCCTACATCAGGCAATGTTTCCAGCGGAAGCGGCTATTTTACACATCCGTGTCCGGGAATGACGTATCAGTCCAGCTATTTTGGAGAAATCCGTGAATTTGAGATCGGCGGACATAAAGGGAATGATTATGCTGCACCGGTGGGAACACCGACTTATGCAGCAGCAGCAGGCCGCGTGATCATTGCAGGATACAGCAGCAGTGCCGGAAACTGGGTTGTAATTGACCATGGAAATGGTCTGGTGACAAAGTACATGCATCACAGCAGTATTTGTGTGAGTGCAGGACAGTATGTAGAGCGTGGGCAGCAGATTGGCGCAGTAGGTTCTACCGGGCAGTCTACCGGACCGCATTTGCACTTCCAGGTAGAAAAGAATGGAGTTGCAGTCAGTCCGGATCAGTATTTTTAGAATACCGAAAGTTGGCAGTAAAGTATGAAGATACATAAAAGTTTTATAAAAGGGGCGCTGACAGGCGCCCTTGTTATGTTATTAGCAGTTGGTGTCTGCACGAAAGTTCCGTATGTTGCAGGATTACTCTCTCCCGGAGACAGTGTGACGGCAAAGCAGGAGCGGGCAGAAAAGAAAACAGAAGAAAAGTTTCGCAGGATTGAACAGATGATCGATGAGTATTACCTCTACAGCGATGAAGTAAAAGAGGAGGATCTGGAAGATGCCGTATATTCCGGATTTTTGAGTGCGCTTCATGATCCGTACACTGTTTATTATAATGAGCAGGAGACAAAAGAGATCAAAGAGAGTACTTCTGGCGAGTATTCCGGGATTGGGGCAGCCATGATGCAAAATCTGGATACCGGAGAGATTACGATTACAAAAGTGTATGAGGACAGCCCGGCAGAAGAGGCAGGGATGCTTGCAGGAGATATTTTATACCGGGTAGATTCCAGGGATGTGGCGGATCATGATTCCTCGGAAGTAGTTTCCTGGATCAAAGGAGAAGAAGGAACCAAAGTTAATCTGTATGTGTATCGGGGAGAAGAACGCGAAGAACACAAATTAACAGCAGTCAGAAGGAAAATCCAGACTCAGACAGTTGAATATGAGATGAAAGAAGACCAAGTCGGATATCTTTACGTTCAGGAATTTGAAGATGTGACATTGGAACAGTTTCGGACTGCATTGGAAGATCTGGAAGCACAGGGAATGAAAGGTCTTGTGATCGATCTGAGAAATAATCCGGGAGGCAATCTGGATACTGTGGTGGAGATGCTGCGCCTGATCCTTCCGGAGGGAACGATTGTTTCGATCAAAGATAAATATGGAAATGAAGAGACGTATGACTGCGATGGAACTCATGAATTTCAGAAGCCGTTGGCAGTTCTGGTGAATGGCTACAGTGCAAGTGCCTCTGAGATTTTTGCAGGTGCGGTGAAGGATTATGGGATTGGAACGCTTGTGGGCACGACAACATTTGGAAAAGGAATTGTGCAGGAATTGTTCAGTTTCGAAGATGATACTATGATCAAGATCACTACTGCAGAGTATTTTACACCAAGTGGAGAGAATATCCATAAAAAGGGAATTCAGCCGGATGTGGAAGTAGAGTATTCATATGATGCAGCAATGCCCGAACGGGATCCACAGCTTGAGAAAGCTTTGGAAATTGTGAAAGGCGGATTCTAAACAAACAGGAAAACATGGAGGGGATGTTTTCCTGTTTTTGCTGTGTGCCGAGCATGGCACTAATCTTGCTGGTGCAAGTCCAACCACAGGTATTTACCGCCAAGTGTAGCGAACCACAAGTCGGTATCAGTAATGGTA